>Ga0126384_10000376_pt1 | contig 23989 bp, 18 predicted proteins | sample PanSoiMetPlot_36_FD_92543 | JGI IMG/M metagenome (GOLD analysis project Ga0126384, IMG submission 92543) | Tropical forest soil microbial communities from Panama - MetaG Plot_36 | ecosystem: Environmental > Terrestrial > Soil > Tropical forest > Bulk soil | place: Panama | collected 2016-02-17 | reverse complement strand
CTTTGGTTTTTTGTCTGCCAGGCGGTTCGAATTCCGATGAATGTTGGGTCCGTCCCAGGCACACGCAAACTAACAGTTTGCGTTACAAAATCGAAGAAGAGGATCTCCGAAACAAACACCGCAGGATTTCTTTTGCCAGGTGCTGTTGCTGGTGAATGAGTTTCCCTGCAGCTACAATCTTGGCGCGAACGTCCAATAAGGCGTCCGACAGACGAACGGCCAAGAACAAAGAACAAAGATCAAAGCACAACAAACCTTGCCTTCCTTCCTTCCTAAAATAATCCACTACGATTCATTGCCGTCAACCAACACCGAGGCAGCGCGCCAGGCGCTGTCAGGGGCAACTGAAGGTCTGACCCTCGTCGCGGATGAACAGACTGCAGGTCGAGGCCGCTTGGAAAGACAATGGATCTCGAATAAAGGCGCCGGACTTTATTGCAGCATCATTTTGCGACCGCAGCTCGAATCTCAGCTTTGGACCTTGATCCCGTTGATGGCCGCGGTGTCGGTGCACGAGGCGCTGCGTGATTCGTTCGCGCTCGAGCCGGATATCAAGTGGCCCAATGACATCCTGGTCGGCGAGCGCAAACTCTGCGGCATCCTGGTTGAAACAGTTGAGACCAACGGCGGGCGGGCTGCCATCCTCGGTATCGGTATAAACATGAGGAAGGGAGTCTTCGCGAAAGAGTTAGAGAATCGCGCAACATCGATTGAAGACGAGACTGGAACGGCGCCCAATCCCGGGGATCTGCTGCAATCGTTATTAGGCAACCTTGTCGCTAACTACTCGTCGCTGGAAACGAGCGCTGGCGGCGCTTGGCTAGTGAACGAATGGTCACGTCGCTCAACCTACGCTCAGGGTAAGCGAGTTTCGGTAGCAAGCGGAGACGAGAGCTTTGTAGGCGTCACGCGCGGGCTTGAAAGCGATGGCGCGTTACGTGTAGAAACGGATTCAGGTGAAATCAGAAGCGTGCGCGCCGGCGACGTTACGAGCGTTCGCGGCGCCATGTAACGCAAACTGTCAGTTTGCGTCCGACGTTCAATACAGGGAATGATGACGCAAACTAACAGTTTGCCTTACAAAAGCAAATGAAGATTATTCTCGCCACGTTAGGGTCTTATGGGGACATTCATCCGTACATGGCGCTGGCAATGGAGCTGCAATCGCGTGGCCATCATCCGGTAATCGCAACCGCCGAGCTGTATCGTGAGAGGATGGAAGCCGCAGGGTTTGACTTTGCCCCTGTGCGGCCCAACCTGCCGCCACCAGCCGAGCAAGATCCGAAACTGATGGAAAGAATTATGGATCCAAAAGCTGGGAGTCGTGTGCTTCTAAACGAGGTGCTGCTCCCATTTGTGCGCGAAGGTTATAAAGACACGCTGCACGCAGTGAAGGATGCAGACCTCCTGGTGACTCATCCAATCACCTTCGCGGGGCCCTTGGTGGCGCAAACAACTGGTATTCCATGGGTGTCGAGCGTGCTGGCGCCGTGCTCTTTCTTCTCCGCCTATGACCCGCCGGTGCCGCCTTTCTGGCAATGGATGCGTCACGTGGAACTGCTTGGTCCTCGCATGGTGGCTGCATTTTTCAAGCAAGTGAAGAAGGTATACAAGAGCCGGGTTTACAATCAATTTCGCGATGAGCTCGGTTTGCCAGATCGCGGTAGTCCTGTCTTCGAAGGACAACATTCCCCGACTCTCATACTGGCACTGTTTTCGAGCCTGTTCGGCAAGCCACAGCCTGACTGGCCACCACAAGCGCGCGCTACAGGGTTCGCGTTTTATGATGGCGGCAAAGAGCTGCCCATGCCTGCACAGCTGGTAAGTTTTCTGGATGCTGGGCCACCTCCGATTGTCTTTACTTTGGGATCGTCGGCAGTCTGGGTCGCGCGCGATTTCTATCACGAAAGCATTGCTGCGGCGAAGGCGCTTGGCCGCCGTGCAGTCCTGCTGATTGGCGATCAGCGAAATCTGCCCGATGAAGATCTGCCGTCGGAAATATTGGCAGTGGACTATGCGCCTTTCGAGGCTTTGTTGCCGCGGGCTTGTGCCATGGTCCATCACGGCGGCGTCGGCACGACGTCTCAAGGGCTGCGAGCTGGAGTGCCGACTTTAATCGTGCCTTTTGCGTTTGATCAGCCAGACAATGCGGCGCATGCAGAACGTTTGGGTGCTAGTCGCACCCTGCCACGAAAAGCCTACCGTGGTCATCGAGTGGTAACGGAACTCCGAACGCTTTTGGAAAATCGTTCATACAGGGAGAATGCCCGCAGTGTGGCTGAACGGCTTCGCACCGAGAATGGTGCGGCGGTCGCGTGTGATTTACTTGAAACAGTGATGCAAAACGGCACCGCGCCGTGCGAGGAGTTAATCCATGCTATTGGTGATTGATGCCGGCAATTCGAACACGTCCCTGGGTGTTTACGAGGGACAGGAACTCGTCGCTCATTGGCGGCTGACTACGGTTCGGAATCGAACGGTAGACGAGTATGGAGTTCATGCCCGCAACCTATTTGAGCTGGCCGGGCTTGATTTCAAAGCAATCAACGCCATCGCCATTGCTTCAGTGGTGCCGCCGCTCAATTACACGCTAAAACAGATGGCCGAGCGCTACTTTCATCTGACGCCGTTGTTTGTGGATCACACTACTGACCTTGGCTTGCGAATCCTTTATGACCCCGCTTCAGACGTCGGTGCTGATCGATTGGTCGATGCCGTGGCTGCAAATCAAAAGTATGGTTTCCCGGCTATCATCGTTGACTTCGGAACCGCCACGACCTTCAACGCCATCAACCCGAATGGAGATTATCTGGGCGGCGTGATTACGCCCGGCATAATGATCTCAGCAGACGCGTTGTTCCAGCGGACAGCAAAGTTGCCGCGCGTCGATATCAAGCGACCACGATCCGTGATTGGGTCATCTACCGTGGAAGCGATGCAGTCAGGGTTGTATCACGGCTACGTTGGTTTGGTGGACGGCGTCCTGCGAAAAATGTTGAGCGAGCTTGAGGGTAAGCCGCGAGTAATTGCAACGGGCGGTTTGGCGCCACTGATCGCGACCGGCTCAGAACTGATCGAACTTGTCGACGACACGCTAACTCTGGAAGGACTGCGACTGGTATACGATCGGAATCACAAAATTAAGTAATCAGCAATCAGTAATTAACAATCAGCAGACAGCAATCAGTAATCAGCAGTCAGCAGAGAGCAATCAGTAATCAGCAGTCAGCAGACAGCAATCAGTAATCAGCAGTCAGCAACTTCAAAATTCGCCGTCACTGAGAATCCAGCATTACTACGTCCAGAAGATTCATTGGGATCATTACGAACAAGCTGATTGCTGATTACTGACTGCTGATTACTGATTGCTGATAATTGCTGATTACTGATTACTAATTACTGATTACTTTGAATTACTTTAATTACTTTACCGAAATCGAAGATACCTTCGTGCGCCGCCGCGGCAAGCACCTTCTGATCAGTTCGCTTGATTGGGCCCTAATCGAAAGTTGGAAGGAAATAGGCGTGCCCTTACATGTGGCGCTGCGAGGGATTGAAAAGGCATTTGATTCCTGGGAAGCAAAGCCGCGGAAGCGTTCAGTAAAATCGCTTCTATACTGTCAGGAAGAAGTCGAGGCACAGTACGCCGAATGGTTGGAAGCGCGCGTCGGCGCTCAGCTCGAAACCAAAACCGAACCAGAGACTGTTGCTGAAGCTGCTGAGGCTGCGACTTCTGAAGATCGTCCTTTTTCGCGCGCGGCATTGCTCGAGCACCTGCACGCTGCCCGCGAGAGAATTGCCGAGACCGCATCACACGCTGACCTCGGTTTGTTGGAAGCGCTCGCGCGAGCAACATCACTGCTTTCGGACATGGAAAACGAGCTGGTTCAGGCGCAGCAGCCGGATCCGCAAAAACTGGAAGTGTCCTTAACCGGAATCGACCGCATGCTTGGCGAGGCACTGCAGCATAACGCGCCCTCGGACCAGCAGGCGGCGCTCAGTGCAGAGATCAAGAAGCAACTAAAACCATATCGAAGTCACATGGAAGCGGCAGTCTACGAGCAGACGTTCGAAAACCTCTTGCTGAAACGCTTGCGCGAGCAGTTCGGCGTGCCGCGTCTCAGTCTCTTTTACCTGGGACTTTAGTCTAAAAGGAGAAGAAACATGGCTGAAATGATGGTGAGACGAGTTGGCGTATTTTCGTTGGCGAAGATCCAAGCGTTGTTGACGTTTGTCATTGGCTTGATCATCGGCGTGATCTACGGACTGGTGTTCATGCTCTTTGGCGCCGCGATGTCATCGCTCTCGCGCGGAGATGACCGAGTCATGGGTGGCGTAAGCTCGGTGATTGTGGGCCTGCTGATAATGATCGGCGTGCCTATTTTCTACGGCGTGCTGGGTTTCATCTTCGGATGCATCACTGGTTTGGTTTATAACGTCGCTGCCGGCGTCGTCGGCGGTCTCAAATTGGAATTGGAAAGCACCGCCGTGCCCTACGCGCCGCCCCCGCCCCCCAATCAGTGGGTCCCAAGCCAGTAAAGAGCAAAGAGCAGAGGGCATAGGGCAAAGGGAGCGCGTCCGTTACGGGCGTTTGGAGTTCGACCTTTAGGTTGCCGTTTTGTTTCACTCACAAGGGAATGTAAGTTGTGTGTTACATGCAAGAAACCTGAAGATTGAACTCTAAACGCCAGTCGCCCAAAGTGAACCCTTAGCTCTTTGCCCTTAGCGCTTAGCCGTTCTTATGTTCGCCGAAGTTAAGATTGAGCGAATCGTGCCGGGGGGACTCGGTCTTGCGCATCACGAGGGATTGACCGTGTTTGTTGCCTTGGCGGCCCCGGGTGACGTCCTTCGCGTTCGTATCGATCGAACCCGTGGCAACATCGGATTCGCGTCAATCGTTGAAATACTCCAGCCCTCCAAAGCTCGAATCGAACCACCATGTCCATACTTTGGCAAGTGTGGAGGCTGCGATTTCCAACAACTCAACTATCAGACGCAGCTCGATGCGAAGATTGAAATGATTCGAGACTGCCTGCACCGGATTGCCAAAATCGAGGACACGCCCAGGATATCAGTTAAAGCTGCTCCACATCAGTGGCAATATCGTATGCGGGCCAACTGGCAACTCGACCCACTTGGAAGAAGAATTGGGTATTACGAAGCCGGCTCGCATCGAGTGTGTGACGTTGAAGTCTGTGCGGTGCTCGCGCCGCGTTTGCAGGAAACCCTGGAACGCATACGTCATGACATTCAGGAGGACGCGATCGAACCGATCCCGAAGGACATCCGCGCTGCACAAGGCATGGACGCAGTGTCAGTGGCCCCTCCGTTTGCCGACTTGAACGACGGCGATATAAGTCTCGTCATCGGTGGCGAGACTTACTGGTTCAATGCGGACTCGTTCTTTCAGGCGAATCCTGACCTGCTTGAGAGTTTAGTTTCGGAAGCGATTGGCGAGGCAAGGGGAATGATGGCGCTTGAGCTTTACTGCGGCGCTGGTTTGTTTACTTTGCCGTTGGCGCGCCGTTTTGAGAGGGTTATTGGTGTTGAGGTCAGTGATCGGGCTGCGAGATTTGCCGAGCGCAACTTACGAAACTCAGGTTTGTCAAATGCGACCATCGCAGCTGCGGACGTGGCGCACTGGTTGTCCGGTCATGCTGTTTCACTTCCAAAGGTGGACTTTCTTCTGCTCGACCCGCCTCGCGCCGGCGCTGATAATGCCGTCATCAAAAGCATCCTCGATATCAGGCCGACGCATATCGCTTACGTTTCTTGCGATCCGGCGACATTGGCTCGCGATCTGAAGAAGCTGCTCGCGGCGGGCTACATGCTCGATTCCGTTGCCGCCTTCGACATGTTTCCTCAAACTCACCACGTCGAGACGGTAGCGCACGTAAGGGCAAAGGGCTAAGAGCAAAGAGCAAAGAGGTAAGGGCAAAGGGGTAAGAGAAAGAGGCAAGCGCAAAGAGGAGAACCATCGGTAGATTTTCCTTCGGCGGTTATCACTTACCGGTTTGCCCTTACCTCTTTGCTCTTAGCCCTTTGCTGCAATTTACGAATCTGGCGTATCTGTTGAATAATGAAGCCACAGATGAATCTATTTGAGGAGTTCAAGTGGCGGGGGATGGTTGCGGATGCGACGCCGGAGTTGCCGGCGCTATTGGCGACGGAGACCTTTACTGCCTATATCGGTTTTGATCCTTCGGCGGCCAGTCTGCACGTCGGGTCGTTGCTGCCAATCATGGGTCTGGCGCGGTTGCAGCGCTTTGGTCATTCGCCAATTGCAATCGCCGGTGGCGGTACTGGATTGATCGGCGACCCAAGCGGCAAGACTCAGGAGCGTCAGCTGCTGACGACCGAACAAGTCGAAGAGAATCTTCAAGGCATCAAGACGCAACTCAGTCGCTTTCTCGACTTCAATGCCACAGCAAATCCGGCCCGGATTATCAACAATGCCGAATGGCTCGCGCCCATTACCATGATGGAGTTCCTGCGCGACGTCGGGAAACACTTCACCGTCAATTACCTGCTCGGGAAGGAGTCTGTGCGACGAAGACTGGAGTCTGAAGACGGCATATCGTTCACCGAATTCAGCTATTCGCTGCTTCAGGCATACGACTTCCTGGTGCTGAACGAACGCTATGGTTGTAATTTGCAGCTTGGTGGCAGCGATCAGTGGGGAAACATTCTCGCGGGGGTCGATCTGATCCGCCGTTTGCGCGGCGCGCGCGCGCATGGACTTGTGTTCCCGCTGGTAACTTCGACAGCGGGTGTGAAGTTCGGAAAGACAGAAGCCGGCGCCGTCTGGCTGGATGCGAAGCTGACATCGCCGTATCGCTTCTACCAGTTCTGGATCAACACTGACGACAAGGACGTGGTGAATTATCTGAAGTTCTTTACCTGGCTGTCGCAGGAACAAATTCAGGAGCTGGAGGAATCCGTGCGTCTCGAGCCGCATACTCGTAAGGCTCAGCGCGAGCTGGCTCGTCAAGTCACCGAGATGGTGCACGGCGAGACGGAGCTCGCGAAGGCGCTAAAAGCTTCCGAAGTTTTGTTTGGAAAAGAGTTCACTGGTCTTACTGCCGACGATATCCTCGATATCTTCGCTGATGTACCATCGACTGAATTGCCTCACGCGCAGTTTGCTGATGGTGGAGTGCCATTGAACGATTTGCTCGCCACCAGTGGCGTTGCTTCTTCAAAAGCGGACGCCAAACGTTTGATTCAATCGGGCGCGGTCTCGGTAAACAATCGACGCGTCGAAGATCACCGCGCCGCGATTACGCTGTCTGAATTTGTTGACGGAAAGATACTGGTGCTCCGGAAGGGCTCGCGTCATTACCACGTGATTCGCGTCACCGGTGCTTAGTCAAGCAATCAGTACCACCGTGCGGTAGCGGGTGGGTCACTGTACCTTGGGCTCGACGCTGGCGAAAATCCGACCCATCCGCTACCGCGCGGTGGTACTGACTGCTTGCCCGTATCCTCACTCTTTTTGCTCGGCTCGCGTACCTGAGTAAGTTCAGATGCGGCCTCCGCCTCGCGAGCCATTCTCTCCTTATCCGCTGGCGCTGCTGTTTGCAGCCTTCGCCGTAGGCATCCTCGTCGCGCATTTTCATCCGCTCGGGCTCCCGCTCGTTTTGAGCCTCGCCGCCGGCACGTCGATACTGGCAGTTACATCTCTTCTAACACTAAACAATCGCTGGTCCACCCTCGCAGTTATCCTGGCGGTTCTCTGCGGCGGCGCGGCGCTCGACGCAATCGCCGATCGCAAACCTGCCGAGAATCAAATAAAGCGCCTGATTGAAGAGGGACAAATTTCAAACAGCGAGCCAGTTGAGGTCGCTGGCTGGTTGGATCGACCACTCGAGTACACGCCTGACGGTTTTTATCTAACGTTAAGGGTCGAGTCACTCCGTTCCCGCGGTTTCGAGCACGCTGCGTTTGGAGTTGTGCAGCTGTTCGCCGCGCTGCCCAGCGAACAAACAAGACTCGAATACGAGACTCTAAACCTGCGATACGGCGCCCGCCTACGAGTGGTTACTGCTCTTGAGCGCGCTGACAACTATCGCAATCCCGGCGTTTCCTCACTTACTGAATTCCTCGATCGAAAAGGTTATGACGCGACGGGCAAGCTCAAGAGTCCTTTGTTGCTTGAACGCTTGGATGATGTGTACGTGTTCGCTCCGCTCAGCTGGTTGTATGACTGGCGTCGCAAGCTCGAGCAGCAAATAGTGAAGAACTTTCCTAATGAGACTGCAGGTGTCCTTGATGCTTCACTGCTGGGCAATCGTTATTTCCTTTCCAGGGAGGCAGCGGAAAGGTTCCGAGAGGGCGGCACCTTTCACGTACTCGTAATCAGTGGCTTGCACATTAGCTTCATCGGTGGTCTGGTTTTGGTGATTAGTCGTCGCCTGACGCGGCGGCGATGGTTGCAGTTTGTACTTTCAGGAACCGTGCTTTGGTGCTACACACTCGCAGTTGGCGCTGAGTCCTCGGTAGTGAGATCTGCGCTGATGTTCACTGTGGTGGCTTTGGCTCCCCTTGTCGCGCGGCGGGCGAACTCATTGAACGCGTTGGGAGGCGCGGGACTTTTCCTCTTGTTGTGGCGGCCGGGCGAACTGTTGGATCCTTCGTTTCAACTGACGTTTCTCTCGGTGCTTGCGATTGTCGTGCTCGCCGTGCCTTTGCTGAGCAAGCTTACGCGCATTGGCGCCTGGCAGCCTTCCCGCGAGCATCCGTATCCACCCGCATGCTCTGAATGGCTGTGCCGCTGGTGCGAGGCGATGCATTGGAGCGAGCGGAAGTGGCGGCGCGAGATGGCCAACTCCAATTACAGCTACCGGCTTTTCAAGACACCGCTCGCAGAACGTTTGGCGCACTGGCACATTCAGTGGGTGCTTCGTTACGTGTCCACCGCCGTAATTGTCTCAATCAGTGTGCAGATTGGGTTGCTTCCGTTTTTCATAGTGTACTTTCACAGGCTTTCAATTCCGTCACTCTTGCTGAATATTTTCGTCAGTGGAGTGATGGCAGTCCTGGGCCTGGTAGCGCTGGCAGGAATGATAGTCGCGCAACTTAGCGCGAAAGTGGCGGCGCCTTTGTTTGTACTCGCCGAACGACTGAACTGGGCGATGGTTCATAGCGTCGATGTGTTTGACAAACTTGGAGTCCATTCGCTGCGTTTGCCTGAATACTCAGGTTGGTCTGCCGCGGTTTATGCAATCTACTACCTGCCGTTCGCAGTCCTCGTTTGGAAAGTGGCTCGATGGAACCCACTGGCATCTCCGCTGGCTTCACGCGAACGATGGTGGCTCGCTGCCACCTCACAACTTCTTTTGCTCGCAATCGTCGTCATTCATCCCCTGAGTGCTGGACAAACAAACGGCAGGTTGAGGATTGATTTTCTTGACGTCGGACAGGGTGATGCGGCTTTGGTAACAATGCCTGACGGAACAACACTACTGATTGATGGTGGTGGCAGACAGGCTTTCGGGGTCTCAACGAAGATAGTTTCTACGGACGAGCTGCCTTTCCAGCGCGACACACGCAGCATCGGTGAGGCGGTCGTCTCTGAATATCTTTGGTGGCGCGGGCTCGACCGGGTGGATTTCATCCTCGCAACGCATGCGGACGCTGATCACATGGATGGTTTGAATGACGTGACGCGCAATTTCAAAGTAAGAGGCGCACTGGTGGCGAGAACACCCGCAGCGGATCCCGAGTTCGCGAAGTTTGCGGCGTCATTGCAGCAAGCCTCGATTCCGATAAGCGTTCTGGTGGCCGGCGATGTTGTTGATTTCGGTGGTGCGACGCTGAATGTATATTGGCCGCCGCAGAATGCAAACAGCGAGGCGCCCTCGGCGAACAACGACTCCATCGTGCTGCGATTGCAGTATGGGCAAAGGACAATCCTGATGACCGGCGATATTGAAAGAGAAGCAGAGGCTGCGCTTCTTATGTCGGGCGTGGCGCTTGATGCAGATGCTGTCAAAGTTCCGCATCACGGCAGCAAGACATCCTCGACTGAGGACTTCGTGAGAGTGACTCACCCACGATGGGCGGTGATATCAGTCGGCTTGAAATCGATCTTTGGTCATCCGCGTCCGGAAGTTGTCGAGCGTTGGAAAGCATCAGGAGCTGAGGTGATCACCACAGGCCGGCAAGGCACCATCACCATCAGCACCGACGGCAACGATTTAAGAGTGGAATCGTTCGTTAAGTGAGAGGTCCTATCGCCGGCAGAAGCTGTGAATAGATCACACCGCTGGTTGAACAGTCATTGTCTATACACAGATTACGCCGATTACACTGATTACAGGCAAAGGTTCGAGCACGGGCAGAATCCTTGCGCTTTGCCTTTTAATCGGTGTAATCAGCGTAATCTGTGGATAGTTTAAGTTGCGGCGCTGGAGTCGTCAGGAACTTCGGGCGTGTACAGCTCGACTTGGGCGCTGCCGGGCTTGTAAGTGTGAAGCACGCCGAGCGGCGGAGCGTAAACGTGAATGGTGATCAGATTGTGTTCGCTTACGTCGGGATTTCCCAGTTGGTGAATGTCAGGAGCGTCGGCGCCCGTCACCGCGCCGGGCTGATATTCTTTGATGGACTTGTAACGCAAGCCTTTTTCCTCGTCGAAGGTAAAAAGCGTCTCCCAGACCACGCCTGCTTGCACCAGGACTGCGCCATGTGAACCACTGTGATCGTGGATGACTGTGCGCTGTCCCGGCTTCCAGCACAGCACGAGCATCTCAACTGAGTCATTGCGGCAGACCAAATGACGCCAGTACGTGCGTTCTTTGAAGCCGAGGTAAGGCTGCAACTCTTCCGCCGAGAAGCTTACGTTCTCAAGCCATTTGTAAAGTTGTTGCAGTGAGGGTGGGGTGGTCTGCGCGGACAGCAGCGCGACGAACTCAGACAGATTGAGTTTGTTACTACAGTTTCCAGTTGCTGAATTCGCGGACGGCTGAACTTGAGTAGCCAAGATAACACCTTCTTTTAATCAAAATTTTCGCCCTTGATCACTTAAAAGACGTCAGGCGGCGTTGTCCTTATAATCCTCAGCTAAATCTTAGTCAAGACCACACAATTGCGGATTGCGGATTGTTGATTGCGGAATCCAAGCATGATGCTCACTCCACGATCCGATTCAGCTCTGCAATGAACAATCCGCAATCGTGTGACCCATCCGCTAGCGCGAGATCGTACTGCCTTCAAGCCACGAGATGCGCCCTCCAGGCGATCGCGGATCCTTTTCGTGATTAATTCGCAACTCTTTTCCACACAACCTGTGGAAAACTCTGTGAACAAATCCCAGTTTGTAACCTGAAGTTTCTGATTTCGTTGGACTTTCAGCGAAATGCACACGAGAGCGGCGTACTCATAAACTCTTCACGAAGACTTGTTTAAAAATTTCGAATTTAGAAAAGAGGACGCTTAGAAAGAAAAAGATTAGCCGCGGATGAACACGGATAACGCGGATAAGAAAAATGAAGGACGGCCGAGCGAGAGACTAAATAACTTTTTGCTGATCCGCGTTATCCGCGTTCATCCGCGGCTAATCTAAAATCAAATCCGCAATTCAAAATTCCAAATTCTAATCCGCAATCGGTTCGTCCCACTCGGCGATCATTTCGTAGGCCCTGCCCAGCACCGGACGTGGACGAGAGCCATCAGCCTGGCCGATCAGACCTTCGCGCTCCATCATGTCCAGAATCGCCGCTGCACGACCATAACCTATCCGCAAGCGCCGCTGCAGTACAGACGTCGAAGCGCGCTTCATCTCAACGCAGATGCGCAGCGCCTCTTCGAACATCTCATCGCGCTCGCCATCCATATCTTCCAGGCCCAAAGCCTCCTCGTCCGACTGCGTGATAGTCGTGTCATAAGCCGGAGTTCCCTGAGCCTTCATATTGCCGACAATCTTGCTGATCTCAGTTTCGTCGATGTAAGCGCCATGCACTCGCACCAGCCTCGACGTTCCCGGCGGCAGGAACAACATGTCACCTCGACCAAGCAGTTGTTCGGCGCCGTTAGTATCGATGATGGTGCGCGAATCTACTTTCGATGAGACACGGAAAGAAATACGGGAAGGGAAGTTCGCTTTAATCAGTCCAGTAATGACATCCACCGAGGGACGCTGGGTAGCGAGCACCAGGTGAATGCCAACCGCGCGCGCCATCTGCGCCAGTCGTGTGATCGATTCCTCAACCTCGCGTCCGGAAGTCATCATTAGATCCGCGAGTTCGTCGATGATAATTACGAGGTAAGGCAACGGCTTCCAGGGCTCGCCGTTGTCGTCGTACTCCTGAACGAGGTTACGGCGCATGATCTCGCTGTTGTAGCCGTCGATGTTGCGCACGCCCCAGCCGGCCAGCTCCCGATAGCGACGCTCCATTTCTCCCACCGCCCACTTCAGCGAGCGAGACGCAAGCTTGGGGTCCGTGATGATGGGGGTGATCAGATGCGGAATGTCCTCATAAAGTCCCAGCTCAAGACGCTTCGGATCGATCAGGATGAACTTCACTTCGTCCGGGCGCGCGCGATACAGAATTGAGACGATCAGCGCGTTGACTCCAACTGACTTTCCTGCGCCCGTTGTGCCCGCAATAAGCAGGTGCGGCATCTTGGCGAGATCAGAAACGTAGTTCAAGCCGTCAATTGTCTTGCCGAGGGCAATCGTCAGTTTCGAGCCCGACTCGCGGAACAGCCGCGACTCGATTATCTCGCGCAGAAAGATGGTCTCGCGGCGCGGGTTGGGAACTTCCATGCCGACGTGTGGTTTTCCAGGCATCCGATCTATACGAATCGATTCTGCCTTCAATGCCAGGCATAGATCGTCGGTAAGGGAAGTGATACGCGAATACTTGACCCCGGGATCGGGTTTGAATTCGTAGGTGGTAACAACCGGGCCCGGACAGATATGTTTGATTTGTCCGGTGACGTTGAACTCCTTGCACTTTTCAGCCAGCTTCGTTGCGATGGCGAGCAACTCAGCATCAGCCTGTTCGCTGTGCGGTGGCGCTTCATTCAAGAAGCCTATGGGCGGCAAGCTGTAATCAGAGTACGAGACGCGGCGATTGCGTTCGGCATCGAATGGCAGTTTGCCCGTGGCGGGCGCCTCAGCAGGCTTGCGCAGTACTGAAGCCCCCTTGAGCATGTCTTCGATGTCTTCGTCATCCTCTTCAACCACAGTGACAGGGCGTGCGCTGCGACCATTTAGGGGCACCACCTTCCCAACCTCGGGCGCGTGTTGAACTCCTGCAGCTGCAGCAGCAACGCGAGCTGTGGGTGCGATGGTTTCGGTTTCGCTGCGGATTACCGTAGCAGCAGGCGCTACCGGGTTGGTGGCGTTCATGAATTCAGCAACGCGTTCGCTTGGCGATAGCTCTGGCGAAGGCTTCAAAGATTGCTGAGCAGCTTGCAATTCAGCTTTGGCGGCGAGCTTTGCTTCTTTGCGCAGTCGCGCTTGCTCGCGCTTCTGAGCGCGCCAGGTGCGGTATCGTTCAGGCAGCAAGCGGAGAAATTCCAAACGATTGCTAAGCGCCGTGACTATCCGTTCATACAAACGGATGAAAGAAAAGTTTGTAGTCAACAGCAGCCCCATCGCTGCTGCTGAGATCAACAGCACGGTGGCCCCTACCGTATTCAGTCCGCTCGCAAGCGCGCGCGAAATCAACGTTCCTGCCAAGCCACCGGGCGGCACGCTTTGATCGAACAGCGGATGGAGATTGGAGATTGCCAGCAAAGACGCTGCTGCCAGCACCAGCGTGAGCAGCCCTATAACCCGGACCAGCGGCGCACGCAAACTGCGAGTGCGAAACCGCCGCCAAGCCGCGCCGAGAAACAAAGCCGGAAGCAAGTAGGCAGCGAGGCCGATGAATTGGAAAAGCGCCGCTGCTACGTTGGCCCCAATCGGACCCGTCAGATTGTGCGTTTCTCCTTGTCCAGCCGAGTTCCATGAAGGATCGTTCGGATAAAAAGCCGCTGACACCAGACACAAGGCGAGCAGGAGGCCCAGGGCTAACAACAGAATCGCGACGATCTCGTTAAACCGCGTGTTGCGTGGCGTTATGATTCTGGGTTTGGTCTCGATCTGTGTAGTTGACATCAAAGTCTCCTGCGCCAATCGTTTCTAGGCAGCCTTCCGCGAAAGCAGATACGCCTTAATGAAGTCGTCGATTTCGCCATCGAGCACTGCGTCAACATTTCCTCGCTCGAGTTTTGTGCGCGCATCTTTCACCAATTGATATGGAGCGAGCACATAGTTTCTGATTTGAGATCCGAATGAAATATCAGCTTTGTTCGCCTCGAGCTCAGCCGTTTCCGCGCGACGTTTTTCAAATTCAAGCTCGTACAGCCTCGAACGCAGGACCTGCATGGCTACGGCGCGGTTCTGATGCTGCGAGCGCTGGTTCTGACACTGGACTACGATTCCAGTCGGAAGGTGTGTAATGCGTACAGCCGAATCGGTGGTGTTTATGTGCTGACCGCCAGCGCCGGTCGAACGATAGGTATCGACGCGAAGATCCTTGTCGAGGATTTCTACTTCGATGTTTTCGTCAATTTCCGGGTAGACGAATAAAGAAGCAAAAGAGGTATGACGACGAGCAGCTTGATCGAAGGGAGAGATTCGCACCAGGCGATGAACGCCCGCCTCGGCTGCGAGCAGCCCGTAGGCATATTCACCTTCAACTCTGAATGTAACGCTCTTCAGTCCCGCTTCCTCTCCAGGTTGGTAGTCGATAATCTCCGTCTTGAAGCCGCGCTGCTCGGCCCACTTGAGATACATCCGCAGGAGCATCTCGGCCCAGTCCTGCGATTCAGTGCCGCCTGCTCCCGGATGGATAGTGCATATTGCATTGAGCGAGTCGTTATCGCCGGACAGGAGCATGGCGGTTTCCGACTGGCTGACATCGTGCTCCAGCTGCTCCAACACGGTGCGCAGCTCGTTCAGCGAATCTTCGTCTTCCGCAGCAAATTCAAACAGCACTCCTGCGTCTGCGATCTTCGATTCAAAAAGCTCCTGGCGCTGAATCTTTTGTTCCAGCCGGCTCCGTTGCTGCAGGAGCTTCTGGGCCTTCTCCTGATCATTCCAAAAATCAGGCGCGGACGCCTGGTGTTCAATAGTATTCAGTTCTTCCCGGCGTGCCGGTACATCAAAGAAACCTCCCGAGCTGGCCCACGCGCTGGCTCAACCCTTCATATGCAGCTCTTAAGTCCTGAATTGATAAAGGTTCGATCATTACTTTTCTTTTAGGTATTGGATGTTGGGTGTAGGGTGTAGGGAATACTCTTGGTGTAATCCCCTTGAATCACTATACCCAACACTTTTCTTTTTCCACTACACCCAACACCCAACTCCCTACACCCTCTCTTTTAGTGACAACGCCACCATAGCAATGCTTAGGATGCCACAGATGGCGACGAACAAATCTCCATGCCGGGTATAAAAGGTCTGACCAAATATCGTGGGCTCGACGGACCACACTCGAACCGCATTTTGAAAACCAGTGGTCGCATCCCTCACTTCACCGCGACGGTCAATAAAGGCAGTGATGCCTGTATTCGTGACTCGCAGCACGGGCCGTCCATTCTCAACTGCCCGAAAGATTGTGTTGGCCAGATGCTGCCGCATGACAGCGGTCGGGCCAAGGTAACCATCGTTCGAAATGTTAACCAGCACATCGGCGCCTTCACCAGCAAACGCTCGCGCGATCCATGGATACGCCGACTCAATGCAAATAAACGTTCCGACTCTCGCGGTGCCGACAGACATCAAGGTGTACTCGCTGCCTGATGCGAAACCACCAACAAGTCCTCTGATACGATTCGCGCCCGGTAACCATGTGGGCAACGGCACATACTCGCCAAACGGCATTAGGCGAATCTTATCATACTGAGCAACCAGCTGACCGGCTTCATTAATTAGCAGCGCTGAGTTATAGACTCCGTCGTTTGGCGCAGCTTCCTGCGAGTTGAAGAGCAGTGCTGTATGATTCTGCCGCGTAAACCTTGCCAGCTGTGCACGAAGATCAGGGTCTGTTCCATAGGCGAAGTTCATTGGCGACTCGGGCCAGATCACCAGACGCACCGGTCCAGCTGCGCCTGCTTTTGCCAGCGCCTCCTCACTCTCTTTGAGGTGCAGATTGAAGAGCTCTGCGAGTTGCTGCTCAGTCTTGTCAAAGTCCATGGGTACGTTTGGTTGCAGCGCTACAACCAAAACTGGTTTTCCCTGGAATGACACGGGATCCTCGCGGACCTTAAAAGAGAGTCTCGATATCGTGAGACTTAACCCCACGAGTGCCAAAATCAAACCCGAGACGACAACGGCCTTTGACGTTCGAGACACGAGCGCGAAAACGATGGCCGCATTCACAGTGACAATCAGAAAACCAACGGCATAGACCCCGCCCCAACGCGCTATTTGAATCAATGAAGGATGAAAGGCTTGCGAGTATCCGATCGCGTTCCAGAGCTGTCCGGTTACTGAGAGTCTGGCCCACTCTAACGCTACCCACATGAATGGCGCGGCCACGAGAGCCTTGTAGCCCCAAACTCGGATGAGTCGAGCTTGTATTGCTGCAAAGAGGCCTGGGAATAGGCCCAGCACCACCGCGCCGGGAATGACTGCAGCATACGCCAACCAGGTTGAGAGTCGACCATAATGAATTATGGAATAGCTGAGCCAATAGCAGGTCGCATAGAAGAAAACACTTCCAGTAAACCAGCCGAGCAGAAAGGCGCCCCTCCATCTGGGCTGTTGGGCAATCGCAAGCAGCAACGGAACGAACGCGATCCAGGCTAAGAACCACAAGTCGAAGTCAGGAAAGGAGAAGATGAGTAGCAGTGTCGAGAGAAGCGTCAGCCCCCAGATTTTTGTGTGGTTCAGCCGCTTCGGCTCGCTTTCTCGCTCCATTGCTCGCGAGTTTACCAGAGTTCGTTACTCTGCACTCCAAGCCCGTCTTCTTTGCGGCTTGGCGACTTTGCGGCTCTGCGTGAACTTCTCTATGACGCACCGCTTTAATTGACGCAGAGCCGCAAAGCCGCAGTCGGAATCTCACTTCCTGAAACCAGGTCGCACGACGTCCAAAAAAATATTTTGTTTGCTCCTCGGCCTGCACGATTTCGACCAAAACGACTACCCCAAATCAGTCTTGCCGACAGAAAACGTCACCCGCAAGTGACAAATTTCGTCGCCTGCAGGCGACAAGAACAAAAAGTGGAATTCGTCAATTTGAGTCCTTGGAATTGCGCGACGAATATTGCTGCTCGAAAACGGGAGCCCAAAATGCGGGAGAACCCAGCCATTTCTGACTGGGTTCCTGGTTGGAATGAAAACTGTAGGGTCGCTCGGCGGGCGGCTGGCGCAGCGGCAGGCGGCGCTCAGGGGAAGAAGGCGGCGGGGGCACTTGTCAACCGAAGGGGTCAATTCGTGCGTGCCGTCCTGTTAGTCAGCACATCGCGTGCCATTGAAAAGTATTTTCTGGAACTTCGCGCGCATTGGATATAAGAAGTGCTGCTTTTAAGGTTTGTGGAATGATTGATGGTCCAAATGCGGGAGAACCCAGTCATCACTGACTGGGTTCGCTTTTCGGGGGGAGCACTGAAGGTTGCTCGGTAGGCAGATGGCGCAGCGGCAGGCGGCGCTCTGAGGAGGGTTGGCGGCGGGGACACTCTCAACCGGGACACTCTCAACCGTCGGGGTCAATCGTGTGTGCCGACTTGCCTCTCAGCACATCGCATGCCAAGAAACTTCTTCTGGAAATCGGAATCGATTGAGCGTTAGAGGAAGGGAGTCCGACAAGCTTAAAGCTTATCGGACAGGGGTTCGACCAAAACGAGGTGGTCTTCAACACCGACGATGCGAACGCGTTGATTCGTACTCACCGAAATGCCGTTTACGACCCTTGCTCTCCAGAGTTCGCCGTCAACAATCACAGCACCTTCCGGCTCGAGAGTGCTCTGCGCAGTCCCGGTGTTGCCCATTAGTTTGACAGCACCGGTTCCGGACTTCTTATGACGTGAAAGGAAAATCAGATAAGCGGTGAGGATCAGAACCAGTAGTGCAAATCCGAAGAGCAAACGCAACAATGCTTCACCTTCCGCAACAATGAATCGAATACCACCAACTGCCGTTGGCGGTATTTGGCGTCCTCAATTCATACCCTTGTAGAGAGGATCTGAACAATCTCCCAACTGCCGTTGGTAGGATTAAGGACAAACCTTCATACCCAATCGGCTAGCGCCCCATCGTTACCTGGCGTTGCAGGGCGATCGCTTCCTGATTGTTTGGATCAATGGTGATTGCAGCGGTGGCGTACTTCGTAGCCTCGCCGCGATCGCCTCGCTCAAGAAAAATCTTGCCGAGCAGAATATACGCATCGATCAGCTTCGTATCCCAGAATATTGCCGTCTTCAGCGCCGCAATCGCAGCCTCCTGGTCTCCGCGCCGCAGATTGATGCGCCCGCTCATCAGGTACGCTTCAGCATTGGTGGGCTCGATCATAACCACACGATGGATCTCAGGCAGAGCCTCATCATCACGACCTGCCTGGTAGAGTTCGCGAGCCTTAACGAGCAAGTCCTCCGTCGTCGTATCAGTACGATCGGAAGTCGGATGGCTTATGGAGGTGAGGTCGTCAAGGTTCAGTACTTCACGCAGACGAACTGTAAGCTTGGACGTGGTCTGGCTCTTTTGCCATTCTTCCTGCCACTTGGCGTAGGTCTGTAGATATCTACGAGCCTGATTGTCCGCTGCCTCGGCGCTTTCCGCCTTGCCGCTCCTTTCCAGTGACTTCGCAAAAATGAAGTAGGCCTGACCATCACGCGGATCGGAAGTGATTACTGGACGTAGCTGTTCAGCAGCCTCAGCGTATTTGCCGGAAAGGAACAGCGCGTAGGCGTAATTGAACCGCACCATGGAATCGTCTGGTGAAGATTCAGATGCGCGTTGCAGGAACGTTATACCCTGACCGAGGACTCGTTGCCGTTCCTGATTATTTTCCTTCTTCTGATCGCGAGCTACCTGAATTGCGACTGCGCCCGCGTTGTTGTAGACGCCAATCAAAGGCACGTCGTTGGCAAGCGGCACCAGCGAGGCAAATGCGCGACCCCAATCGCCGGATTTCGCGTAAGCCAGACCGGCGTAAAAAGCTGCTTCAGTGTAGTGAGGCTCTTTCTTTTGCAGTTTGATGAAATATTCAGTTGCTTCCTTCCATTTGCCGTCGAGCATATAGTAGCGGCCGAGCTCGAAAGCCGCCTGGGTGTAGACAGCGCCACCGTTCGCGTCGGCGTACAAACGCATCGCATTCTTCAAGTAATTTGAACGCTTCTCATCGCGCTCATCCAATTGCAGGGCCTTCACATAAGCTTCAAAGGCCTGGGGTGGAATTTTCGTGGCTTCCTGGACCAGCTGGTTCTGGGAGTAAGGCAAGGCTCGATCGCGCTGATACAGAATTTGATACGCAAGCCGGCCTTGAATATTTTGCAGAGTCGTCAGCGCGCCTCCGAAATCGAATTGGCGCGTGGCCCAGTTGCCGTCCAATACCTGGCCCAGCGTTCGTCCCTCGTTAACCTTGATGACACGCGCAGTGACCTGAACATAGGCTTCAACCGCCGACTTGTCTTTGTCAGTTTTGGCTTTTGCTTTCGGGTCTTGCTCCTGAGGCGGCATGACCGTGTAGGTGCCAAGGATGATCATCGTTGCTTTGGCAGCGCGCGCGAGTTTGATGGAGGTAGCTCGCGACGGAATCATTGTTTCGGGCAAGCCCACTCTCTGATAGGCCAGCGAGCGCTCGTCACCTGAGACCACGGTTAAGCCAGGCTTATTCAACAGCTCTGTGAGTGAGTCTGCGAAACTTTCGCCAACCCAGTTGTATTCGGGTTTGTTTGAGGTGTTCTCAAACGCGAGCACCATCACCACGTCCTGCATGGGTGACTGAGCGAACGTCGCGGAAACTGAAAAGAGCGAGCACGCGAGCACGACCGCGGCTACGAGGGAATTACGCAAAGCAAAAAGTCGCATCAATAAAAATCCTTAGTCTTTTCTCTCGAACGGCCGGGATTGGCCGATTTTCGATGCAGGCATATTACCAGCGGTTGGTCAGTGAACGCATCCCACGACGAGCAAAGAAACGTCCGCAGCAGGTGTTTAGAGGGCAATCTGAAGATTGAACTCTGAACGGCCCGCCGCGGACGTTTCTTTGCTTACCTCTTTGCTCTTACTTGTTCGCCCCTTGCCGGCTAGTAGTGGCGGTGACGGCGGTGGCGGTGGCGAAGTTTGTATGTATAAAGCGCTCCGCCTCCAGCGCCGGCTCCGGCGCCAATCAGGGCGCCCTTCTTGCCACCGGCGATTCCTCCAATTCCTGCTCCAGCTACTGACGATCCAGCTACAGTGAGCTTATCGCGGTGCTTCTGCCAAAAAGTGCGATGTCGATGTCGACGAGTTTGGGCTGATAACGGCACGCACAAACACAACATTACCAGTACCAAAAAAACACCAAGAAACTTTCTCATTAGCCAATGCCTCCAGGCTTGCGCCAAAGTTGATTTAAATACTCAATTGATGGTCGGGGCTACTTCTTCTTAGTCAAATCGAGTGCCACACGGAGAAGGGCGGAAAAGCAGACGGGGAGAAGGGGAGACACGGAGACGCGGGGATGTCTGGTCCATATTGCGCCTACATCGGGAGGATACGATCTCGTGTCGGTTTGACCTGAATCCGTACTATCCGTGTTCATCTGCGGCTGTCCTCTTGTCCCTTGAATGAGTCGAGATACGGAGGTAAGGGGTAAGCGGTAAGAGCAAAGGGCAACGCGACGAGCACAGGGAGTTGCTTTGCCCTTACCTCTTACCCCTTACCCCTTTGCCTGTACCGGCGAATTCTGCTTGGCGAAAATCGAGTGGCGTGGTAAACATCGCAGCCGCTCGATAACCTTCTGCGCTTCTTTCATGGACCAATGACCTGGCCACAGGTTTATGACCCGCTAAACAATCAACCGCTTTCGACTCTTCTGGCAGCGTTGCCGATACTGGTCCTGCTGGGAAGCCTCGGTGTCTTTCGCGTCAAGGCGCACTATGCGGCGCTGTTGGGCCTGCTGACTTCTTTGATGGTTGGCGCTCTAGTCTTTCGAATGCCTGCGGGCATGATTGCCGCCAGTGCAGGATACGGCGCCTCGTACGGACTCTTTCCGATTGGCTGGATCGTTCTCAATGTGATCTTTCTTTATCAGCTGACTAAGGAGCGCGGCTACTTTGATATCCTGCGTCACAGCATCACTGGACTGACTCAGGATCGCAGACTGCAACTCTTGCTGGTTGCATTCAGCTTTGGAGCTTTTGTCGAAGGCGCCTGCGGATTCGGCACACCGGTGGCTGTTACCGGAGCGATTCTGATTGGCCTTGGCTTCTCGCCGTTGTCAGCTTCCGGTCTTTCATTGATTACCAACACCGCGCCCGTTGCCTTTGGTGCACTGGGCGCTCCACTAATTGGATTGCAGGGCGTCACCGGACTCGATTTGAAAGAACTGAGCGCGATGGTGGGCCGCCAGCTGCCGTTCTTCTCATTGATTGTTCCATTCTGGCTCGTGTGGGCGTTTGCAGGCTTTCGAGGCATGCTGGAAATCTGGCCCGCGATTTTAGTCGCCGGCGTCTCATTCGCAGTGCCGCAGTTCCTGATGTCGAACTTTCATGGACCATGGCTCGTCGACGTCGTCGCAGCCGTAAGTTCGATTGCTGCCGTCGCTTTATTCCTCAAAGTCTGGCACCCAAAACATATCTGGCGCTTCCCCGGCGAGAGATCAGAGTCACTCAACCTCGAGGGCATCACTGCCGATGTGCACACAAAATCCGCAATCCGCAATCCGCAATCCGCAATTCTCCTCGCGTGGCTTCCCTGGATAATTCTGAGTGTGGTCGTTTTTGTTTGGGGCTTACCACAGACAAAAGCGTTCTTTGACGGCTTTTCGCTGTTGAGATTGCCGGTTCCAGGTCTAGATAAGTTGGTGCTGCGTGTACCGCCAGTCGTGGCTCAATCGACCACGGAGGCAGCCGTATTCAATTTCAACTGGCTATCGGCGTCGGGCACCGGGATCTTGATCGCTTCGATCATCGCAGGCTTCTCGTTGGGATATTCGATTCCCGAGATGTTTCGTGTTTACTGGAAGACACTTAAGCTGGTGCGATTCTCATTGCTGACGATAGCGGCGATGATGGCGCTTGGTTTTACGACTCGTTACTCAGGGATGGATGCGACGCTGGGACTCGCTTTTGCGCGAACAGGATGGTTGTATCCGTTCTTCGGCACGCTGTTGGGCTGGCTCGGAGTGGCGCTGACGGGTTCTGACACCTCATCGAATGTGCTCTTCGGAAGTTTGCAGAAGATTACCGCCGGGCAGCTTGGGCTAAGTCCGACGTTGATGGCTGCGGCTAACAGTTCCGGAGGCGTGATGGGCAAGATGATCGACGCGCAGTCAATTGTAGTCGCGAGCACCGCCACGCGCTGGTACGGTCACGAAGGAGACATCCTGCGCTACGTCTTCTTTCATAGCATCGCACTCGCAGCGCTGGTGGGCTTACTCGTGCTGCTGCAAGCGTACGTCTTCACTGCGATGGTGGTAAGGTAAGGGCAAAGAGCAAAGGGCAAGCGCAAAGGGCAAAGCGGCAAGCGTGCGCAACAGGCGTTTAGAGTTCAATCTTCAGATTGCCGCTCTCGACGCCACATAATCTAAAGATTGAACTCTAAACACCTGTTGCGCACGCTTGCTCTTTGCTCTTACCCCTTTGCCCTTAGCGGACGCCCATGCGATACCCGGTCCCCAAACAACTTCGCGATTTCCTGAAGCCGTACGATCGTGAGATTCAGAGGCTTGCGCTCGAGTTGCGGCAACTTGTGCTCGAGGAGTTCGCACCGTGTCATGAAAACATTTATGACGCGTACAGTGCGGTCGCGATGGGCTACGGTCCCACTGACCGCCTGCGTGATGGCATTTGTCACATCGCGGTCTATAGCTCGGGGGTAAACCTCGGCTTCAATTTTGGAGCCGCCCTGCCCGATCCCGATGACATTCTCGAAGGAAGCGGAAATCAGAATCGACACATCAAGAATAAGACTCTGGAGGATCTCATCAGACCTGCGCTTCGATCTTATTTGCAGCGAGCCTGGACGCTGGCACTTGAAGATGCTAGCAAGCTCGGCGAAACCCCGCCGGAAAGACCGAAGCGCGTCATCTCAGTTGTGAAGGCAATCTATCCGCGGAAGCGACGTCCCGCGAAGACGCCGGCAAGAAATTGATCGTTATGAAGACAAAGAAGAACTAGTTTGCTCTTTGCGTCTTTGCTCCTTTGCGGCTTTGCGTGAGATACCAATGATCGCATTACTTACTCACGCAAAGGCGCAAAGGAGCAAAGACGCAAAGAAATCCACGTCCAATCCCAAACTAATTGACTTTCACATTCCCACGACTTAACCTACGCGAGCTTAACTCTTAGCCGCGTCAATTCAGCCTCAAAGCCTCAGGGAGAAGTCTCTCTTAAACCCCATGGAGGTGACATGCCCGAAGTAAATTTTGATCCAAATGTAGAGAAGAACATTCAACCAGTTCAGCTGCTGCCGACCGATGGTCCATTGTCGCAGCCGCGACCGGGTATGGCGCTTTGTCTTTCCGGCGGTGGTTATCGCGCAATGTTATTTCACCTGGGAACGCTCTGGCGGCTAAACGAACTCGGCTTGCTGAAAACGCTGGCAAAGATCTCGAGCGTTTCCGGCGGTTCGATTACGGCTGGAATGTTGGGTCTGAGGTGGAACCGGCTCAGCTTCAACTCAGCCAACATCGCTACCGACCTGGAAGCCCTGGTGGTTGATCCGATTAGGTCACTCGGCGGTACAACCATCGACAGAGGTTCGATCATTAAAGGATTCCTACTGCCGCGTCATACCGTAGCCGATGAAGTCGCACAAGCTTATAGAGACCATCTCTTCGCTAATGCAACG
>Ga0126384_10000375_pt1 | contig 24093 bp, 22 predicted proteins | sample PanSoiMetPlot_36_FD_92543 | JGI IMG/M metagenome (GOLD analysis project Ga0126384, IMG submission 92543) | Tropical forest soil microbial communities from Panama - MetaG Plot_36 | ecosystem: Environmental > Terrestrial > Soil > Tropical forest > Bulk soil | place: Panama | collected 2016-02-17 | reverse complement strand
TTGGGTCCGCAGCACCACTTCGTTGACGAGATCCCGGGCCGGCAACGCCTTGGCGCGCTCGAGCACGCGGTTGAAATCGCCGGCGCGCAAGTGCGCTGCGCCCGGAAGCTTCAGCTCGACGCTGGTCAGAAATTCGCGCAGCGCCACCAGCTTCTCCTTGGCCGGAGGCTCGTGCACGCGATAGATCACAGCGGCGCGTTTTTCGGCCAGGGTCTCGGCGGCGGCGACATTGGCCTGGATCATGAACTCTTCGATCAGGCGGTGCGCCTCGAGCCGCGCGGGAATGACGACCCGGGCCACCCGCCCGCGGTCGAGCTCAACTTTGCGCTCGGGCAGGTCGAGGGCCAGCGGCTGGCGGCGATCGCGGGCGGCGGCGACGGCGCCATAGGCCGCCCACAGCGGTCGCAGCACCGGGTCCACCAGCCCCCGGCAGCGCTGGCTCGGCGCCCCGTCGATGGCGGCCTGCGCCTCCTCGTAGCTGAGCTTGGCCGCCGAGCGCATGACGGCGCGCTGAAAGCCGTGGCGGCGCTTGTTGCCGTCGGCATCGAACACCATGCGCACGGCGAGACAGGGACGCTCCTCGCCCTCTTTCAGCGAGCACAGATCGTTGCTGATCTTCTCCGGCAGCATCGGCACCACGCGGTCGGGGAAGTAGACCGAGTTGCCGCGCAGCCGCGCCTCTTGGTCGAGGCGGCTGCCGGGACGCACGTAATGGCCGACGTCGGCAATGGCCACGTGCACGACATGGCCCCCGACATTGCCAGGATCGGTGTCGGGGGCGGCATGGACGGCATCGTCGTGATCGCGGGCATCGGCGGGATCGATGGTGATGAGGGAGAGCCCGCGCAGGTCGGTCCGGCCGGCCAGGCTCGGCGGTTCGAGTTTGGCAAGGTCGGCCAGCACGTGCGGGGGAAACTCGTCGGGAATGCCATGGGCGTGAACCGCGATCAGGCTCACCTTGCGCTGGTCGTGAGGATTGCCGAGCGTCTCGCGTACCCGCGCCTGCGGCACGCCGTAACGGCCAGCGCGCGCCAGTTCAAAGCGCACCAGATCGCCGTCCTTGGCGCCAGCGTCATCGCCAGCCGCGATCGGCCATTCCTTGAGCTCCTTGCGGTCGACCGGATCGATGACGCCGCCGCCGTTGGGGCGGCGGTGAAAGATCCCGAGCTGACGCCGTTTTTCTTTCGGCAGGCGCTTGATCGGCTCGGCCTCGTAGCGATAGCCGGAGACATCGCCGTCCGTGAGCCGCGTCAGCCGCGCCAGGATGCGGTCGCCTTGTCCGAGCGCTGGTTGCCCGCTGGCGCGCCCGCGCGACTGAACCAGCACCAGCGCGCGCGGCTTGTCTCCGTCGGCGGCATCCCACACCGCCGGTTCGCCGACCAGTTCGCCGTCGGCATCGCGGGCGACGATCTCGAGCACGGTCACCGGTGGCAGCTGGCCGCGCTCGGCAAAAGCCTTGCGGTTGCCGCGGATCAGGCCGGCGTCGGCCATTTCGGCCAGCATCTTTTTCAACGCCTGGCGATCGCCGCCCTTGATCGAAAAGGCGCGCGCGATCTCGCGCTTGCCGACCTGGCCGGTGGCGCCGCGCATGAATTCAAGGATGTCGTGTTGGCTTGGCAGTGCCGCGGCGGGTCGAGGTTCTTTGCGCTTGCGCGGCACCGTGTTGCCGGTCCTTTCTATTCCGCAGCCTCGCGCGTGCCGCCCGCCTTCTTGCGCTTCGGCTTGGGTGTCTTCTTGCCGGCGGGCTGTGGCTTTTGCCGGGCGTTGCTGGCCTTGGCAGGCTTGTCGCCGGGTGCGGCTTTGTCCGCCTTGGCGGTCTTGCTCGGCTTGCTACGACGGCCCTTGGGCTTGCTCGGGCCTTTGGCGATGCGCTCGGCGATCAGGGTCACCGCCTCGTCAATCGTGAGCGCGGCCGGGTCCTTGGCGCGCGGCAGTGTGGCATTGACGTCGCCATGCTTGACGTAGGGGCCGTAGCGACCGGAGAGCACCTGCACCTTGCCGCCCTCGCTTGGATGCTCGCCCAGCTCCTTCAGCACGGTCGGAGCGGCGCGCTGGAAGCGGCCCCCAGTGCCGGCCTTCTTTTCGGCGAGCAGGGCGACGGCGCGGTTGATGCCGACCGAGAACACCTCTTCGACCGTCGGCAGGTTGGCATAGCTGCCGTCGTGCAGGATGAACGGGCCGTAGCGGCCGATGCCGGCCGTGATCGGCTTACCGCTTTCCGGGTGCAGGCCGATCTCGCGCGGCAGCGCCAACAGCTTGAGCGCGCGCTCCAAGTCGAGGTTGCCCGGGTCGATGCCGCGCGGCACCGAGGCGCGCTTGGGCTTCTCATCGCCCTCCGCCTCGCCGAGCTGCACATAGGGTCCGAAGCGGCCGCTGCGCAAGGTCACGGCGAGCCCGGTCTCGGGATCCTGCCCAAGCAGCTTGCCCTCCGGCGTCGAGGCCTCCGGCGCGCCGTTCTGGGCGTCGGAGAACTGGCGCGTGTAGCGGCAGTCGGGATAATTGGAACAGCCGATGAAGGCCCCGAATTTGCCGACCTTGAGGCTCAGCCGTCCCGCCCCGCAGTTGGGGCATTGGCGCGGGTCGCCGCCCTCGGGCCGGGGCGGGAAGATGTGCGGGCCTAAGATCTCGTTCAGGGCCTCGAGCACCTCGCCGACGCGCAAATCCTTGATGCCATTGACGGCGCCGGTGAACTCGCGCCAGAACTCGCGCAACACGTCCTTCCACTCGAGCTTGCCGTCGGAAATAAGGTCGAGCTTCTCTTCGAGATCGGCGGTGAAGTCGTATTCGACGTAGCGCTGGAAGAAGCTCTCCAGGAAGGCGGTGACCAACCGGCCCTTGTCCTCCGGGATCAGGCGCTTCTTGTCGATGCGTACGTAGTCGCGCTCCTGCAGCACCGCCAAGGTCGAGGCGTAGGTCGAGGGCCGACCGATGCCGAGCTCCTCCATGCGCTTGACCAAGGTGGCTTCCGTGAAGCGGGGCGGCGGCTCGGTGAAGTGCTGCTTGGCCTCGATGGCGCGGTAGCGCAAGTTATCACCCTCAGCCAACGCCGGCAGGCGGCGGCTGTCGTCCTCCTCCGCCTCCTCGGCCTTGCCGTTGCGCGCCCGGTCGTCGCGGCCCTCCTCGTACAGTTTCAAGAAGCCATCGAACAGCACCACCGAGCCGGTGGCTCTGAGCCCGTAGGCCTTGCCGTCCTTGCCGCTGGCATCGATCTCGGCGGTGGTCTGCTCCAGTTCGGCCGAGGCCATCTGACTTGCCACCGCCCGCTTCCAGATCAGCTCGTAGAGCCGCGCCTGATCACGCTGCAAGTGGCCGGCCACGGCACTGGGCCGGCGCCTGACGTCGGTCGGGCGGATGGCCTCGTGCGCCTCCTGCGCATTCTTGGCCTTGGCTTTGTATTCGCGCACGAAGGGGGGAAGATAGCGCGGTGAATAGTCCTCCTCCACCAGCCGGCGAATTTGCTGGATGGCTTCGGGAACGATGCTGACGCCGTCGGTCCGCATATAGGTGATGAGGCCGGTGGTCTCGCCGTCGATCTCGACCCCCTCATAGAGCCGCTGCGCCACCTGCATGGTTTGCTTGGCCGAGAAACCGAGCTTGCGCGAGGCCTCCTGCTGCAGGGTCGAAGTGGTGAAGGGCGCATAAGGGTTGCGCCGCACCGACCTTTTCTCGACCGAGGCGACCCGATAGGGCACGCCTTCGAGCGCCGCCTTGATGGCGTTGGCGGTGGCGGCATCCTTGATCTCGAGCCGATCGAGCTTGCGGCCGGCGATGGTGGTGAGGCGGGCGCGCAGCTCCTCGGCCTTTGCCGTCGCCAGCAGCGCCTCGATGGTCCAATACTCCTCGCTCTTGAACGCCTCGATTTCGGCCTCGCGGTCGCACACCAGCCGCAAAGCCACCGATTGCACGCGCCCGGCCGAACGCGCGCCCGGCAGCTTGCGCCACAGCACCGGGGACAGCGTGAAACCGACGAGGTAGTCGAGCGCCCGGCGGGCGAGGTAGGCCTCAACCAACGGCGCGTCGATGGTGCGCGGGGTCTTGAAGGCATCGATCACCGACTGTTTGGTCACGGCGTTGAAGGTGACCCGCTCGACCGGTACGCCCTTTTTCAGGGCCTTCTTGTCCTCCAGGATGCGCAAGATATGCCAGGAGATGGCCTCCCCCTCGCGGTCGGGGTCGGTCGCCAAGATCACCTTGTCGGCTTTTTTGACGGCATCGGCGATCTCGCGCATGACCTTGCTCGACCTGCCGTCGACGTCCCAGTGCATGGCAAAGTCCTTGTCGGGCTCGACCGAGCCGTCCTTTGGCGGCAGGTCGCGCACGTGCCCGTAGGAGGCAAGCACCTTGTAGCTGGAGCCGAGATACTTATTGATCGCCTTGGCCTTGGCGACCGATTCGACAATGACAACGTTCATGAAAGGGTCTCTGCGGCAGCGCCGGCCCAGCCCTCTGGGCGGCCGCTCGATGCTTGCGCTGTTGGTCCTTCTGCCAATCGGCGGCCAGGAACATGGTGGATGGCAGGGGGCGTGTCAAACGCCAGGCCGGAAGAATTTGGCCCAATAATCTTATTTTACGTAGGATAAGCGACTGTTCGTTTGAAAGGCGGCGGTCAGTGCTGGGGTGCTGCCCGCTATTTGTAGGATAGAGCGCGGCGACCGCCGGGCTCACAACGCGGGTCCCGGGGCACCGGCGGTGGGGGTGCCCGGTCGGGTGGGGGAGGCCCGAGACCGCTGCTTGGGCTTCAGCGTGGCGGGCTGGCGCCCCGGCCCGGGCGATCGCCCCACGTCGCTGCCGGGCCGCCCGATGCGCGGCCCCGTGCCAAGCCGCGGGGGGTTAGGACCTGGCGCCGATCCGGGTCTCCTCGCCGCTCAACAGCCGGCGGATATTGGCCTGGTGCTTGACGAAAATCAGCGCCGCCATCAGCACGATAAACGGCAGCCCGGCCTGGCCAAACAACAGATAGTAGACGACGACGGCGGCGGTGGCGCCAAGGGAAGCCAAGGACGAGAACCGCCAGCCCGCTGCGATCATGCCCCAGACCAGCCCGAAAACGACGGCCGCCGGCCAATGCACGCCGATCAGGACGCCGATGAACGTGGCGACCCCCTTGCCACCATAGAAGCGCAGCCAAACCGGGTAGAGATGGCCCAGCAGCGCGCCGAGGCCGGCGACGTAGGCCAGCCGATAGGCATCAAACGCCACAAAGCGCTTGGCAATTTCGTAGACGATGAGGACGGCGATGGTGCCCTTCAGAAGGTCGAGCAGTAGGGTTGCCGCGGCCAGGCCGCGATGGCCGGTGCGCAACACGTTGGTGGCGCCAATATTGCCCGAGCCGATGCGCCGCACATCGCCAAGCCCGGCCCAGCGGGTCAACAACAGCCCAAACGGGATCGAACCCAGACCATAGCCCGCCAGCAGGGCCAAGAGCCCGTAGAATGTGAACATCGGTCCCATTCCCCAAGCCCCGGGCGCTAGCCCACGGCGTCAACTGCGGTCGCCATTAGCGTATTGGTAGACAAGGGTGCCGGCAACCATGGTGTTGAGGACGCGGCCTTGCATTTTGCTTTCATCGAACGGGGAGTTCTTCGAGCGGGCCTTGAGCTGCACTTTGTCGACCACCCACGGCACGCCGAGATCGACGACGATCAAGTCGGCGGGTGCGCCCTTTTCCAGCCGCCCCGAGGGCAGCCCCAACAGCTTGGCGGGGTTGGCGGTCATGGCCCTGATCAGCGGCAATAGCCCCACCTCGCCGCTGTGGTGCAGGCGCAGCGCGGCGGCGAGCAGGGTCTCAAGCCCGATGGCACCGTCGGCGGCCTCGGCAAAGGGGTGGCGTTTGACGTCGGCGTCCTGGGGATCGTGGCTGGAGACGATCACATCGATGTCGCCGTTGGCGATGCCGCGCACCATTTGGGCGCGGTCGTCTTCCGAGCGCAAGGGCGGGCGCAATCGGAAGAAGGTGCGATAGGGGCCGATGTCGTTCTCGTTGAGGGTCAGATGATTGACGGAGACGCCGCAGGTCACCGGCAGCTTGCGCTGTTTGGCGCTGCGGATCACGGCCAGGCTTTCGGCGCAGCTGATGCCGGAGGCGTGGTAGCGGCCGCCGGTGATTTCAACCAGGCGCACATCGCGCTCCAAGACGATGGTTTCGGCCGCCTTGTGCGCGCCGGGTAGCCCAAGACGGGTCGCCACCTCGCCGGCGTTCATCACCGCACCATCGACCAAATGTGGGTCTTCGGTGTGATGCGCGATCAGGGCGCCGAAGTCCTTGGCATATAGCAAGACGTTGTGCATGACACGGGTATTGGCGACGCTCGACTTGCCATTGGTGAAGGCGATGGCACCGGCCCGCTTCAACAGGCCGATTTCGGTCATGTCCTGACCTTTGAGGCCGCGGGTCATGGCGGCCATGATGTGGACATTGACGACGGCGTTGTCGCGCGCGCGGCGCTGGATGAAATCGACCAGCGCCACCTGATCGATGACGGGTTGGGTGTCGGGCATCACCACCATGGTGGTGACGCCGCCGGCGGCGGCGGCCTGGCTCGCCGTCTTCAAGGTTTCGCGATGCTCTTGACCAGGCTCGCCGGTGAACACCTGCATATCGATGATACCCGGGCACAGCACGTGGCCCTTGCAGTCGATCACGACGGCGCGGTCGGGGGCGTTGCGCCGCAGGTGTTGGCCGAGATCGGCGATCACGCCGTCGCGCACCAACAGCCCGCCCGGCTCGTCCTTGCCCGATTGCGGATCGATCAGCCGCGCATTGAGGAAGGCGGTCGCGTCCGGCGCGGTCGAGGCATCGAGTTTGCGCATAGGCGGCACCTTCGGCCACTCAATGGTTGGGCAACAGGCGCGCCATGGCCTCGAGCACGGCCATGCGCACCGCCACGCCCATTTCGACCTGCTCGCGTATCACGCTGCGCGAGTGGTCGGCGATGGTGGAGGCAATTTCGACGCCGCGGTTCATCGGGCCCGGGTGCATGATGAGCGCATCGGGCTTGGCGCGGGCCAGTTTCTCGTGATCGAGGCCAAAGAAGTGAAAGTATTCGCGGGTCGAGGGCACGTAGGAGCCTTGCATGCGTTCCTTCTGCAACCGCAACATCATCACGATGTCGGCGGCTTGCAGCCCGGCATTCATGTCGGTGAACACCTCCGCCCCCAGGCGGTCGGCATGCGACGGCAGCAAGGTCGAAGGCGCCACGACGCGAACGCGGGCGCCCATGGTGTTGAGAACGTTGATGTTGGAGCGGGCCACGCGGGAATGCAAAATGTCGCCGCAAATGGCCACCGTCAGTCCGGCGATGCGGCCCTTGGCGCGGCGAATGGTGAGCGCGTCGAGCAACGCCTGCGTTGGATGTTGGTGGGCGCCGTCGCCGGCGTTGATCACCGAACAGTCCACCTTCTGCGCCAGGAGTTCCACCGCCCCGGCCGCATGATGGCGCACGACCAGGATATCCGGGCGCATGGCGTTGAGCGTCATGGCGGTGTCGATCAGCGTCTCGCCCTTGGCCATCGAAGAGGTGGAAACGTTCATATTCATGACGTCGGCGCTGAGCCGCTTGCCGGCGAGCTCGAAGGAGCTTTGCGTGCGGGTCGAGGCCTCGAAGAACAGATTGATCAGCGTTCGGCCGCGCAGCACGTCGCGCTTTTTGATAACCTGGCGGTTGCCCTCGGCGGCGTTATCGGCCAAGTCCAAGAGCGCGTTGATCTCGCCGGCCTTAAGGCCTTCACATGTCAACAGATGGCGGCGGGCGAAGGTGGCGGGGTGTATGGCACTGGTCATTAAAAGCGGTCCTATACGCCGACTCAGCTTGGCCCGCAAGCCGCGCCGGGACGGCGGCAGTGGAAACGATGCCGGCAGGCACGCGCCGGTCAACGGCAGTTGCTAGGCTGAGCTTTGTGAGGCAAGCGAGAACGTCATGCGCGAGCTTTTCCAGACCCACGAGGTGTTCAACCAAAGTCCGCCCTTCCAGGACGTGAATTTATTCACCACCGATCCGGCCCTGATGGACGCCGTTGAGCGCGCGGGTGCCGGCCACGCCGCCCACCAGCTCAGCCGGTTCGGTGCGACCTGCGGCAGCGCCGAGGCCCTGGAAACGGCCCGGCTCGCCAATGACAATGCGCCGCGCCTGCGCGCCTTCGATAGCCGTGGTGAGCGCTTGGACGTCGTCGAGTATCACCCGGCCTACCACGCCTTGATGGAGATCAGCATCAAGCAGGGCCTGCACTGCTCGGCCTGGGAGCATCTGGCGGACCCGGCCGGCCAGCGCCGCGCCGGCGCCACCGTCGCCCGCGCCGCGGGCTGCTACATGGCCAACCAAATGGAGGCCGGGCACCAATGCCCGGTGACCATGACCAATGCCGCCGTTCCCGCCCTGTTGCTTGCGCCGCAGCTCGCGGCCCAGTGGCTGCCCAAAGTCCTGACCCGCAGTTACGACAAAACCCTGCGGCCGCTGGCCGCAAAGGCGGGTGTCACCATCGGCATGGGCATGACCGAGAAGCAGGGCGGCACCGATGTGCGCGCCAATACCACGCAAGCGCTGCCGGCCGCTGCCGGTGGACCGGGTGCTGAATACCTGATCACCGGCCACAAATGGTTCATGTCGGCGCCGATGTCGGATGCGTTTTTGATCCTGGCGCAGGCGCCGGGTGGGCTTGCCTGTTTCCTGTTGCCACGCGTGCTGCCCGACGGCAGCCGCAACGCGCTGCGCTTTCAGCGCCTGAAAGACAAGCTCGGCAATCGCTCCAACGCGTCCTCCGAGGTCGAGTTTGCCGCCGCCCACGCCTGGATGATCGGCGAGGAGGGGCGCGGCATTGCCACCATTATGGAAATGGTGACCGCAACGCGCCTCGATTGCGCCGTGGCCTCGGCCGGATTGATGCGCTTGGCGCTGGCCGGCGCCATTCATCACTGCCGCCATCGCAGCGTGTTCCAGAAGCGGCTCATCGATCAACCGCTGATGCAGCAGGTGCTGGCCGACATGGCGCTCGACGTGGAGGCCGCCACCGGCCTCGCCTTCCGCCTGGCGCACAGCTTCGACCGCGCTATCGAGCCCAAGGCGGCGGCCTGGCAACGGGTGATGACCCCCGTCACCAAGTATTGGGTGTGCAAGCTCGGTCCCGGCCTCGGCTACGAGGCACTCGAGTGTCTTGGCGGCAACGGCTATGTCGAGGAGGGGTTGTCGGCGCGGCTTTACCGCGAGCTGCCGCTCAATGCCATCTGGGAGGGCTCCGGCAACGTCATGGCGCTTGATCTGCTGCGCGTGCTGCAGCGCGAGCCGGAGGCGCTGGAGATCGTGCTCGATGAGCTCGATGCTGAGATCGGCGGGGACGCCCCGCTGCGGGCGCACTTCGAGCGCCTCCGATCGCTGCTGACAGAGCCGGGGTTGCTCGATAGCCGCGGCCGCGACCTGATCGAGGGGCTGGCGCTGTTGGCGGCGGCCGCCAACCTGCGCAGCCATGCGCCGGCGTTCGTCGCCGACGCCTTCATCGCCACGCGTTTGTCCGCGGTGCCCCGTCGCAGCTATGGCCAAGGCCTGGCGAAGGCCAACACGCGCGCGATCATCGACCGCGCGCTGGCGGCTTAGCGCCAACGCCCGGGCTTGAACTTAGCCGTACAAACAGCTGCCCGTCGCCTTGGTGGGTATTAGGCGTGCAGCGATTTGACAATCTCGCCCAAGGCCTCAATGAAATCGCCCCGCTGATCGGTCTTCAGCGCCGCTAGGATACGCTGATCGACGCGGGAGGCGACCGGCTTGACGGCGCCGAGGGCCGACTGTCCTTTGGCGGTGAGCCGCACCGCATACATGCGGGCATCGCGGCGCGTGCGCTTCCTCTGCAGCAACCCCTTCTTAACCAGCCGGCGCACGATATCGGCGAGCGTCGAACGGTCGACCCCGGTCTGCTCGACCAGCCCGGTCTGGCTGATGTCAGGGTTGTGCGAAACACAGGCGAGCACGGCATACTGGCGCGGGGTCAGGTCCACCTTGCCGGTTTCGTTGGTGAAAAGTTCCTCCGCGCGCTGACCAGCACGATGTAGGAGGTGCAGGGCCGATGCCTCTAGCGGGCCTGAACGATGGTTGTTCTTCATGGCTTGGGTATCCACCTCACTCAATATTGTTGAGAAAGCCAGAGCAGCTGTTTGGCGCTCATACTGACCTGGCTGTGTACTTAGTGTGCGCTACCGCAATGATCCAGACGGACCCCAGCAGCTTTATCCGTCGGCCAACGAAATTCAACCGACGACGGTTCAATCTCCTCACGATAAGCAAACTTAGTGGCAGCTAGAAGCCGAAATACAGCGCGCGAAAAGGTCGCGGCGCGTGTGCGGCCGCAGCGGCACAGGGGCTCGACGATGAGGCCTGCGACAACAGAGCCCGCTGGCACGATGCTCCGCAGCAATATCAATTCGTAAATAAAACACGACCGCGGCCCATCAAATGCGGCGTTGGCGGTGGCTGAACGGCAGCGATCAAGCTTGGGCGCAGCCGTTGCGCGATCGTTTGAAGGTGCCGTGCCGATCCCCTCAAAAGGTCTGATGGTGCGGGCCGTGGCCAACGCGCCTCATGGCCCTTCTGTCAGCCGCCGCTGCATGCGGTCGAGGGCCGCCTGCAGAATGAGCGTGGCTGCAACTTTGTCGATCACCGCCGCACGTTGTCGCCGCGAGCTGTCAGCCTCGATCAACACGCGCTCCGCCGCCGCCGTGCTGAAACGCTCGTCCCACAGCAAGATCGGCAGCGAGGTGTGTTTCGACAGATTGCGGGCGAAGGCGCGCGTGGCTTGCGCGCGTCGACCCTCCAGACCGTCGAGGCTCTTGGGCAGGCCGATCACCAGTCCGCCCACGCCATGCGTCGCGCCGAGCTCAAGTAGCCGCGCCACATCGGCCGTGAATTTGCCGCGTTGCAAGGTCGTCAATCCCGAGGCGATCGTTCGCGTTACGTCGGAAAGGGCAAGGCCCAAGGTCTTGCTGCCGAGGTCGATGCCGATCAGTCGCGCGCCGGCAGGCAGGCGCTCAGCGAACAGCTCGGCGTCCTCGCAGGGCCTGGCACCGAGTTGATCCGAGGCAGGGGCGACCACGTGCTGGGCCTCCAGTTTCGCGCACTGGGCCGTCTTATCGTGCCTGGTGGGCTGGCGCAAACGCGCGCGGGCGGGCGCAGGCGGTCGGCGCCGAGGATCGTTTTGAGCGTAACGCTCGCGCAGATATAGTGCCGGCCGGCGCTAGGTTGGCGGCCGCCCGATGAGGAGTTGAGTGCATGCCCGATCGAAGCGCCCCCGAGGCTCGTCCAGCGTCGTCACCCGCGGCCGACGCGGGCCTCGTCAGCGGCGGGCCCTGGAGCCGGCTGTTGGCGATCAATCCCAGCGCCAATTTCGTGCTCGGTGCCTATACCCTTGCCACCTTTCTTTCCGCCGTGCTGCTGTTCTCGGTGCAGCCGATGTTCGCCAAGATGGTGCTGCCCGTGCTCGGCGGTTCACCATCGGTTTGGGCGGTGGCGATCTTTTTCTTTCAGAGCGCGCTCTTGGTCGGCTACTGCTATGCGCACCTCTTGATCGCCAAGGCGCCGCCCAGGCTGAGCGGCATCATCCATCTTGCCGTCATGGTGGTGGCGTTGCTGGCGCTGCCGATTGGGCTACCGAGCGGCTGGACCGAACCTCCGCCTGGCGAACCCTATCTGTGGCAGATCGGCCTGTTTACGGTGGCGATCGGTTTGCCGTTCCTGGCGGTTGCCGCCAATGCACCGTTACTGCAGGCCTGGTTTGCGCGCACCGGGCACCGGCAGGGCAACGATCCCTATTTTCTCTATGCCGCCAGCAATCTGGGCAGCCTGCTGGCGCTGTTGAGCTACCCCTTCGTGCTCGAGCCGGCCTTTGGCCTCAAAGCGCTCAGCCGGTTTTGGGTGGTGGGGTACATCGTGTTGCTGGCCGCCTTGGCGCTGGCGTTCTTGCTGCTGGTGTGGCGCGGCTCGGAGGCGGCGGCCGAGCGGCTTCCCCCGGTCGCCGGCGAGGCGCCGGCCAGCGGCGCCAGCCCGACCTGGTCGGATCGGCTGGGTTGGATTGGATTGGCGCTGGTGCCGGCGGCGCTGCTGACGGCGTTCACCACCCACATCACCACCGATGTTGCCTCCGCGCCGCTGCTGTGGGTGCTGCCGCTGGCGCTCTATCTTCTGACCTTCGTGCTGGTGTTCCGTGAACGGCCGCTGCTGCCCCGCCCGGTGCTGCTCGGCGCGCATCTGGTGGCGGTGGCGGTGGCGCTGCTTGCGATCGCGCAGACCAAGCATGAGACCTGGTTCATTACCGCGGCGACCGGGGTCGCCGTGTTCTTCACCTCGGCTATGGTCGCGCACCGTACCCTCTACGAGGCTCGGCCGGCGGCGCGCTACCTGACGGAGTTCTACCTGTGGATGTCGTTCGGCGGCGCGCTCGGCGGCTTGGCGGCGGCGCTGGTGGCGCCCAGGATCTTCAGCGAGGTGTTCGAGTATCCTCTCCTGCTCGCGCTGTCGATGGCGTGTCGCCCCGGCGTATTCGATCGCGCAGCGTTGCAGCGCCTCGCGGGCAGCTTGGCGTCGCGGTTCGGGGGTAAAGCAGCGGCGGGCAATGGCCGGCCGCACTTGAGCGAAGCCGACAAGCAGGAGATGCTGACGGGGTGGCTGATCATTGCCGGTGGCCTGCTTGCCATCTATTGGGTGCCCTGGGCGATCGCCAAGCTCAACATCGACGTCGGCGAGTGGGGCAGCACGCCGGTGGTGGTGGCCATGCTGGTGGCGGTGCTGGTCGCGGCATTACGCTGGCCGGTGCGGCAGTTGCTGGCCGCGCTGATGATCTTTGTGGCGCTGGTGATGCTGCCGTCGGGGGTCAAGCGCGGCGAGGCGCAGCGCAGCTATTTCGGCGTCTACCGGGTGCAGACCTCAAGCGACGGCGACTATCACACCTTGATCCACGGCACCACCTTGCACGGCGCCCAACGTGTCAGGGACGAGGCCGGCAATCCGGTCGACGATCCAAGCCCCGCTACCTACTATTACGAGATGAGCCCGATCGCGCGCACGGTGGCCAAGGTCAGGGCCAGCCTGGGCGAGCGCAAGGGGCGCTACGGGGTCACCGGCCTCGGTGCTGGTTCGCTTGCCTGTCATTCGCAAGAGGGCGAATCCTGGCGCTTCTTCGAAATCGATCCGGTGATCATCGGCATCGCCAGCAATCCCAAATACTTCACCTTCCTTGCCCACTGTCAGCCGCGGCCCGACATCGTCTTGGGCGATGCGCGCCTGACCATGGCCAAGGAAGCCAATGACAGCTTCGACCTGTTGGTGATCGATGCCTTCTCATCCGACGCCGTGCCCGTGCACCTGATGACGGCCGAGGCCATCAGGCTCTATCTCGACAAGATCAAGGACACAGGCGTCGTGCTGTTGCACATCTCCAACCGCTACCTCGACCTCGATGCCGTGCTCGGCGCCACCATCAAGGTCATTCCCGGCGCCTATGGCTTCATCGTCTCCGACGACAGCGCCGACGGCAGCTATGCCCAATCGACCTCGACGGTGGCGCTATTCGCCAAGAGCGAGGCGGCGCTCGATCAATTCCGCGATCTTGAGGAGGTGAGCGACTTCGCGGTCAGCGACCTGCGCCCCTGGACCGACGACTATTCCGATATTCTGGGTCCGTTTCTGCGCAAGATGCGCCGGCGCGGCGGCTGACCCGGCTCAGGTGACGCGGATCACGCGGGCCTCGGTCGCCACCCGCAGCCGATCGGGGGCCACCGGGAACACCGCATCGGGTGTGCCGGCTGCCGCCCACACCTCAGCAAAGGCGAGCAGCGCCTCGTCCATGTAGGTGGCAAGCGGCGCGCGATGGCCCAGGGGTGGGATGCCGCCGATGGCAAACCCGGTGAGCTCGCGCACGGTGCGGGCATCGGGCCGCTGCAAGGCCTCGCCGAGCAAGACGGCAACCGCGGCCTCGTTCACCCGGTTGGCCCCAGACACCAGCAACAGATAGGGCCGGCCGGAGGCGGCGCCGCGAAACACCAGCGATTTGACGATCTGGCCGATGGCGCAGCCGCAGGCCGCGGCCGCCTCCTCGGCGCTGCGGGTGGCCTGCGGCATGTGCCGCACCTGCGCATCCAGTCCCTTGGCGCCCAGCGCGTCCTTGACGCGCTGGGCGGCTGGCTTGAGGTCGGCCATGATTTGCGCCCCTCCGGAGCCCCGAACTTTCGCCGCTTCCTTGCCGCCGGTCATTGCCACCGTTATGAGTGCAGCGCAATCAGGTTGAGGCAACCGGCGCGGGTAGGGTGATGGACGTCGACGAGGCGACAGTGCGGCGGATTGCGCGACTGGCACGCATCAAGGTCACCGATGCCGAGGTCAGCGCGCTCAAGAGCGAGCTGTCGGGTATCTTCGAGTGGATCAGGCAACTGGAGGAGGTCGACACCACCAATGTGGAGCCGATGACGAGGGTGGTGGCCAGCACCTTGAAGCGGCGCCGAGATCAGGTCAGCGACGGCGGCATCGCCGATGACATCGTTGCCAACGCGCCGGCCACCGCCGATCATTTCTTTGTCGTGCCCAAGGTGGTGGAGTAGCGGCAATGGCGGTCATCATCGCCTCCGAGAGCCCACTGCAGGACGAGGTGCGCGGGTTGCTGGCACGGCTCAATGCCACCTTGCTGGCGCTGACGCCGGCCGAATATTGCTCGCACATGACGGCGGAGGACATGGCCAAGCCCGACACCACCCTGTTCGTGGCGCGCAGCCAGGGGACGGCGATCGCGATCGGCGCCCTGCGCCGCCATGGCTCGGCGCGGGTCGGTGAGGTGAAACGCATGTACACCGAGCCCAGCCATCGCGGTCGCGGCATCGGCGCCGGCATCCTCGATCGGATCGAGGTGATGGCCAAGGGCGAAGGCCTGATCGGCCTGGTGCTCGAGACCGGGCATCGCCACGAGGCGGCCTGGCGTCTTTACGAGCGCGCCGGCTTCAGCCGATGCGGCCCGGTGCTCGACTATCCCTCGACGCCCTATTCGGTGTTCTACGCCAAGACCCTCGACCTTGCGGGGGTAGCGCCATGAGCGAGCTGACCAGGCTGACCTTGGTTGAAGCCCGGCAAGGCCTGCGTGCCAAGCGCTTCTCGGCGGTCGAGCTGACGCGCGCCTTCCTCGACGCCATCGAGGCCAGCAACAAGTCGCTCAATGCCTACGTGCTGCCGACGCCCGATCGCGCGCTGGCGGCGGCGAAGATCAGCGACGATCGCTTGGCCAGGGGCGAGGCGAGGCCGCTCGAGGGCCTGCCGCTCGGCATCAAGGACCTCTATTGCACCCGCGGCGTACGCACCACGGCGTGCTCGCATATCCTCGCCAGCTTTACCCCGACCTACGAATCGACCGTCACGCAAAACCTTTGGGATGCCGGTGCGCTGATGCTGGGCAAGCTCAACAACGACGAGTTTGCCATGGGCTCGTCGAACGAGACCAGCTGCTTCGGGCCGGTGGTCAACCCATGGCGCCGCCAGGGGTCCAATGTGGCGCTGGTGCCGGGCGGCTCGTCCGGTGGCTCGGCGGCGGCGGTGGCCGCCGACCTGTGTCTCGGCGCCACCGCTACCGATACCGGCGGCTCCATCCGCCAGCCGGCGGCGATCACCGGCACGGTTGGCATCAAGCCGACCTATGGGCGCTGTTCGCGCTGGGGCATCGTCGCCTTCGCCTCCTCGCTGGATCAGGCGGGGCCGATCGCCAAAACCGTTCGCGACGCCGCGGTCCTGCTCCGGCACATGGCGAGCGTCGATGCCAAGGATGCAACCTCGGTCGATGTGGCGGTGCCCGATTACGAGGCCGCGATCGGTGCACCGATTGCCGGTCTCAAAGTCGGCGTGCCGAAGGAGTATCGCCTTGCTGGCATGCCGCCGGAGATCGAGGCGCTTTGGCAGCAGGGCATCGACTGGCTCAGCGCCGCCGGTGCCGAGATGCGCGAGGTGTCGCTGCCGCATACCAAGTACGCGCTGCCGGCCTACTACATCGTGGCCCCCGCCGAGTGCTCCTCCAACCTGGCACGCTATGACAGCGTGCGCTATGGCCTGCGCCGTCCGGGCCGCGATCTGATCGATACCTATGAGATGACGCGTGCCGCCGGCTTCGGTGCCGAGGTGCGTCGGCGGGTGCTGATCGGCACCTATGTGCTTTCCGCCGGTTACTATGATGCCTACTACCTCAAGGCACAAAAGGTGCGCACACTGATTGCGCGGGATTTTGAGCGCGTGTTCAAGGAGGTCGATGTGCTGTTGACGCCAACCACGCCGGGGCCGGCGTTCGGCATCGGCGAGGTGTCGGGCGATCCAATCCAGATGTATCTCAACGACATCTTCACCGTGACCGTGAACATGGCGGGCCTGCCCGGCATCTCGGTGCCGGCCGGGCTGTCGGGCGAACACACCCCCTTGGGCCTGCAGCTGATCGGCAAACCATTCGACGAGGCAACGTTGTTCCGGGTCGGGCAAGTGATCGAGGATGCCGCCGGCCACTTTGCGGTAGCCGAGCGGTGGTGGGATGCGCGCCTTGCCACCACCAGGTCGACAGCCGCCGGCGGCAGGTCGGGAGGAGGCCATCGGACATGAGCGTCAGATCACCCCAACAGTGCCGCGACCTGGCCGAGGTCAGGGTCGAGATCGATCGCATCGACAATCAGCTGGTCGACACCATCGCCGAGCGCATGGGCTATGTCGAACGCGCCTGGCAGCTCAAGCTGGGGTCGCGCCAGGAGGCCAACGTACCTTGGCGCAATCAGCAGGTGATCGACAAGGTGCGGGCACGCGCCAGCGACAAGGGCGTCCCGGCAGATTTGTGCGAGGCCCTGTGGCGGCAGATGATCGGCTGGTTCATCCAATACGAAGAGGAGAAATTGCGCGAGGAGATCGAAGGCAAACCCTCGCCATAGTGGCGAGCTGGTCGCCAGGCACGCATGCCACCCGTCGAGCCAGTCGCGCTCAGTGCCGTGTTTCTCACCGCCCTGCTCAATCCGGCAGTGGTGATCGTGGCGCTGTGGTTGGGGCGCCGCGCCGATCAATGGCAAAAGCTGCCGGTGGCGGCGTTCGCCGCGGCCTTGGTGGGTTCGGCCTTCGTCTATCTGGCGGTGCTGGTCGGCCTACCGGGAGTGAGCGGTGTCGGGCGCGCCACCGCGGGCGTATTCGTGGCCGAGTTCCTGTTGGCGCTGCTGTGGGCGGCGCTGGCCTGGCGTTTTTGCCCGCTCCGCCCATGAGCTTCCTGCGCCTATGGTTGCTGGCGACGATGGTGCTGCTGGCGGCGGTGGCGGTGTGGGCCTTTGCCCCGGTGCTGGTGTTCCTCGCCTTGCTGACGGTTGGGCTCGGCGGCGTGTCGTTGGTGATGATCACCCTGGCACGCGGGCTGGCGCGGCTGCGGGGGAGGCCGCGGTTCGAGGACCGCAACCGGCATTAGCCGCCTTTGGCAGGGTTGCCTTCAGGCCGCGGTCGGTGTGGCCTCGAGGTTGGCGAGACAGGGCGTGATGGCGGCCAACCTTGCTTGGCGCGTGCCGTCGCCGAGGATGGCCTCGATCAGCAGCACACCCCCCAACTCCGGGCTGCGCTTGACGGTGAAGCCCGCCTTGCGGGCGAGCCCGATCATGCGCTGGTTGCTTGCCAGGGTTTCGCCCACCAGGCGCTCGATGCCGGCCGCGGCGGCGCGGCACATGAGCTTTGCCAGCAGCAGCCGCGCCAGGCCCAGCCCCTGCCAGGGTTCGGCAACCGAGATCGCAAGCTCGGCGCTGCTGCCGTCCCCGAGCCGCGCATAGCGCGCCTCGGCGATGACGCGCTCGCCGCCGTCCCGGAACACCTCCGCCACCAGCGCCATATGGTTTTGATAGTCGACCTGGGTCAGGCGTTTGGTAAGCCCCGGCGGCAGCCACCGCATCGGCGCCAGGAAACGCTGATGGCGCGCCGCTGCCGACAGGTCGCCAAAAAACGCACCCGTCAGGTCCTCGTCCTGCGGCAGAACCGGGCGGATCACCACCCGCTCGTGCGCCAAATGAACGACGTCGATCAACTCGGCCGGGTAGCGATCGATCTGGTAGGTCATCGCCATCACTCCCAAATCGCCAGCGGTCCCCGCGCCCACAGGCGCGGGAGCCGATCTACTCATGCCGCGCGCAGGTGTTGGCCTGCCGCAGCCGTGCCCGGGGTGGCCGTGATCCGCATGCGTGCCGGCTCAAGCCCATAGACCACCGCCAGACCGTCGCGATCGAGCCGGAAGCGTTCGCCGGCCAGCAAGGTGATGTCGCGATGGTCGCCCTGCTGGGTGATCCACAGCGCCCCAGCCACACATTCGATGAGGGCGCCGCGACCAGCCTCCAGGCGGTGAATGCCGCGCGCCTTGAGGGCGATCAATTCTGCCTCGACAACCGCTGCCATGGCCGGCTCCCCTGTTGCATGCGCCACGCGCATCTGAGGTTGCTCTTGTGCATCAGTAAGGTGTAGACATAGTTGGGCTTGTGCGGTGCGACAAACGATCATTTCTCACCCGATACATGAGTTCTGCGAATGCCGAGGCGCTTTCACCTGCCGCCGCTTGACCTGATCCAGGGCTTTGAGGCGGCGGCGCGCAACCTGAGTTTCACCAAGGCTGCCGAGGAGCTGCTGGTGACCCAGTCGGCCGTCAGCCGGCAGATCAGGGCGCTGGAGGATCACCTGGGCGTGGCCCTGTTCCAGCGCCGCGCCCGTGCCATTACCCTCACCGAGGAGGGCCAGGCGCTCTACCGTGCGGCGAGCGACCTGCTGGAGCGCCTGCAGCAGGTGACCGATACCCTGCGCGCGGACGGCGCGGCGCGCCATCTCACCGTCACCACCACCAGCGGCTTTGCCTCGCTGTGGCTGATCCCGCGCCTACGCCGCTTCACCCAGCTCAACCCAGACGTCGACGTGCGGATTTCCGCCACCTACAAGTCCGTCAACCTGGAGCGCGACCTGGTCGACGTGGCGGTGCGCTACTGTCGCACCGATGCGGCGCCGGACGGCGCCCGGCTGCTGTTTGGCGAAGAATTGTTTCCGGTCTGCAGCCCGCTGTTGCAAAGCGAGGGCGAGCGGCCGCTGCGCCGCCTGGAGGACCTTCGCCATCACGCGCTATTGCGCATCGACGATGCCGGCGGCTTCCTGGATTGGGGCACCTGGCTTGAAGCACAAGGCTTGACCGACTTCAAACCGGCGGCATCATTGCGCTTCGACAACTACGAGCAAATGATCGCCGCGGCGGTGGCGGCGCAGGGCGTGGCCATGGGGATCAGCAGTCTGGTCAGCCGATTATTGGAAAGCGGTCAGCTGATCGCACCCTTCAGCCGCAGCGTGATCGGCACCCGCTCCTATTACGTCATCGCCTCTGCCACCACCGGCAAGCGTCCCCATGTCGAGGCCTTCGTGGCCTGGCTCCTGGCGGAAGCGGCCGCGGCCCCGGTCGCCCGAGCCGATGCCGCCGCTACGTCCCCACCACCAGCGGTGCCGTCAGCCGGCGCAGCGCCGCGACCGCGCTCAAGGCCGTGATCGCCCCGGTGCGCGGGTTGTCGAGTGAGGGAGTGTTCTTGATGCTCATGGCAAGGTCGGAGGAATCCGAGGTGACGAGGATGGTGTGGGTGTTGTGCGCCAAGCTCGGATCGGCCCAGATCTCAACCCGGGTCCGATCCGGACCGATACCGGCCAGCGACAAGGCAACGGCGATGTTGACGTTGGCGGGAAAGCCGGCAATCGCCTCCCGGGCGCTGCCTTCGAACACCAACAGCGGCTCCTGCAGGTTGTCGAGGCTGATGTTGCGCTGAACCAGCAACGGCGCCCCGGCAAGGCCGGCCGGCGGCTTGCGCGTCACCATTTTGACCGACGTGATGGTGCCTTCGGCCGCCGCGCGGACCGCGTCAAGTCCCAATACGGCGCCGGTCGGCACCAGGATGCGGGCGCCGGTTGCCCGCGCCCGTTCGATCAGATCAGGGATATCGAGCAGGGCGCCGACCGACAGCGGCATGAAAATGCGGCCCTTGGCGATGGCGGGCTCCGCCACCGCCGCGAACACCCGCGCCGGCAGGCATTCGAGGATGACGTCGGCGGCGTCGGCCAGCGCGCCGAGCTCGATCAGCGGCGGTGGCGTGCGGAAGCGGGCGGTGGCGGTTGTGGCCTTATCGTGGTCGCGCGCGGCGGCCGCCACCAGGGCGATGCCAGCGACCTCGCCGGCATCGACCCGGCGGGCGACGGCGAGACCGATGGCGCCAAGTCCCGCCACCGCGAGCTTGAGGGGCGGCCGAGCCCTACCAGCGTCCATGCCTGCGCTTCCTTGCGTTTGCGTTTGGCGGCGGGTGGCCCGCTCGCATCCGCCTCGAGGTAGCGCATTCGAGGCCCGCAACAAATGGATTTTTCTCGTCCACCGGATCTGCGACACTGGCGGCGGGCCAGCCTCCTAGTCGGGACGAGCGAGGCAGGTCCGGTCGATGGCTAGCCCCGGCGGCGCTGAGGGATCGCTGTTAGGGGGCAAGCCCAGGGCCAGGTGTCGGCGGCACGGCCCATAAGGCACGTTAGCCAAGCCCTCAGTCGGGCGGTGAAGGCAACCGATGGACGATCGCGCGCGGCCGATGGCAGCGACGCGCCGACAGGCGTTGGGCCTGGCGGCCAGCCTCGGCGGCGCCGCCCTGTTGCCGCCACCACCCTTTGGCCACGCCGCTCAACCCGCGCAAGCCGGAGCCGCCATCATGCACACGCGAGCCATCCCGCACAGCCAGGAGCCGCTGCCGGTGGTCGGATTTGGAACCTGGCAAACCTTCGATATCGGTGATGACGCCCGCGAATTTGAGCGCCGCAAGCAGGTGTTGGCGATCCTGTTCGAGGCTGGCGGCAAGGTGATCGATACTTCCCCGATGTATGGCAGCGCCGAAGCCGTGGTGGGGCGGCTGTTGACCGACATGCAGGCGCACGCCAAGGCGTTCCTCGCCACCAAGGTGTGGACCACGGGCCGAGCCGCGGGGGTCCGGCAAATGGAAGCCTCGCTGGCCAATTTCCAGACGCGCACCATCGATCTCATGCAGATCCACAACCTGCTCGATTGGCGCACACACCTTGCCACCCTGCGGGCATGGAAGGATGAGGGTCGCTTTCGTTATATCGGGCTTACGCACTACACGGTGGCCGAACTCGACAGCCTGGCCGCCATCATCGCCAACGAGCCCGTCGATTTCGTGCAGTTCGGCTACTCCCTCAACGTGCGGGAAGCCGAGGCCCGCCTGCTGCCGCTGGCGGCCGAACGCGGGGTGGCGGTGATTATCAATCAGCCGTTCGACAGCGGTCACCTGTTCGCCAAGGTGCGGGGCAAGCCGCTGCCGCCCTGGGCCGCGGAGGTCGACTGCACCAGCTGGGCCCAGTTTTTTCTGAAGTTCATCCTCGGTCATAGCGCCGTCACCTGCGTCATTCCCGGCACGGCCAAGCCCGAGCACGCCCGCGACAATGTCGCCGCCGGCGTCGGGCGGCTGCCCAACGCCGCCCAGCGCCAGCGCATGCTCGCCTACTGGGAGGCGGAGCTGCGCTAGCCATTGCTACCAGACGGCGCCGAATCTGGGTCAGCAATTTTCGCTAGAAGATCGAGTTTTTTCTTTTTCTGCCAAAAGCTTAGGTTTTTGCTCAGCCAGCCATGCGTTGCGCAGGAAACCATTGCCACAAGGGTGCCTAACCCATCGGCACCTTGCCTCGTTAATAAGGAAGCGCGAGGAGGTGCCCCCGATGGCAAGAACAGCAAAAAAAGCCAAGGCCAAAGGTCGGTTCGCGCAGGCGGCGATCGCCGGGGCGCCCGAGGTCCGCTCGGTCATCGTCGATGCCGCCGGCAAGCGTTGGCGCTGGGTGGTGGACAACCGCATGCGCGACTACGGCGCCATCAACTACGACCGGCGCATCATCCGCATCAATCGCGATATCCACAAACGTGAGGGTGAATCGCTGATCGACACTCTGTTCCACGAGGAGCTGCACCGGCTGTTCCCCTACCTTGGCGAGCGTACCATCTGCGCCATGACACGGCTGCTGCTGCCGACCCTGACCAAGCGCTACCGGGCCTGGCTCTACGCGCGCATCAGGTCGCGGTAGGACGCAAAGCTCGTGGGCCCCGGCCGCTGTTGTGGATTTCATCGTTGACTTGTGGGCGGGGTTTGGCTCCCGTGCCGCGAGCCGTAGCCACTCGCTGCCCTAGGAGCCGCCGATGCCCGATACGTCCGACACCGCACCGGGATTTGCGACACTTGCCGTCCACGCCGGCGCCGCGCCCGATCCCTCGACCGGCGCCCGCGTGACCCCGATCTATCAGACGACCTCTTACGTCTTCAACGACGTCGATCACGCCGCCGCGTTGTTTGGCCTCGAGGCGTTCGGCAATATCTACACCCGCATCGGCGGTCCGACCCAGAGTGTGCTCGAGCAGCGCGTCGCCGCGCTTGAAGGCGGCACCGCGGCGCTTGCGGTGGCTTCCGGGCACGCCGCCCAGGCCGTGGTGTTCCACACCCTGCTCGAACCCGGCGATGAGTTCGTGGCCGGCCGCCAGCTCTACGGCGGCTCCATCAACCAGTTCAACCATGCCTTCCAGAAGTTCGACTGGCGCGTGCGCTGGGCGGATGCCACCGATCCCGCCAGCTTCGAGAAGGCCATCACGGCGAAGACCAAGGCGATCTTTTGTGAGTCGATTGCCAACCCCGGCGGCATCGTCGTCGATCTTCCCGCCATCGCCGCCATCGCGCGCCGGGCCGGCGTGCCGTTGATCGTCGACAATACCTTGGCCACCCCCTACCTGTGCCGGCCCAAGGACTTCGGCGCCGATATCATCGTGCACTCCTTGACCAAATTCCTGGGTGGGCACGGCAACTCGATTGGCGGTGCGATCGTCGACTGTGGCAGCTACGATTGGCTCGCCGCCAGCAAGAAATACCCAACCCTGGTCGACCCGAACCCGAGCTACAACGGCCTGCGGCTGGCGGAAACCTTTGGCAATTTTGCCTTCGCCATCGCCTGCCGCGTGATGGCCCTGCGCGACCTCGGACCGGCGCTGTCGCCCTTCAACGCCTTCCTGATCCTGACCGGCATCGAGACCTTGCCGCTGCGCATGGCCAAGCACTGCGACAACGCGCTGGCCGTGGCCAGACACCTCGAGCAGCACAAGACCATCGAATGGGTGAACTATGCCGGTCTGCCCAACAATCGCTACCATGCGCTGGCCAGCAAGATTTGCCCGAAGGGGGCCGGCAGCGTGTTTACCTTTGGCGTCAAGGGTGGCTACGACGCCGGGGTCAGGCTGGTCTCCAACGTCAAGCTGTTTTCCCATCTCGCCAACATCGGCGATGTGCGCTCTCTCATCATCCACCCGGCCTCCACCACCCACCGCCAACTGACCGACGATCAGCGCCACGCCGCCGGTGCCGGCGCCGATGTGGTCCGGGTCTCGATCGGCATCGAGGATGTGGCCGATATCATCGCCGATTTGGACGCCGGCCTTGCCGCCTAACGGGCTCAGTACGCTCGTTGCGTTGCGGCAAGTGCGCAATCAGGCCGGCGGTATGCGGCCGGCCAACACCTCGGCGAACGCCTCGCGATCGATGTTGCCGCCGCTCAAGATCAGGCCGATGCGCTTGCCCTGCATGCTGGCGCCTTCCTTGATCAGGGCCGCCAGCGCGGCAGCACCGGCACCCTCGGCCAGATTGTGGGTGTCGACATAGTAGGCGCGGATCGCATCGGCAATCTCTGCTTCCGTCACGCGCACCACCCGCGCGGCGCCGCGGCGGATGATGTCGATCGGCTCGGCGACCGGGACGCGGCACGCCATGCCGTCGGCGAAGGTCGCCGCCGTGTTGGTGTTGACGAGCCGTCCTGCTTCGATCGAGAGCGCGATCGCCGGCGCGCTGTCTGCCACCACGCCGATGATGTCGGTCTTGAGACCGCAAAGGTCGCGTACCGAGATCAGGCCGCAAATTCCCGAGCCCATGCCGATCGGGGCATAGACGGCATCGAGATCGGCAACGGCGGTGAACAGCTCGAGCGCGTAGGTGGCGACGCCTTTGACGAGATCGGCGTGGAAGGAGGGCACGTAATGGCAGCCGTGCTC
>Ga0126384_10000374_pt1 | contig 24130 bp, 32 predicted proteins | sample PanSoiMetPlot_36_FD_92543 | JGI IMG/M metagenome (GOLD analysis project Ga0126384, IMG submission 92543) | Tropical forest soil microbial communities from Panama - MetaG Plot_36 | ecosystem: Environmental > Terrestrial > Soil > Tropical forest > Bulk soil | place: Panama | collected 2016-02-17 | reverse complement strand
GATATAGATCAAGGCCCCACGTTGGGAAATTAGCCTTCAGTGAAGCGGCGATGCTATGGCGCCCAGGCGGGGCTGTTTGGAGCTGAAGACTCGCGTCTTTCCAGCTTAGGTAACGAGGCGAGCTGACGCGAAGCGTTGATATCTCAAACCGCGGAGTCTGGGTGTTACAGAAATACCCGAGCTGCGATCAATCCTTTTTAGATGTCATACACGTTGGATAATCGGACAGACTTCATTTGCGTGTGGCCGCCCTGCTTTGCGCCGCAACAGTGTGCGAAGCTCGTTGCGAAGCGCTTGCAGCTCACGGATCTTTTCTTCAATTTCTTGTAAGTGGTTTCGCGCTAACTGCTTCACGTGGACGCAAGGTCGCTGACCCTGAGAAGCGAGATTGAGAAGCGGCTTTATTTCTTTCAGGGTTATCCCAAGCGACTGCGCACGCTTTACAAAACGTAAGAGCTTGACCGCATCCTCACTGTAGAACCTATACCCGTTGGGGGCGCGCAGCGTCGGTCGAAGCACCCCCCGCCTCTCATAAAATCGAATAGCCGACGGTCGAAGTCCCACGCGTTCTGCCACTTTGCCTATCGTTAACATTTTTAAAGTGAGCCCTCTTGACCTTAAACTATAGTTCAAGGTGTATCAGATCAATTAGAGGAGGTGAAGTTTATGGAAAAGATAAAAGTCACGCTATGTCCTGCGTGCGGAGCTTGCCCGTCTGTAGAGATCACGGACCAGGGTGTCACGATCGGCGAAAATGAGAATGTTGTAAAGCTCACTCACGCTGAGTGGAACGATTTGGTCGCGCGCATTCGCAACGGAGAGCTGGGAGAGGTTTGATTGAAGCCGGAATGGCTCGGTCTTGGCGCAAACGTCAAGACCTAACTGACTCCACGATTCGAGACGATCGCTGCGGAATACACAGATCATGCCGCGTAGTTGATCCGTCAGGTCGCATGCGCGGTGCAGGTAGGCTTCTTTCACCACTGATGACAATGTCGATTTTCCGTTAGCTTAATGGTCTGGCGGCGCTATCGGCGGCGTGAGTTGTCCATGCCTTTAGACTAGACCAACGATCCTGAGCAGGCAGCGGCAACGCTGCCGTAGCGAAGGGCGCCGGTCTTTTCGGAGGAGCACTTGGGAGCAACCGTGGATTAGTGCTCGACGCGCAGCAGTTGTAACAACGCGTCTGTGAAGTCAGAGGATTTTTTTCACTTCAGGTGGTCTTGAAGGGCAGTATCCGTCGTGAATCAGTTCTCTGCACCCAGTTGAGTTTTTAGAGTGAACACTTGTTCAAGGAGGATGAAAGGAGTTTTCCCGGATTCTTCCAGTGCTCTTTTCACCAATTGTCTACCTTCGGGGGAGAGGTCAGTGCGCTTTAGATAAGCGGGATAAAAATACTCGCGATAGAAATGGTCCGGGTGAACTTCTATCCAAATACGCATCTTACTCGCTTTATCGGAGGGAGCCCACTCAAAACTTTGCTTGAAAGTTGCGCCTGGCGGGATGCGGGTATCAAAGTACTCTTTCCATTCGCCGTTCTCGAAACGGACGTCCCAGCCAATGGTTTGCTGTTTAAGCGTACCTGGAAGGTTTTTTCCGCTGGCATCAAGTAGAGAAGCACGGAAAAAAACTTTGGGTGTAATGTAAGTGGGAAATTTGTGGCCCACAGCTGAGTTCGTTATTTCGCCAGTGGCTATGATCTTCTGTTTTCCCCTGGATTTCGGCTGCTCAATATTTGCATGGAACTGGATTCCGTTCTTGACCCACTCGCGATCATGAATGCCCCGCCACAAATGGCCCCGCTGCGGCATATGACAATCCTGGCAGGCCGCATCCCCCTTGCCCCATATACTATTTTTCCATTCCCGGTAGGTATCTTGCATCGGTTTTCCATTGACCAACAATGTATCGTCAGGATCGAATTGATGGCAGTCCTTGCAGAACTCAGCGCGCTCAAAGTATGGGCTTGCTTGAAATCCGCCGTGGTTAGGCACGCCGCGAGGGTAGGTGTTTGCAGCGTCTCCTTCGATCTTGGGCGGGCCGAAACGCTGGTGTTGGCGCACGTGGCAGGCCGCGCAAGTGATTCCCCGTGATTGCAGGTCTTGATCCAGATGAGGATTTTTCTCATAAGTTGTTTCGTTGCCGGCCACGCGCGGCAGCACCGGCAACTGTTCGCTGAGCGGCGCGTGGCAAGTCAGGCATTGCACCGCCTCTTCTGGGCTATTGCTGACGAGATCTGTTATTTGTCCCCATGGGCCGGGACCCATTGCACGGTTGTGGAAACTCTCCTTCCAATCGGTGTACTGTTGCTTATGGCAGCTGCCGCACGCTTCCGGCCGCAGCGATGCTTCGAGAGTTGAGTAGCTCGGGGGCGGCAGCCCTTGTAAGGCTATCGGGCGTTGCCAGTAGCTTCTCAGGAATTTTTCTAATCCCTCGTCCATAGTGAGAGGCATCGCGGACCTAGAGGTAACGAATAGTGATGGTATAAAGAAATGAATCAGAGCGAGCGAGAGGGATATCGCAACAATGACGCCAGAAAAGAGCAGCACTCGCTTCCGATAGTCAAAAGGCAATTTTCTCATTCTCAAATGAGCATCACTGCCATCGTGAAAAACTCACCAGGTCGCCATTAATGTGGGAGGAGTAAAGTGCAGGAAGCTAGTTGGCCGACAATATCGGTTGGAGCTAAGGTCTAATCACCAAGCTAGGGTGATGGCGCCGGAAGTAAATTGCCATAGCTCCCGCGGCCAGGAGATTCCCCACTAACTTCACCGTTTGTGACCCCGCATCCCCCACTTGGCGCTCTCCGAAGCGTTCCCGGGGGAATTTTTAACCGACTTCATTTGTTCACACCAATTCAAAAGACCCATACGAAGGTAATTGGGGTCCAATCCACAGACGTCGCAGATGTTTTCGAAGGAAAAGACCCGAATATCGCTGTCATCAAATATCCAAGAAACGGCGTCTTGATGTAATTTTTTCTCCTTGGCCCGCTTTGCGCAGAGATATCTCTGGAAACACATAATCGCATCCTCCAAGATCGCCAGCATCAATCTATTTTCCGGCTCATGCGGCGTTCGTCTTTGAAACGTCCTTCTGTATCCGTGGGCCGTTAATTCGTCCCGTTCAACGAGCATGCTGAGCCTACTGTCGATGTCTTGGATAGGCAGATCGTTCATGACCAATTAACAGTTCAACAGATAAAGAAGTTCCCTGGCCGGCAGGAATTAGATAAGCCGTGCGCTCGAGTTTTACCTCTAAAATTCGCAGGCAAATGCAGATTACGACCTCAACTGGTATGCGCTTTGGATCGAGCCAAGGCGAGCAGCTCATCCATGGGCATTTGGGAAACTAAAATGCACATGACCTTTCCCTCGCGATGCATCACGGCTTGGGTTCTGGCGTGTGAGAACTGGTAGAAATTCATTCCTTTTCCGGGATCGAACAATATTTCTGCGACGGCCGGAGCATCGTCTTCGGACCCGAGAAAGGTGTAACAGATGAGGGTCAAACCCTTGCCTTTGTAGACCGTTATCAGTACGGGTCGACTGACGATCTCCTGAAAAAGGCCTCCTACGAGATTGAGATCCATCATCGAAAAATCATATGCCATGGGCGCGAATTTGCCACTGACAGACCGCAGCAAGCGTTCTTTTACCTCTGTCATGTTTCCGGTCTCGACCGAAGTGATCTCGCCTCGCGCGATTTGTCCATAACTCTGGAAGATGCCGCCGACGATGGGAAACTGTGGGGATTGCAGCCAGTAACGCGCAGAGAACAGCGACAGCGCAAAGAGCGCCACTATGACAGCGGTCTGGGCAACAAAGCTTGCAAATCGAGGCAGTTCTAGCCACCGTTCCCAGAACCCGGATCGACCTAGAGATCGGCGCTGGTCGCGGAGAATCTTCCTTCTTAATGTAGACGGCGCGTGAATACTCATAGCGGCATATCGTAGCGCACTCTTCAAGGCTCGTTCGAGTACATAGATCCGATCGCATTTTTGGCAATTTGCCAAGTGCGGCTTGATCAATGACAATTCCGCTGGTGATAGTTCGTCATCGACCAGCCCGGTGATCAGTTCCAGCCCGTCCTCACATTTCATAAATTGCTAATCTGTCATCTCGTTGCGCTTAGTTCCGAGCTACTTCGCTCCCAGGAATAAGCCGTCCAAGAGCCTCCACGAGCGTTCAAACCCCTCGCTATGTAAACAGTTTGCCCCAGGGAAAAAGTTCCTGATTGGGTCAGGACCAAGCAGCCGGCACCGAAATATTTCACTAGCGAAGCACAACTCGCGCCCATGAATCTCACCGACCCTCAACTGATGGCGCGCTTCAGCGATGATTTTCTTGTTAACCTCATCAAATATGGAAAGATCGGCGCCGTGGAGCAAGCCAAGTTCGACACAATTCAACCCTTTGGAAAGGAGCTGAGCGACAAAGAGATCTGGAGCGTGATCGGTTACATCTGCGAAGCGTTCGTCAATCCGAACGAAAGAGAAGGCTATGCTGATGACAAAAGAAAGTAGCTTGGATTGTTCTTCATGGCTTTGCTGGAGCGAGCATCAGCTTCGTTAGGCTCTATTTCTGCCGAACCTCAAGCCATAACACGTTGGGCCATATCGAGAAGCCTCTCCATCGGGACGCGAGAAGCGAGAATACAAAGCAGGTTCCGCTCTTTCCAAGCAATCAGGTTCACCCCATTTTCTCTGTGCATAACAAAGGTCTTGCCTGCCGCCTGGAGGGATTTAGCTCCAGCAGGGACTGACAGATTTCCACCTTCGAATTCTTGCGCGAGCACGTAGTCGCTTCCTTGGTTTCGATAAGTCGAAGTGATGCCTGCTAATCCGTTAAATTCCGAGGCCTCGCTGGTTATTAGACGATATCCCCATGGACTTAAATCGAAGGAGCGAGCAGCACGAGACGGAGAGGACAGCGGGCTTTCAAAAATTTTTCGCGTTATCGTTTGGTATTGGGCTACAGCCTGGCTGAAAACTTCGTCGCGGACCTGATTTCGAGGGACGAAAAGAGGAATTAGCGCAAGGAGCAACAGCGCTACGGCGGCCCCGATCGTATAGCGCTGGTAGAACCAGCGTGTGTACGTGCGTTCCCTCTTTCCTTCCAATCGGTCTAAGAGCGCTTCTTTAAAGCTCCGCTGCACGGTGACCGGAGAAAGCTTTTCTCTGAGCAGTTTCTTGACCTCGGCTTCCCAGCGGAAAAACTGCTTGCATCTGGAGCATTGGTCGAGATGCACTTGAACCTGTTGCTCTTCCTCGCTCGCAAGCGTTCCGTCAACATGAGCCGCAATGATCTCTTTATAGTCTAAGCAATTCATAACTCACTTTTTCGTCAGCCCCTTTTCTAAAGCATAGTTTTTCAGAGCCACCTGGAGCATGCGCCGGCCCCTGGACAGCCTCGAGCGTACCGTACCGATCGGACACTCCATGACTGTTCCGGCTTCCTCGTAGCTCAGTTCTTCGATGTCCACGAGGAGAATGGCGGTACGGAATTCGTCCGGCAAAGCCTTGAGGGCGTTCTCTACTTCGGCTCCAATCGCCCGGGAGCAGAAAAGCGTTTCAGGGTTCCAGCTTTCGGCGCGGCTATCTTGCAGCACCATCGCTTCATAATCCTCATCAACTTTCTCCCAGTCAATCAGTTTGGGCTCTCGTTTCTTTCGCCTGTAGCGGTTGATAAACAGGTGACGCTGTATAGACAAAAGCCAGGCCCTACAGTTGGTGTCCGGATGGAATTTGTGAAAGAACCGGTAGGCTCGAAGGTAGGTCTCCTGCACCAAGTCTTGAGCTTCCTGCTCATCATTAGTGAGGTACAAGGCTGCGCTATAGATGTGCGACAGATGCGGGATCGCGGTCCGCTCAAACTCTTGCTTGAGCGCCTGCTTGCCCTTAAACGCAAAGCTAAACAGCTTGCTTGGCGAAATCAGGTGGGTTGTTCCTTCCATCTAGCCGTCCAGGTAATGCGAATGTTCGCCGCGTGCAGAAGGGGATTAACACCGCACCCCTTTTCCCATGGGGCGTTTTTTCTGCTTTCAGCGAATCAATTGGAGGCGCCTTTGGCCCATTAGCCGGTGATTCCGGAGCACGGATTCGCTGCAGGACAGCGCGCACCCCCTTGGCCCGGCTGCACTCGCCTACTAAACACTCGGCCGGGACGAAAAGTTCCTTGTGAGATCCTTTCGCTTGCTTTCTTAATAAAAAGTCGGTTATTTTCGACATCGCATGTTTTCGGTGAACAAAGTCCCTATCGCCATTGTTTTCTTACTCGGACTTAACGGTTGCGCAGGCCAGACGGGGCTAGACGCGAACTCCGAAAACCCGTATTCAATTGAGGCACTGCGAAATCAGTTAAGTAGTATACGCGGGCTGAGTTTTATCGACGGTGTACCGATGGTCGCTGAGAGCGCGGAGCGCCTGAAAAAGTATGTCGATACGGATCTCCAGCAGAGCACGGGAGTGAAAAATCTGGATGATATTTCGCTCGCTTACGAAAAATTGGGGCTCTTGCCACACGGAGCTAGCTTAAGAAGTGGACTGCTTGGTTTTTATTCGACTCAGGCGATGGCTTTTTACGACTCCACAACGAAAAGAGTCGTGTTGCTGGGTAGCCCAAGCGAGCGCTCTGATGCGCCGACCGTCGGGGGAATTGACGAAAAAGTGTTGGTCCATGAGCTCACCCACGCTCTGCAGGACCAGCATTTTCTGGTCGGCGATGGGCTGCGACATTCCGACAACGGCGACGCATCCCTTGCTCTTCGCTCGGTAGCCGAAGGAGACGCAATCTTGACGGAATATGCTTTTTCCTTCGGCGGGCTAAAGGACTGGCTGCCTGGTTATGTTGCTCAGGTGTTCGGCAATCCGGGCGACAACGCCGCCGTGGCGGCAGCGCCAATGATTGTAGCGGACAAGGTGCAGTTTCAGTATTCAGCCGGAGTCCGGTTTGTTTCGCATTTTGTCGGCAAAAATGGTTGGCTTTCGGTGAACCTTCTTTATAAACACCCTCCGCTATCCACCGAACAAGTCCTCCACCCGGAAAAGTATCTTGACGCGCCTGATCCTCCTGTTCGTATCCAGCTTCACGGTCTCTCTAATTTGTTTTCTTCCGAGTGGAGAGAGATCGAGAACGATACATTGGGAGAATTGATGGTGCACTGCCTTTTCAAGCAGTTTCTCAGTCCCATAGAGGCGGCGGCTGTGGCCGAGGGTTGGGGAGGGGATCGGTTCGTGGCCTATCGAAATGGTGAGGAAGTGGCTTTTATCTGGGCTACGGTTTGGGACACTGCGAAGGATGCCGAAGAGTTCTATGAGAACTATCAAAAGGTTGTTTCGATGAAGTATCACACTTCGTTAGTGGATTCTGATTCCTACATCGAAAAACGTGACCGTTCGGTCATCGTTGTGGAAGGTCTCGAACCAGAGCAGGTCAAGAGAAATATCAACACCCTTTGGGCTTCAATGACAACCGAACGAGAAACTTTTCAGCCGCCGCCATTCGGTTCCTCCGTCGCCAGCCGTTAAGTTACAAGCGTTTTTCAGAGAAAAGTTCCGGCAAGCGGAAGTTCCTTCTCTTTCGGGCCGTTGGAAGAAAACTCGAACCCGCGTAAACAGACAGATTTTCGTCTCTCATTAGGAACCCCTGTTGTTACACCTTGGCGCTACTTCCGTTGAAAGTAGCTGACTTCAGCTGTCGTGTGCGCAGTTAACCTGTGCCGCATCCTTGTGGTAGTCAGCGATCTGTGCCCACCATTAGCTGGTCGGCACTGCTTTGGTCACAAATCTGTCGTGACGATTTTTCTGACAGCAATTTTCGTTGTGCTCCGTGCAAACCGGGAGCTCTTGCCCATAGCTAATTGTTGACAGACGCTGCTCGGCAATTCCCAGAGTTGTAAGATAGTCTTTTGCCGCTTGTGCTCGCTTTGCTCCCAACGCCAAGTTGTATTCAGCGGTCCCTCTCTCATCACAATGCCCCTCGATCTGAACCGTCGCGGAAGAATTCTGTTTTAACCACTCCGCGTTGGACTTCAGTGTGGCGCGCGCCTCTTCTCTCAGATCGTAACGGTCAAAGTCAAAGTAGATATCCTTCAGAGGACTTCCAGGAGGAGTCCCGACGTTTGCACCTTGCTGATACTGTTCCATGGAGGACTGACCAACAGGGGCTTTCGTCAGACCCTTGGTTGAGCCTTCCGACTTCTGTGCTTGCGCGATTTCCCCCGGCTTTGGAGCGGGTTTTGTCGCGGAGCAACCGACAACGTAAAAAATCGCGACGGCCAAGAGGACGATATCAATCGCCCGCTTGGGATGAATGGGTTTAAGATTCTCTAAAATCATATGAAACCTCCTTGAGGGACCGATACCTTATTCTAGATGTTTTCTCGGCGGATTTAAGGTTAAAAAGACGAGGTATCACTGACCAACGAAGAAGATTATAACTCCTATACTCCTAGTGAGAGCGGTTCGAAAGATCCCTGCTTTCATGGTTACACCTCTTAATGCCCCTCAGCTCTTTGCTCCATTTGAAAGATGCCCTAGCCCACTGGAACTATAAACCGCTCACGAAGGAAAATGGATCCAGCTCTCGTGAGAAATTTCTGTCAAGTGAGTCCTTTTGAGGGCGAAGTTTGTGGTTCTAAAAGAAGAGGGTTGTAAATCAGTGGGACGGGAACCATTTTCTCCTCGTTTTTGTTTATAGAGGCAGACGGAGAAAAGGAGGAAATGATAATGAATCTTCAAAAACTAACATTGGCTGTGTTATTCAGCATAGCTGCGCTTGGATGGACGCGTCCGCTTCCCGCAAACGCTGATGATGGCATTCTGTTCAAGGCACAAATGCCGGGCACGAACTACTGCCACTTGAAGTTCCCAGCGATTCGGGAGGAGACTCTATCGTGGAATCGTCCTGTTCTTAAGGATGCATCAAAGGACGCAAGAACAGGCGATATCATCGATTTCTACGGTCCGTGCGATTATGATCCGACGGGTAAAGCGGCAGTCGAGGCCCAGAGGTTGGATGCGTTGCACATCGCGTTGCAAGATCTAGATGCCGGAAACTAAATCTTTCTATCGTTATTTAATCATTAAGCGCGTGCAATGCCTTATAGACCCAGTAAGCAGCATGGCAGGATGCAGCAGCCCTTCTGCTGCATCCTGTGGGAGCAAGTTAAGGGCTGATTTCTTTATCTACTTTTCCCGCCACGGATAACGATTCAACTTTAATGGGGAACTTTTTCTCCTCCCAAGTTGTTTAGATATCCGCGGAAAGAAATTAGCTCCGGGATCTCCCGGGCGGAAAGGAGCATCCTCTGGTTAGAAAGTTCGCGTATCATGTCCCGGCTCTGGCGGTATCATTTCTCTTGGCCGGAAGTTATCCAAGCTTCGCCCAGAGCAATCCCTGTGCCGCCAAAAATCCTTGTGCGGCGAAGAATCCTTGCGCAGCGAAGAAGTAGTAGGCAAATTCCTTTTCGGGAAAGTTGGGCGGTGTCCCGCCTGACTTTCCCGTTTGCTGCTGTGCTGCACCCTTTAGGCGCACAAAAAACAACCCTTCCTTCTCCTTTTTTTGGCCGTTCACAAACGAAGCAAACTCCACCTCCATCTTCACGGGAACTTTTTGTCTCTCGGAACTGTTTAAATCGGGTCAAAAGCCCAACTGCCGCGCGGGCCGAGTCGACCTTCTTCTTCGAGGAGGTGACCACTCCAACAAGGAGCTTCTGGTCGAGGACACCTATCCCACCATCGAAGGACTAAAGACCACCCTTGAGATCCAGGCCATGCCGCATTATGGTCATGTACAATGAGTTACCGGGCAGACAAAAAAGTTCTACGATATTTAAATAAAGGAGGCAAAGTGAAAACAATAGATTACTACAACCATGAATCTTTTGGTCAATGCGATCTGGCCGCGCCTGACTTCTGGTCCGTTGCCAAAGTAGGAACGCCAGCGCCGAAGTTTACGCTCAGCAGTCTGGACGGGGCGAAAGTTTCTCTGGCCCATTTTATTGGAAAGAAGCACGTACTGCTGGAGTTCGGCAGTATTACCTGACCTCCCTTCGTGGGGGAGGTTCCTCCACTGACAGGGCTTTATCAAAAGTACTGCGCCAAGGGATTTGAATTCTTTATCGTCTATGTGCGGGAAGCGCATCCAGGCGAGAATTTTCCGCATCACACCTCGTTCGATCAAAAGCTGGATCATGCCAAAAAGATGCGCGAGCTGGACCAAGTTCGCCTGCCGGTCCTAGTGGACGATGTTGAAGGCTCCACGCACAAGGCATACGGTTTACTTCCTAACATGGTTTATCTGATCGAACGCAAGGGAACCATCGTTTACAAGTCCGACTGGACAGACGCGCGCGAGCTGGAAGGGATGTGCGAAAGTCTCATACGCTTGGATGAGATGAAAGCTCGCGAGGTGCCAATTATCCGGCAGGGCATCTCTGAGCGGCTCCACTGGATTCCCATGGATCCAAAACATCGGGAGCGGATTTACCGGCGCTCGGGAGAAAAGGCGATTCGCGACTACTTGAACGCGCGCGGCCATCTCCCGTATGCCACCGATGCTGAAAAAGCAAAGGCCGGATCCTAATGACTTCGTGCACTGCAGCGAATCACGGGAAGCGCAAGGTGTGGAGTAATCATGGACGAGCAATCTGACATAGAGAAATATAACTACAGTGAATTCGTCGGCTCGGAAGAGTTCCTGACGTTTCGCACGCACTTGCCGGTGGGCTCTTGGCGCCCGATTTTGACGCGACCTTGCTTGAGAGCCATGAGACGGTGCGGCTCAGCGGCTACTGGAAGAAGAGGGACGTATTGATCGAGTTCGGCTCTCTCACCTGACCGTACTGCGCGCTGGCGGCGCCGCCGCTGGAGCCGATGGCACGGCATTCGCTCCCAAAGGAATCAATTTCCTCTTTCTCTACACTCGGGAAGCGCATCCGGGCGAGAACTATCCCGCGCATCGTAGCTTTGAGCAAAACTCTCTCATGCGAGAGCGTTCAAAGCAGAATTTAAAATCGAACGGCCGATCCTCGTCGATGACCTCGTAGGAACCGCGCATAAGCTCTACGGTTCTTTGCCGAATATGACTTACCTGATCGGCCGCAGCGGCAGGGTGCTCTTTCGCGCCGACTGGACCGATCCGCCGACCATTTAGTACACGATCGATTACGCGCTGGGTTCGAGGGCGCGCCGCCGCGAGGAGCTGAGACTCGCGCCGTTTTACGCCGAGTTTGTCGGCTACCGGTGGAATGATCCGGCGAGATTTCAACAAGGTCTGGCGCAGGCGGGTCAGCCAAGCCGTAGACGACTTCGCTCGCGCGATGGAGCGCCGCAGCAAACAGCCACTGCGGCCCGGTCGCATCGAGCTTCCGGAATAGACAACTTTCCAAACACGTCTTTCCTCTCCACGACATGAAGGACGGTCTACGTCGCGTCTTTATGCGACTGATCGGCCTTTACCCAATCCAAAATCCCAAGCGTTTTGGCCTGTTGGGTCGGACGTGGCCCGAATCGCGTTAGTCACCGGAATGTTTTTTTCATGAGCGGGAACTTTTGGCCCGTTGTCGCTGTTAAAATATAGTGCGAATTTTCGGACCGAAACAGGTGCGTGGGCCACCGCGCTTATTACAACAGTCTTTTTAGCGTTAGATGCCAGATTTGATGGGAAGACTCATTTAGAAAAGGGAAGAGAAGTCTCGTCCATCACGTTGAGCTTATAATAACGCGAAAAGAAAGGAGAAATGCGCCATGAGAAAACTTCGCCTTAACTCGGCTATGCGGGTCGGGTTGAGTCTTGTTACGCTACTTCTGATCTCCCTGTTATTTGGCAATTTTCTGTCCGGCTCAGCGCGCGCCCAAACGAAAGGAACACCGCCTTTTGATTTCTTGGATGCGTTCTATCTCCAGAACGGCATCAACCCAGTCAATATCCTGAAGCGCGTCGATGGCACATGTCCGGCAAACGACAAGCCCTCCTGCTCTGTCGTTGACAACTCCAACACCGACCCTGATCGACGCAACATCCGGGTCCTTTCGACAACCGGGGGGTTCGACCATGAAGGCAACCCCCTCTATTACAACATCTTTGGCATGGTGAACCCGGACACCTTTACCAACAACACTGCCGGTGCGAAAGCAATGAAGATCGCCAATTTTTTCAGTGCCTATATTTTTCCGAAAGCGAGTGGCGATCCTCTGAGCCCGGAGTTGTCAAATCGAAGGCAGGACAACGTCTTTGATACCAGGAACGGCTATTCCACAGCCAATCCTCTAGGACTCTGGACTGCCGTCTTCGTCAGCTATTCCGCCGCCGGGTTGGATCCTAACAACGCGGTATGCAAGCACGCCCTGGACAACTTGAGGGCGAAGAATGGCACGGACCTGGACGGAACGCCACAAATACACAAGGCAATCGAAGTGGATGATCTGGAGAAGAAAGGGTGTGCCGAGGAGCAGACGCGCGCCTTGGATGGGTCACAGGGCTTCCCCTGGATCATATGACCGATCATCAAGGATCCCCGTGCGGGATCTATTGCGAAAGATGCCTTTCTCGAGACCACCGGAACAGACCCGGACATACAAACGCAGTTCGATTGTTTGCAACAGACAGGCAAATTCTGCAAACAGCAGTGAATTCAAGGTTCGAGTGGGTGTAGAAAGCCGTGGCTTGGCCCTCGCTTCCCAAGCCACGGCCGAGCTCTCAGCGCGATCCTATGGCCATTTCAGAAGCTCAGTGACGGAGCAGCGGGGGTGATCACGAGCAAAAGCCAATTAACCCACAGCCGAAGTGCTCAATGAGGCTCAAGATTTTTGAAATTAGGCGCCCGCGCGACGGTGTCGTCGTATCGGCAATATTTAACTCCATTCCAGACTGGGCATCTTCTCTTTTTTGCGGCATGGCCAATGTTAGCGGCGTGTTTTGCGCTCTATTATCTTCGCGATGCTGACACGAGATGGGTCGTCGAGTAATTCGATTGCGTGTTCCGCCACTGAAAATGTCTAGTAAACACGGTACCCGGACGGGCACAAACTCGACGAAGAAGCATCAGTGATAACAAACGACAAATCGCCATTGACGTTCAGGCATTTATTTCCCGCTGGTGCGATACGTAAAAATAGAGCGCATCGCTGCGCGGCGGAAGAAAGAAAGGAGCCTTCCAATGAGTGGGCAACGTGAAATACAGGAGTACAACTATTCTGTTTTTGTTGGTTCGGATGACTTCATAGATTTTCGAACGATTGTGCCGGTGGGCACTTCGGCTCCTGACTTTCGGGCAACCGTACTCGAGACGAACGAGACAGTGCGACTCAGCGAATATTGGAAAAACAAAGACGTCTTAATCGAGTTCGGCTCTCTCACCTGACCCTATTGCGCGCTGGCGGCGCCGGCGCTGGAGCCGATGGCACGAGCGTTTGCGCCTAAAGGAATCAGTTTCGTTTTCCTCTACACTCGCGAAGCGCATCCCGGTGAGAACTACCCGGCGCATCGAAGCATCGAGCAAAAGCTCGCCTATGCGAAGGCGTTTAAAGCCGAATTTAAAATCGAGCGGCCGATCCTTGTCGATGACCTCGTAGGAACCGCGCATAAGCTCTACGGTTCATTGCCGAATATGACTTACCTCATCAGTCGCGGCGGCAGAGTGCTCTTTCGCGCCGACTGGACCGATCCGCCAACGATCGAATACGCCATTGACTACGTGCTGAATTCGCGAGCGCGGCGCCGCGATGGACTGAGATTGGCGCCGTTTTATGCTGAGTTCGTGGGCTACCGGTGGAGCGATCAGACCAAATTCCAAGAAGGTCTGGCGCGAGCCGGTCAGCAAGCGGTGGACGACTTTGCTCGTGCAACGGAGCGCCGCAGCAAGCAAGGGCCAAGGCCGGGACGGATTGAGCTGAGCGAATGAGCGCTGCCCAATTTTCGTGGCAGGAGGATCTATGAAAAGTGTGAGACAATTTTATTTTCATCGGCGACTCGTCACGTTGCTCCTGACGGTGGGCTGGCTGGTGTGGACAATGTCTCCTGCCAATGCCCAGGTGAAGCGCAAAATAGTCTTCGGCGTTCCGGTGACTCCGCCCAACGTGATTCATATCTCACCGTACATCGCCAACGATATGGGCTTCTTTGCCGAGCAGGGGATCGAGGCTGATATTGTTACCTTCGAGGGTGGTGTTGGGACGGTAAGAGGTAGCGTGTCCGGCGGCCTCGACATTACCGGGACAAGTGCGGATCCGGCGATCGCCGCTGCGGCAAAAGGAGCGGGCATCAAAGTTATCGGTAGCTATTCTCACAAGCTCTCGCAATCGATGCTGGTTCAAGGAGACATCAAAAGTTGCAAGGACTTAAAGGGCCGAAAGATTGGCATTCAGGAAGTCGGGGGATTTTCCGATGTCCTGAGCCGGGCGGTGATGGCCTCTTGTGGTCTGGCGCCCAATGATGCCCAATTTATCTTCGTCAGCACGAAGGGTCGAGTGGCTGCACTTCTCGCCGGGCAGATCGACACGGCGATCCTCCACGTGGATCAGGCGCTGCTAGCAAAGAAGAAAAAGCCCGACCTCAATATCCTCGTGAATCTGTGGGAGCCTCTGCCAAAATGGTTATACGCAGTCTACGTCGCTCCGGAAAAGCAGCTCAAGGAGAATCGCCAGCTCTATGTGGACATCCTTACGGCCCTGCTCAAAACAAATCGCTTCATCTACAAGGATAAGGCGAAGGCGGTAGAGATTGGTGCAAAGTACACGAAGGAGGACCCTGATGTGGTGGCGCAGACTTACGATATCCTCGTTGGCGCCGGGGCATGGTCCGTGAATGAGGGGTTGCCCAGGGAGATGGTAGAGTGGACCATCAACCATCAAGTAGAGGTCGGGGCGATCAAGGCCCAAGACAAGCCCACGTACGAAAAGCTGATCGAGCTCGCAGTCATTGAAGCTGCTCTTGCCAAGGCCGGGGGGCGTTTGACTGGCGATCGGCGGTGGGATCGATGAAGGTTACTATTCTCGATGACTATCAGTGTGTCTTTGCAGGACTGGCCGCGATCGAGCGCTTGCGCCAGAAGGCCGAGGTGCAGATTCTCACGGAAAAATTGAATTCGGAAACTCACATTGAAGTCGGATCAAGCGAAGCGCCGGACAAGATCCGTCACCTGATCAAAATGGGAGAGCAGACCTGCTTTACGCTTCAATCGCTGATCAATCCTGTGCCGGTAAAGACCTCGGTTACATTGAACGGGGGACAGTTAGCTTTGTACAAATAGTTTGTAGTTTCTGTTTTCGGGCTCACTCCAATCCAGCACTCGAAATTCGAAAAGTGAGCAAAGCAAGGTGCGGCTATTTCTGCAATGCATAAAGTTCGCTGTCGGGATAGTGGTCGACCCACCCAAACCAAAAAGAAGGGGTAGCTGGTAAGGGCTCAAGCTTTTTGCCCTTGAGCGGGCCTCGGATGGCGTTGCCGCTCAGTGCTTCCCAAATCGAACGGGTTTCGCCGTCAACTAAGAAGAGACTTTTTTCTCCTTGGAGCTGAGTTTTCTTGAAGGAAAGAGTCTTGCCTTCTAGTTTTCTTCTGAAAATTGTTCCTGTGGTTGTTTCTTCATCGAAGACGACCAGGAGCGGGGTTCCGTCAAAATTATCGTTAACGACGGACTGGCGGCTCAGAACTGAAAAGGGATAGGCTTTGGCTTTGTTATTCAGAACCAGTCCAATGACGAATTCTTTCGGATAAATCCTCTTGTCTAAGTGGCGGGGAGGTATGATTCCAGTGTCGGCAGAGCGATAATAGGACTCGTAGGGGTCCCGGGTGGACGCAAGAAAACCGCTTCGATCGCTGGACAAGACCTTGGAATCTGGGTGGAGCTTTCGCCAAGTAGCCCACCTCGTGAACATAGACTGAAGCGGCTTGAGTTTTTCTCCCTTCATAGGGCCGGTAACAGCGGCTCCGACCAGATGGCTCCAGAGACTCTCGGTCTGGTGATCGTACATGATCAACGAGTTCGCATGAAGTTTACCTGAAACGCCAAAGGTCAGCTCCTTACCTTTAACTCTACGGTCATACACGATGGCCGTATAGCAGAGCGGTCACCAGGTGACTGCGATTGGTATACCTCCAACTTTATCGTTCACAATTTCGTGGCGGCTCAATGTGGCAACAGTGTAGGCTCGGCTGTCCCCGGCAATCTCGACCCCGACCACCGAGTCCTTTTCGCTAAGCCACTGGCCCTTTGCTGCTGCTTCAAAAGACGGCGAAAGAATCGCTGGAATCGCATCTTTTGGCAGAACCGTGACGATCTCGTCCGGGCGAAGATCCGCTCCCCATAAACCCTGATCATTGAATGCAAGCAAAATAAAGATCAGGAAAAAATAATTGTGCTGTAGCAAGCTCATGCTTTTGTCTGTGAAATGAAGTATGCCTGCGGCTGATAGGAGGCGCCTACGATTCCACCAAAGACGAGATGAACCATCAGACTAAGAACTTGAGGACAGATGCCTGCTTGCGAAGCTGCACCAGGCGCACACGGATTGGCAGTTGCCGCGCAGGGATAGGCGGCTGAACCGTTGGCCGCGCAAGGGTTAGCTGGTTTTTGTGGGCACGGGTTGGCTGGCGCACAGGGATTTACCGCGGGCTTGGCTGCACAAGGATTAAGCGATGCACACGGGTTTTTTGATTTTGGAGCACATGGGTTCGATGCGGCGCAGGGGTTGGCTGCCGCGGCGGAAGTGTTTCCGAAGATTCGGGAAGCTAGTTCGAGTGAGGGCCCGAGCAAAATAATGGCAAAAAGCCACGGAAGAATCGAAAAAATCGCGCCTCTTAACCAGTGTGGTCCGGGGAGCCACCAGAAGAAGAGAGCGGCGTAAATGAACGTAAGGCCGATTCCTATCGCGAAATGGAGCAAAAACCCAGGAATGTACGGCGAAATTTTAGGTGGAAAGATCGAACCCAAGGCAGACATAATATCCATCGGGGGCTGACCCATGAGAGGGGGGAAACCATACATGATAATCGTCAAGACAGTAGTACCGAATATCCCTGCTTTTATGGCGCTTACAGGGTCGATCTGCCTGAGCATAGCGTGCCCCCTTTTTTCTGACATTTTTAGTGTTGCCATTTTGTTTTAACCTGCTTGTCTCCTGGAAAGTTCCTGAGAAAATACTCCGCGTATCACACGAAGCCGTCTTGCGTTCCGGCGAATCCAGGGGAGGGTAACGGGCACCTTAAAAAAAGGAGGACAACAACCTTTCAGGAACTTTTCGGGCTAGAAGATTGTTTATAAAATTAAGGAAAATGCGATTTTTGCTCCACTTCAGCCTTTTAATTTCCCTCCTGATGGTTCTTTCGGTGTCGTTCTCTTGGCCAGCGCACAACGTTGGAGAGCCTGCGCTGGAAGAGCATCCAATTTGGAGGCAATGCTGCGATGACCACGATTGTGTGCCCCAACAGGTTAAGGTCACGACGAGACAAGAGAACGGAAATTTTTCAATTAAGATTGAAGGCGTCGAGACTGCGGTCAATAAAGAGAAGTTTCACCTCGTGCCCTCCCCTCGTACTTGGGTTTGCTACTTTAACCCAAATGGGAAAATCGCCAATGAGAATATTCGCTGTATTTTGTACCCAGAAAAGAGCAGTACCGTGAATGTTCCTAGACTATAGACGAGCGTTATAACTTAAGGAGGAACGACAATGAAGAAGTACGTTGTTTCTCTGCTCGCTTTTCTCTTTTTATTAGCCCTGCAACCTCTCTATGCTGAAGCCGGTCATACCGGCAGGGTTGGATTTACTTCTAGGAGCTTTGCCGTCGGGCTTGCCCCACGCCGCTTCGTGTCCCCCCTTGTCATCGTCGTAAATCCGGGTCGTAGCCATTTTGCTCGTATCAATTCTTTTGCCCGCGAAGTCATCATATTGCCGCGTCATCACTTCGTGGGGAATGAAGTCATCGTTGTGCCGCGTCATCGCTTTGCAGGGAACACGATTATTCGGGAGCCGTTCTTCTGCTTTGCTCACGGCATCGGCTTTACCGACGAAGCCTCTTTCTTTGAGCACCTGCACCAGTTTCATGGTTTAGCGTTCGAGACCATTCCGAGTGCGGTAGTCCATAATGGGCCACAGGTTTTTTTCTTTGGAGATTAGTCAGCTCTTATGGCCTAGACTGGATCGATCAGTAACACCAGAAGAAATGCGTTCGGTGCCGGCACGGGTGATTTTTCCCGCACAGTCTAGAAGACAAGAGCCAACCGCTAAGTCAATAAAGAGGACAGTTAATTTGAAATACTATACCGGCTTCCAATTGCGAAGGGTTTCTTTCGTATGAAGATCAGTGGCCTTTACCCAACCGCTGGGGGCGTCATTATCCTTGTTCTTAGTCTCGTGGCCTCAGGTTGCGCAGGTTTTATCCCGCCCGAATTGCAAGAGAAGATCCAATGGGGAATCAGTCTGCAAAACCTCCAGCAGGACCTTAAAACATATAAGGGGCAACTTGTTCTCTTGGGGGGCGAGATCCTGGATGTGAAAAATAGGCTGGATGGGGACAGAGTAGAGGTGCTTCAACGGCCACTTGACGCCTCAAGCCGTCCTAACCTCACCGGAGAGTCAGCGGGACGTTTTATCGTCAAGTTAAGTAAAGAGGTTTCATTGGAGAAACGTTACGGTGAGGGGCAGCCAATAACGGTTGCGGGAGAGGTCACGGAAGAGAGTGAGAGCCGAGCCGGCAAAGACATCCCGTCACCAATCCTCATGGCTAAATTTCTCCGGCTTTGGTCTGCAGCGGATTACGCTCCTAGATCACGACCAACTTATTACTATAACTACCCCTTTCTTTATCGCCACCACATACTCCTCGGTCCCAGACGATTAAGAAATCCCTGCTCGTAAACTTGGAGTGAGGACCCGGTTCTGGTTTTCCCGCCAGAACCAGGCTGTACATGCACCCGTGACAGCTCCCAACACTGATACGAGCTATTAGATCATTTCATTGGGCGCGAGCGACCTTTACGCTGGCTGATAGACGGGTCATAAGACGGTGAAAGGAATTTTTTGTGTCGCGCGTCTTGAGAAAAAGGACAAAGCTCCGAAAACGCCGCGAAGGCTGTTGTTGACGTCATTTCGATGGAGGTGTTCGCAGATGATTGATACAAGCCTGATGCGCAGGAGATGTCGCGCTACGACGGGCAATAGATTCGGGAACGAGCATTATCGCGAAACGATCGTTGATTCCACGGTTGCGTTGCAGTTCCAGAAAACGAGGCGTTTGGAACTTTTCCCCCGTCTAGTCTGTTCTATACGTGGAGCCTGCGAAGGTATCGAAATCTAAGGGGTTTGGGTTTCGGAAACGCGCTGGGTAGCTCGAAGGGTTGATCTTGACCCTCGTGAGTCACTGGCAAGCAGTGAAACGCTGGAAGAATTCCGATGAAGGCCGCAGTTATTCCGTGGCATGTTTTTGTTGAAGCCTTGAAAAATCAAGATCCAGGGGGCTCTGAATCGTCGTTGAGATGGGGGAGTTTTGAGGATAGCGGAGTTGGGTCGGCGCTCGTATCGGAGAGGACGGAGTGCCTGATATCGCGGAGCGTGAAGGTGATCGGAAAAATTTTGAAGAGAAGCTTTGTTGCCTGGAATTCTGCTGAAGGCGGTGAATTGTGAAGCCCATCCTCACAGTCTAAAAACGACGAGAAAAACGGCTCTGACGACCGGTAAATCCTCGAAGATCGACAGAGCAGGGTAGCTGCGAGCGGTGTACAAAATATAAGGAGGCCCGATATCGCGCTTTTACGGATAACATGAACATGAAATGTTGTACTTCATGCGCCGAGGAGGCTAAAAGGGTAGACATTTTCGTCGAGGAGCTTGAAAGTCGAAATGAATAATAGAACCGATGCGGCAGGAGCATTTAAGATCGAGTCGTCACCGAACAGGGTTAAGCACTAATGTTGCGTCGTTATTTGACCGTTGAACCTATGACACTCAAAGTCACAATTGCGGGACTAATTTTGCTTGCACTAGTTGCAGTGTGGACGTTTTCTCGAGAAGCGTCACGTGACACAAAAACTTCGCTGGAGGTTCGGCAAGAGGAGCTTTTAGAAAAGCTAAGTATTGAGCCGGTCAAAGAAACGTTGGCGCCCGACTTTCTCTTGAAGGATCTCAACGGAAATTCGGTTCGTCTTCGTGATCTACGCGGCAAGGTGGTTTTGTTGAATTTTTGGGCCACGTGGTGTCCTTCGTGCCGGTTTGAAATGCCTTCCATGGAAGCCCTTTATAAAGAATTTAGCGGTCAGGGATTGATACTCCTCGCCATAAATTTTCGGGAAAGCCCGCAAGAGATTCAATCCTTTTATAAGGAGCACAATCTTTCTATCCGAGCACTATTAGATTCTAGCGCGGAGGCGTTTGCGCGTTACGAGGCGTGGTCTCTCCCCACCACGTTCCTCATCGATAGGCGCGGTTTCATCGTGGGTAGAGTCATTGGGTACCGGGATTGGCACAGCGATCAAACCAAAGCTGTTTTCACGCAGTTGCTCAAAAAGCCTGCCTAGACCAGTCCCTGTGTTTGGCTCCCCTTGTTTTACCGGTACGATAAAGTTTACGCTTGTGTGCAACCGCTGAGATATTTGCTTATTACGGCGACGAAAATCTTAAGAAAGGGAGCGGAGGGTGTATGGATGCAGACGCTTTGATCACGAGCAATGAGAGTAGCACCGACCAGACGAACGAAAGGAATTTTGAAGCGGCGGTTTTACACCGTTACGGCGAGGCGGCTCGTAATGTTGAAGCTTGCTTGTGTCTGCCGGTTGACTACGACCGCGGGCTTCTGAAGGCTATTCCTGAGGAAATCATTCAGAAGGATTACGGGTGCGGAGATCCATCGAGATTCGTGAAACCCGGGGAGACTGTCCTCGACCTCGGTTCCGGCAGCGGCAAGGCGTGCTACATCATGTCTCAGATTGTGGGCGCCACGGGCAAAGTCATCGGCGTGGATTTCAATCCGCCAATGCTGGCGCTCGCGCGTAAGTATCAAAACTCCATCGGTAACCAGTTAGGCTACCATAACGTGGAGTTTCGCCGCGGCAGGATTCAGGATCTCAAAACCAACCTGGAATTGGTCGATCACTACCTGAAGGACAATCCCGTCCGCTCCGTGGCGGACCTAGCCAAGCTGGAAGAATATGAAAACAAGATCCGGCGCCAGCAGCCGCTGATCGCCGATGAGTCCATCGACGTGATCGTTTCCAATTGCGTCCTTAACCTGGTGCAGCCGGAAGACAAAAAAGTTTTGTTCACCGAGATGTACCGCGTGCTCAAGCGCGGCGGTAGGATCGCGATTTCCGACATCGTCAGCGACGAACCGGTGCCGGAGCATTTAGCCAAAGACCAGGAGCTTTGGGCTGGCTGCGTTTCCGGTGCCTTTCTCGAAGAAGATTTTCTAAAAGCGTTCGAAGATGAAAAATTCTACGGCATTCATATCGAGGATTTTCAATCGGAACCCTATCGAGTTGTTGAAGGAATTGAATTCCGCTCCATCACTTTGACCGCATACAAGGGAAAGGAAGGGCCTTGCATCGAGCGCAACCAGGCGGTCATCTATTGTGGGCCGTGGAAGCAGGTCGTTGACGACGATAACCATGTCCTGCCTCGCGGGGCGCGTATTGCCGTCTGCGAAAAGACCTTTGAGATTTATTCCAAGCCGCCCTATCAGGGTCAGTTCATTCTCGTCCCGCCGCGAGAAGAGGTGCCAAAAGAAGACGCCGGCGTGTTTGACTGCTCCCGCGATCATAAGCGCCATCCGCGCGAAACGAAAGGACTCGAATACAAGGTCACCACTGTCTCTGGAAGCGTTTGCGGCCCGGGGTCGGCCTGCTGTCCTTAGAGAATTAAAAATTCAAAAGTAAAAATTAAAAAACAACTGACGGTTAGCAAGAAGACCAGCCAATGCAAGCTTTCGCTCAAAGGTTAAGCGGCAACCCGCTTACGAGACGACCCATCGATGTCCTGCAGGTAAATATGGGCAAGTACTGCAACCTAGCCTGTATTCATTGTCACGTGGAATCCGGACCGACACGCCAAGAGATGATGAATCGTGAAACCGTGGATGCGGTACTGCGATTTCTCACGGCCACGACTATTCCAACACTGGACCTCACCGGCGGCGCCCCCGAGCTTAACCCGCATTTCGACTACCTCGTCGAATCGGCGCGTGACCTGAAGCGCCATGTCATGGATAGGTGCAATTTGACGGTGATCTTCGAGCCGGGCAAAGCCTATCTGCCGCAATTTTTCCAACGCCACGGCGTCGAACTTGTTTGCTCGCTGCCTTGCTACACCGAGGAAAATGTCGATCGCCAGCGTGGCAAAGGAACTTTTGACTTGAGCATTCGTGCGCTAAAGATTTTCAACGAGCTTGGCTACGGACAAGTGGGAAGCGGTTTGACTTTGAACCTTGTCTACAATCCCGTGGGCCCGCATCTGCCGCCGCCGCAACACGAACTCGAACAGGACTACAAAAGGGAGTTAAGGGAGAAATTCGGCATCGCGTTCAATCATCTCTACTGCCTTACCAACACACCCATCACCCGTTACCAAACACATCTCAAGCTGCGCGGCGAATACGAAAAATATATGCAGCTACTGGCAAATAGTTTCAATGCTTCGACCCTCGACCAGGTGATGTGCCGCAATCTCATAAGCGTCGGTTGGGACGGAACGATTTATGACTGCGACTTTAATCAGATGCTCGACTTGCCGATTCGGGACGCCGACGGCAAAGCGCTGAACATTTTTTCGTTATCCACAAGGCAGCTTCTGAACCGCGCCATAACCGTTGGCAATCACTGCTATGCCTGCACCGCAGGCTCGGGCAGCAGCTGCGGTGGCGCGTTGGTCTCTTAATTATTTCACAAGCAGGGCGAATCATGGTTGAGTTTGCCATTCTGATTAGCGGCGCCATGCTGTTTGTCGCCTACTCCAATGGCGCCAACGATAACTTCAAAGGCGTGGCAACGCTGTTCGGCAGCGGGATTGCCGACTATCGCAAAGCGCTGTGGTGGGCGACGGCCACGACCTTCGCAGGTTCGGTAGCGGTCATGGTTCTTACGACACGGCTTATTTCAGTCTTCCAAGGCAAAGGTCTTGTGCCAGATGCTCTGGTTCAGTCGCCGGTCTTTCTTGCGTCGGTGATCTTCGGCGCCGCGGTCACGGTGATTGCCGCGACGGTAATCGGCATGCCCATCTCGACCACTCATAGTTTAACGGGTGCGCTGTTAGGCAGCGGATTTGTCGCGGTGGGATTTAATTTGCATGCGGTTACTCTGTGGCAAAATTTTTTCTTGCCGTTGCTCGCAAGCCCGCTCATCGCCGTCCTGTTGTCCGTCGTCGTTTATCCGCTGCTGAACGGAGCGTTGCGTTTGGCCAGCATCAATAAAGAGACCTGTCTTTGCGTCGGCAGCGAAGTCGTGCCCGTGATGGCAACTGCAGAGGGTTTTGACTTCTCAAATGCCTCGAGCTCTTTGCGTGTTATCGTCGGGCGAGAAAGCCAATGCCTGCAGCGTCTCACGGGCACTCTGTGGGGTGTTAACGTAAACCGATTGACAGACTGGGGCCACTACCTTAGCGCCGGGGCCGTGAGCTTCGCGCGGGGACTCAATGACACGCCAAAAATTGTTGCCCTGGGGTCCGCCGCCGGAGCACTGGGTTTGGATTGGTCGATTGGCTTGGTAGCTATCGCGATGGCGTTCGGGGGTTTGTTCAATGCCCGGAGAGTAGCCGACACAGTAAGTCGGCGGATTACGGCCATGGAGCCGCATCAAGGATTTCTGGCCAACGTGATCACGAGCTTTCTCGTCATCTTCGCTTCCAAATGGGGTTTGCCCGTTTCAACCACTCATGTCTCCTGTGGCGCGCTCTTCGGCATCGGCGCTGCGAACGGCCAGGCTCGGTGGAACGTCGTCCGCACGATTCTTTTGGCTTGGTTGTTGACGCTTCCAATCGCCGCACTGAGCGGGGCGCTGATCTATTCGCTGTTGTCTCGGCCCGCAGCAATGTGAACGCACGCGACGAGAAATCAAGAAATACACCATGAGAGCCGGCAAGATTGCGTTGATCATTTTTATAGCCGCCGATATTGTAGCGGCGCTTTTGTTATTACCGTTTCGCGATTG
>Ga0126384_10000373_pt1 | contig 24203 bp, 12 predicted proteins | sample PanSoiMetPlot_36_FD_92543 | JGI IMG/M metagenome (GOLD analysis project Ga0126384, IMG submission 92543) | Tropical forest soil microbial communities from Panama - MetaG Plot_36 | ecosystem: Environmental > Terrestrial > Soil > Tropical forest > Bulk soil | place: Panama | collected 2016-02-17 | reverse complement strand
GGCACGTGGAAGGACTTAACCGACAACGTGAATTTCATGGCCGGTAACCTGACCGGCCAGGTGCGCAACATCGCCGAGGTAACTACCGCGGTGGCTAATGGTGACCTCTCTAAAAAGATCACAGTGGACGTGAAGGGCGAGATTCTCGAGCTCAAAGACACCATCAACACAATGGTGGACCAGCTTAACGGCTTTGCCTCTGAAGTGACGCGCGTGGCGCGTGAAGTAGGTTCCGAAGGTAAGCTGGGCGGTCAGGCGGACGTAAAAGGCGTTGCCGGAACCTGGAAAGATCTCACAGACAGCGTGAACTTGATGGCCGGCAACCTGACAGCTCAGGTGCGCAACATCGCCGACGTCACCACCGCTGTGGCCAATGGCGACTTGTCAAAGAAGATCACGGTGGACGTCAAAGGCGAGATTCTCGAGCTGAAGAACACCATCAACACGATGGTGGACCAACTTAACGGGTTTGCTTCTGAGGTGACGCGCGTGGCCCGCGAGGTGGGTACCGAAGGCGAGTTGGGTGGCCAGGCTGATGTGCGTGGCGTCGCCGGCACCTGGAAAGACCTGACCGATAGTGTGAATTTCATGGCCGGTAACCTTACCAGCCAGGTTCGCAACATCGCCGAAGTGACTACCGCGGTGGCGAACGGTGATCTGTCGAAGAAGATCACGGTGGACGTCAAGGGCGAGATTCTCGAGCTGAAGAACACAATCAACACGATGGTGGACCAGCTGAGCTCATTCGCTTCGGAAGTTACCCGCGTAGCTCGTGAGGTGGGCACTGAAGGCAGACTTGGTGGACAAGCCCAGGTGATGGGAGTTGCGGGAACCTGGAAGGATCTGACTGATAACGTGAATTTCATGGCCGGCAACCTTACCGGTCAGGTCCGTAACATCGCCGAGGTGACGACGGCGGTGGCGAATGGTGACCTTTCGAAGAAGATTACCGTGGATGTGAAGGGCGAGATTCTCGAGCTCAAGAACACCATCAACACGATGGTGGACCAGCTGAATTCGTTCGCATCCGAAGTGACACGCGTGGCGCGCGAAGTGGGAAGCGAAGGCAAGCTGGGCGGCCAGGCTGACGTACGTGGCGTAGCTGGTACGTGGAAGGATTTGACCGACAACGTGAACTCGATGGCCAGTAACCTGACGGGACAGGTCCGCAACATCGCCGACGTGACGACGGCCGTTGCGAACGGCGACCTCTCGCGAAAGATCACGGTGGACGTGAGGGGCGAGATTCTCGAGCTCAAGAACACCATCAACACGATGGTGGACCAGCTGAACTCATTTGCATCGGAAGTGACGCGTGTGGCGCGCGAAGTGGGCACTGAAGGCAAGCTGGGCGGCCAGGCTGACGTTCGAGGTGTAGCGGGCACGTGGAAGGACTTGACCGACAACGTGAACTCCATGGCAAGCAACCTGACTGATCAGGTGCGTGGTATTGCTCGCGTCGTTACCGCGGTAGCCAATGGTGACCTGAAGCGCAAACTGACTGTGGAAGCAAAGGGGGAGATCGCCGAACTCGCTGACACGATAAACAACATGACTGACACGCTGGCGACGTTCGCTGAGCAGGTGACGTCGGTGGCGCGCGAGGTGGGTGTCGAAGGCAAGCTGGGTGGCCAGGCAAACGTGCCGGGCGCTGCTGGAACCTGGCGCGATCTGACCGACAACGTGAACGGTTTGGCTGCCAACCTCACCACTCAGGTCCGAGCTATCGCGGAAGTCTCAACTGCTGTGACGAAAGGCGACCTGACTCGTTCCATCACTGTCGAAGCGCAGGGCGAGGTTGCGTCGCTCAAGGACAACATCAATGAGATGATTCTCAATCTCAAGGATACGACGCAGAAAAACATGGAGCAGGACTGGCTCAAGACTAATCTGGCGCGGTTCACTCGCATGCTACAGGGGCAACGCGATATGACGACCGTAGCCCAAATGGTCCTGTCCGAACTCGCCCCACTTGTGAATGCGCAGCAAGGTGTTTTCTATGTGAATACCAGCACGAACGGTCAGCCGGTAATGAAACTCCTCGGCGGTTATGCATACAAGAAGAGGAAGAACCTCGCCAATGAATTTCACGCGGGCGAAGGCCTCGTAGGTCAGTGTACCGTTGAGCGAGAAAGAATTCTGGTAACCAATGTTCCAAACAACTACGTCTATGTGAGCTCAGGTCTGGGAGAGGCGCCGCCCAATAACATCGTCGTGTTGCCGGTGCTGTTCGAAGGCGATGTGAAGGCGGTCATTGAGCTTTCGACTTTTCAAACATTCAGTGACACCCATCTCACTTTCCTTGACCAGCTGACTGAGAGCATCGGCATTGTGCTCAATACGATTGCCGCTAACACTCGTACTGAGGACTTGCTGCAGCAGTCGCAGTCACTTGCTGCCGAGCTACAGAGTCAGCAGGACGAGTTAAAGAAGACTAACGAGCAGCTCGAGCAACAAGCTGAATCACTTAGAGAGTCTGAAGACCTGCTTAAGAACCAGCAGGAGGAGCTGCAGCAGACCAACGAAGAACTGCAGGAGAAAGCCGCGTTGCTCGCTCGGCAGAAAGCGGAAGTGGAAGCCAAGAACCGCGAAGTCGAAGAGGCGCGCTGGGAAATGGAAGAAAAAGCCGAACAGCTCGCGCTTACTTCGAAGTACAAATCAGAGTTTCTGGCCAACATGTCACATGAGTTGCGTACTCCGCTCAACAGCATGCTGATTCTTTCGCGGCAGCTGGCTGAGAACAACGAGGAAAACCTCACCTCCAAGCAAGTGCAGTTCGCGGAAACCATCCACTCTTCCGGCTCCGATCTGCTTTCGTTAATCAATGACATTCTCGATCTGTCGAAGATTGAATCGGGAATGATGGGCATTGAGATCGCCGACGTTTCGATAACGGAAATTACCCAGCAGGTAGAGCGCAATTTCCATCAGCTGGCGCAGGACAAGAGTCTTGAGTTTGTAATCGAGCGTTCAGAGCGCCTGCCCGAGGAGTTGCGTACCGATGAAAAGCGCTTGCACCAGATACTCATGAACCTGCTTTCCAACGCCTTCAAGTTCACACACGAAGGTAGGGTTGTGCTGCAAATTGGACCGGCGCCGGTCGATGAGACCTACCATCTCGAATCGTTGAACCGGGCCAGCGAGGTGATCGCTTTTTCAGTCAGTGATACCGGCATTGGAATTCCTTCTGACAAGCAGCGGATCATCTTCGAAGCGTTTCAACAGGCTGACGGCACCACGAGCCGCAAGTACGGCGGCACGGGTTTAGGTTTGTCCATCAGCCGCGAGATCGCTCGGTTGCTCGGTGGCGAGATTCGCGTGCTCAGTGCGCCAGGAGTAGGAAGTACTTTTACTTTCTATCTGCCGCGTAATTACGTCCCGGCCGGCGCCACCGTAGCGCCTGCCGGGAGAAAAATTACCAGAGTCGGTCCGCGGAAAACGGAAGCGGCGTGGACTCCGGTTGAATCTCTCGAGAATGAAGCTTTGTCGCTGCTTGCCTCTGAGACTCCGGCGATTCGCGACGATCGAGATGACGTTCAGAAGAGCGATCAAGTAGTGCTAATTGTCGAAGATGATCCGAACTTTGCCCGCATCCTTCTGGAGCGGGCCCGAGAAAGAGGTTTCAAGGGTGTCATAGCTACGAGTGGCACGGCTGCGCTCGCATTGGCGGCCAAATACAAGCCGGCAGCCATCACCCTCGACCTTAGGTTACCTGATCGTGATGGCTGGACCGTGCTCGATCGACTGAAGCACGATCCTGCGACCAGTCATATCCCCGTGCACATAATCAGCGTCGAGGAGCAGCGGCAGCGAGCGTTGCAGCAAGGGGCGTTGAATCATTTAAAGAAGCCGATTTCGCAGGAGGAGCTGAATCGTACTTTCGACGGTATCCGCGATTTTGCCGATCGAACTGTGCGCAAACTGCTGCTTGTCGAGGACGATGACGTCCAACGCACCAATTTGATCGGTTTGATTGGCAATGGTGACGTTAAAACGACGGCTGTGGCTACTGGTCGGGAAGCGTTAAAGGTCCTCAGTGACGAGAGGTTCGACTGCATGGTTCTCGATCTCCGGCTGCCTGACATGAGCGGATTTGATCTAATCGATAAACTCCACACAGATCTCGGTCGCAAAGATCTGCCTATCATTGTCTACACAGCTAAGGAGCTTACTCACAAAGAGGAGCTTAGCCTTCGCAAAGTAGCTGATGCGGTCATCGTCAAGGAAGCCAACTCGCCTGAGCGGCTATTAGCAGAGACGGCCTTATTCCTGCATCGCGTTGAAGCAGATTTACCTGAGTTCCAACGTCGCATGTTGGAGAGGTTTCATCGCAGCGATCCTGTTTTAGCCGGACGTAAGGTGCTTATCGTCGACGACGACGTCCGCAACATCTTTGCGCTTACCAGTGCGCTGGAAGTGCATCACATGAAAGTCCTGCACGCTGAAAATGGTCATCAGGGAATTGCACTCCTTAAAGATACGCCCGACACCGAGATGGTGCTGATGGACATCATGATGCCCGAAATGGACGGCTATGAAGCAATCACGGCGATTCGCCAAATGGAGGAATTCAAGGATCTGCCGATCATTGCCTTGACCGCCAAAGCAATGAAAGCAGATCGTGATCAGTGTCTCGAGGTGGGCGCTTCTGACTACATCTCAAAGCCGTTGGACATGGACCAGCTGCTCTCCCTGTTACGCATTTGGTTTTATAAGTATGACGAGTTGAAAGGAGAGAAGGACAAGTAAACGCGCCAGGACGACTGGCGCCCATGTGCGGCCCTCTTCCGAATTAAGTTATGGAGATGCAAGAGCCCATTAACATCCTGATCGTCGATGACAGCCCGACTAATCTGTTAGCGCTTGAAACGATCCTGCAGGCGCCTGACCGGAATTTAATAAGTGCCGGATCGGGCGATGAAGCTTTGCGTTTCCTGCTGGACAATGAAGCCGCGGTCATTCTTCTTGACGTTTTCATGCCGGGCATCGACGGACTCGATACGGCCGCATTGATCCGCAGCCGCGAGAAGTCGCGCAACACTCCTATCATCTTCTTAACCGCTGACACTTCAGGCGGACGGCATCTCAGCCGTGGCTACGCGCTCGGAGCGGTTGACTATATCGTCAAGCCAATCGAGCCGGATGTGTTGCGCTCAAAAGTGGCCGTGTTTGTCGAGTTGTTCAAGAAGACCCGAGAGGTCCAGCGCCAGGCAGCATTGTTGCAGGAGAAGAATCTGCAACTGGAGAATGCGAACCTAAATCGTCTGGCCATGCTGATCGACCTCGGCCACGAGCTGGCGGCTGAACGCGATCCTGAGCGGGTATTGAAAAGCTTTTGTCGTTCCGCGAGGCGTATTGTGGAAGCCGAAGAAGCAGCCATTGGTGTTCTGCAAGAGGACGAAAGATCGTTGCGGTACTTCTTCCGGTGTGGCGCAGCTGTGGCGCCGACTGCCGACGAAGGAGAAACTGGACTGCCACTTCTAGCCTTGCATGCCTTGCTTAAAGAGAGACGGCCGTTACGGTTGAATGCGTCTGATGCAGTGCTTCACGACAGCAGTTTTGGTCATCCCGCGCTGCGCTCATTCTTAGGTGCTCCGATCCTCACAGCCGCTGGTGTGTCAGGTTGGATTTGTTTCACAAACAGAATTGGAGCTGATGATTTCTCTGAAGCCGACGAGCGCGTGGCCGCAACTTTGGCAACGCAGGTAGCCATCGCTTACGAGAACGCGCGCCTTTACAGCGAAGCTCAGCAGCACGCAAGCGATTTGCGACTGGAAATTGCCGAACGTAAGCAAGCGGAAGAAGAGCGCGCTGATCTTCTGATTCGTGAACGACGTGCTCGGGCGGAAGCCGAGCTCGCCAATCGCACCAAGGATGAGTTCCTGGCCACGCTTTCCCATGAGCTGCGCACTCCTTTGTCGGCTATTCTGGGATGGAGCCATCTGGTGCGAAGCGGGAAGCTTGATCAGCCACAGATGTCTCGCGCCTTTGAAACTATTGAACGAAACGCGCGTTCCCAGTCTCAGTTGATCGACGATCTCCTCGATGTTTCCCGCATCATCACCGGCAAGCTGGAAATTGAGCTGCAACAAGTCAACCTCTACTCCGTGATTGAAGCCTCAATTGACGCCGTGCGTCCTTCCTTTGAGGCCAAGAATATTAAGTTCGACACCGAGATGGATGCCCGCAGTTGCGTCGTTAAGGGCGACTCGAATCGCTTACAGCAGATCTTCTGGAACCTGTTCAATAATGCAGGCAAGTTTACACAAGCAGGTGGAGCGGTGCAGGTGACGCTCGAACAGATCGAAGATGAGGTGCGAGTCTCAGTTACTGATACCGGGATCGGAATCAGTTCCGACTTTATTCCCTACATTTTTGATCGCTTTCGCCAGGCGGATGGCTCAACTACGAGGAATCATGGTGGACTGGGACTGGGATTGGCGATTGTCCATCATCTAGTCGAGCTTCACCATGGCAGCGTAGGAGTCGCAAGTGAGGGCAAAGATAAAGGCGCGACTTTTACCGTGACGCTGCCGCTCGTTCCGGAGGGCGAAATTGTCAAGAAGCAGGACGAGTCTGAATGCCCTGCGGACGGCAATGGCGATGGTGATGAATCGAAAATTCTTGATGGCTTGCGCGTGTTGGTTGTTGATGACGAGGCTGACGCACGAGAGTTGGTAAGCGAAATCGTGACCCGTTGTGGTGGTGAGGTGCGCTGTAGCGAGACTGCGGCGGATGCGATCGAGGCTTTTCGCGAGTGGGAGCCGGACGTGCTGGTCACCGACATTGGAATGCCGACTGAGGACGGCTATAGTCTCATCAAGCAAGTTAGACAGTTGCAATCGAACAAAGCGACTAAGATTCCTGCACTCGCCGTAACAGCGTATGTCACCAGTGAGGATCGCAACCGGGCACTCTCAGCTGGGTTCCAGGCGCATCTACCAAAACCGATCGAGCCGAAGGCCCTCATAAACCTCATCGCCGAAGCCACTGGTCGAAAAGAATAGAACAAAGGAATTAGCCGCGGATAAACGCGGATAGGCGCGGATCTAATAAAGACTAGAAAGCACACTTTGGCTTTTTGCTTTGGATCCGCGCCAATCCGCGTTTATCCGCGGCTCATCTTTTTCATTCGGACTGTATGGAGGTCGAAGTCGTCAAATAGTGTATGCTGCACACGTCCAGATGAATGTGACCGGGAAAAAGAGCATCGAAGTTGCTGCCGATGCTGGGACGCGACTCCAACGCGCGCGCGATTGGATTGCGGCTTATCCCCACGACAGAGAAATCCTGCTGCTCGCAAACTCATCTGAAGCTGCCAACGATTTCTATCTGACAATCGTCCAGGCGGCCGGATCCTGGTTCGGTATAAAACGACTCACACTCGATGCGCTTGCCGCTCGCCTGGCCCAACTCTCGCTAACAGCTTCAGCCACTGCACCGACGAGCCGATTTTCCTTTATCGCAATCGTAGCGCGGGCTATTCACTTGCTTGTATCACGAAATGCGCTTGGCTATTTTGCGCCCGTAGCAGCGAAGCCCGGCTTCCCGGTAGCGGTGGCGAGAACACTGTCCGAACTTCGCATGAATGAAGTTGATTTAGGGACGCTGGCGCGGCTTCCGCGCGGGGGCAAAGATCTCGCCGCGATTGCTGCCGAAGTGGAACAACAGCTCGAAGCCGCGAACCTCGCAGATCGAGCGAGAATATTTCGCGCTGCACTCGAATCAGCCGAGGAGAATTCCACGTTTGTTGGTCTGCCGCTGCTTCTGCTTGATGTAGCTCCGGACAGCTGGCTGGAAACTGATTTACTGCGCAAGCTGAGCGACCGTGCGCCGGCGATCCTGGCCACGGCACCTCAAGGTGATGAGCGCGCTATCGATGCGCTTCAAAGAGCGCTGGGCTGTTTGAGCAATCAACAGGAAGGATCGAATGCAAAAAGTTCATTAGCTATCGCAAGACAACACCTCTTTCAGGACTCGGCGCCTCCTCGATCTACACTCGACGATACCGTGCGGCTGCAGAGCTGGCCGGGAGAGCCACGGGAGTGCGTCGAAATCGTTCGAAACATTCAAACCGAGGCAGCACGCGGGGTGCCTTTCGATCAGATGGCGGTGCTCCTGAACGCTCCGTCGGAATACAGATCACATCTCGAAGAGGCATTCAGTCGCGCTGAAATTCCGGTTTACTTCTCGCACGGATCTACTGCACCCGATCCCGCCGGTCGAGCGATGCTCGCGCTCCTGGGCTGCGCTGCTGACGGCTTGTCGGCTCGCGGCTTTGCCGAATACTTGTCACTCGGACAGGTTCCCGAGCTTGATGCTCTAAAGATCCTGGAATGGGTTCCGCCACGCGATGATCTTATGGCTGGGGCCAGCGCCATCCCGGAAGAGAGTGAAGATGAAACCCAAATGCAACCGGAGCTGTTCGCGCAGGACAAGACCGGAAGCTCCGTCATCGAGGGAACGCTGATCGCACCCACGCGCTGGGAACAGTTGTTAGTTGAGTCGGCCGTAATCGGCGGCCAAGATCGTTGGAAGAACAGATTGTCCGGACTTGCTGAAGAGCTTGAGATCCACCGCAGAGAGATCGACCCTGAAGAGCAAGCGCGCGTTCAATCAATCGAAAAGCAGATTCGTGATTTGAACGCTTTGCGAAGTTATGCGTTGCCGCTCATCGAGCGCCTCGGCCGCTTGCCGCGTAACGGCCCCTGGACAGAATGGCTGGCCCACCTGCGAGAGTTAGCAGGAAATGCCTTGCGAAATCCGGAAAGCGTACTGGCGACGCTGGCGGAGCTGGCTCCGATGGGACCAGTCGGTCCAGTGGGTTTGTATGAAGTGCAGCTCGTTTTGCAGACAAAGCTGCGCGACCTCAGCATCAAGCCGAGCAATCGTCGTTACGGCGCCGTCTATGTGGGTTCGGTTGATTCAGCGCGCGGTCTTTCGTTTCGCATCGTTTTTGTTCCGGGGTTGGCCGAGAAGATTTTCCCGAAGAAGATCGTAGAGGATGCCATTCTTCCGGATGAGCAGCGCACCGGCGTAGGTGGCGGTAGGCTAGCCATCCGGCGTGATCAGCTCAATCGGGAGCGGCTATCATTGCGCATCGCGTTAGGAGCAGCCTCAGAACGTGCATACCTTTCATATCCCCGCATTGATCTACAGCAATCGCGTCCACGCGTGCCTTCATTTTATTCATTGGAGACTTTGCGAGCGGCTGAAGGCGAGTTACCCGGCTTCGAGCAAATAGCAGCACGCGCCGAGGCCACTTCGCGCGCACGGCTGGGATGGCCTGCACCGCAGGATCCCGAGGTTGCCATCGACGATGCCGAGTACGACCTGGCGCTGCTCGCCGGACTGTTTGAAGTCAAAGGCGAGGAGCGCATCGGCCGCGCCCATTACCTCTTAACTGCTAACAAGCATTTGGCGCGAACGCTACGTGGCCGGAGTCGCCGCTTGCTGCGTCGTTGGACACCCAATGATGGTTTGGTAGATCCCGATGAACTGGCCATTCAGAGCCTGGCTGCGCACCAGTTTTCCGCGCGCTCGTTTTCAGCAACTGCGCTGCAAAACTTTGCCAACTGTCCTTACCGCTTTTTCCTGAGCGCAATACTTCGTTTGGAAATGCGCGAGGAGCCGGCGGCAATCGAAGTCATCGATCCGCTGACACGCGGTTCTTTATTTCACGAAACGCAGTTTGAAGTGCTCACCGAAATGAAAGCAAAAGGGTTGTTGCCGCTTCGTGAAAAAGACATTCCGGAAGCGTTCACGTTGGTAGATGGTGCGCTTGACCGCATCGCAGCTGAATACGAAAGCAAACTTTATCCTGCGATTCCGCGTGTCTGGCAGGATGGCATCAATTCCATTCGGGTCGATCTGCGAGAGTGGTTGCGCCGCATGCCCGAGTCTTCCGAGGGCTGGGTGCCGGACAAATTCGAATTGTCGTTTGGGCTGTCTGATCGAGGACCGCGCGAATCCGATCCTGATAGCGTGGCTGATCCTGTCGAGATCGTTGGGGATTTAAAGCTGCGTGGTTCAATCGACCTGGTTGAGAGACATGTCACTGGCAAGTATCGCGTAACCGATCATAAAACCGGAAAAGCGCGCGCGGAACGAAACACAATCGTCGGAGGTGGGAAGCATCTACAACCGTTGCTGTATGCACTGGCTTGCCAAAAGCTGTTGGGCCAACCCGTGGAATCGGGCCGGCTCTACTACTGCACTTCGGATGGCGGTTACGAAGATCGAGTCGTAGCACTCGATGAATACAGTCGCGGCATCGTCACTGAAGTTTTGACCACCGTTCGACAGTCGCTGACTGAAGGATTTTTGCCTTTGGCTCCGGAAGAAGATGCGTGCATGTGGTGTGACTTCCTTGCGGTTTGCGGAGGCTTTGTTGAACCCCGTACAGCGATTAAGCCGCAGAGTCGATTGGTTCAGTTGAAGCGTGTTAGAGAACTGCCTTGAGCGAAGCAAAACAATCGGAAATACTCGCCGACCAAATCGGACGCGATCGCATTTGCAATGACCTGGATACCACGCTTGTGGTTGAGGCCGCAGCGGGAACAGGCAAGACGACTGCGCTGATAGGCCGAATCATGGCTGGAATCACATCGGGGCGTGTAAGCCTTGCCGGCATTGTGGCGGTCACGTTCACTGATTTTGCCGCTGGCGAGCTCAAACTTCGGCTGCGCTCAGCGATAGAACATGCGCGACAGCAATCAACTTCCGTTGAGGTCACCCACCGTCTGACTCAGGCTGTAAAGGAACTCGAAGAAGCTCGCATTGGGACAATTCATTCCTTTTGTGCGGATCTTCTTCGTGAACACCCGGTCGAGGCAGCGATCGATCCGCTGTTTGATGTAGCGCCCGATGATTTGATTTATCCGCTCTTCGACCTCGCGTTTGAAAACTGGTTTGAAAGACAGCTTGCAGAGCCATCGGAAGCGGTTCGCCGCATCTTGAGAAGACCACCGCGCAGAGGACTCCGATTCGGCCGCACTGGAACGTTGACGGCGCGGCCGCGAGACAATGGACCAAAGCGAATTCTGCGACATGCTGCCTGGGAGTTGGCAAAGGAGCGAGACTTCTCAGCGCCGTGGCGTCAACCGGAGGGCTTTCATCGGAACGCTGAAATTGATGCGCTAATCAGCGAAATGAATGAGCTCGGAGAGTGGGCCGACAAAGGAGATAGAGATCAATGGTTCACACGGTCGCTGGCTTACCTGAAGCGTTTTGTTGCCGAGATCACGCGAGTCGAATCGCTCGGTGAGCCGCGCGACTATGATGGAATCGAAGCTCGCTTGTTTGGCTTGTTGCCGGGATGGAAATCAAAGAATTACGTGGCTTATTACGCTCGCGACGACTTTCCAAAGGATAAGCTGCTGGTTCGCCGCGATGAATTGAAGGCGCAGATCGACCAGTTCGTAAACAAAGCCGGCGCAGACCTCGCTCCCCGCCTGCGCGCGGAGCTCTGGCCTATCGTCGAAGAGTTTGAAAGATTGAAAGAGCGCGCCGGTTATGTGGATTTCCTTGACCTGCTGCTCCGTACACGCAACCTTCTACGTGACAATAAAGAGATTCGCACCGAGCTGCAGCGACGCTTCACGCACATCTTCGTTGATGAGTTTCAGGATACGGATCCATTGCAGGCTGAGATTCTGATGCTGCTTGCTGCCGATGATAAGAACGAAGTCGATTGGCGCAGAGTGAATCCCGAGCCAGGCAAACTGTTCATTGTTGGCGATCCGAAACAATCAATTTACAGATTCAGACGCGCCGACGTGAGTCTTTACCAGGAAGTGAAGCGCAGTATCGTCAGCACAGGCGGCGCGCTGGTTGAGTTAAATGTGAGCTTTCGCGCCGTTCCCGAGATTCAGGAAGCAATTAACGCCGCTTTTGCTCCGGTCATGTCTGTTGAGACCGCGACCCAGGCTCGATATGTGCCACTGAGACCGCGACGAAAAGATGTCGATACGCAGCCCGCAATTGTAGCGCTGCCGGTATCGCAGCCTTATGGAGACTATGGCAAGACCGTCGATTGGAAGATCGACGGATCGCTTCCCAAAGATGTGGCCGCTTTTATCGATTGGCTGATTAATGTAAGTGGCTGGACCGTAACTGAACGCGAGCATGCGTCCGTGCGCGTTCCAGTGCAAGCGCGCCATATTTGTTTGCTGTTTCGCCGTTTGCGCACCTTCAACACCGACGTAACCCGGGAGTATGTCCAGGCGCTGGAGGCCCATCGAATCCCACACTTGCTCGTTGGTGGAAGCTCGTTCCATTCACGCGAGGAAATCGAGACAATTCGTAACGCACTCACTGCGATTGAATGGCCCGACGACGAATTGGCCGTCTTTGCCACTCTGCATGGATCACTCTTCGCTTTCAGCGATGCGCAGTTGCTTGCCTATCGCAGCCGTTGCCGCGCCTTGCATCCTTTTGGAAAGCCTCCAGAAGACTTGCCCGAATCACTGCTGGAAGTTTCAGAAGCGCTTGGCATCCTGCGCGAGCTGCACCGCCAGCGTAATCGTCGTCCGATTGCAGAGACGATCGGTACGCTGCTGGCGCTGACTCGCGCCCACGCGGGCTTTGCCAACTGGTCCACGGGCGAACAGGCACTCGCCAATCTGATGCGGCTTATCGACATGGCTCGTAAAGCGGAACGCAACGGAATGATCTCGTTTCGGGCTTTTGTGAATTGGCTTGATGAGCAGGCAGAGAGTGGTGACGTAGGCGATGCTCCAATCATGGAAGAAGGAGTCGATGGCGTGCGCATCATGACTGTGCACAAGGCCAAGGGGCTCGAGTTTCCTGTAGTGATTCTGGTCGACATCACCGCGAAGGATACACGCGAGCCTTCAAAGTGGGTCGATCAGGCTGCTGGCTTGAGTGTTATGAAGCTCGCCGGATGCACACCAATCGAGGTCCAGGAACATCTGGAAGAAGAGACTCGAATCGAAAAGGAGGAAGCAGCGAGAGTGCTCTACGTCGCTGCGACGCGCGCACGGGATCTGCTGGTTGTATCCACGGTCGGAGATCATGCTTACGAAGGTTGGTTGAGTACCTTGAATCCCGTATTGCGCCCGATTGACTCGGAAAGCTTTCAGCCGGCGACAAAACAACCTGCCGGCTGTCCAAAGTTTGGTGACGACAATGTAATTTCACGTCCGTCAAACGCAGTTCGTCGATTTGGATCAGTAAGTCCGGGTTTGCATAAGTCCGGAGCGGGAAGACATCGAGTGGTCTGGTGGGACCCTGCAATCCTGGAGCGAGAAAGTCAGGGTCGCGCCGCTTCGAGATTGACAGACTTTTTGAAGGAGGACGAGCAGAAGATCCAATCGCAGCTGGGCATTCGCGTGCACGAGGAATGGCAAAACCAACGTGCTGCGCTGCGTGCCGCGGCTGCAGAGACTGATCGTAAGGTAATCACGGCGACTGCGTTCGCGTTGGGCCTGGACGGTGAACCAGCTTCTGGCGAACCTGAAGTGCTTGTTGAATCGCTCGATATTGATTTCGCTCGACCTCACGGCAAGCGCTTTGGAACGCTGGTTCATGCGGTCATGGCGGCGGTAAGTCTTTCAGCGAACAAGGACTCAGTCGGGGAAGCGGCGCGGCTGCAGGGCCGCATTCTCGGCGCTAGCGATGACGAAGTTATGGCTGCTGCGAAGACAGTGATGGGTGTGCTGAGGCATCCACTTATGCGACGCGCTGCTCACGCTGAATCGCGTGGTACGTGCCGTCGTGAAACGTCTGTAGCTTTGCAGCTGGAAGATGATCTCGTGGTTGAGGGCGTGGTTGACCTGGCGTTTCAGGACGCGGAAGGCGCCTGGACAGTTATTGACTACAAGACCGATTTTGAAGTGACTGGCAGACTGGAAGAATACAAGAAACAAGTCGGTCTTTACGCGCAAGCTATCTCACATGCCACTGGTAAAGCTGCCAACGCGGTTCTCCTTAGACTGTGAAGCGTTCGCCGCATACGTTCAACCACACCAACTTGTAAGCCTTAAATCCCACCAACGGCAGTTGGTTGGATGTTTCAGATCCTTTCTACAAACATCGCCACCCTCGTCCTCGAATCCCACCAACGGCAGTTGGTTGGATAGTTCAGATCCTTTCTACTGGGACGGCCCCGGCATAGATGAAATCCCAGCAACGGCAGTTGGTGGATGATTCAGATCCTTTCTACGTAGCGTCGCCGCAAACAGTGGGAGGTCGGTCGTAGTAGAAAGGATCTGAACCATCCACCAACTGCCGTTGGTGGGATTCTTTCCGTGGTACTGAGGCTCTGTCCCTAGAAAGGATCTGAACAATCCACCAACTGCCGTTGCTGGGATTCTTTCCGTGGTACTGAGGCTCTCTGTCCGTAGAAAGGATTTGAACAATCCACCAACTGCCGTTGCTGGGATTCTGGATCTGAGAGCGTGACGTTTTGTAGAGAGGATCTGAAACATCCACCAACTGCTGGGGGTGGGATTTTGGCGGACGGGTCAGCCGAATGATGAAATGAATCAGCGTTGAGAGTCATTCATTCTAGATGCGATTAATTTTGTTCGGCTGTGGTTGGTTTGATGATATAAGTCCTCATCGAAACTTAAACAAACGTTCCTCAAAAGGAGAATCTCAGATATGCCTCCCAAAGCACCCTCGCCAAAAACAGTGTTCATGGACGTGAAAGCCCCACTGCCTTTCCTCAGGACAGGAGTGCCTGCCGACGCATTTCGAGACTTGCGTCAGAAAGTCAAAGCCGACGTTGGTTTCGACTTTCTCGCTATTTGTTCAGACATGATGCGCGGCAAGGGCTTCAAGAGTAATAAGCCCGGCGTCGCCAAAAAGAGCCGGCACCAGTGCGGCGATGCCTTTGATTACAACATCGAAAGCCCGAACACCGTTGTGGTGCGTGAAGACGGCGGCGGTCATACTCAGTTCCGCACGTTTCTCAAGTGTGCGAACCAGGACGGGAGCATGGGTGTCGAAAAGACCGTGACTGATTACCGCGGCAAGAAAGTAAAAGCCTTTCTGTACGACTTCACTGAAGCTGCGGGCTCCCTCGGCTGGCACCGAATTCCCGCTCACAAAGGATGGAAGCCCACCGGCGCTAACTTCTCAAAAATGGAGTACTGGCATTACCAGAACACCGAAGGCAAGAGCTGGGAAGACGCGATGAAGTTCTTGTACCCCTAGTGCCATAGAATCAGCCGCGGATAAACGCGGAAAGACACGGATAAGAAACCACGGAAGGAGCCACCGATAAACACGGAGAACACGGATCCGGATTAGATCAGTGTTCTCAGTGTCTATCTGTGGCCGGTTCGGTTCTAATCCGCGTCTTTCCGCGTGTATCCGCGGCTAATTTCTTTTCCTCATCTTCTGTCTCGCGATTGTCAAACCGTCGCGATTTCAGTAGCATCGCGAAACCATGAAAGTCATAAATGAAACCCTGTCCGGCGAGGAGATCGTCGAGCTCTGCCGCAAACACACACTCTTCGAATGGTCCGCTCAAGCCGCCGTTGATCCGATTCCGGTCGCGCGCGCCAAGGGCATCTATTTTTGGACTCCGGAGGGTAAGCGTTTTATTGACTTCAACAGCCAGCTGATGTGCGTGAACATCGGGCACGGCGACGAACGAGTCATTCGCGCCATCAATGAACAGGCAGCGACACTCGCGTATGTCAATCCATTCATGGCAACTGAGGTGCGCGCGCGCCTTGCCGCAAAACTCGCCGAGCTCACTCCCGGGGACATCGATGCCTTCTTTTTCACCAACGGTGGCGCCGAAGCCAACGAGAATGCTATCCGGATTGCGCGACTCTTTACCGGAAGGCACAAGATTGCATCGCGTTACCGCTCTTATCATGGTGGCACCGCCGGCGCTCTGACATTGACTGGCGATCCGCGTCGTTGGGCTGCAGAGCCTGGCATTCCTGGCGTGATTCGCATTCCTGATTTCTATCACGGTGTACACAAACGTTCGGACTCAGCAGAAGAAGTTTTGGAACGCACAGAAGAGGTGCTTCAGCTGGAGGGACCCAATACCGTTGCCGCCATCATCATCGAACCCATCACCGGTACAAACGGCATTCTGGTTCCACCCGACGGGTATATCCAGGGCTTGCGCAAGCTGTGCGACAAGTACGGCATTCTTCTGATTGCCGACGAAGTCATGGCAGGCTTTGGACGCACCGGCGAATGGTTCTCGATTAATCACTGGAACGTCGAGCCTGATTTGATCTCGATGGCCAAAGGATTGTCGAGCGCGTATGTGCAGCTTGGCGCTGTTGGTATGCGCCGCCAGATCGCCGATCATTTCGAAAAGAATGTTTTCTATGGCGGGCTTACCTATAACAGTCATCCGCTTGCTTGCGCGGCGGCGCTGGCAAATCTTGCGGTGTACGAAGAGGACGGGCTGATCGAAAACGCACGTCGCCTTGGCAGCGTCATGCGTGGCTTACTGGAGGATTTACAGAGCCGTCATCCATCCGTAGGTGAGACGCGTAGTCTTGGGCTCTTTGGCATCGTTGAGCTCATTCGCAATCGCCAAACGCGCGAGCCAATGGCGCCATTCAATGGCACCTCTCCAGAGATGAAGGAACTCGGCAAATTCTTCCGCGACGAAGGACTCTACACGTTCGTGCGTTGGAATACGTTTTTTACGAACCCACCGCTCTGCATCACCGAAGAGCAGCTGCGAGAAGCGTTCTCGATTATCGATCGAGGACTCGAGATAACTGACCGGGCGGTTTCGTAGTATTGAAATTCAAACTCGGAGTGATTGGTACCCGCGGCAGGGGTCGAACCTGCGACCTTTCGCTCCGGAGGCGAACGCTCTAATCCACTGAGCTACGCGGGCACGGAGTGTCGGAAAGATAGCACACAAACCCGGCGAGACAAAAAAGTCAGAAGTTAAAAGATCAGGAGCGCCCCGTTTGCGTCTTTTTGGTCTTTTGTGTCCTTTGCACGCAAGGGACGCAAAGGACAGAAAGGACACAAATGGATATGAACCGTTAGGTAAGGTGCAGGAGAAGGCGGACTATCACGAACGAAATTGCAGCGATGGTGCCCGCAGCGGGAATTGTAAGAATCCAAGCCCACACAATGCGTCCAGCGACGCCCCATTTCACCGCTGACATTCTTCGCGTTGTGCCGACGCCTACGATCGCGCCTGTGATGGTGTGCGTCGTGGACACTGGCGTTCCTGTGAGTGTGACGTAAGCCAGTGTCAGCGCAGCTGCGCTTTCCGCGCAAAAACCTCCCACCGGTTTCAACTTGGTAATTTTTGAGCCCATCGTATGCACGATGCGCCATCCGCCTGACAGCGTTCCCAATCCGATCGCCGCATGCGCACTGAGGACAACCCAGAGAGGAATGGGTGGTAACTTACCACCGGGTGCGTAAGCAACCAGTCCACCGGCAGCCAGCACAGCCGTGATGATGCCCATCGTCTTTTGTGCGTCATTACCGCCATGGCCCAGCGAAAAGGCGGCCGCTGATAGCAACTGTCCCTTGCGGAAAATGTGGTCCACGCGAGCCGGCGTTGTTTTCCGGAATAGCCAATATACGATCGTCATCAACAAAAAACCCAGCACCATTCCAATCAGGGGCGAGAGAACGATGAACTTCAGTGTCCGGAGCCATATGTCCCAGGCCAGCAAACCGTGAATGCCGCCGTAAGCGGCCATACCAGAACCGGCATAACCTCCCAACAAAGCATGTGAGCTGGACGTAGGTAGGCCCAGGTACCAGGTTATTAAGTTCCAGATGATGGCGCCGAGCAACGCGCAAAGCAGCACGTACAAGCGCAGATCAGCTGCAATGAGATCGATGTGAATGCCGTCACCGATAGACTTTGCGACGCGTGTCCCGAATACGGCGAATGCGACGAAGTTGAAAAAGGCGGCCCACATGACAGCGATGCCCGGTGAGAGCACTCGTGTTGATACAACCGTCGCGATTGAGTTTGCCGCATCGTGAAAACCGTTGATGTAATCAAAAACAAGCGCCAGCAGCACGAGGATCAGGACGAAGGCAAGAGTTGCGGTCATCGTAAATGAGTTCGATGGTCAGGATTGGATCATTTAGTAATCAGTAATCAGCAATCAGTAATCAGCAGGTGAACGGTTGGAGGGTTTTGGCTGACTACTGATTGCTGATTGCTGATTGCTGATTATTTACCAATGCTTAATGATCACGCTCTCAATAATATTCGCCACGTTTTCACAGCGATCGACCGCTGCTTCGAGTTTCTCGTAAACCTCTTTCCACTTTAGAACAAACAATGGATCGAGGTTGTCGTGAAACAGCTCGGCGACGGCCGTGTGATAGATGTCATCACCCTCGTTTTCCAGGCGGTGTATCTCGACCAAACGAGGAGTAACACCTTTTGGCCGCTTCAGTGTCGAAACGATTTCCTCCAGCTCGACGGACATTCGTTGAATGACACTAGCGAAACCGCGCGCGTGGTCGGTAATTTCATGGATGTCGAAGATTACGATAGCGCGAGCCGCGTCATCCATGAGGTCCACAATGTCATCGAGAGCTGAGGACATTAGATAGATGTCCTCACGATCGAAAGGAGTTATGAATGATTTGTTGAGTCTGGTAGCAATGCTATGCGTAAGATCATCACACGCATGCTCAAGCCCTTTCATTCTTTGTGAGTACTCTTCGAAGTCCGCATCCTTGTCGGAGAGCATATCGACCAGGGTGCGGGCAGCTTCAGAGATATAGCGGGTCATCTGCTCGAAAAGATCAAAATACTGCTCCTCTTTCGGCAGAAAGTTAAGGATTCCCATAATCGCTCCGATTTAGATTGTCCTGGCTACAGGACGATACCGGCCAGGCGCTTGCCTGGCCGTGATGGCATTCTTGAAGGTGTTGCTTGAAGCCGCCGGGGAGAGCTTAGACTGAGGACGTTAATACGATGTTAACAAACCGAAAAATCTCAAGCTTTTGGAGTGCGGTGACCTGTCACCGCTTTCCGGTTAAATGCTTCCAGTCTCTTTAAAGGTGTCGTCCACTCAGGAAGCGACAAAGCGCCGGCAGGCCGGCGCACTCCAAACTTGCAAAACCGTGCGTATCTCGTATATCAAACATCACCAATGACAACACATTTTTCAGATGTACTCGGATTCCTGCGAATGGAGTCCCAGGCAATTGAGCAGACTGCCAGCCGCCTCGACCCGAGTCAGATTGAGCGAGTGGTTGAGCTGCTTGCCGGTTGTCGCGGCAAAGTCGTTCTGCTTGGTGTCGGTAAGTCGGGAATCATCGCCCAGAAGATTGCTGCGACCATGACCAGCACTGGAACGCCGGCTCTATACCTGCATCCCTCGGACGCCGTTCACGGCGGTATCGGAATTGTAAACGCCGAGGATGTGGTGCTCGCTTTGAGCAACAGCGGTGAGACCGATGAGGTGATCGCGCTACTCCCATATTTGAAGCATCGAAGCGTGCCGCTGGTAGCGTTGGTTGGAAATCTGGATTCCACTCTTGCCCGGCGGGCTGATGCTGTCCTTGATGCCACGGTGACGGAAGAGGCGTGTCCGCTGAACCTGGCCCCGACTACCAGCACAACGGTTGCCCTTGCACTGGGTGATGCACTGGCGCTGACACTGATGCGTGTGAAGGGACTGACGCCAGATGACTTTGCTATCAATCATCCGGCGGGTCGATTGGGAAAGCGATTGACGCTCAAGGTTTCCGATCTCATGCATGGTGGCTCGGAGAATCCGACCGTCACTGCTGATGCTCGCTGGCTGGACGTTGTGCGCGCGATCAGCCGCGGTGGCCTCGGCGCTGTCAATGTTGTTGATAATGAACGACGGCTGGTGGGTTTGATCACTGACGGTGACTTGCGTCGCGTTATTGAGCGAATGGATCATGCCGCGCTCGAGGTGTTGACATGTCGCGAGTTCATGACGAAGAGTCCAGTTGCTGCAGCGCCGGACTTGCTGGCATTCGCTGCACTGCGTTTGATGGAGGATCGTCCTTCGCAGATTTCTGTTCTGCCAGTGGTCGATGAGAATCAGATTTGCGTTGGACTGATTCGTCTGCATGACATTGTCCGCAGTGGCTTGTAACGCAAACGGTCAGTGGGTCTAGATGTTGGATAAGGGGCCACGAACGCAAACGAAATTTATTACCATGCATTCAAGAAGATTTCTCAAACTCGTTCTTTTACTTCTAGTCTGTTCGGCCGGTGTGGTGGCCCAGAATTCGAGCGCTGCTATCGCAACGGCTCCTGAGGCTACCGTCAGCATCAACCAAGAGTTCCTCAACGCATTTCTGGATGCGATATTTCTCAACTTGAAAGCTCCGTCGGCGCCTCTTGAGATCACATCCGCCGATAAGGAGCGCTCTGAATCTGAGTCGTATGGCTGCTCAAGTGTAATCTCGCTGCAAAGGGAAGAAAGCGGCGTTAGGACCGCAGTTAAATTGGAGCAGGGCAGAATTACAGCGCCGATAGCTTTTGCCGGCTCATACAATTCCACGTTACTGGGCTGCATTGAATTTCGCGGATGGACCGACACCACCTGGCAGCTTGAATTTGATCGTTCTCGGCAGGCGCTGTTGGCGCGTGTGCAGGTACAGGAAATACATTTAAGCAATGTGCCGAGATTGGCTGATGCATCGCTCACACGGATTGTGCAGGCTGCAATCGATCAGCGTATCAATCCGCTCGTTCTCGTGAATCTGGAACAGCTGTCGCCGCGCGTGCCCATCGCTCCCGCCAAGGGCGCATTGCGTTTACGCGCTAAAGAGGTACGACCCGAGGTGCTCCCCGGCACTCTGCTGTTACATGTCATTTATGAAGTAGCCGCCGATAATACGGAGCCTGAGAAAAAAAAGACCGAATAGAACGGAGACGCGGAGAAGGGGAGACACGGGGACGCGGGGATCTCCAGATCAAGTTAGTATCAGATCTTAGTATCGGCTTCGCCGCTCGATGTGAGGCGAGGGCTTTGCCCCGCCGCCAGCACCCCCTCTCTTGATTGGGGCTGACCCCATTTTTCAAGGACGCTTTAGACCTCTTCTTCGCATTGGCTTCGCCGCTCGATGTGTGAGGCGAGGCCTTACGCCGCCGCCAGCACCCTCTCTTGATTGGGGCTGCGCCCCATTTCTCGCGACTCACCGAACTCGGCGCAGGAAGAGTCCGAGGTGGTTGCAAGACGGGGGCGCAGCCCCAAGTTGAAAAAAGTGCGGACGGTGAGGCATAGCCTTCACCTCACATCCGGCGGCGAAGCCGTTTCCGAACATTCTGCTAAGCTTCAACGCATTCTGCTAAACCTTCAGCGTCCGCTCTATCCCTTCGCAATCTTCGCCGCGCGAGCACGTACGAACGCCAGATTCATCTGGGGAAGGGTATTGAACTCGGCGGCCTTCTTGCAGAACTCCTTCGCCTTAGCATTGTCGCCTTTGCCCTGATACGCCTGACACTGACGATAAAGGTCATATGGATTCTGCTGATTCGCCTGGGCCAACTCGGCGATGGCTTTGTTGTAATCCTTCTCTTCCAAAGCGATCATCCCATTCAACGAGTGCACCTGTTTCTGCTGGTTGGCATTGTTTGTAGCTGCACCTTTCTGAAATGCCTCGGCTTCGTTCTTTGCTGTAGCCAGGTCTTTTTTCCCGAGGGCCACCCGAGCGAGATTGAAGTGGCTGAACAGTGTGGCGTTGTCCTTGATCTCCTGCGATTGATTCGAGTCGAGCGTCATCTTGAGCGCTCGTGTGAACAAGTCTTTCGCTTCATCAAACTTGCCTTTCTCGAGCATGATGATCGCTTTCAGTTGCAGATCACCTGTCATATTGGGAATATCACCGCTCTTCTCTCCAAGCGCGTATTGCTTATCAGCTTCGCTCAGGGCCTGATCCAGCTTGCCATTGTCTGCGTCAACCACCGTCATTCCGAACAAAGCGGTGCGCCGCTCGCCATCAGTGCGGGCCTTGCCCAAAAGCTTTTGAAGCTCGGCCTGTGCTTCATCATGTTTGCCCTGGTACATCAGATCAGCAGCAATGCCGAAGTGCGAGTTAACAAAGTTTGAGTCAATCTCCAGCGCTTTCCGGTACTGCGCGATCGATTCATCAAAGCGGCCGACCTTCAGTAACAATTCGGCGTATGAATCGTAAGGATTCGGATCCTGTGGGATGAGAGTGATGTATTTCTTGAACGCTTCCTCGGCATTGGTGTAGTCGCCGGCCTGACGATAGGCATAGCCTAGAATATTGAAGGCCGTTGAGTAGGTAGGATTGATCTCGGTTGCCTTCTTGTAATGTTCGATGGCCCGAGTGTAATCCTGCTGACCGAAGTAGTAACCACCGAGCGCAAAGTGAGCGCGCTCGTCGTTTGGATAGGCGCCTACCAACTCTTCTAAGTATTCCTTTTGCTTGGCAGCATTCCCATTCGCTCCGGCTTCTGTTCCGAGGATGAGCAGGCGTTCACCTTTCGAGGCTTTGTCAGCCAAACTAACGGCCTTCTTTAAGTGGTCAAAGAACTCCTTTGCGGTTGGGCTGGAAGTGGCTCGGTTCAACTCCGCCGCCGCGAACGTAGGATCCAACGCGATGGCCTTGTCGTAGTGTTGAATGGAGTCTGTAATCCGGAGTTTCTCAGCCAGGTCGCGTCCTGCCAGAAATTCTTTCCGGGCCTCGTCCGAGGAACTGGTCACCGGAATTTTGCCGCTGCCGCTTTCACTTGTGGCAGCCACCGCGGGATTCTTTCCTTCGCTGGTATTCGCACATCCAACCAGAATCGTAGCCGCCATGCTGAGGGCGACCGCCAAAAGAAGAACCTCAAAGCTCTTACGTCGCATGGAATTCTCTCCTTCCGTGTGTGATTAGCAGCGAAGCATCGTGGAGCGTCACGCCACCGCTCGCACGAGGCTGGGGAGATTTGGCCGTGTAAAAATTGGGGCGGGAGAATACTAACGGATGGTTACGAATATCAAGAATTTCGTGATGAAACGGCCCATACGAATTGTCGGAAGGAACGTACGAATTGTAGGACGGGAGCAGGACTGACTAGGCGGTCATGTGGGCCAGCACCGGCATATCGACAATATCCCAGGCAGACCGTACTCGAAGCAACTTTGCCATGAGGCCGGCGTGCATAATGTGGCCACTTCGTTCAGCCTTCACTTTGCCGAGGATAGGCATGCCCAGCAGCGCTAGATCGCCAATGATGTCGAGGATCTTGTGACGGACAAACTCGTCGGCAAAGCGTAATCCAGTATCATTCAGCATGCCTGCTGGAGTCAGCACGATTGCATTATCAAGAGAGCCGCCGCGAATCAAGTTCGCCTTGCGCAACGCTTCGATTTCTGCCGTAAAGCCAAAAGTGCGGGCCGAAGCTATCTCGCGACCGAAGCTTCCATTGGCAAGCTCTACTGAGCGACGTTGAATGCCTATCAGCGGGTGTTTGAAATCGATCAGACAGTCAATTTGATAGCTGTCAGCCGGTTCGACACTGATACGGCGCTCACCTTGTTCGAAGGAGATCTTCTCACGCACCAGCAGAGCCCGGCGGGCCAGCGGCTGATTAACGATGCCCGCCTCTTCGATCATTTCTGCAAAAGCTTCGGCTGAGCCGTCCATGATCGGAATCTCAAGATTGTCCACTTCGATAAAGGCGTTATCGACACCGAGGCCGCGCAGCGCTGCCAGGAGATGTTCGACCGTGGAAAGCATGACGCCAGTGCGCATCAGTGTGGTCGCATATCCGCAGTGTGCGACGGATTCCACCGTAGCGGGAATCTCGAAACCACCCAGATCAGTTCGACGAAAGACATATCCGGAATCAGGAGGGGCTGGCAGCAGGCGCAAATGCACAGGGACCGCGGTATGCAATCCGATTCCGAAGGTTTCCACGGCTTGCTTGAGAGTTGTTTGTTTGACCAATTACAAGTGCCTTCCGCGCTCAGATGTTACCCAACTTGAACCGCGTCTTTCTTGAGCAACGATTGTGCCGCGAGGATGTGCCCAATTTGCGAGCGTTGAAACAGGTCAACTGTTGCGTCCATGCCACAGCTGAGGACGGAGTGAACAAAGGCTGAAGGATGAAGAAGTGAACAAAGGCTGAAGGCTGAAGGATGAAGGATGAAGTGACAGAGAGCTAAGTGCGCACGGCCCTGGGTGAAGCACAAGTGCTCAGTAAGTTCACCTGGCGCTCCGCCTTTCCTCTTCATCCTTCATCCTTTATCCTTCATCCTTTAAGAAGG
>Ga0126384_10000372_pt1 | contig 24233 bp, 24 predicted proteins | sample PanSoiMetPlot_36_FD_92543 | JGI IMG/M metagenome (GOLD analysis project Ga0126384, IMG submission 92543) | Tropical forest soil microbial communities from Panama - MetaG Plot_36 | ecosystem: Environmental > Terrestrial > Soil > Tropical forest > Bulk soil | place: Panama | collected 2016-02-17 | reverse complement strand
GATGTCGATGGTTTCTACGACGCGTTGTCCGAGCATAACGTTAATGTTGAACTCATTCTGTTGGTGGAGCGCATCACACCGCAGATCGAGGCGATGGCGGACAACGCCGCATCGGAGACCTCGCGCGGCGGCATGGTGACCAAGATCGAGGCCGCCAAGATCGCGACCACCGGCGGTACGCACCTCGTCATCGCGTCGGGGCGGATCGACAATCCGTTGCGCGCCATCATGGAGGGCGGGCGCTGCACCTGGTTCCTCACCCCGGCGAATCCGGTGACGTCGCGCAAGAAATGGATCGCCGGCTCGCTCGAGCCGAAGGGCACGCTGACCATCGATGCCGGCGCGGTGGCGGCGCTGCGGCGGGGCAAGAGCCTGCTGCCGGCGGGCGTGATCCGGGTCGACGGCCAGTTCAGCCGCGGCGACGCGGTGGTGATCCGCGGGCCCGATACGGCCGAAGTCGGTCGCGGCCTCGTCGCCTACGATGCCGAGGACGCGGCGCGCATCCGCGGCCGCTCGTCGTCCGACATCCCAAGCATCCTCGGCTTCGACGGCCGCGTCGAGATGGTGCACCGCGACGATCTGGTGCTCGGCGGGGAGTGATAGCTTCGCCTCATCCTGAGGAGCACGCGCGAAGCGCGCGCGTCCCGAAGGATGGGGCAGCCTCATGGTTCGAGACGCGTCGCTGCGCCACGCTCCTCACCATGAGGCCGAGCGAGTCAGATTTTACCCGCTTTTCCGCTTCGCCTTCGGCCGCGCCGGCGCGGCTGGCTCGGGCCGCCACGCCGGGTTCTCGCTGCACATCCCGCCGGCGCCGCCACGCGCGGTGGCGAGACACTGCTCGAACGTATCGTAGGCGCAGGTGATGTCGCCGCGCTCCTCGTAGCTCGCGCAGTAGCGATAGACCGGGGCCGCGCTTGCGGATCCGCCGAACGCCATCACCGCCAAAGCCGCGCCGAGCACACCCAGAACGATCCGCATGGCCGATCTCCTCGTTTCCTCACCGGCATAAACACCGCACCGACGCCAATCTCGCCGGCTTGGCGGCCGATGTTATGATTTTATGCGGACGTTATGCGCCAAGCGCCCGCAGTCGCACCGCCCAGGCAAGCGCTTCGGCCATGCGGTCCTGGCCCCAGAAAAGCTCGCCGTCGGCCGCAACGAAGCTCGGCGCGCCGAACACCCCGGCACGCTCGGCTTCCTCGGTCGCGGCGCGCAACCGCGCCTTGATCTCGGCGGAGCGGGCGCGCGCCAGCGCCGCTTCCGGCGCAACGCCGAGGTCCTGCAGCACCTCGCGCACCACCGCCTCCTCGCCGACCGGCCGGCCCTCGCCGAACTCGGCGGCGTAGACGGCGCGGCAGAAATCCTCGCCCCACCCCTCGTCGAGGCCCACATATGCGACGCGCGCCGGCAGCAGGGTCCATTGTGGAAACGGATCGGGACGCCGAAACGGAAGCGCGAGCCGCGTGCAGATGCGCTCGACGTCACGCCACATGTATCGGCCCTTGGCGGGGTAGAGATTGAACGGAGACGTGTCCCAGCCCTGCGCCTTGAACAGCGGCCCGAGCAGGAACGGCCGCCAGCGCAGCGCGACGCCCGCGGCCTGCGCCAGCGACCCGATCCGCATGACGGCCGGATACGAGTAAGTCGACGCAAATTCAAAGTAGAAGTCGAGGACCGGGCAGCTCATGGATGACCTCACGGCGAGCGTGAGCCGAGGCCGCGGCGGCCGTCAAGCCGGCGCGACGGCCTCTTCCCGCCCGTCGGGAACCCGACGCAACCCCTTCGCGTTTTCCCTTCCGTAGGTATGACCCGGAGCACCATGATGGAAACGCAAAAGCTCGCAATTCCGCTGCTGGCATTCGCGGGTGGCGCGATCCTCGGGCGCCTGTTGGGTCTCAAGAGGCTCGTGCGCGGCGCCATGACGGCCGCCGCGGTGACCGGCATGGCGACACAGCAGGCGCGGATCGGATCGAGGACACATGCGCGCACCTCGAGCGGCACGCGACGGCGCAAGGCAGCAGCGCGCCGCGCGCACCGCAAGCCGCCGGCGAAAAAGTCGCACTCGGCTGGTTGACGCACGACGCCAGGCGCGACACCAGGATTGCGGCCGCCGCGATCCGCACGCAAGCCAGCCCCTCCCGTCGATCAATGCGCGACGCTCAACCGTGTGTCACGTCGCATTACCGATGACACGCCGGATCTCGCCCGGATCTGCGCCGCATCACTGTGGCCAGTGCCAGCGCAGCGGTGGCAGCGCGGCCGCGGGCAACAGCGAGGCCACCATGTCGACGCTCAAGGACAACGACACCGCGCCGGCGAGCGAAATGACGGTGGCAAGCACGACCTTGCTGCCGAACACCTCGTGGCGGGGATTGAGCAGCCGGCTGAAATGGAGCCGAAACAGGACCGTCAGGCGGTTGATCGGCGAGACGACCGTGACCGGCGCCACCGTCAGGGCCATGAACAGGAACATCTGCGATGCGCAGACCATCAAGCCGGAAAACGTGAACCATTTTGCGGCCTCCGGCTTGACCGCAAGTGCGCGGCGCAGCTGCCCCGGCCACAGCAGAAAGAGCGCCATCGCGGCGGTCGCCGTCGCGTAGGCGATGAGGCCGCCCGCGAGGCTCGCGCCCAGGCTCTGGTCGTGCAGGCCGAGACGAATGAACACCGGGCTCAGGCCGTAGCCGGTGGCGGACAGCACCGCAAAGAGATAGCCCTCGGCGCGGCGAGGCACGAAGGCGGGAGCCTCTTCGCCGCGCGCGACCGCCGCAGGCCCGCCGGCGTCCGCGTTGCCAATCGTGTTGCCAATCGGGTTGCCAGACGTGCTGTCGGCGTCGCGGCGGGGCTCCGCCGACGGCGCTTCACGCATCAGCAGCGTCGGTCCGTACAGGATCAGCACGATGCCGAGGATGCGAAACGGCGTCAGCGCCTCGCCCAGCAACCAGACCGCGATCGCGAGCGTGAAGACGAGATTCACCTGCTGAATCGGCGCCGCAAGATTGAGCCCGATGGCGCGCAGGGCGAGATAATTCCAATAGCGACCCCAGACGAAATGCAGGAGCCCGGCGATCGCCAGGGCGCCCATGGCCTGCGCCGAAAATCCGGCGAGCGCGCCCAGATAGCCGGTCGCCACCGTCGCGATGAAGAACAGCGGCACGCCGATCGGCACCGTGATCGCCATCGCCTGCAACACCGATCCGCTGAGCACGCCGCGTCGCACGCTGGCATTGTTCAAGGCGAACGTCGCGGCAGACATGAGTGCAAACAGCGCTCCGAGCATCGCGGCGCTCCTCCTCGGTCTCAATCGCCTCGATCGGCCACGGCCGATCCCGACCAACCATCGACGCGCGCGCCGCACGCATGGAGGAAATTTCCGTGGCCGCCGGATTTTGCCCTCGCGCGGTTCATGCTAGCGTTCCGCCATGTCGATGCTCGCCGCCCAGCCGTCCGTCGAAATGCCGAAAGCGTCCGATCTGCTGACGCAGGCGCGCGCCATCGGCCGGATTGCGCGCGAGCGGGCGCAGCAGACGGAAGCCGATCGCCGCGTCGCCGCGGACATGATCGCGCGGATGCGGGAGGCGGACCTTTTTCGTGTGATGCAGCCCGAGGCGTTCGGCGGCTTCGCCTACGGCTTCGACGTCTTTTCCGACATCGTCGCCGCCATCGCGTCCGGCTGCGGATCGACCGGCTGGGTCTACAGCCTGCTGGCCTCGCATCAGTGGCTGATCGCGTGCTTCTCGCGCGAGGCACAGGAAGAGGTGTGGCGCGATCGCGGGGCGCTGGCTGCCGGCAGCTACGCGCCGGTCGGCCGCGCCGTGCCGACCGATCACGGCTACCGCCTCTCCACCGCCGGCATCTTCTGCAGCGGCTGCGACAACGCCCAATGGCAGCTGCTCGGCGGCGTCGCTGCGCAACCGGGCGGGCCGCCGCAGCCGAGCTTCTTCCTCGTCCCGACCGCCGACTGCACGATCGACGACAACTGGCACACGATGGGGCTCGCCGGCACCGGCAGCAAGACCGTCGTTGCCAAGGACGTGTTCGTTCCTGCTCACCGCGCGGTGCTGTTTGCCGAGCTGCTCGATGCGAGCGCGCCCGGCATGTGCCGGAACCCCAATCCGCTGTACCGGCAGTCGTTCCTGTCCGTCATCTCGTTTGCGATCGTGGCGCCGGTGCTCGGGATCGCCGAAGGCGCGCTGGCCGATTTCATCGCGATGGCGAGCGCGCGCACCACCCGCACTGCGGTCGGCGGCGGCAATCTCGCGATGGCGGAGCTCGCCGCCGTGCAGACCCGCGCCGCGCAGGCGAGCGCGCTGATCGACGCAGCGCGGCTGCTGATGACCCGCGATCTCAAGGAAGCGCACGAGGCGGCCGCCGACGGCCACGTCGGCATGGCGCTGCGGCTGCGCAATCGCCGCGACCAGGCGTTCTGCGTCCGATTGCTGGTCGAGGCGATCGACGTGCTCTTCCTCGCCTGCGGCGGACAGGGGCTCTTTCTCGATCACCCGCTGCAGCGCGCGTGGCGCGACGCGCATGCGGCCGGCTCCCACATCAGCCTCAACTGGGATTCCACCGGCAGCATGTACGGCCAGTTCCTGCTCGGCCTGGAGCCGAAGGGAAAGTACTGATCCGACATGCTTCCGGCCGCGCATGCCCGAGGCGCTCCTCAGAAAAAGACCGTGATGTTCTTCGCCGCAACCACCGAGCGATCGAGCGTCACTTTCCGCGCCGCGATCCGAAAGTCCTTGTCGACGCGGCGCAGGACGTCCTTGCGGGTGCCGACGAACAGGTTCTCCTCGCGCTGCAGCCGGGTCTGATAGACCATCAGGTTGCTGTCGACCTCGACGTTGTCGGCCTGCTGGTCGAACCACAACGGCATGACGAAATAGCGGATGCGGGACGGTGGATGCTCGGTCCACGCAAAGCGGCTCATCGCGCGCCGAACGCGCATCGTCAGTGTCTCCAGCGTGTCGTCGAAATGCGCGAGTTCGTCCGGCGCCGCGGCCTCGCCGGTCTCGTTCACCGAGGCGACCGGCATCCAGTAGTGCAGATCGGAGGTGAACAGTTTGAGCCAATCGACGTAGCGGCGTGACTGCAGCAGCAGGATCTCATGCGCCTGAAACGCCTGGATGGCGGCCATGGTCGCATGGCGGCTCGTCTGGTCCATCGCTCAGGCCTCCATCAGCTCGCGCCAGCGGACGTAGTAGTCGCGCTGGGCCAGCTCGCTCCAATAGAAGCCGGCGCGACCCGGCAGATCGAGGCCGAATTGCTCGGCAACCGGCCGGTCGCGGTTCAGCCCCATCGCGTAGTTGAAGTCCATCTGACGGGTCATATAGCCGCGCAGCCCGTCCTCGACCTCGCCCCACATCTCGCCGTCCTCGACCTCGAACATGCCGCTCGGCCCGAACGACAGAATGAAATTCCGCCGCACCGCCTCGCGCAGTTCCGGCGAGAGCGCCTTGTCGACGAAGCACATCGCGTGGCTTTCGGTGAGCGCCGGCCCGCGCGGGTGCGACAGGCGCAGCAGCCGAAACTTCATGGTGTCGAGAAACGACAGATTGGGAAACACGGTCCCGTGCCCGAGCGGGATGAAGCGGTTGGCAGGATTGTCGTCGATCGATTCCCGCAGCCGCTTGATGAAATCCGTATAGGCGTTCTGCGCGACCCCTTCTCCGATCCCGCCCTGCTCCGAGCAGAATCCATGTCCGTTGCCGGGGGCGATCTGATAGCCCCGAAGCTGCGGCCGCTTGCGAAAGCCGATGTCGACGACCGACGCGTGCGTGGTCGCGACGTGATAGGAATCGGCCAGGAAGTTTTCGGCGATGAATTTCCAGTTGCACGGCACTTCCCACTTCTGGACGCCGCCGATCATGACGATGCCGCCCTCCATGCGGTCGGTGAACCGATCGAGGTAGGGCGCCATGCCGCCGAGATAATCCAGCAGTGCCGGTGCGTCCGGATCCCAGGTGGCGAAGATCAGCCCCCCGAAGGTGTCGAGATTGGCGACGCTGCGCAAACCGAATTTCGAAACGTCGAGCTCGTTGTTGTAGGCCTGCCGCAGCCCGGGGACGCCGTTCAGCCTGCCGTCGTTGGCGAAATTCCAGCCGTGATACGGGCAGGTGAAGTCGCGCGCATTGCCGTGATCGGTGCGGCAGACCTTCATGCCGCGATGCGTGCATGAATTGAGGAAGGCGCGCACGGTCCCGCCGGCGCGTGTGACCAGAACGCTATCCGCGCCCATGTAGGTGGTGAAGAAGTCGCCGTCGTTGGGAATCTGCGACACGTGACCCAGATAGAGCCAGCAGCGGGCGAATATCTTCTCGAGCTCGCGCTCGTAGACCCCGTGGTCGGTGAAGACCTGGCGGCTGATCAGCCCCTGCTCGGGACGCACAAGGCTCCGCAGCTGCATCTGATCTCCTTTCGCACGCCGGCCGCGCAGGCCAGGTCGGCCCGCGCCGGGTTTTCGATCGGAGAGACAGTCAATCAATCGGTGCGACCAGCGCCACGGCAAGCGTTTGCAATTTGGCACTAGCTCCCTGGGAATTCTTTACAACGAAAAACGACGCGACTTATTTTTTTGCGATACGCCGCTTTCTTGCGACACGCAACAGGGGATGAGAACAATGACCAAGCTCTCGACCATCACACGCCTTGCGATCAGTGCCTTCGGCGCCATCATGCTTGCGGCTCCCAGCGTGAGCCCCGGTCACGCGCAGTCCGCTCCGCTGAAGGTCGGCTTCCTGATGCCGCTGACGGGCGGCTCGAGCAAGCTCGGCCAGTTGATGCTCGAGGGCGCGACGATCGGGGTCGATGAGGTCAATGCCTCCGGCGGCGTCGGCGGTCATCCGCTGCAGCTGATCCCCGAGGACAGCCAGGGCCTGTCGAAGAACGGGATCGACGGCTTCCGCAAGCTCGTCGACATCGACGGCGTGCATGTGATCATCACCGGCTTCACGCCCGTGGTCGTCGGCGTCGCGCCGCTGTCGAAGGAAGCGAAGGTCTATCTCATCTCCGCCAGCACGGCGTCGCCGGCGCTGCGGGGCATCTCGCCGTATTTCCAGTCGACCTGGATGTACGACGACGAGACCGTCAGGCGCATCCTGCCCTACGCCCAGAAGACGCTCGGCGTGAAGCGGCTCGCAGTGCTGACCGCGCTCAATGACCTGGGCGAGAGCCTGGCCGCGTCGGTGAAGCAGGAATGGCAGCGCCTCGGCGGCACCCTGGCGATCGAGGAAGGGCATCAGGCGCAGGAAATCAACTTCCGCCCGAGTCTCCTCAAGATCATCGCGGCGCGGCCCGACGCCATCTACTTCACCAATTCGAACGGCAAGCAGGCGGCGCAATTCATCCGCCAGGCCCGCGATCTCGGCTTCGAGGGCTACATTCTGTCGTTCGGCGCATTCGAGGATCCAGAGGTGCTCGCGGTCGGCGCCAAGGCGGCGAAGACCTACTACACGGCGCCCCCCTACGACCCGAACGCGTCGGCCGAGAGGAGCCGGAAGTTCGTCGACGCGTTCCGCGCGAAGTACGACCGGCTGCCCAACATCCATCAGGCCAACCACTACGACCTGATCATGATGATCAAGGCGGTCGCCGAGAAGCTGATGCGCGACGGAAAGCCGGTGGACGGCGAGGATTTCCGCGCCGCCATCACGGCAAGCATGGCGCAGTATGACGGAGCCGCGGGGCCGTATCGGCTCAACTTCCAGGACGGCAGCACCCTCCGCGCCACCATCGTGAAGACCGTGCGGGACGGCGCCTTCGTCAAGGTGGCGGACGCGGATTGAGCCGCCGGCTCGATTCGCGCGGATCCAGGTGCAGCTGACAAGAGCGGGTACCAAGCCATGGGCAGCTCCGTCCTCCTCCTCAACCTGCTGTTCGACGGGCTCGTGCTCGGCTGCATCTACGGCCTGATGGGAATCGGCTTCTCCCTGCTGTGGTGGATCTCAGGCATCGTTCACCTCGCGCATGGTGGCGTGATGCTCGCAGGGGGATTCGCTCTCTACGTCGCGTTCGGTGCGCTGGGACTGCCGTTCGTCCTGGCGTTTCCGCTCGCATGCGTGCTTGCACTTGCGGCCGGGCTCGCGCTCGACCGCTTTCTGTACAAGCCGCTGATTGCCCGCGGCACTGACGAGATGGGCCTGTTGACGGCTTCGCTCGGCACCCTCATCACCATGCAATATGCACTTACGCTGATATTCGGACCGCAGGGCGTGACCATGGACGCCGATCGGCTGCGGGCGCCGCTGGTGCCGCGGTTGCTGCCGGTGTTCGACCTGTTCGCGGTGCTCGCGATAGCGGCGACCGCGCTCATTTTCGTCGGGCTCTGGTTCCTGATGGCCCGTACCCGCATCGGGCGCGAGATGCGCGCGGTGGCGGAAAATCGCGATCTCGCCCGCATCCTGGGAACCGACATTCGCGCCGTGCAGACCCTCGTCGGTGCCGTCGCGGCCGCGCTGGTGATGCCGGCCGCGGCATTTCTGCTGTTCAGCACCGGCATCACGCCCCCCGAGGCACTCGACATCGTGCTGATCGCGAGCGTCGTCGCAATCATCGGCGGCCGCGGCAGCATCCATGGCGCCCTGATCGGCGGGATCGTGATCGGCATCGCCGAGAGCGCCACCACCTGGCAGTTTGCCGCCGGCTGGCGCCAGCTGATCACCTTCGCACTCCTCTATGCGCTGCTGCTGGTCCGCCCACAGGGCCTGTTCGGCAAAGCCGCGGCCTGAGAGCGGGTGTCGACATGGCATATCCCATTCACCTTCTGATCACCTTCGACATCTTCGTGCTGCTCGCCGCCTCGCTCGACCTGCTGACTGGCTTCACGGGATTGCTGTCGCTCGCGCACGCGGTCTTTTTCGGTATCGGCGCCTACGCCACCGCACTGCTGGCGAAGACGCTCGGCCCGGTGCCGGCGGCACTCGCCGGTGCCGCGGCCGCGGCGCTCGTCAGCGCCCTCATCACGCTGCCGGCGATCTGGGTGCGCGGCATCTACCTGCTCATCGTCACTATCGCAGTTCAGGTCGTGTTCACGGTCGTCCTCGTCAATTGGACCGAGCTCACCGGTGGGGCCGCGGGAATTCCCGGCATCCCGCCGCTGTCGCTCGGCGGCCACCCGCTGCGCGGCGCCGAGCTGCTGGCGGTTCTCAGCGCCTTCACGGCAGCCAGCATCTTCGCGCTCGCGCGGCTCGCGAAGTCCCCGTTCGGGCGCCTGCTTCAGGCGATACGCGACGACGAAACCGGCTGCCTGGTGCTCGGCAAGAACGTCGCCTGGGCCAAGGTCAGCGTCTTCGCTTTCGCCGGAGGTCTCGCGGCGCTCGCCGGCAGCTTCTACGCGCACTACACCTCGTATGTGGATCCGCACAGCTTCGACATTGCGGTCTCGACCTTGATCCTCCTCATGGTCATGCTGGGAGGCGCGGGCACCTTGTTCGGCCCCGTGCTGGGCGCGCTCGTGCTGACGCTTCTTCCCGAAGCGCTGAAATTCATCCCGCTGCCGCCCGGAACCGCCGCCCCGGCGCGGCAGCTCCTGTTCGGCCTGATGCTGGTCGTGGTCGTCTTCGTCCGCCCGCAGGGGCTGCTCGGCGGCCGGCTCGTCGGAGCGCACGCATGACGGCGCAGCCGACCGCGACCTCCCGGACAGCAGCGGCACTCGCGATCGACGGCGTCCACAAGCAGTTCCGCGGCAACCATGTGCTGCGCGGCGCTTCCTTCACGATCGCACGCGGCTGCATCACGGCGCTGATCGGGTCGAACGGGGCGGGAAAATCCACGCTGCTCGACATCATCTCGGGTCTGCTGCGCGCCGACTCCGGCCGCATTCTGGTCAACGGCCGCGACGTCACCCGCGCAGCGCCGTATCGCCGCGCGCGTGCGGGCGTCGCCCGCACATTTCAGCATCCGCGTGCATTTCGCTCCCTGTGCGTGCGCGACTGCATGCTGCTCGGCGCCACGGCGCCGGCGAGCGAAGGCCTCATGCGAAACGCCTTGCGCGCGCTGCTGGGCCTGGGTCGCCCGCGGGAGGAGACGACGGCGGTCGACGACGTGCTGCAGACCTGCCGGCTTGCGCGGCGCGCCCGCGATCGCGCGGCCGACCTTACCTACGGCGAGCAGAAACTGCTGATGCTCGCCCAAGTCCTCGCCGCCGACGGCGACATACTCTGCTTCGACGAATTGTGCGCCGGGCTCGAGCCTGGCGCCGTCCACCACGTGGCGGGCATTCTTCGCGGGCTCGCCCGCAGGGGCAAGACTGTGCTGTTCGTCGAGCACAATCTCGCCCTCGTCCGCGATCTCGCCGACCGGGCGATCTTCCTGCATCAGGGAACGGCCTATCGCGAAGGTCCGACGGAGGCCGTCCTGGGCGACCGCGAGGTCGTCGAACTCTACCTTGGAGCATGAGATGGACGCGATCTTGTCGGGGACAGGCCTTTGCAGCGGCTACGGCGGAAACCTCGTCCTCAAGGAAGCCGGCTTCGCACTGCGGCCATTCGAGATATGCGGCATCATCGGTCCCAACGGCGCCGGCAAGACGACGCTGTTGCGCACCCTCTTCGGCCTGCTGCCGCTCCGCAGCGGCCGGGTCGAGATCGACGGGGAGGATGTGACCCGCCTGCCGTCAAGCGAGCGTCTGCGACGCGGCGTCAGCTACGTCCCCCAGGAGCGCAACGTCTTTCCAAATCTCACTGTGGTCGAGAACCTCAAGATGGCGGCGGACGCGCATCCCGACGCCAAGCGCAGCCATCGCTTTCGCGAGCGCTGCGATTTCGTCTTCGACCTTTTTCCTCGTCTGGCCGAGCGGCGCAACCAATCCGCCGGCTCCATGAGCGGCGGCGAGCAGCGCATGATCGCCATCGCGATCGGACTGATATCGCGACCGCGTGTCCTCGTTCTCGACGAACCGACCACGGGACTCGCCCCGCAGATCGTCCAAATGCTCATGCGCACGGTGGCGGCGCTCAATATGAGCGAACGCATTTCGATCGTCATCGTCGAGCAGAACATCGCCTCGATGCTCAAGATCGTGCACCGGCTTTTTCTCGTGAAGGACGGCAGGAGCACTCCCTATGCGGGGCGGCCGGAGACATTGGCGCAGCAGCACATCTGGGAGTACCTCTGAAATGAGCGAGATTGGTCCCTCGGCGCGGTTCGCCGGACGCACCGCGGTCGTCACCGGCGGCGGCGCCGGCATCGGTCGCGCGATCGCGGAGCGATTCTTCGCCGCCGGCGCCAACGTCCTGATCGCCGACATTTGCGCCGCCCATGACGCCGCCGCCGCAATCGACCCGACCGGCCGGCGCGCGGCCGGCCTCGAGCTCGACATCGGCTGCGACCAGGACGTCGACGCGCTGTCCGGCGCGGTCGAGCGCGCCTTCGGGGGATGCGACATCCTGATCAACAACGCCGCCATCGCGACCTCTCTCCTGCCCAGCAACTTTACGGATATCGCGATCGACGAATGGCGCCGGCTGTTCGAGGTCAACGTATTCGGTGCTGCGCGCTGCGCGCGTGCGGCGCTGCCGCTGCTGCGGCGCTCGCGCGCGGGCCGCATCGTCAACATCGCATCGGGCGCGGCGTTCAAGGGCATTCCGTTCCTGCTGCACTACGTCTCGAGCAAAGGCGCGATCCTCGCGATGACCAAGGGCCTGGCGCGCGAGCTCGGCGCCGATGGGATCACGGTCAATGCGGTGGCGCCCGGCTTCACGCTGAGCCCGTCCGTGCTCGACAACAAGGAACAGATGGAGAGCACGCGCGCCCTTGCGCTGCTCGGCCGCACCATCAAGCGCGACGAATATCCGGACGACGTCGCGGGTGCGGTGCTCTTTCTGGCGAGCGAGGATGCGGCCTTCATCACCGGGCAGACCGTCGTGGTCGACGGCGGCACCTACATGCATTGACAACGTCGATCGCGCTGCCGGTGCGCCGCTCCGGTATCCTCGTGCCCTCTTGCGAACGGGAGTGAGACCGGGAAGAGTCCTTCCGCGAACCATAATCGTAGGGGAGGAATTCATGTCCGTCGTCCGCGCAGCGAACCGCCGCCGCTTCCTGCAGTTTCTCGCGAGCAGCCCCCTTTTGGCGGCCGGCGCCGGTTCGGCGGTCGCCGAGACGATCCTGCCGAAGTCGAGGCTGCCCGACCCGCTGAGCTGGGCGCCGCTCGACGCCCACGAGCTCATCAAGACGCCGAAGGAAGCAATCAACGTCTTCGACCTCGAGCCGGTGTGCCGCCAGAACGTGCCACCCGCGCATTTCGGCTACATGGCATCGGGCATCGACGACGAGGTCACGCTGCGCGCCAATCGCGAGGGCTTTCTCAAGTTCCAGCTGCGGCCGCGCCGGCTCGTCGACGTCAGCAAGGTCGACATGAAGACCAACATCCTCGGCGTCACCTACGATTCGCCGATCGTGGTCGCGCCGGTCGGCGGCCAGCGCGCGTACCATTCGGACGGCGAACTCGCCACCGCGCGAGGTGCGAAGGCCGGCAACCATCTGCAGATCCTCTCGACCGCCACCAACACCGGGGTCGAAGAGGTGATCGCGGCGCGCGGGCAGCCGATCTGGTACCAGCTGTACGCCACCAACAAGTGGGAGGTGGCGGAGCAGATGGTCAAGCGCGCCGAGAATGCCGGATGTCTCGCGGTCGCCGTGACGGTCGATCGCAGCGGCGGCCGCAACCAGGAAACGCTCTTTCGGCTGCGGCGCACCGATACGCGCGAATGCGCGAGCTGCCATGACCGTACCAACCTGGAGACCGTGCAGGTCCGGCGCGCGATGTACAAGGGCATCGACGTGAGCGGGCTCACCAATACCCAATCGTCGGCGATGACCTGGGAGTTCTTCAAACGGCTGCGCGACATCACCAAGATGAAGATCCTGGCCAAGGGCATCCTGGCCTACGAGGATGCCGAGCTCGCGGCCGACAACGGGCTCGACGGGATCATCGTCTCCAATCACGGTGGACGCAGCGAGGACGCAGGGCGCTCGACCATCGACGCGCTGCCCGAGATCGTCGAGGCCGTGAACGGACGCATCCCGATCCTGATCGACTCCGGCTTTCGGCGCGGCACCGACATCGTCAAGGCGCTGTCCATCGGGGCGACCGCGGTTGCGGTCGGCCGGCCCTACATCTGGGGCCTCGGCGCATTCGGCCAGCCGGGCGTCGAGCGCGCGCTCGAGCTGCTGCGGATCGAGCTGCGCGCCGCGATGCAGCAGGTCGGCGCCCCCACCATCAAGGATCTCAAGCCGGAAATGGTGCGGAGAGCGTAGGTCAGGCGCGAAAGCCGAGCTTGGCGCGCAGGTCGCGCGACGCGTCGCCGGTGAGCAGCTTGCTGAATTGCCGCGCGAGATCGGCCGCCTGCGCCTTGGCGCAGATGCCGAGCGTATAGACGGTCGCGAGCGCGAAATCCCCGGGCAAATCGGCGACCAGGGCGACGCCCGGCGTGTTGAGGATCTCGGTGACCTGGGTGCAGCCGATCGGGCGGCCGCCGCTGACGGCGGCGAGCGCCGCCATCGCGGCGGCACCGTTCGGATGGGGGCGCAGCCGCGCCGCAACCTCGGCCGCGATGCCGAGCCGCTCCAGCACCTTGGCGAAGTGGATGCCGGCGGTCGCGAGCCTGGGATCGGGGAAATAGATGCCGTCGGAGGCGCGCAGCGCTGCACGCAAGGCGTCGGCATCACCGACCGCCGGTGCCGGATCGCCGCGTCGCACCGCGACCGCGGTCGCAACCGCGCCGACGGCGGCGGCCGAGCCCGCGACCACGTGGCCGGAGCCCATGAGCTCGGCGATCAGCGCGGACGTGAGGATCAGCATGTCGGCGGGGGTGCCGGCGAGCAGCCGGTCGCGCATGGCGCCGACCGCCCCGAACGTGCCGTCGATCTCGCCCCCGGTCTCCGCCTTGAATTGCGGCGCCAGCGCCGCGACCAGACCCTGCGCGGCGCCGCCCGAGAGGATCGTGAGCTTCATGCGAGGTACCTCTTGGGCGATGAGCCGAAGGCGATGAGGCAATCACGTGGTCGACGGAGATCGCTCCGGCGCGCTGCGCACGCCGCGCAACGAAGATGGAGGACTACTGCTCGATCTTGATGTTGGCGGTCTTCACGACACCCGCCCACTTGTCGATGTCCTTCTCCAGGAAGGCGCCGAACTCGACCGGCGACATCGCCATCGGCACCGCGCCCTGATTCGCCCACATCTCCTTCACGGCCGGCTGGTTGATCGCCTTCCTGATCTCGGCGTTGAGCTTGTCGACGATCGCCTGCGGGGTTCCCTTCGGCGCCATGATGCCGAGCCAGATGGTCGTCTCGTAGCCGGGCACGCCGGCCTCCGCCACGGTCGGCACGTCGGGCAGCACCGTCGAGCGTTTCTCGCCGGTCGTCGCGAGCGCGCGAACCTGCCCGGCCTTCACGTTGGGCGCCATCGTGGTGATGGCGTCGAACATCATCTGCACCTGCCCGGCAAGCACGTCGTTGCGCGCGCCCGAGGAGCCACGATAGGGCACGTGCAGGATGTTGGTTCCGCTCATCGATTTGAACAGCTCGCCGGCCATGTGATAGGGCGTGCCGGTCCCCGACGATGCATAGTTGAGGCCGCCCGGCTTCGCCTTGGCAAGCGCGATGAACTCCTTGAGGTCCTTTGCGGGCACCGAGGGGTGCACCACCATCACGAGATCGGAATAGTTGATCGGCGACACCGGCACGAAATCACGCATCAGGGCGTATTGCTTGTTGGGAATGAGCGACTCGTTCGTGGTGTGGGTGTTCGACATCGCGAGCAGCGTATAGCCGTCCGGCGCCGACCGTGCGACGTTCATGGTGCCGATCAGCGAGCCGGCGCCCGGCTGGTCCTCGACGACGAAGGGCTGATTGAGCGACTGCGACAGATATTGCGCGAGCTGGCGCGAGTACACGTCGGCCGGCCCGCCGGCCGCGAACGGCACGATGATCCGCACCGAGCGCGTGGGATAGTCCTGCGCCGCCGCCGGCACGACGAGTGTCGCGAGCGCCACCGCGGCGAAGCTGAGCCTTGGCAATACCGACATGCAACGCGTCCTTCTGAGAAAAACCTGCCACCTCCGGCCGGAGATGAGCCGGTTGTTACAGGCGGACTTGACGGGAGGGCAAGTGCCTGACGGTGAAAACACCGCGGCTGCGGCGATTCATCCCTGGCGGGATCAGCCGGGCTCAGCCGAGCTGCTTGTCCATCCGATAGTTAAGGAACTCCTGCGCCAGGCGCCTGACGCGTTGCGCCGCGATGACGCGAAAGCCGCGGTGCTCGAAGAACGGACGCGCCGTGATGCTCGCCTCGGTGAACAGCCGCAACAGGCCGCGCGTCCGCGCGCTCGCCTCGACGGTGCGCAGGAGCCGACTCGCGATGCCCTCGCCCTGATGATCGGCGTGCACGTAGAGCATGTCGATCAGGCCGTCACGCGCGACATCGACGAAGCCGACCGGCGCGCCGTCGAGCTCGGCGACCCACACGGATTTGTCGTCGAAGCGATGCATCCATTTGCGGGCGTCGATCTCGTCGGGCGCCCACGCCATCACCTGCTGCTGGGAATAGTCCCGCCGGTTGATCCGCCGCACGGTGTCGCGAAACAGCGCGATCAGGCCGGCAAGGTCGTTTGGCGTGTAGCGGCGGATGGCGATCGACATCGCGACGGCTCCTCGCCTCTACATACACGTGATCCACGCAAAATCCATGGGTCAAATGCGCCCCCCGGCGCGGTTTCAACCGCTCTCACACCATGCGGCGGCGGGACCGGCACCCCTCGGTCCATAGGCATCGCCTCCTCCTTGGCGCCCGCGGCCGCCCTGCAGTAGTACCCGCGGACTGCGCCGCGCATGTTCGATCGCGGTACGTGGGCAACGCGGTGCGTGTCGCGCCGGCAGCGCCTGATCACATGGATACGGGGGACGCCTATCGGGGCAGGACAGCGAGCACGATCGGCATTTCCCAGCATCGCGCCCGCTCGAGGAACAGCGGCGTCAGCAGCGTCAACTGGTCGCCACGTGTCGAGAGCTCGTAGCGGCCACAGGTGCTCCGGCGAAAGCCGTTGAGCGCGATGCCTTGCGAGGCGACCGGTCCGCCGTCGAGATTGAGCGCAAGCGTGAGCCCGAGCGGTGCAGCGCGGAGAAAGCCGGCGAGCCGCTCGAGCGAAAAGAACGCATCCGCCGTCGTGCCGAGCACGATGCGGCCGTCGCCGTCCTGGCCGACGAAACTGCGATTGGCGAGCCACCGCCGATCGGCCGTGACGCGGGCGGCGCCGTCCGATGTCACCAGCAGTGGATAGGAGACCATCGCATCGTCGGCGCCGCGCAGCACAGTGCGCCAATCCTGGTTGGCCAAGTCGTGAATCCGCGCCGACCCGGCTGACGCGACGAAAGCGCCGTGCTTGGCTTGGTATGTCCGCGGCCCCATCTGGATTCCGGCGCTGACGAACGGCGTGTCCGGCAAGCCGTCGTGCGCGAAATAGCTGCCATTGATGACGAGTGCTGCCCCGAGCGCGGTCATCCAGTCGTCCAGCACGCGGTCGGTTGACGGTCGGTTGCGTACGAGGAAACGGAAGCGATTGGGATCGACCCGCGCGAGGGAAATGCGGTCGACTTCGGCGCCGCCGGCGATGACGGGAAGCTCGGCGGCCTCGAAGCCCGACGCAATCGACCGCCAGGCGAATTCCCCCGGAGTCACGGCGCTGGTCGGGTCGCGCAACGCCAATCGCATCGAGGCGGACAGCCGCGCATCATCGGGCGTGACGCTCAGCCAGACCAAACTGTTGCCGCGAACGAGGCGGTTCAACGTCCGGGCGGCACCGTAAGTATAGAAAACCCCCGCGAGCACGGCGGCCAGCAGAAAAAGCGCGCCAAGCCGCACCAGCACCAGCGGGCGCCAGGCGTCGGAGCGAACGGTACCCTTCATCGGGAGCCCCCCTTTTGAGCTTGCATCTGCAATAGCCAGTCATTTGGGCAGCGCCGCGAGCACGATCGGCAACCCCCAGCGTTCCTTGCCGTAGGCCGGGGTCAGCAGCTTCATCTGTTTGTCGCGGTCCGCCAGGTCCCAGCGGCCGCAGACGCTCCGGCTGAACCCGTTGAGCGCGATGCCCTGGCACGCGACCGGGCCGCCGTCGAGGTTGAGCGCGATGGCGAGATCGAGCGGCGCATCGCGCAGGAATGCGGCCAGACGCTTGAGCGAGAAGAACGCGTCCGCGGTGGTGCCGAGGATGATGCGGCCGGAATGGTCCTGGCCGATGAAGCTGCGATTGGCGAGCCAGCGCGCATCGGCGTTGACGCGGTCGGCTCCATCGGCCGCTACCAGCAGCGGGTAGGACACCATGGCATCGTCGGCGCCGCGCAGCGCGATGTGCCAGTCCTGCGTGGCGAGGTCGCGAATCCCGGCCGACCTGGCGGAGGCGACGAAGGCGCCGTGATTGGCGACGTAGTGCCGCGGCCCGCGCCGCACGCCGGCGCTCACCAGCGGCGTGGCGGGCTCGCCGGAGCGCGAGAAATAGCTGCCGTTGATGACGAGCGCGGCGCCGAGCTCGGTCATCCAGGCGTCGAGGTCGCGATCGCCGGCAGGCGCGTTGCGCACCGCGAAACGGAACCGCGCCGGGTCGATGCGCGCAAGCGCGATTCGATCGACCTCCTTGTGGTCGGCGATGACAGCGAGATCGGCGACCTCGAAGCCCGGCGCGATGCCGCGCCAGGCGAGCGGCCCCGCCGCGACGGGACCGGACGGATCGCGCAGCGCCAGCCGCATGGACGGCGACAGGCGTGCGTCATCCGCCGCGACCGTGACGCCAAACCAGATGCCGCGGCGGAAGACGACGTTGAGCCCATAGGCACCCGCGAATGCATAGACGCCCGCAAGTGTCAGGACGATGACGACGAGGAGCGCCGCGACGACGCGCACCAGCAGGCGCCAGACGCGAGGGAGCTGGAGAGTCATTGTGGCCCCATTGGGTGGTGAGACGGACAGGTTTCTTCTTCACCTCACTCCGTCGGGACGGGGGAGTTCGGCGGGTGTGCGGCTTCATTGCTTTTTTGCTCGTCGCTCAATTCGGCCCGCACGACGTAGCGCAGCGGGCCCGAGAACTTGGCGTCCAGCGGCCAGCAGGTGGTCAGCACGAGCTGCCGGCCGTCGGCATCCGCGTCGATGCCGGACGCGTCCCACCGCACCACGGACGTTCCGGTGACGTGGAAGGAAACCACCTTGCCGTCGCGGCGGGTCACGCGGATCTCGTCGCCCGTCCGCACGTCGCCCAGAAAGGCGAAGTGCGTGTCGCGATGGGCCGCATAGACCGTGGTGCCGGGCTCGCCCGCCGCCGGCGTGCGCTCGACCTGGCCGGGACCGAAGGCGAGCGCCTGGCCGCTCGATCCGGCGAGCACGATCGCGCTGCGATGAAGGCGCGGCACCTCGACGCGCGCGACCGGCCAGGTGTCGGCCCAGGGCCACGGCTTGACGTCGCGACCGCCGGCGAGGCTCGCCGCGAAGGCGCGCTCCAGCAGGACCTGCGCGAGCAGCGCCTTGGCGTGGATCCAGATTCCCTGGCCGAACAGCACCAGCCCGACGAGGGCAAAGATGGCGGCCGCCGCGGTGGGGAGTCGCGGCGGCCGCCGCAATGTCGGCGCGGGGGGAAGGGGGAGCGCCGACATCGTCTTCCTCATTTCGCCAAACCGATACCCAGCCGGCGAAGCACGAGGAGAAGGAAGCTCAGGATCAGCATCACGGCGCCGAGCATCATGCGGAGCTCCGCATCGGTCGCGCCCTGCGGCAGCGTGACGCCGCTCTTATCGGCCTTGATCGACATCACGACGGGGGTGCGCGGCGCCGGCGGAGCGGTCGGCACAGGACCCGCCTTCTCGACCGCAAGCTGGACATCAAGCCGGCCATGGGGCAGCGCCTCGGCGTGATCGTCACGACGCACGGCCGGACGAGCCGGACGCTCGCCAAACACCTTGCCGAAATCCCACCCGGCCGGAAGGTTGAGCGGCAGTTCGGTGCGCACGAGGTGGGCGCCTTCGGGCCGGCTCGGCGTGGTGTCGACCGCGACCAGGCTGGTGAGGCGGCTCACCAGGTGATGGTCGAGCGCAAGCGCGAGCACGCGCTTGTCGGTCTCCTCGGGGGTCGCCCGGCGCAGGGTGCGGGCAACCTCGGCGTCGGCGATCTTGCGCCGCGCCCACAGCTTGGAGAGGCCCTTGCCTTCCGCCGCGTTGGCGAGCGGCAGCTTCACCAGCCACGGACGGTCGCCGATGCGGCCGGCGATCTCGAGCGTGCCGGTGAGCGTGGCGACCTTGGCGGCGATGACGACCGGCTCGCCGCGATAGAGATCAGGCAGCGCGCTGGGCGTGGTGTCGGCCGTGTCGGAGTAGGTCGCGGTGAGCCCGGTGACGATCGGGTTTTCGAGCTTGTCGAACAGCGCGCGCATGCGCTCCTCGACCTGATCGACCGAGCCGATATGGGTGAAGGTGCCGCGGCCGATCTCGGCGGCGCGCGTCATCAGGAAGGTGTTGGGCGCCGACCCGATACCCACCATGTAGACGCGCGAGCGTCCGCGCATCGCCGCGATGGTGTCAAAGAGCTGCTGCTCGTTGCCGATCTCGCCGTCGGTGAGGAAGATCACCTGGCGCAGATGGTCCTGCTCGCCGCCGCGTCGGTCGGTCAGCGCGGCCTGCATGGCCGGAACCATCTCGGTGCCGCCCCTCGCCTCGAGCGCCGACACGAACGATCGGGCGCGGTCGAGATGCTCGGCATCCGCCGGCACGGCGTCGGGAAACAGCACGTCCATGGTGTCGTCGAAGCGGATGACGTTGAAGCGATCGGTCGGCTTGAGGCGGCCGAGCGCGTAGAGCAGGCTCGCCTTGGCCTGCCTGATCGAGGTGCCGCCCATCGAGCCGGAATTGTCGATCACGAACACCGCCTCGCGCGGCCGCGGCTGCTGCACGGCGTCGGCAAGCGCCGGCGGCGTCACGAAGGCGAGCACGTAGTCGGCATCGGCGACATGCTCGCGGAAGAGCCCGACCGAGGGCACCGCCGCCGCGGCCGGCGTCCAGGTCAGCTCGAAGTCGCGATCCGCCGGCACCACCTTGTCGGACAGCTTGATGACGCGGGTGTCGTTGGAAGTTTCATCGGTCGTGATGCCGTGGTGCTGGCTCTTGACCTCCCCCAGCGGAAAGCCCGCCTGCAGCCGCACCGTGATGGCGACCGGATTGATCGGCGAATCGACGCTCGGATCGAGCACTGGCGGCGTGATGCGGTCGCGATCCGGCACCGGGTCGGCGACGCTGCCCCAGCCTTGGCTGTCGGGCTTGAGGTCGACGGTCTGCACCACCGGTGCGGGGTTGTAGCGCGGCGCGACGACGAGCGGGATGCGCAGCGAGTATTGGTTGCCCGACTGATGCACCGGCTCCTGGTACTCGATCTGCACCAGCACACTGTCACCCGGACCGATATTGGCGACCGAGTTGGTGAAGATGTTCGGGCGCTCCTGTTCCATCAGGGTGGCCTTCTGGCCGGCGGCCTTGGCCTGCTCGTAGATCGCCTTGGCGCTTTTGCGCTCCATCACGTCGCCGACGATGATGCGCTCGCCCACCACCATCTTGAGGGTGTCGACCGCGCCGCCCTCGGGCAGCGGATAGACGTAGACCGCTTCGACCCAGCCAGCGGACGGGTTGTGGAAGAGCTGGGTGACGCGGGCGCGGGCGGTCGGGCCGCTCACCGTGACGTCAACGTCGGTCGCGACCAGCGGCGCCGCGACATTGCGGTCGCCGTCGCCGCGCAGCAGCAGGGCGCCGGAGTGCATTTCGGCCGGGGTCACGTAGACGGGCGCGATCTCGTTGGCGGCTCGGGCGCGCGGCAGGGCGGCCAAAATTGCCGCAATTGCCAGGACAATCAGCGACATGAGTTGGATCGCCACGGCCGGCGGCCGCGCCAGGATCGCAAGGATTTTGCCCACGCGAGGCGCGTTCATCGCGGATTGTTGGATCGGATAAGCCATGACCTGCCCTCCTGCAGTCGTCATCAGCCACCCACAGCGCCCGGCCGCCTTTCTCGTCGCAAAACCGTATCCGCGCGAGCGCCTAGTTCGTGCTTGTTCGGCAACGCGCCGTCGTGTTGCGCCTTGCGGAATCCGGGTCCGTACGGATATGTGAGGTTTTGTGCGGTTCTAGCTTTTCCAGGGAGAAAGTGGCTTCAGGGGGCCTCGATGCAGGTCGGTGCAGAGACCAAGCTGACGGACGAGCAGAGCCGCTCGATCGCCTCGCTCATTCGCGAGGAGCTGGCGCGCCGCCGCATCTCGCGGCAGCTCCTGGCCGACCAGGCCAAGATCAGCATCTCGACCCTGGAGAAGGCGCTGTCCGGCCGGCGGCCGTTCACGCTTGCCACTACCATCCGGCTCGAGCAGGCGCTCGGCGTCCCGTTGCGCCACAACCATGCGCCGGCACAGGCCATGAACGGCGTCGCGCCCGACGAGCTCGGCTTCTACTCGCGCCGTGCCGTGCAATGGATCGAGGGCAGCTATCTCACGCTGCGGCCGTCGTTCGGGGACCGCGACGCGATCTACGCCTACCGCACCGAGATCACGTGGGACGAGGCGTCGTCCCACCTCAACTTCAAGGAATCCGACCGGCAGGATGCGGCGTTCACGCAGCAGGGCGTGGTGTCGGTGCCCAATCCGTCCGGCCACATCTATCTCGTCACCAATGTGCACGGGCAGTATCGGCTCATCATCGTGACGCGACCCACCATCTCGGGCGAGATGTTCGGAATCCTCACCACGCTACAGGTCGGCCGCGGCGCGCAGCTCACGCCGGTCGCGGCGCCGATCGCGCTGATCCCACTGCGTGGCCTCAAGGAAGTGCAGTTCGGCCGCGTCGGCCCGAACGATCCCTGCTACGCCATGTACCAGCGCCACCTCAAGCGCACCATCGAGGAGCCGTTCGCGCTGTTCCTGCCGGGGTGAAATTCTTGCTTCACCTCTCCCCACTTGCGGGGAGAGGGAGCGCAGCCGCAGCGCTCACCCCCCGTCCAGCCTTTCTGCAAACGCCGCGATCGTCTTCTGATAGACCGCGCTCTTGTTCCAGGCGGCGAGCACCGCGAAATTGGCCGTGCCCTCGCGATAGCCGCCGCCGCGCTGCCAGCCGAAGCTCTTGAGCAGGTTGGCGATCGAGGCGAGCGTGTCGGGCACGCTGCGGACCAGATCGCGACGGCCATTGCGGTCGTAGTCGACCGCGAACTTGATGTAGTTCGACGGCAGGAACTGGGCCTGATCGAGCTCGCCCGCCCAGGCGCCGCGCATCTCGGCAGGCGAGAGATCGCCGCGATCGAGGATCTGCAGGGCGGCCAAAAGCTCGCCCTGGAACATCTGCGAGCGCCGGCAGTCGTGCGCGAGCGTCGCCAGCGAGCGGATCACCGGCGTCTTGCCGATGTCGACGCCGAAATCCGTCTCGAGCCCCCAGATCGCGATCAGGATCGAGCCCGGCACGCCGTACTGGCGCTCGATGCCGGCAAGCAGCGCCGCGTGCGTGTGCATCATCCGCTGCGCCTTGCCGATGCGCTCGGCGATGCGATGACCGGAGAACTGCTCGAAGCTCTGGCTAAACACGCCCTGGCGGTGATCGAGTGCGATCACCTGCGGATTGGGCGTGATGCCGTCGAGCGCCGCAAGCGCGCGCGGCGAGACGCCTTGCCCGGCGGCCTCGCGGCGGAAGGCGGCGAGGAAGGATTCGAAGTCGCCGCCGCATTGGGCGGCGAGCGCCGGAGTCACGGACACGATCCAGGCGACGCATACGATAGAAAGTCTCGTCATCGCAGACTCGTCATTACGAGGCGCGCAGCGCGCCGAAGCAATCTCGGTTCGTAGGTGGGCAAAGCGAAGCGTGCCCACCGAGGCATCCAGCAGCGCCCGCGTGGGCACGGCGCGTTCCGCGCCTTTGCCCACCCTACTCGCTTTCGCGGGGCGTAACGGGTTGTGGGTGGTGGTGGAGGACTACTCCTTCACGGCACCGGTCATGGCCGAGACATAGTGCTCGACGAAGAAGGCGTAAAGGATCACCAGCGGCAGCGAGCCGATCAGCGCGCCGGCCATCAGCGAGCCCCAGCGGTAGATATCGCCGTCGACCAGCGCCGTGACGATCGCGACCGGCACGGTCTTGTACTGGGTGGAGGAGATGAAGGTCAGCGCGTAGATGAACTCGTTCCAGCACAGCGTGAAGCAGAAGATGAAGGCCGAGATCAGCCCCGGCACCGAGAGCGGCAACACGATCTTGGTGAGGATCTGCCAGCGGCTCGCCCCGTCGATCAGCGCGCATTCCTCGAGCTCGAACGGGATGGTCTTGAAATAGCCCATCAGCAGCCAGGTCGAGAACGGGATCAGAATCGTCGGATAGGTCAGGATCAGCGCGAACGGCGTGTCGAACAGCCCGTACTGGAAGACGACGGTCGACAGCGGGATGAACAGGATCGACGGCGGCACCAGATAGGCAAGGAAGATCGCGCCGCCGACCCAATGCGCGCCCTTGTAGCGCAGCCGCACGATTGCGTAGGCGGCGAGGACGCTCGCGATGATCGACAGCGCGGTGGCGCAGACGGCGACCATCATGGTGTTCCACAGCCACACCGGATAGTCGGTCTCGAACAGCAGCTTGTAGACGTGCTTGAGGGTCGGATTCCAGGTCCAGAACGGGCTGTAGGTGTCGAGGTCGAGCAGCTGATCGTCGGGTTTGATCGCCGTCAGCGCCATCCAATAGAACGGAAACAGCAGCACAAACAGGATGACCGACAGCGGCAGATAGACCGTCACCAGCCGCCGCGGCAGGCTCTGCAGATAGCTCATGCCCTCGCTGTCGTCGGCGACTGCCGAGGAGGCATTCAGGATCGCCCTGGGATCGGTTGCCTTGCCGGCGAGCGCGTCAGTCATTGCTCTCACCCTGCTGCCATTTGCGCCGCTGCAGCCCGAACCACGAGACCAGGATGGCGGCGAGCAGGAACGGGATCATGGCGGTCGAGATCGCGGCGCCCTCACCCAGATAGCCGCTCATGATGGCACGCTGATACGAGAAGGTCGCCATCAGGTGCGTGGCGTTGACCGGGCCGCCGCGCGTCATCACCCAGATGAGCTGGAAGTCCGTGAAGGTGAACAGCACCGAGAACGTCATCACCACGGCGATGATCGGGGTGAGCAGCGGATAGGTGATGTGGCGGAAGCGCTGCCACGGCGTCGCGCCGTCGATTGTGGCGGCTTCGTAGAGCG
>Ga0126384_10000371_pt1 | contig 24263 bp, 23 predicted proteins | sample PanSoiMetPlot_36_FD_92543 | JGI IMG/M metagenome (GOLD analysis project Ga0126384, IMG submission 92543) | Tropical forest soil microbial communities from Panama - MetaG Plot_36 | ecosystem: Environmental > Terrestrial > Soil > Tropical forest > Bulk soil | place: Panama | collected 2016-02-17 | reverse complement strand
GGCGGCTTCCCGATCGAATTGCCCGCGATGTCGCTCGCCGAGCCGTTCGTGAAACCGTCGACCATGCTCTATCGCAATTTCCTCGCCATGGAGGCCGAGGAGCTGCTGCGCAGCCATCCGATCGACGGTGCCGTGCTGATGGGCGGCTGCGACAAGACCACGCCCGGCCTGATCATGGGCGCGATCAGCATGGGGGTGCCCGCAATCTACGTCCCGGCCGGCCCGATGCTGCGCGGCAACTGGCGCGGGGAGACGCTCGGCTCCGGCTCGGATGCCTGGAAATACTGGGACGAGAAGCGGGCCGGCAACATCACCGATGCCGACTGGAACGAGATCGAGGGCGGCATCTCGCGCTCGTTCGGCACCTGCATGGTGATGGGCACGGCCGCCACCATGATGGCGATCACCGAGGCGCTCGGCCTTGCGCTGCCCGGCGCCTCGTCGATCCCGGCGCCCGACGCGAACCACGCGCGTATGTGTGCGGCCGCCGGCCGCCGCGCCGTCGAGATGGTATGGGAGGATCTCACCCCCTCGCGCATCCTCACGCCGGCGTCCTTCGACAATGCCATCCGCGTGCACATGGCGATGGGCGGCTCGACCAATGCGATCATCCATGTCGTCGCGATGGCGCGGCGCGCCGGCATTCCGCTCGACATGGCGCGCTTCGATCAGATCTCGCGCGACATCCCGGTGCTGGCGAACGTCCGCCCGTCGGGCAAATATCTGATGGAGGACTTCTACTACGCGGGCGGCCTGCGCGCGCTGATGTTCGAACTGGCCGAACGGCTCGACCTCGGCTGCCTCACGGTGTCGGGCAAGACGATCGGCGAGAGTTTGGACGGCGCGCAGGTGCATCTGCGCGAGGTGATCCGTCCGCTGGCGAATCCGGTCTCGACCGCGGGCGCGACTGCGGTGCTCACCGGCAATCTCGCGCCGCGCGGTTGCGTGATGAAGCCGTCGGCCGCCGATCCACGGCTGCTCAAGCATCGCGGCCGGGCGATCGCCTTCGAGGACTACAATCACATGGCGCGCGAGATCGAGCGCGACGACCTCGACGTGACGCCCGACCATATCCTGGTGCTCAAGAATGCCGGCCCCAAGGGCGGCCCCGGCATGCCCGAATGGGGCATGCTGCCGATCCCGAAGAAGCTCGTGAAGGCGGGGGTGCGCGACATGCTGCGCATCTCGGACGGCCGCATGAGCGGCACCAGCTACGGCGCCTGCATTCTCCACGTCGCGCCGGAAAGCTTCGTCGGCGGTCCGCTCGCCTTGGTCGAGACCGGCGACGAGATCGAGGTCGACGCGGCCGCGCGGCGCATCCACCTGCACGTCTCGGACGCCGAGCTCGCCGCCCGTCGCCAGGCTTGGCAGCCGCCCGCGCCGCGCTATCCGCGGGGCTATGGGGCGATGTTTTCGGCCCATATCGGCCAGGCCGATGAAGGCTGCGATTTCGATTATCTGCTCGCGGGCGAGAAGATTCCCGAGCCCGAAATTCATTGAGGTTGAGGGCCAGCTCGTCTCTGGCAGCGCGTCCCGCCGGACTTGCACTGCGTGCGCGTTCCACGGATCGGGACAAGCCAGTCAGCGTTGGATATGGCGCACCAAATTTTTTCGCGCGGCGATGTCGAATCCGGGCCGGCTCGCGCGTCGTTAGGATGAGCGGAGCATGGTGCGCCGCTGTCCTGCGATGACTGCTTTCGCTTCGACAGGTGCTTTCGCGAGAACCTGGCGAATGGATGAGCGGTTGCGCAATGGTCCGAAACGGTTGGAGTCAGGAATGCTGCAAGCCCGTATCAAGAACCCCGCCATGACAATTTCGGGCGCGCTCGAGGCGCTGCTGAAGCTCGGCGCGGCCGCGCAACACGCGGGAATCCCCAAGACCACGCACGCTCTCATGCATGTGCGCGCGAGCCAGATCAACGGATGCGGCGTTTGCCTCGACATGCACTCGCGTGAGCTCGTCCACGTCGGCGCGACGAATGAGCGGATTTTCACCGTCGCGGCATGGCGCGGGGCGCCGTACTTCAGCGATGCGGAGCGAGCCGCGCTGGAGTTGACCGAGGTCGTAACCCGCCTCGCGGACCATCCCGATCCCGTCCCGAACGACGTGTGGAACGAGGCCGCCCGCCATTACGATGAGGCACAGCTCGCCGCCCTCCTGGTCTCGATCGCGACGATCAATGCGTGGAATCGTCTGATGGTCGCCACAAAACAGCCCAGCGGCGAATGGGTGGAGGATGTCATCTAGGCCGGCGAGCCTGAATCCGCGCGCCGGGAACACAAGCGGATGGAAAGGGCGAACCGCGAAGCCGTCTGAAGCCATAGGGTCAGGGCGTCGGCGCCGACCCTACGTGACCTCGGTCGCCCCGTCGGCGCAAAGCGCGACCAGCTCGGATTGGCCGAGCCGCACATTGGTCGATGCTGCATCTCGCTTCGCCCGATGCAGGCGATTTGCCGCACTGATCTGCGGCAACGCGGCGGTCGAGATTTCCGGGCGGCCGACGACGTGCACCGGCACGCGGCTCGCCCGCGCGCGCTCGGCGATCTCGCGGTCGAGATCGTCACCGCACGCCGCCACCACCGCATTGCCGAGCGGCGCCACGCGCGGGTCGTCGAACGTGAGCTCGAGGCTGCCGGATCCGCCCGCGTGCCGGCCCGCGAGGCCGCGCGCGAGCATCGCCTCGGTGCCGACGTCGGCGCGGTCGACGTACCAGCGCACATGCGCGCCAGCCGCCGCGAGATTCCACAAGGCCGTCACCGCCGCCGCGCCGGTGCCGAGCAGCATGACGCGGCCGGCTGACGGGTCGGTCTGAGACGATCGAGCGTGTGGGTGACTTGAAAAAATCATTGCCAGAATAATATTCTAAACTTAACGTCAATCAACGCCCTAGAGAGAATTTATTTCTTTTTAAGGTGCGTTTGAAACGGAGAAAATCTAACCACAAAACCTTGCATCCGCAGATGCAATCCTGTCCCGGCGCTTGGGTTTGTCCGCGGGGCGGTCGCAATCGCAGGCCCAGCCTGCTGGAAATTGGAGTAAGGGAATGCGCGAGTTGGACCGGCTCGACGAACTCGAAGCCCAGAGCATCTTCGTCTTTCGCGAGGCTTTCGCGCGCTTGAAGAGGCTCGCCTTGCTGTGGTCGCTCGGCAAGGACTCGAACGTGATGATCTGGCTCGCGCGCAAGGCCTTCTTCGGCCGGCTGCCGTTCCCGGTGATGCACGTCGACACCGGCAAGAAATTTCCCGAGATGTACGCCTTCCGCGAACGCTACGCGGCCGAATGGGACCTCGACCTCATCATCGAGCCCTGCCCGCCGATCGACGCGGTCGATCCGACCCTGCCGCCGGCGGCGCGCTCGGCCGCGCGCAAGACCGAAGGGCTGAAGGCTGCGCTCGCCAAGCACCGCTTCGACGGACTGTTCGCCGGCATCCGCCGCGACGAGGAGGCGACCCGCGCCAAGGAGCGCGTGTTCTCTCCGCGCGGTCCGCACGGCCAGTGGGACGTGCGCGCTCAGCCGGCGGAATTCTGGGATCAGTTCGACGCCCGCCTGCCGCCCGGCGCGCACCTGCGCGTGCATCCGATCCTGCATTGGACCGAGCGCGACATCTGGGCCTATACGCGCCGCGAGCGCATCCCGATCATCCCACTCTATCTCGCGCGCGACGGCAAGCGCTACCGCTCGCTCGGCGATGCGGACATCACATTTCCGGTCGCGTCGCAGGCGCGCACGGTCGACGAGATCATCGCCGAGCTCGACATCACCAGGACGTCCGAGCGCGCGGGCCGCGCCATGGATCACGAGGCCGAGGACGCGTTCGAGCGCTTGCGGGTCTCCGGTTATCTCTGAACCGTTCTTCGTTGCCGACACCAGCCGTCGCCGAGACGAGCACGAGACGAGTAAATGCAATGAATGCCCATCTGGTCCACCCGCTCGCGGCCGCCGCGCCACGCCCGCTCGTCCGCATCGTCGTCGTCGGCCATGTCGACCACGGCAAGTCGACCCTGATCGGACGCCTGCTGGCCGAGACCGGCAGCCTGCCGGACGGCAAGCTCGACCAGCTCAAGGCGGTCAGCGCCCGGCGCGGCATGTCGTTCGAATGGTCGTTCCTGCTCGACGCATTGCAGGCGGAGCGCGATCAGGGCGTCACCATCGATACCAGCCAGATCCGCCTGCGCACGCCCGGGCGCGACCTCGTCCTGATCGACGCTCCTGGCCACGTCGAGTTCCTGCGCAACATGGTGACCGGCGCCGCGCAGGCCGACGCCGCCCTGCTGATCGTCGATGCCGTCGACGGCATGCGCGAGCAGACGCGCCGTCACGCCCGGCTCCTCCACCTGCTGGGCCTGCGCCAGCTCGTCGTGGTCATCAACAAGATGGACCGGGTCGGCTATGACGCGGGCCGCTTCGGCGCGATCGAACGGGAGATCCGCGCCCATCTGGCGGGCCTTGGCCTCGCGCCCGTCGCGGTCATCCCGGCATCCGCCCGCCACGGCGACGGCGTGACCGAGCCGGCGCCGGCGCTCGCATGGCACGTCGGCCCGACCGTGCTGGCGGCGCTCGACGCGCTGACGCCGGCGCAGCCCACGACCGCCCTGCCGCTGCGCATGCCTGTCCAGGCGATCTACAAGTTCGACGACCGCCGGATTCTCGCCGGCCGCGTCGAGAGCGGCTGGATCGCGGCCGGCGACGAGGTCGTGCTCGTTCCGTCCGGCCAGCACGCCCGCGTCCGCTCGATCGAGGCTTGGCCGGCCGAGGACGGCCCGAAGCCGGACGTGGCGCGCGCCGGCCAGTCGATCGGCATTACGCTCGATCGCGAATTGTTCGTCGAGCGCGGGGACGTGCTGTGCGCGGCCACCGCCGGCGCCGGTGCGGCGCGCCGTCTCACGGCGCGGATCTTCTGGCTCCATGACGCGCCGCTCGCCGTCGGCGACGAGGTTCTGGTCCGCATCGCGGCGGCCCAGGTGCGCGGCACGGTGGCGCGCATCCGCGATGCCGCCGATCTCGCCGCCCCGGATGCCGCCGCGTCATCGGTGGTGGCGCAGAACAACGTCGCCGATGTCGAAATTGCGCTGGCGACGCCGATCGCGGCCGACGTCTACGCGGCCAATCCGCGCACTGGACGCGTCGTCATCGGCCATGCCGATCGGATCGCGGGCGGCGGCCTGGTGCTCGCGCTCGACAGCGCCGGCGTGGCACCGACCGTCGAGCTGCCCGAGATCCTCGTGCGACGCGCCGCCGACCTTGCCCGCGATCTCGTGCCGCTCGCGCCGGTCGAACGTCTGGCGCGCTTCCGCGCCGCCGTGGAGGGACGGATCGTGTTCACCACGAGCTTCGGTCTGGAGGACCAGGTGGTGCTGCACCATCTGTGCGAGGCCGGGATCGATATCGATATCGTCACGCTCGATACCGGCCGCCTGTTTCCGGAAACCTATGCGACCTGGGAGGAGACCGAGCGCCGCTACGGCCGGCGTGTGCGCGCGTTCTATCCGCGCCACGACGCGCTCGAGGCGCTGGTCGCGGCGCAGGGCATCAACGGCTTCTATCAGTCGCGCGAGGCGCGGCTCGGCTGCTGCGACGTGCGCAAGGTCGAGCCGCTGGCACGCGCGCTGGCGGAGGCGCGTGGCTGGGTCACCGGGCTGCGCGCGGACCAGTCGGCCCATCGCCGCGGCGTCGGCCTGGTCGAGGCGGATCAGGAGCGTGCGCTGCTCAAGCTCAGCCCGCTCGCCGACTGGTCCCGCGAGGCGGTTCGCGCGTTTGCGCGCGAGCACGAGGTGCCGACCAATCCCCTGCACGAGACGGGATTTCTGTCGATCGGCTGCGCCCCCTGCACCCGCGCGGTCCGCCCGGGCGAGCCCGAGCGGGCAGGGCGCTGGTGGTGGGAGGACGACGGCAAGAAGGAATGCGGGCTGCACCGGGTCGTCGGAACGCCGTAGAACCCCTAAATACACCTGAACTCAACCTGTCGGAGGCGGCTCCTCACGGTGCGCCGCTCGCCCGACGTGCGACCCGGCGGACGGGCCGGTGAATTGGAGGCGATCGAATGCGCGCTGAAGATCGCCGGCGTGAGGGGTCCACGTGCGGACGGAGACCGAGATGACACCGACCACCCTTGCCATGCTGGCGCCGAGATCCAAGGTCGCGCGCCTCCTTGCCGTCCTCACCGTCACGGGTCCTGTCATGGGTCCCATCATCGGCCTTAGTTCGTCCGACGCGATGGCACAGACGGTCCTGCTCAACGTATCCTACGATCCGACACGCGAGCTCTATCGCGACGTCAACGCGCTCTTTGCCGCCGAATGGAAAAAGCAGGCGGGCGAGAGCGTCTCCATCCGCATGTCGCACGGCGGCTCGGGTGCGCAGGCGCGCGCCGTGATCGCCGGGCTCGAGGCCTCGGTGGTCACCCTCGCGCTCGCCGCGGACATCGATGCGATCGCGGCGGAGACGGGGAAGATCCCGAAGGACTGGCAGAAGCGCCTTGCCAATAATTCGTCGCCCTACACCTCGACCATCGTCTTCGTCGTGCGCAAGGGAAATCCAAAGCACATCGCGGATTGGGACGATCTCGTGAAGCCCGGCGTCCAGGTGGTCACGCCGAACCCCAAGACCTCCGGCGGCGCGCGCTGGAACTACCTCGCCGCCTGGGCTTATGCGGCCGACAAGAACGACGGCGACGAAGGCAAGGCGAGCGCATTCATGGCCGCGCTGTTCAGGAATGTCGCGGTGCTCGACAGCGGGGCGCGCGGCGCAACGACCACCTTCGCGCGCCGCGGCATCGGCGATGTGCTGATCGCCTGGGAAAACGAGGCGCATCTCGCGCTCCAGGAGCTCGGCGCCGACCACTTCGAGATCCTTGCGCCGTCGTTGTCGATCCTTGCCGAGCCGACCGTGTCGCTGGTCGACGGCAATCTCGGCAACGAGCAGAAGCGCAAGGCCGCCACGGCCTATCTCGATTTCCTCTACACGCCGGCGGCGCAGGCCGTCATCGCCAAGCGCTTCTACCGCCCCGCACTGCCGCAACATGCGGCCGCATCCGATCTCGCCAGATTTCCGCAAATGAAGTTGGCCACCATCGACAAGGACTTCGGCGGCTGGCGTGCGGCGCAACAGAAGCACTTCGCCGAGGGCGGGGAATTCGATCGGATCATGGCTCAGGCGCACCGGTAACGGCGCGGGTGGGAGATGGCCGCCGTGCGATTCCGCCAGCCGAGCGCGCTTCCCGGTTTCGGGCTCGCGCTCGGCTCCACGCTTTTCTATCTCGGCATCATCGTCCTGCTTCCTCTCGCGGCGCTGGTGGCGGAGGCTGCCGGCCTCGGGCTGCGTGGAATTTGGACGCTCGTCGCCGAACCACGTGTCCTTGCGGCGCTGCGGACGAGTTTCGGCCTCGCGCTTGCGGCGGCCCTGGTCGACTCCGTGTTCGGACTGCTGATCGCCTGGGTGCTGACGCGATATCACTTCCCGGGCCGCAGGCTGCTTGACGCCGCGGTCGATCTGCCGTTCGCCCTTCCGACCGCGGTCGCCGGCATTGCGTTGGCGACGCTGTACGCTCCCAATGGATGGGTCGGCGGGATTTTCGCCGACTTCGGCGTCAAGGTGGCCTTCACGCCGGCGGGGATCTTCATCGCTCTCGTCTTCGTTGCGCTGCCGTTCACCGTGCGCACCGTGCAGCCGCTGATCGGCGAGATCGACCGCAGCATCGAGGAGGTGTCGGCGACCCTGGGGGCGAGCCGCTGGCAGACGATCCGGCGGGTGATCGTCCCGATGCTCGCACCCGCCATCCTGACCGGCTTCGCGCTCGCCTTCGCGCGCGCGGTGAGCGAGTACGGATCGGTGATCTTCATCGCCGGGAATCTCCCCTACGTGTCGGAGATTGCGCCGGTCCTGATCGTCATCAAGCTGGAGGAATACAACTATGCCGGGGCCACCGCGATCGCGGTGGTCATGCTGGCGCTCGCCTTCTGCATCCTGTTCGCGATCAACGTCGTCCAGGCCTGGAGTCGACGGAGGTTCGGCCATGCGTAATCGCGACCGGCAGCCGAAGATGCCCGCCTCCGTAACGACCGAGAGCGCGTCCGCCCGCGCGGTGTTGATTGCGCTCGCGTTGGCGTTCCTCGTGCTCTTTCTGATCCTTCCAGTCGTCGTGGTGTTCGGCGAGGCCTTGCGGAAGGGGGTGTGGGCCTATCTCGCGACCTTCGAGGATCCCGACGCGCGCGCCGCCATCTGGCTGACCCTGACGGTCGCGGCGATCGCCGTCCCACTCAACATGCTGTTCGGGATCGCTGCCTCGTGGGCGATCGCCAAGTTCGAGTTCCGCGGCAAGAGCCTGCTGGTGACGCTGATCGATCTGCCGTTCTCGATCTCGCCGGTGGTTTCGGGGCTGATCTACGTTCTGCTGTTCGGCGCACACGGTTATTTCGGTCCATGGCTGCAGGCGCATGGCGTCGAGATCATCTTCGCGTTGCCCGGCATCGTGCTGGCAACCATCTTCGTCACGTTCCCGTTCGTCGCGCGCGAGCTGATCCCGCTGATGGAAGAGCAGGGCAATACCGACGAGGAGGCGGCGCTGACGCTCGGTGCGAGCGGGTTACGGGCCTTCATGACAGTCACGCTTCCCAACATTCGCTGGGGCCTGCTCTATGGCGTCCTCCTGTGCAACGCGCGCGCGATGGGCGAGTTCGGCGCCGTGGCGGTGGTCTCGGGCCATATTCGCGGCTTCACCGATACCATGCCGCTGCACGTCGAGATTCTCTACAACGAGTACAACTTCGCCGCGGCATTCGCGATGGCATCGGTGCTGACCTTGCTCGCGCTGGTGACGCTGGTCGCCAAGACGCTGCTCGAAATCCACTACGGCGAGGCGCTGGCCCGCACGCCGCGCGTATGAAGGGGGCTGGCTTGCGCATCCGGGTCGTCGATATCGCGAAGGAGTTCGGGCGCACGGGCGCCTTGCGCGGCGTCAGCCTCGAGATACGGGATGGCGAGCTGATTGCGCTGCTCGGGCCCTCGGGCTCGGGTAAGACGACGCTGCTGCGCGTCATCGCCGGGCTGGAAGCGCCGAACGCAGGTCGCGTGTTCTTTGGCGACGACGACGCCACCGCCTTGCCGGTGCAGAAGCGGCGGATCGGGTTCGTCTTCCAGAACTACGCGCTGTTCAAGCATTTGTCGGTGCAGGACAACGTGGCCTATGGGCTGCGCGTGCTGCCGGCTGCGGGGCGGCCGCCGAAAGCGCAGATCCGCAAGCGTGTGCAGGAGCTCCTCGATCTCGTGCAGCTCTCCGGCCTGGAGGATCGCTTTCCGCGGCAGCTTTCCGGCGGCCAGCAGCAGCGCGTCGCGCTTGCGCGCGCGCTCGCGGTCGACCCGCGCGTCCTGCTCCTCGACGAACCGTTCGGCGCCCTCGACGCCAAGGTGCGCAAGGACCTGCGTCGCTGGCTGCGCGAGCTTCACGAGCGGACCGGCCACACGACGGTCTTCGTCACGCATGATCAGGAGGAGGCGCTCGAGCTCGCCGACCGCGTCGCCATCCTGAATTCCGGAAAGCTGGAGCAGATCGGCACGCCGGACGAGGTCTATGACCGTCCCGCGTCTCCGTTCGTCATGGCATTCGTGGGTGACACCAGCAGCATCCCGATCGTGTTCGACGGCGGTCGATTGTTGTACCAGGGGCAGCCGTTCCGGGCGGAATTCGAAGGCACCTGCCAGGCGAGCGGGGGCGTGCAAGGCGGCATCGAAGGTCGCATGCAAGGTGGCGCGCAAGCTGGCGCAGAAGCTGGCGCACAAGCTCGCGCACCTGGGCGCGGGCGACTTTATCTGCGCCCGAAGGATGTCGAGGTCGGCGTCCCGCAAGCGGGGCAGCTCGTCGGTTCGGTCGTCAACGTCCACCGAACCGCAGCGGGCCGGCGGGCGCAGATCGCTCTCGGCGACGGGGACACCATCGTCGAGGCGGAAGTGACCCTGACCCAGGCGCTGCGGGTCGGCGAGCGGGTCGGCCTGCGGCTTCTCAAGTCTCGCGCATTCCCCGAATGATGGGCGGCGCGCCCCGGCGACCGGGGAATCGCGTCGGTTTTTTGATTGGAGCGATAGAATCGCCTCGTGCTCTCATCTCATTGATTCTGGAGCATGATCTTGTCCGAAAAGTCTGCAACCCCGGATCAAGTCCGGGGCAGGCATTTTCGGGATCATGCGATAGGGCGGGGCCGGCATGGCCGCGACATTGCGCCCGACCGCCAACCCGCAAGAATCCGCGCCCGCGTCCGGAACTTTGGCTTGCGGTTGCGGTTAAGGTTTCAACGACCGCGCGCGCAGCGGGGGCATGATTTTGTCTGTGATTCCGTCGATCCACACCCTTGCGAACCGCCGTATCCTGGTGGCCGAGGACGAAGGTCTCATCGCCCTCGATCTTGAGGCGACGCTCATCGGGTTCGGCTGCGAGGTGATCGGGCCGCTGTCCGAGATCGACGAGATCCTGAACACGATCCGCAGCCGGCCGCTCGATGGCGCCTTGCTCGACGTCAACCTGCGCGGCCGGCAGATCTTCGAAATCCTCCCCGAGTTCCTTATTCGGAAGATCCCCGTCGTGCTGACGTCGGGTTATGACGACGCGACCCTTTTTCCGCAGGTATTTCGCGCCTTGCCGCGCATCTCGAAGCCCTTCGACCACGCGATGTTGGGCCGGGTCTGCGCAATCGCCATGGGGAGCGGTCTCGTCAGCGCATGATCCCGAGTCTGGCGACGTCCGGACGCAGAATGGCGAAGCAGTGCGGGCGTTGATCCATCACTGACAATCATACCGACGCGATCGCGCCGCGAACGCATATTCCGCGAAGGGGGCACCGGTTCGCGGATAAATATGTGCCGAGGAACAAATCTATTGCCTGTTCCGATTCCGTAGGCAGACGTGCTCTGGCGTCACGAGACCTGAACGGCGTCCACTGCCTCGGCGTCGCTGGCGCTCGAAATCCGGAACGCGAGCCGGCAGCGCAACCCCTCCGCCTCGAACCGCATGGCGGCGCTGCCCCGCAGGTCATACGAGGTCACGCGAGAAATCAGCTTGTTGCCGAATCCGGGCGTCGGCTGCCGTGTCACCGGCGGGCCGTCATGTTCGGCCCAGCGCAACTCCGCCAGGCCGCCCTCCAGGCGTTGCCAGGTAATCTCGACCCGCCCGCTGCAGTTGGAGAACGCGCCGTATTTGGCTGCATTGGTGGAAAGCTCGTGCAGCACCAGTGCGAGCGAGACCACGCTCTGTGCCTCCAGCAGCAGGCTCGGACCCGACCACGCCACCCGTCCGTCGCCGCGATAGGGCGCGACGCTGCGCGCGACGACTTGCTCGAGCTCGACCGCGCCCCAGCGTTGCTGCGTGAGGATGTCGTGGGCGAGCGATATGGCGCGCAGGCGGCCCTCGAAGGCCGGGCGGAATTGATCGAGCGAGCCGCTCGCCGTGACCGTCTGCGAGGCCACCGACTGGACCACCGCGAGGATGTTCTTCACCCGGTGATTGAGCTCGGCCACCAGCATGGTCTGGTGCTCCTCGGCGCGCTTGCGCTGCGAGATGTCGGTGAGGGTGAGAATGCAGCCGATATGCTCGCCGGCGCGGTCGGACAGCGGCCCAGCGCTCACGAGGAAATGCTGCCGCGGCCGTCCGCCATCGATCCAGGCTTCCGCGCTGCGGATGCGTTCACCCGCGAGAATGTCCCGCCACACCTTTTGGGTGGCGGCCGACGGCGCCGGGGCGCCGGCGTCAGCGGTGCCGAAATGCAGCGGCAAGGCCTCGCGAGCGAACTGCCCTACAACTGGCTGGCCGAGCAGCCGCTCGGCCGCCCAGCTCGCATGGGTCACGCGCCCGGACCGGTTGCAGACGAGGATCGCGTCGGTCGCCTGCTCGAGAATGGAGCGCGCGAATTGCTCGGCGGCGGCGATCTCCTCGGAATGCTTCTGCACCGTGAGATCGGTGACGATCAGGAGAATGTTCGAGGAATCCTCGTCGCGCAGCGGGCTCGCGGCCGCGAGCGTCGGAATGAGCCCGTTGTGGCTGCGCAACGTCAATTCGCGACGGACCGACCATTTGGTGCCGTCGTTCAATAATCCCTGCAGGTTCTCGATCTCCTGCGCCGGTACGAGTTCGGCGAGCGGACGTCCGACGATTTGCTCCAACGGCCGCTCGACGAGCGTCGCAAAATGTCGGTTGCTGTAGAGGATCAAGCCCGTCGTCGAGATCGTGAGCGCACCCTCGTGCATGCGCTCGACCAGAATGCGGTAGGGCTCCTGCGCGCCGCGCAACGTGAAGATCTGCGGACCATCGGGTCCGCGCACCACCAGCGCGTCGACCTCTCCTTGATAGATTGCCCGGAGCGTATCCTCCGCGTCGGCCAGCCGTTGCCGGAGATCTGCTACCTCGGCATCGATTGCTTCACTCGGCACCCGACCCTCACTTACGAATTCCGAGACCCGCCAGAACGCGGGAGGAATCGGACATGTCGCCGATCATCCTGCGCGGCGGAAGCGGGAGAATCTTGAACAGGGTAGGGGCGGCGACCAGTTGATGCTCGACGGCGAGCTCCGGCTGCTGATAGACGTCGATCACCTCCAGCTTAAACGAACCGTGCAGGTGCTTCTCGCACAGACTTGTTATGTTACGCACCGCACGCATCGACTTCTCGGTGTGCCCCGTGATGAACAGACGCAGGACATAGTCGTGCCCGCCGGCGCCCGAGGTATCTGCGGCGGTGGCGGCGGCCGCCATCACGCCACCCTATCGGTTTGGTCGATGTCGAGTCCAAGGAGCACGCGTTGCGTATTCGACAGGTCCCCGATGATGCGCCTGATCGGCTCGGGGAGCTCGCGCACCAAGGTCGGAATCGCCACGATCTGATGGCGCTGCGCGAGTGCCGGGTCCTTCATCAGATCGACAATGTCGATACTGTAGCGCCCGGGAAGATACTCCTCGCACAGTCTGCGGATGTTCGCGATCGCGGCCATCGATTTAGGCGTCTGGCCTGCCACGTAGAGTCGCAGATTGTAACCCTTGTCATCGGCCTGTGCTGCGATCATTTGTGTTTCTTTCTCGCCCATCGTGTCCGAAAAAGTTCCCCGGAGAGGCCCATCTCCCAATCATAACCTAGGTCTTTGCCCGCCGAGGAGCAACCATTCGGCTCGTGCTCATGCGCGCGCGGTCGTCGTCCGTCTGCTGCTCGCGCGCGGTTGTTTCCTCGGCGAAGCCCTTGAGTTCCAATCGATCGTCGGCGAGTTGCGCCTGCAACTCCTCGATCTGCGCCTCGATGCGGCGGCGGCGCCGGGCGAATTCGAGATTGCGGCGCTCCCCTTCATGCTGCCGCAGCATGGCCTGGTCGCGCTCTCGCGCCTCCTGCGCAACGCGGGCGGATCCGGTCAGCACACCCTCCGGTCCCACATAGACTTCGCGCAGCGCGATACCGTCATGCGTCATGATGAACTCGCGGACCTGGTTCGAATGCGCCATGCCGCGCGACTTGATGAGGTAGAGCTGGCGATTGTGCTCGCCGTTGCTTTCGCGATTGTAGAGCAGAAGCCAGGTGTCCATCAGCGAGGAGACGGCCATGTCGGTCATGGCGGTCTCGACGCTGCCATGCGTGAGGCTGGTGAACATCGTCGTGACCGTCTGCGACTTCAGGAAATCGACGAGCCGCACGATCATGGCCTGGACATCGTGCTTCTGGCCGGAATTGAGCAGGCTCGACAGGGGATCGATGATGACGGCGGTGGGACGGAACTCTTCCACGTCGCGATGCATTGTCGCCAAGTGGGTTTCCAGGCCGAACAGGGACGGGCGATGGGCCGAGAAGCGCAACAACCCGTTGTCGACCCAGTGCTGCAGATCGACGCCGATCGATCGCATATTGCGGGTGATCTGCGCGGGGGACTCCTCCAGCGCGAAATAGATGCAGCGCTCGCCGCTGCGGCACGCCGCATCCGCGAATTGCGCCGCGATGCTCGATTTGCCGCTGCCGGCCATGCCGGATACCAGGACGCTGCCGCCGCGGAAGAACCCGCGGCCTTCCAGCATCACGTCGAGGTCGGCGATCCCGGAGGAGACGCGCTCGTCCGGGGCGACATGGTCGAGGTTCGCCGACGTGATCGGCATCACGCTGATGCCGGTTTCGTCGATCAGGAACGGATATTCGTTGGTGCCGTGCGCGGTGCCGCGATATTTCACGACGCGCAGGCGGCGCGTGGTGATGTGCTCATGCACCCGATTGTCGAGCAGGATCACGCAATCGGAGACATATTCCTCGAGCCCGTGCCGCGTGAGCTGGCCCCCGCCGCGTTCACCCGTGATGATCGCGGTGACGCCCCTGTCCTTGAGCCATTCGAACAGGCGGCGCAGCTCGGAGCGCAGCACCGCCTGGTTGCTCAGCCCGGCGAACAGGGCCTCGACCGTGTCGAGCACCACCCGCCTCGCGCCGATCTTGTCGATCGCATAGCCGAGCCGGATGAACAGGCCTTCGAGGTCGTACTCGCCGGTTTCCTCGATTTCGGCGCGTTCGACGCGCACGTGATCGATGGCGAGCTTCTCCTCCTTGACCAGGCGATCGATGTCGTAATTGAGCGACGCGACATTCTTGACGAGGTCATCGGGTCGTTCCTCGAACGTCATGAATACGCCCGGCTCGTCGAAATGGGCGGCCCCGTTGTAGAGGAAGGTCAGGGCCAGCAGCGTCTTGCCGCATCCGGCCGCGCCGCACACGAGGGTCGGGCGTCCGGCGGGTATGCCGCCACCGGTGAGTTGGTCGATGCCGTCGATGCCGGTTCTAGCCTTGAAGATGCCGGCAGTGGCCCGTGCCAGGGCCAAGTTGGGCTTATGCACGAATGAGACTCCCTCTGGGCAGATGGCGCTCTGCTCCCGTGGCGGGGCAACCCGCGGCCTCTTTCGTTTTAATTCGCCGGTTTCCTTTGGGTTCCCGAGGGTTCCCAACGCGCAGGCGCTGCAGAAGTTCCATGACGTGGGGAAACTTTGTCTGCCGCCAATGTCGGAAGAAAGCGATCCAACGACACCGCTTCCTGCGAACGGAAAGGCGTCGCTTTCTTCCGGTCGGCAGCATCACAACTGGAGCCACGTTCCGTTCCTACCGAATCGGAATGTGCTCTAGATTCGTTAGATTCGTTGTTTAGCGCATATTCTTATCGGCGAACCGGTGGCTTTCGCCGGTCGCAGGGAACGAATGCTCAGGCAGCGGTCGGATCGCTGTCGAGTTCCGACGCGTCGAGCCACGCCTGCAGACTGCGGGCGACCCATTCGTTGGCTTCGCTCTCGGTCTTGAAGCCTCTGATCTCCTCGAAGCGGCCGTCCGGCCACGTCGCTGCGACTTTCCAGGGCTCGCCGTTGGCGTGGCGAATCTGCAGGATCGGGATGTCGTAGGTCATGGGCGTTTGGTCGTTTCCTTCGGGCAACCGGCAAGGTTCGCCGTGTGCGATTGCATGGAACGGATCGCCCGGTGGGGCTGATCCTGCTGCCGCATAACGTAACGGGGTAGCGCGAGGTTCCGACGCTCGCGCGCCAGAGCGTTCGTCCTTGTCGTCCGTCCGCGGTCGGCCGCGCGGGCCGGCGGTGCAAAAAAGCGGGGCGCGGGTCTCGGTCAGCAATGCCTCAGGGCCGCAGATTTCGCCGCGCCGTGAAGGCGCACGCCGTGCATTCGAAACTGAAGTTGTTCTCAGCCGAGTCGGTCTCGATCATCGTCAGGCGCATCAGACGGCAGCAGCGCGGACAGGTATCGCAGGGCGGAACGTCGCGACCGATAGTATGCAGGAAGAGATCGACGCGCTCCACCATTGCGGTGCCCGCCGCAAGGCGCATCCACGACGCTTCCATGCGGCCGTGGAATTGGCGCAAATTCTCGCTCGCCGCTTCCTTCGCCATATCGCGGGAATTCGTGGCGCGATCGAGAAAAACCCCGACGGCGGGACTCGGGCGCTCAAGCATCAGCGATTCACCTCTCCATCCAGGCTAGCACTTTTCGGAAAGGAAGGGAGGGTTTGATGGGCGAATTGGCCAAGGCATTTGGCAGGTTCGTGCGGTATGTGACAAACCGGATCAAATCGAAATTGTCGGGTGGCAGACTCGGGCGCTGGTCGCGAGGATCGGACCGCGGGCGCGGTGTCACCGATCGTCAAAGATGGACCACTCCTGCGTCGATCGCCATGGCGACGGCATGCATCCGGTTTTCCGCCGCAAGTTTTCGGATGATCGAGGCCGAATGTGCTTCGACGGTCCGCGGCGACAACCCCAATGCTATTGCAATCCGTTTTGCCGATTGTCCGCGCGCGAACAGAGCGAGGATCTCCTTCTCGCGTCCTGACAGGGTCGCGATCCGCCCCGTGAACTCGCGATCGATCCGCTTGGCCTCGTTCATGGGCTCCAACTGTCTCGACTGCAAGTCAACATGTACCCGGCTTCGAGCCGGCGTGCGATCTACCACTGCGCATGCGCCCCCTGCGTGTAGTGAATGCGAGGATCGCTCGGGCAGTCGCGTCATCGCGTCGTCGATCCGCTTGGCCTCGTTCATTGGCTCCAACTGTCTCGGCTGCAAGTCAACGTGTACCCGGCTTGGAGCCGGCGTGCGATCTACCACGGCACATGCGCCCCCTGCGCGTAGTGAATGCGAGCGTCGCTCGGCAGGCGCGTCATCGCCCCGTCGCTGTCGGTCGCAGACGGTGTGCGAGCAAGCGGCCTTCGAGTCTTGGCGGCGGCGCGGCGCGGCGACAGGTTGGCTTCCTGGCGCGACGGCGTGCGCGGGAGCCCGGCCATGAGCGTTGCGCGAGAGACGATGAGCAATCGCCGCATCCGATCCTCCTTCGCCTTCCTCTATGCAACTACAAGTGTAGGCTGCAGTCAATAGTTACAGTCGGGTGTACGCTGTCGAACCGCCTCTGTTGTCGGTTCGGGCGGCTTGTGCCACCCTGGAGCCGGCGTCGGGCGCGACAGCGGAAGGAAAGGACCCCGGTCATGAATACTCTTCGTGAAACGGCGATCGTGATCTTTCTTGCAGTGACGACGGTGGCGGCCGCGGCCGCGGATTCGTCGATACCGCCGAATACGGCTGCGACAAAAGGCGCAGCGCAGCGGTACGTGCATCGATATGCCCACCGTGCTGATCCATACCGCCATGACCTCGCGCCCATTCCTTATGAGGAATTCCCTGAAGGTTATCCGGGGTACTATTCCGGTCTCGGCGGTCCCTATTATCCGGCCTCATTTTACCGCGGCTTCTTTTACGAGGGAGATTACTGGACCCGGGCCTACTGGGGCACGGCGCGCGGCGAGTATCAACGCTGGTACGGCGGTTGGTGAGGGGCGCAAACGCTCAACATGCGTGCCGCCCCAGTGTGGCGGCGTGCGTCTCGCCCGTTTCGTCGATCGCCTGAGCGCAGTATTGCCTGAGTGCAGTGTCGTCGCGCTGAACAGCTACACGTTTGCGTCCGCGGAAACGACGGTCAGGCATGCGCGCGCTGCACGACCGCGATGCGATCGCGATGCACATGCGCACGATCCGGGTTGCGGTTCGGTCCCGCTCGCGTCCGCAATCGCCCCCGCGATGGAGTGCTTGAATGCTGCAGCCTCCTCACGAAGCTGCGCCGGGCGAAATGCGCCGGACCCAAGAAGATCCCGCCCGAAACCGCGCCGGGCGGACCTTCGTTGGATCGCGATGCGGACTTTTGTTCGGTGGCGAACATCGGTGTCGCATGATCCCGAAAGGTTGACGCGCCTTTCGGACGCGATCATGCGCAGACGAACAACCTTCTAGAGTCTGATCGATTCAAATAAATCAACTAAACTCTAACCGGCCCTGTTCAAGGAGCGGTCGGGCGCGCCCGAACGTTTGATCTCCGTGAGCGCAGCTTCGCTGAGCTGATCTGCGGTGTTGATGCCACGCTCCGCCAGTTCGATGATCGTTTGGGCAACGAGAATCGTGAGGGGGTCGGACTTGTTGCGCAGGCCCAAGGTCGCGCAGACATTCTCGAGCGCCATGCCCATGGCCTCGATGATTTCGGGGCCGAAGGCCTGGCCGCGCAAAAACGGAGTGATCGGCATGGCGCTCGATCGCAGTTGCACCTGGATGCTGTCGCAGATGTCATACTGCGACATCTTTTGTTCGCTGGCGACTGGAAAAACAATCGCGACCGGCTTTCGATCAGCCGCAAGCGGAAGGCACCCGGCCCGCGTCGCAGCGGATTTTCGCCTGACTTTCACATTTTGGTATTCATGCGCGGTCGGAGAGGATGGCCGTCCGGGTCGGCGGACACCGCGCCTCATCACGGACTGTGGGGTTCGGGGAACGCGCAGCGAACGATATCATCGGCGGCACGCCGAGATTTTCGATAGGATGGCATCCCGGCGGGCCTTTCGGTAACTCTTCGACTGCTGTCAGGCGCTCACGCGCCGGCACCGCGCGAAGTCCGACGATCAGGCGAGTGACGCCACGGTGCGTGGCGAATAGGGAAGGGGCGCGCCATCTGCGCTCCGCGCCCCTTGCATCCCGCTCGGCAATCGGTCATCTGACCCCCGCATGGCCGACGACATACCCTTCAACCGCAACCTCGCGCTTGCGCCCGGCACCGTCGAGGAGATTGCACCCGGCGTGCGGCGCCTGCTGTGCGACAATCCAAGCCCGTTCACCTTCAAGGGGACGATGAGCTACATCGTCGGCCGCGGCGAGGTCGCGATCATCGACCCTGGCCCCGACGACGAAACGCACATTGCGGCGCTGCTGGATGCAGTGCGCGGGGAGACCGTGAACCACATCATCGTTACCCACACGCATCGCGACCATTCCCCGGGCGCGGCGGGCGTGAAGGCCGCGACCGGCGCCACGGTCTATGCGGAAGGCCCGCACCGCGCCGCGCGGCCGCTGCATATCGGCGAGGCGCCGCGGCTCGACGTGAGCAACGACACCGACTTTCGTCCCGACCAGGCGCTTGGCGACGGCGACGTGGTGAGCGGCCGCGGCTTTGCGCTCGAGGCGATCGCGACGCCAGGCCACACCGCGAACCACATGGCCTTTGCGCTGCGCGGCCAGGACCTCGTCTTTTCCGGCGACCACGTCATGGGCTGGTCGACCTCGATCGTGGCGCCGCCCGACGGTGCCATGAGCGACTACATGGCCTCGCTCGACAAGCTCGCGCGTCGTCCCGAGAGCCTCTATCTGCCGGGCCACGGCGACGTGATCCGGGAGGCGCCGCGCTTCGTCGAATCCTACATCCGCCATCGCCGCGGCCGCGAGGAATCGATCTTGCACCGGCTGCACAAGGGCGCGGCCGACATTCCGACCCTGGTACGCGCGATCTATATCGGGCTCGATCCGCGCCTGACGCGGGCGGCCGGGCTGTCGGTCCTCGCGCATCTGGAGGATCTGGTCGCACGCGGGCAGGTCGCAACTGAAGGCGCGCCGTCGGTCTCCGGCATCTATCGCCTGGCCTGATCACCGAAAGTGGATGCCGGTTTTCGGAAAGGATCATGCTCAACCAAGCAGCCACAGCGAGATGACGATTCGAAGAAAGTCATCTCCCTTTGGCCGGTTGATGGCCCTTGGCGGGCGGCGGCGGCTGCTTGGCCTTCTGCACCGGCCGCGCGGGCTGCTCAGGCTTGTCCACGGTCGCGCTGTCGTCGATGTCCTCGAGCAACGCGCGCACCCGCGCCGCGTTGGTGCCAAAATCGATGCGGCCGTACCGCGAGGCGGAGCGTACGTCGACGCGCGCTCCCTGGCCGACTGCCCTGATGCGCACCGCGATGTCGTCGCGGAAACCCATGATCGGGGTGCGCGCGACCGCCTCGATATAGCCGTCGCGATTGCCCACCGGTGCGCGCGTGTTGATCACCTGCCAGCGCCGCTTGGTGATCACCGCCATCGTGGCGTCGTAGGCGGACCGGGCGCTGGTGGCGGTGTCGAGCGGCACGATGTCCGGATAGCCGGTCTTCTGCAGCTCGGCCGCGTAGAGTCCCGCATAGGCGATCGGATTGGCCTGGCGCGAACGCAGCCGCCCGATCGTCTCGAACCGCGGCGGATCGATCGGATCGGTCGTGACATCCGCGATCGCCGGCAGACGGTAGGCCTGGACGCCGAGAAAGGCCGGATAGGCAAGGAGCGCGACGCCGATCAGGAGGGCCGTCATCGCGGCGCCGAAACCCTCGGTGCCGTCGCGCCAGATGCCGACCAGCGCGAATGCCGCGAGAAGGACCGCGATGATCGCCATGGCGAGCGCGGCCGCAAAGGTCGCGAGAACCGGCACGATCTCGAGCAGGCTCGCGCGCTCGATGACGATCGCGAGCGCCGCCACCGGCAGCGAGAAGCCGGCGATGCGGCGCGCCCACAGGGCGAGCCGGGAGGCGGGCTCCGCGGCAATGCGACGGACCGGCATGGCTACTTTCCGCGCGCGTCCGGTTGCGCGCTCGCCCGTTCGTCGGGTTGTGCGGCTGGCTTGGCGTCGGGCCTTGCGGGCGGTTTGGCGTCAGCCTTTGTGGCTGGTTTGGCGTCAGGCTTCGATCGCGCCCCGCCGTCGCAGATCCGCTTCAAGGCCGACCACTCGGTCGCGCTGAGCAGGCCTGGCGACGTGTCTGGTCCGTCGGCGATCGGCGGTGCGTCGCGGCGCGCCCCCGCGAATGTCGCGATCGCGGCCGCGCGGTCTTTTGCCGCCGGATGGCTGAGCAGGAATTTGCTGATGGCGCCCGGCGTGCCGGCGATGCGGACCAGGATCGTGCCGAGCGCGCGCGGGTCGCGGCCGAGCTTGGCGACGAGCTGCGCCCCGTAGGCATCGGCGGCGGCTTCGGTCTCGCGCGAATAGGACGACTCCATGACGGTGCGTACCGCGATCACGGCGGCCCCGCCGCCCGTGAAGTCGCCGATCAGCATGCCGAACAGAAACGATAGCCCGGCCGCCTGCATCACGGACCGCACCGCATCGCGATGGGCGACGTGGCCCATCTCGTGGGCGATCACGCCGGCGAGCTCGTCGGCACTCTGCGCCTTGTCGAGCAGGCCCTGAAAGACGTAGACGCGTCCGCCCGGAAGCGCGATCGCGTTGACCTCGGCCTGCCGCACGACCGCGGCACGCATCGGAAGCGGCAGCGCAGCGGCGCTTTCGAGTTGGCGGATGAGCTTGTCGAAGGCGGCGAGGCCGTCCTTGGTCGCGGGCGTGTCGCCGCACTCGAAGTTCTTGCTGCGGCCGCCGAACAGGAGGCGCACCTGCTCGTCGATGCCGGCGCCGAGCCGCTGCTCCAGCTTGACTGGAACGAACGGCGCCACGCGCTCGACGATGGCAGGCACGCCGAACACTGCGATGAGCACCGCCGAGGTCGCGGCCGCAAGGCTCCAGGCGACCACCTTGGCGCGGGTGCGGCGGTCGACTGCGGCCTCGCGCTTGACCGCGCCGGCGCGTGCCTCGAATGCGTCCGCGAGCGCGTGGTCGCGGATTTCGAGCCGGGCCGGCTGGGGATTTTTTGCGAGGCCGAGCCGCAGCACGCCCTCGGGCGCCGCATAGCTCGCAAGTTCGGCATAGGGCCAGTCCGCGATGGGCTCGCCGGCCGGATCGCGGATCTGCACGCTGTCCGGCGTGAGCTCGACCATCACTTGGCGACGCGCACTGGTCACGCCGTCAAAGAAATTCGCCGGACCGGTGGTCGTCATGTTGCGCCAGTTCGCGTTGGGCGGAGCCTTAAGGTTCCAAGCCTCGTTACGTCAAGCCATCGGGAACACCGATTGCGACAATCCGGGCGAATTTCCGGATGGCCACCGAATGCCTGCGGCGGTTACATGCCGCCGGCGCCCAGCGCGTCGACCAGCCCCTCGCCGAGCGCGGAGGTCGGCCGGGTCAGATCGGCCCGCACGCTCTCCACCGCCTCGAAGCCCGTGATCTGGACCGAGTCGACCATGGCGCGCCAAATCCGCAGCCTGACGGTTACTTGGTACACGATCCAGATGCAGAGCGCGAGGGCGACGTAGGCGACGAAACCGGTGACGGCTGCGATCACTTGCCCGGAATCGGCCGTCACGGCAGCCGTATGAAAGAAGATCACGCCCAGGATGACGATGACGGAATAGACGGCAACTGCCGCAAGGACAACCAGGATCGACCATCCGATGTAGCGAAAATAGGCGCCGTAGATCTGCATGGTCCGCAGATCGGTCGAAACCCTCGCCTCGCCGAAGCGCAGTCCGTTGAGCCACCAGCGCAATGCGATGGCCTGGAATGCCGGATAGAGGAGCACGACCGAGAGGAAGAACCAGGCGACCGCGGCGCTGATCCACATCATTGCCGCCATGAATGCCGGGTTGCTGCCGAGGATCTCCGGTCGGCCCGCGCGGCTGGCCCGCGCCGCGGCGGCGAGCGCCGGCCAGTCGATGGTCGTGGCCGCAACCGTCACAATGAGCACGAAGGGCAGGATCGCAATCATCCAGAGCAGCAGTCCGCGCGCGAACAGCGGCAGACCGCGGCCGACGAACGAGCCCTGCAGTTCCCCGTAATATGTGCATCGGAGCTTGTAGCGCTCCAGACTGGCCTGCGCGAACGGATAGGCGAGGCCGAGCGTGAACAGGATGACGAGCCCCCATCCGAGCGCGCGGAACGCGTAGCTCCAAGCCGACCCATCTTGATGCAGCCGCACGCCGCGAAACAGCGTACGGGTCAGGCGATAACGGCGGGCGCGGAAATAGGCATACTGGCCGAGAATCCCGAGCCCGACATAGCCAATGAATACGACGGCTTGGCCGGCCGGCCCGAGCGCGAAGCTGGCGAGGAACATCAGCACGAACAGCGGCACCAGGATCGCGATTGCGATCAGGAAGCCGATCAGGAGCTCGATGGCGGTTCCGGTGTATTCCGCGCTCTCGCCGCCGATCTGCGTGTTGGCCCACTCGAAGCGGCGAATGTCGGTCGTCAGCCAGAAGCGGTAGATGCCAAGGGTGATGAGTTGCAGGAGCGCGCCTTTGATGATCAGGCCGCGAAACGCCGGCATGGTGCCCGTGAAGTGGGCGCGCACCGGGCCGGAGGCGGGCATGCCTGCGGCGGAAAATCCTGATGTCGTGAAATCGTCCATGATTGCTCCCCCAATCGCTCCCCAATCGGTGCTGTCACAACATGACAGGCACCGACCTCCGTGCGCGCCATTGTGCGCAGGGGCGACAGTCACAATCAATGCGTTTGCCAATCGTGTTTCGGCAACGCCGGTACGAATATGCAGCACGCAATGCACTAGTCCACTGGAGCGTGCGTCCCGGTTCACCGCGACGCATTGCTTTGCGCTATTCCGCCGCCGGCGTCGGCAGCACGTAATCCCTGAGTTGTTCCCGCAACGCGATTTTCTGAATCTTTCCGGTAGCGGTGTGCGGAATCTCGTTCATGAACACGACGTCGTCCGGCATCCACCAGCTCGCGATCTTGCCGCGCATGAATGCCAGGATGTCCTCGCGGGTCGCGCTCTGTCCCTGCTTCATCACCACGACCAGAAGCGGCCGCTCGTCCCACTTGGGATGCTTGACGCCGATCACCGCGGCCTCGGCCACGCTCGGGTGGCCGATCGCGAGGTTTTCCAGGTCGATCGATGAGATCCATTCGCCGCCCGATTTGATCACGTCCTTGGCCCGATCAGTGACCTGCATGTAGCCGTGCGGGTCCATGGTGGCGACGTCGCCGGTGTCGAAGAACCCGTCCTCGTCGAGGATATTGCCGCCCTCGCCCTTGAAATAGGATTTGGCGACCGCCGGTCCACGCACCTTGAGCCGACCGGACGTCTTGCCGTCCCACGGCAGCTCGCGCCCGGCATCGTCGGTGATCTTCATCTCGACCGTGAAGGGCGGATGGCCCTGCTTCTGCTGGATGTCGAGCCGCGCGTCTCCGCTGAGGCCGGCATATTCCGGAATGAGCGTGCAGGCGCTGCCGAGCGGGCTCATCTCGGTCATGCCCCAGGCATGGATGACCTCGACGCCGTACTGGTCCTGAAAGGCCTCGGTCATGGCGCGCGGGCAGGCGGAGCCGCCGATCACCACGCGCTTGAGATGGGGCAGCGTGCCTCCGGTGGCCTCGAGATGGGCGAGCAGCGTCAGCCACACGGTCGGCACCGCGGCGGTGCAGGTGACCTTGTACTCCGTGAGCAATTGATAAACGGACGGGCCGTCCAGTTTCTGCCCAGGCAGGATGAGCGCGGCGCCTGCCATGGGTGCGGCGAAACCGATGGCCCAGCCATTGGCGTGAAACAGCGGAACCACCGGCATGGCGATGTCGGTACCAGTTAGCCCAATCATATCT
>Ga0126384_10000370_pt1 | contig 24321 bp, 25 predicted proteins | sample PanSoiMetPlot_36_FD_92543 | JGI IMG/M metagenome (GOLD analysis project Ga0126384, IMG submission 92543) | Tropical forest soil microbial communities from Panama - MetaG Plot_36 | ecosystem: Environmental > Terrestrial > Soil > Tropical forest > Bulk soil | place: Panama | collected 2016-02-17 | reverse complement strand
TGGGCGATATGCGCCGCCTCGCGCCGGCCGAGCGCCAGCATGGCGCGCTCAAGATCGGCGCCGGTGGTCCCCTCGCGCGCCCAGGTTTGCTGGTTTCGGTCGCTGTCCGCCGCAGTGAGCGCGCCAGCGCCGGCCAGCGGTGCCAGATTGCGGCCGACCTCGCCGAAGGTGGCGTCACTGCCATCGGCCAGGATGGCGGCGATGGCGCTGACGTTGTCGCGCATGATGCCGTAGCGGATCGAGCGCGTGCCGCAGGAATTGTTGCCGGTCATGCCGCCAATGGTGGCGCGGCTGGCGGTCGAAACATCGACGGGAAACCAAAGTCCGGTCGGCTTCAGCTGGCGGTTGAGGTCGTCGAGCACGATGCCGGGCTCGACCACGCAGCGCTCCCCATCGCTGTCGACCGCCAGCAGCCGGCGCAGGTATTTGCTGAAATCCATGACCAGGCAGTGGCCCACGGTCTGTCCCGACTGCGAGGTGGCGCCGCCGCGCGGCAGCAGCGGTACGCCCTCCTCGCGGGCAATCGCCATCGCCGCGCGCACGTCATGGTCGGACTTCGGCACCACCACGCCGACCGGTTCGATCTGGTAATGGGAGGCGTCGGTGGCATAGCGGCCGCGCGAGAAGCGATCGAACAGCACCTCGCCCTCGAGCTCGCGTCGGAGCCGTTGCGCGAGGCGATGCGGGATGGGGGCAAAGCGGGTCTCGGGCATGCGCGGGTAATGCCCGTCCTTGCCGCTCGACACAAGGGCTTGCCGCCGCCGCTCAACGGGCGCCAGCGCCAACCGCAGCCGCCAACGGGTAGCCGCCAGGCGGGCGGGATGGTCCCGCGCCCGGCTTTGAGGTCGGCTGAGTGGTGGCGGCCGGGGCCTTGCCGCAGGCTCGGCCTTGCCGGCGACGGGTTGGCAGCGCGCCGCGAGCCTGCTTTAACCTTGGGCCAACGCCGCCCATGGAGAGCACAAGCCATGCAAAACGCGCCGCGCCGCGCCGGTCGCCACTTCCTGCAGATCCCGGGGCCGACGCCGGTGCCCGACCGCATCCTGCGCGCCATGGACATGCCGGTGATCGATCATCGCGGCCCCGAATTCAAGGCGCTGGGCTTGCGGGTTCTGGCCGGCATCAAGACCATCTTCAAGACCTCCGGCCACGTCTTTATTTATCCCTCCTCCGGCACCGGCGCCTGGGAAGCGGCGCTCGCCAACACGCTGTCGCCCGGCGACAAGGTGCTGATGTACGAGACCGGACATTTCGCCAGCCTGTGGCGGACCATCGCCGCACGATTGGGGCTGGAGCCCGAGTTCATCGCCTCGGACTGGCGCAGCGGGGTCGATGCCGGTGCCATCGAGGCGCGGCTCCGCGACGACAAGGCGCAGGCGATCAAGGCCGTGTGCGTGGTGCACAACGAGACCTCGACCGGGGCCGCCTCGCGCATCGACGAGGTCCGCAACGCCATCGATGCCGCCAAGCATCCGGCGCTGTTGATGGTCGACACCATCTCCTCGTTGGCCTCGATCGACTACCGCCATGATCAGTGGGGAGTGGACGTGACCGTTGGCGGCTCGCAGAAGGGCCTGATGCTGCCGCCCGGGCTCGGCTTCAATGCCGTGAGCGCCAAGGCGCTGGCGCTCGCCGCCGCCGGCCGGCTCAAGCGGTCCTACTTTTCCTGGGACGAGATGCTGCCCGCCAACCGGGAGGGCTTCTTCCCCTACACGCCGGCGACCAACCTGCTCTACGGCCTGGCCGAAGCCATTGACATGCTGAACGAGGAGGGCCTCGAGCAGGTGTTTCAGCGCCACGACCGCCACGCCGAGGGCACGCGCCGGGCGGTCAATGCCTGGGGTTTGGAAATCCTGTGCCGGGACGCCAAATACTATTCCTCGAGCCTGACCGCGGTGCTGATGCCGCCGGGCCATGACGCCGATCAGCTGCGCAAGGTGGCGCTCGATGCCTTCGACATTTCGCTCGGCACCGGTCTCAGCAAGGTGGCAAAAAAGGTGTTCCGCATCGGCCACCTCGGTGACACCAACGACCTCACCATGGTGGGGGCGCTGGCCGGTGTGGAAATGGCGCTCAGTCTGGCCAAGGTACCGCACACGCCGGGCGGCGTGCGGGCGGCGATGGACTACTTCGCCACCGCCGCCGAGCTCGGGCGGGGGTGAGGCGTGAGCGCGATCGTGACCAGTTTGGCAAGCAAGCGGGCCCAGCCATGAACGATGCCAGCGACGCTGACGGCGACCTCCTCTACAAGGTCAGCGACGGCATCGGCCACATCACCTTTAACCGTCCGGCCGCCCACAACGCGCTCACCTTCGACATGTACGACCGCCTCGGTGCGATCCTTGGCGAGATCCGGCTCGGCGGCGCCGTCAAGGCTGTCATCATCACCGGCGCGGGTGGGCGGGCGTTCGCGGCGGGCACGGACATTTCACTGTTTCGGGACTTCGCCACGGCCGCTGACGGCATCGCCTACGAGGCGCGCATGGAACGCATGTTCGCCAAGCTCGAGCGCTGCCCGGTGCCGACCATTGCCGCCATTGCCGGGGTGTGCACGGGCGGCGCGGCGGTGATCGCGGCGGCCTGCGACTTGCGCATCGCCACCCGCCAACTGAAGTACGGCTTTCCCATCGCCCGCACGCTCGCCAACTGCCTGTCGGCGGCCAACATCGCCCGCGTCGGGCTCATCATCGGCGTTGGCCGGGCGGTCGATCTATTGCTGACAACGCGGCTGATCGGCGCCGACGAGGCATTGGCGATCGGGCTTGTGAGCGAGCTGGTCGAGACGGGTGAGGCGTTGGATCAGCGCGCGCACGCGCTGGCGGCGCAGATCGCCAGCCAGGCACCGCTCACCATGATGGCGGGCAAGGAGATTGTCCGCCGCATGCGCGCCAAGCTGGCCGACATCGATGACCGCGACGTGATCGAGCGCTGCTATGGCAGCGCCGACTTCCGCGAAGGGCTCACCGCCTTCCTGGATAAGCGGCAGCCGAAATTCAGGGCGCGCTAGCCGCTGGCGGCCGACGCGGCACCGCTGCCGCGCCAGGCTCGCAACGCCAACGCGCCTGCCGATGCCTCCCGCTAGCCTTCCGCCCGCAAGCCCAACAGCCGGGCCGGGTTCTTGCGCATCATGATGTCGATGTCGGCGTCGGCGATGCCTTCCTTTTTCATGGCCGCGATGGCCGCCTCGATGCCGTCCGGATGCACCATGTTGCTGCTCTGGCCGAGATCGGTCGACACCAGCACGTGCTCGGCGCCGAATTCCTTGACCGCCTCGGCCACGTTCTTGGCGTTCACCTGCGTCCAATGCACCAGGAACGGCAGCGGCGCGTTGGGACCGGCCAAGAACTGCAGGAAGCAGATCTCGATCACCGCGCCCATCTCGGCCACCTGTTTGGCCTGGGCCATGTTGAGGCCGGGAACGTTGGTGAGCGCGTGGGTAATGACGATGTTCTTGACGCCGAGCTCACGGCCGCGCTTCACCACCGCCAGGATCTCCTCCGGGTGCACGTGGCCGGTGGCCAGCACCAGGTTCTCGCGGGCGATGATTTTGAGGATCGCCTCCATCTCCGGCGATACCTGACCATTGGGTGCTACCGTGAGGCCGACGGCGTCGGGCTTGCCGAGCGTCTTGACGTGCTTATCGGCCTCGAAGGTCGGCAGCCACACCACCTTGCCGCGGCTGCCATAGATGCGGTGCATCCATTCGACGGCGTCCGGATTGATGCCGCCGACCGCCCGGTTGAGGACGATGCCACCAAACACTTCGATGCCGGGAACGACCTTCATCACCAGCGCCGCCCGACTGGCGGTCTCGGAGATGTGGTTCTTGAGCACGATACCGCGCATGCCGCGGGCCCGGGCGAGCTGCGCGACGTCGATGTCGTCCATGTTGCGGCCGAACACGTCGGGGTGCGAATGCACGTGCATGTCGATCACGCCGGCCGCCGGGCTGACCTTGGGTGGCGGCGGCGGGAAGCCGGCCTGCGCCGCCGCGCCGTCGGCGCCGAGGCAGACAAAGGCAATGAGACTGAGGGCAGCGGCAAGTTTTTGCATCGTTTTCCTCCCATGCCGGCGGGTGGCTGGTCGCAGCGCCCGCAAAAAAGGCAGCATAGAGCAAAAGGCTTGGCGCGCGAACCCGCGCTCGCCTCGGCGGGGCGTCAGCTGGCGCCGGTCGGCGGCGTGATGCCGAGCCCCTGCAGGTAGACGAGCACCGCCGCTTCGAGCAGGTCTTCCGGCGACATCGGCAGGCTACGCCGGGCTGGGTCGCCGCGCGCAAACAGGCTGGCGATGCCGTGCGACAACGACCAGATGTGCAACGCCAGCATCAGGGCCGGCGGCCGCTTGCCCGCCGGCAAGGTAGCAGCGATCGCCTCGCAAGCCTGGCGCAGCACGCCGAAGGCACGCTCGCTCGCCTCGTGCAAGGCTGGATGCTTGGCCACCGGCACGCCCGATTCGAACATGGCGGAGAAGTAGGCGGGCTCGTCGCGGGCAAAGCCAAGGTAGGCGCGGCCCAGGCGGTCGAGCGCCGCCATCGGGCTTGGACGGCCCTCGTCCCAGGCCGCCGCGAGGCGCTGGCCGAAGCGCTCAAAACCCTGGTGTGCGACATCGGCGATCAAGGCATCGCGATCGCGAAAATGCCGGTAGGGGGCGGCCGGACTGACGCCGGCCTGGCGGGCCGCTTCGGCGAAGGTGAAGCCGGCCGGACCCTTCTGCGAAATCAGGTCCAGTGCGGCGCCGATCAGCGCCTCACGCAAATTGCCGTGGTGATAGCCGCGGCGCCCGCCGCGGCCCTGTCTCGACCAGTTCATGCCTGACCTTTAGCGCATTCGGCGGCAACGCACATCAGCCAGCCGCGGCGCGCTTGATCAGCTGCCTGCGAAACCAGAAGCCGATCACGACCAAGATGGCGGCCGCCGCCGCGAATACCGGCCGGGCGCCGTAGCGGTCGACGATCGGCGCGGCCAGGGCCACGCCGACCGACTGGCCGATGAACAGCGCCAGGGCGAACAGCGACACCGCCAGCCCACGCGCCTCGGGCGTCATTTGCGTGGCGTTCACTTGCAAGGTGTTGTGCAGCATGTAGAAGCCGAGCCCGATGCCGGCGATGGCGGGGGCCGCCAGCCAAAGGGCGGGCATGATCGCCAACGTCAGGTAGCTGCTCGCCAGCACCAGCGTGCCCAAGGCTGCGAGCAGCGGCTGCCCCAACCTCGGCACCAGCCGGTTGGCGCTCACCGCAAACAGCAGCGCACCGCCACCAAACGATCCGAGCAGGGCCCCGACCGCGCCGAGCCCGACCTCGAAGCGTGCGTGCAAGTCCGCGCCGATGTAGGCCAGGGCGCCGAACATGGCCATGCCTTCGATGAAGACGCTGGTGAGCACCACCCGCGGCCACGGCTGGCGCAGCACGCGATAGGCCGCCACCGCTGCCTCCTTCCAGCGCGGCGGCATCGGCGTTGGCACCCCGACCGTCAGCCGTCGCCGCTCGCCGACCAGCAACAGCCCGGCGGCGATATGCAAGACACCGAGCAGCATCAAGGTTGCACGCCAGCCGATCAGCGCGGCGAAGGCGCCACCCGCCGCCTGCCCAAACACGATGCCGAGGATCTGACCGGAGATGTACTGGGCCAGCACCGCCTGCCGGCGCTCGTAGGCCACCACGTCGCCGATCCAGGCGATCGCCAGCGGGATCACCGCCGCCGCGCCGGCTCCCGCCAGGAACCGAAACACTACAAGCGGCGCCAACGACGGCATGGCGGCGCCGATGATGGTGGCGACGCCGGCCCAGATCGAGCCCAGGACAACCATGCGCAGTTTGCCGCGCGCGTCGCCGAGCGGCCCGACCACGATCTGGCATAAGCCATAGGCGACCGCAAACGCGGTGACCATCGCCGCCGCGGTGCCAACCGTGACCGCCAGCTCCTGGGCGATCTGCGGCAGCAAGGCATCGCACACGCGCAGGTTCGCCGCCCCGACGAAGGAGGCGAGCGCCAACACCAGGATGGCACGCCTGGGCGTTGGCGGCGACGTCATCGGCAAGCACGCATGCTGGGGACCTCAAAGGTGCGCCGCCTGACCGCGCCGGCAGCTGAGGCCGGCGCCCCGGCGCCAGGCGCTCTGCGGGGCGCGGCGGTCATGGTCGGATGCCCACGAGGTCGCGGGCAAGGGGGTGGGTGGCAGGCCTCGCTAGCCGCGCCGGCCGCGGCTATTTGCAGATGGTGTCGGCTCCATCGCGGCCGTGGCGGGCGAGGTCAAGGTGGAAATGGTCGCGGTGGTTGGCATCGTAGTTGGGGCCGAGCACGGTGGTGAACAGGGCACAGCTGCCGCGATGCACCTCGCGCAGAAAATTGCGCTCGGCCAGCATCCCCCACCAACCGCTTTTGACCTCGACCTTGCGCCCATTGGCCAAGACAAAGCCGCCGACGTCGATGGCATTGGCATGACCGTGTTCCGACAGGAGGGCGCCGTCGACATTGTTCATGGGACGGCAGGAATAGGAGCCGGCGATCTTGATGCCGGCCAACTCGGCCCGCAAATGCCGGCGGGCGGCCGGCATCACCACCCGCGCCACCCAGTGATCGATGGCGGGCACCATCGGGCAGCGCACCAGCGCCGGCGGCTGCAACTGGACGGCGCCGTTTGCCGCCGCTGACACGCTGAAGGGCCTGATCGCCCCGCACACGCTGGGCCCGCCGAGCGCCGAGCGCTGCTCGATAAACGGGCCTGCCTGCACCACGCCGGCCGACAGGCAGGCGCGCTCGTCGTCGGCGCGCCAGGGCTCGTCGCGGGCAACGAATTGCGGTCGCTGGCTGCACGCCCACAGGGCGAGCGCGGCGAGCGGCGCGAGGAGCAACGGGACGCGCGACATCGGCATGGCGTTGGACCATAGGCGTGGCGCGTTAAGGGCGCGTTAACCACGCCGGCGCGACCCAGCGCCGGGCGGGCTTCGGCAAACCCGATCGGGTGCGTTAGTTGGGGCCGGTGTCCAAATAGCGCCGCCATTGCTGCTCGCCAAACGAGCAGTCGCCGCCGCTCATGGGCTCGTTGAACTGGGCCGGCACCAGCAGCGGGGGTGGCGTGCCGGCGATCTCGAGCAACAGTTTGCGCCGGGTCGCGGTCTTGAACTCGGAGCGCTCACGGATCGGGATCATGAAGGCGCCGGTGCCACCGATGACGCACTCGCGATAATAGACATCGAGATCGCCGATGTCGAAGAAGCTCGACGGCTTCTTGAGCAGGATCGGCAAGCCGTTGATGGCGATGCCCTGCGCCACCAATTGGTCTCTGACCACGGTCACCCCCGGGCCGGCATTGTTGGGACCGTCTCCCGAGACGTCGATCACCCGCCTGATGCCCTTGACGCCGCTCTTGTCGAACAACGCTCCGGCAAACGCCAGGCCTTGCGAGATCGACGTCATGCGGGCGCGCGTGATCGGGTGCCGATCGAGGCTGTCGGCCAGGGCCAGCGCCGCCGCCGGATTGTCGATCAGCGTCCACGGGATGATGACGTTTTGCACCGACGGTCCGGCCCATTCCATGTAGGTGACGGCAATGCGGCCGGTGGGGCCCGACAGGATCGCCTTGATGAGCTCGGCATCGCGAAAGGCGGCGATGTAGCCCTCGCGCTGCAGGCGCTGTTCATCGAGGTCCATCGACAGCGACACATCGACCGCCAGCACCAGTTCGAGATCGACGGCGAGCTGGGCATGGGCGGGGGCGGTCGGGACCAGCGGCAGGCTTGCGGCCGCCAGCAGCCAGCAGATACCTAAAATTGAGGCCCGAAATCGTGCGCGCATGCCCCACACTGACATGGGACCCGGGCGCGGAAAAGACCGATCGCGGTGCCCGGGGGCGCGGGGCCCTCGCGCTTGGCGAGCGGCGGTCGGGCGCCGGAGCGGCTTTTTTCCACAAGCTTTTGCGGACCATGCGTGGCGGCGCCGCACCCCGGGGCAACAAGTGGCCCGCCGGCCGCCTAAAGCCGGCTGGTGCCGCGCCGGCGGCGCCGGTTTTGACGCCGCTGCCCGGGACTGCGATAAGCCCCCGGGGCGGCGCGCCGCGCCCGGCGCGGCTTCCCGCGCCCCGCTCCCAGCACAGGACCGATCGCAATGGATTGGGGCACGCCCCTCGTCATCTCTGCCGGCGCGCTGATCGGCGGCCTTTGCAACGGGCTGACCGGTTTCGGCACCGGCTTGACGGCGCTGCCACTGTGGCTGGCGGTGCTCAATCCCACCGTTGCCACGCCGCTGGTGGGCGTTGCCTCCATCGCCGGTCACTTGCCGAGCCTGCCGGCGCTGTGGCGCGAGGCCGACTGGCGGCGGCTGGCGCCGATGCTGGTTGCGGGCGTGCTCGGGGTTCCGCTGGGCTTCCTGTTGCTGCCGCTCATCAAGGTCGACCTGTTCAAGCTGATCGTGGGCATCGTGCTGATCCTCTATTGCGGCTTTATGCTGTGGGCGGCCGGCCACCTTCGGCTGCGGCGCGGTGGCGCCGGCATGGAGGCGGGAGTTGGCTTCGTCGGCGGCGTTCTGGGCGGCATTGCCGGGCTCTCGGGGCCACCACCGATCGTGTGGGGCGCGCTCAAGGCCTGGCCCAAGGCGCAGCGGCGACAGACGTTGCAGGTCTTCAACACGCTGATCCTGCTGGCGATGCTGATGGCGAGCCTGTTCGGTGGGCGCCTCAGCATGGGGCTGCTGATGGCCTCCGCCATCGCGCTGCCCGCGACCTTGGCCGGCAACTGGCTGGGCGAGCGCCTCTATCGTCGGCTCGATGACCGCCGCTTCGATCGCGTTGTGCTTGGTCTCGTGTTCCTGTCGGGTATCGTCATGGTGGCCTCCTATCGCTGAGGACGGCAGCGGCGCTCACCCCCCCGTCATATTTCTGGGCCCTTGCTCGGCCACAACCGCACCCCCGCCGGGGTGAGGAGGGACCATGCAGTCAACACGGCGCCGTTCGGCGCGCATCATTGCCATTGTCATCATCGCCTTGCTTGCGGCCGGCCTGCTGGTGGGCCGTCACGGCCAGGCCCAGGCCCCCACCGCCGAGGACATGGACGCGGCGGAAAAGCGCGAACGCGATCTGAGATCGGCATGTGCGGTTGCCATTTGCGCCACCTTGCACAATCACAAGCCCGACAGCGGGCAGGTGACCTGCGCGCTGACCAAGACCTGGCGCAAGGAGGTGCTGGAGAAGGTCATGAGCCAAGCGAAATTGAGCTGGCCCTGGGGCTACGCGCGTTGCAGCACCGACTTGAAGCTTGATCGCGGCACCCTGGTCAAGGCCATGACCGAGCCGGAGGTTGACGTGCGCCTCGACAGCCACGACATCAGCTGCGAGCTCGAAGGTGAGAAGGAGAAGTACGACATTAAGGTCAAAATCTCCCCCAAAGTTACCTTCAAGGACGGCAAGGCTACCAAGGCCAGCCTCAATTGGGGCAAGATCGACGCCCCGACCTTGGCAAAATCGGCGCTGTGGTCGGCGACGGCGGCGGACAATGCCTTCGGCATCCTGCAAAGTACGGTGGTCGAGGACGTCAACCGCTTCATCGAGGCCCGGTGCATGGAGGTGAAGGAGGCGTGGCAAGGCAAGTAAGGCTTGCCCCAGAAACGGTGGGGGTTGGCGGCGGCGTCAGCAACCCGGCGGCGGCAGCAATGCGACCGGAGGCGTCATGACCACGGGGATCATCCTTGTGTTCAGCGGCATTCTAATCGGTGCCGGCTTTGCCCTGGTGCTGCGCGACATTAAGCGCAGCCGGCGGCGCGCGTTCCTGTGGGAGCACGACACCGAGCCGCCGCCCGAGGCCGATGTCGAGATCACCGTCAAGGCACCCGAACGCCCCGGCAGATTGGGGCCGACCGCCAAAAGCATCGCCAGCGCCATCGGCGCCTCGCTGTTTCAGCGCAAAGGCGACACCGTGCTCGATGACAAGGTGTTAAAGGCGGTGGCGGCCGACTGGTCGGAGCTGTCGCCCACCGTCGAGGCGGGCGTCACCACCATCAACGGCCTGCTCGAGCAAGCACAGATTTCCATCGCCGCGCCGGGAGACAACGCCTGGAGCTACAAGAATCACGGGTTTGGCGCCTACCGCCGCATTCTGATCGGCGAGGAGAGCGTGGCCTGGCTGCGACTGGAGCTTGCACCCGACGGCACCCTGCACGCACGCGTCAAGGCGCACAAGGACGATCGCTCCGAAATCAACGCCGACGCACAAACCCCGGCCAAGGGCATCGACGCCGTCCGCGCCGGCGATCTGTTGGCGGACTGTCTCAAGCCGCTCGCGGCCTATGTCGCCAAGGCGCACGGCGTGGTGCCCTCAATGGTGGTGAGCGGCAAGGCCTGGGAAGAGATCGATGGCGTGGTGTCGGCGGCGCTGGCGGCAACCAACGGCGCCTTGTCGCAGGCCGGCGCCCGGCTGGTGCCGCTCGATGCTCCGGCCTGGCAGGGCGAGGCCAGCGGCTACCGCCTGCCGCTGGCGATCGAGGTCTACGGCAAGGACGTGGCGCGCATGCACATCGACCACCGCGGCGCCGAAGTGGAGGTGTCGGTCGGCGTGCCCGACGCGCTGTTTATTAACCTCGGGCGCCGGCGCCGGCTGCCGATCGCCGGGCTTGCCGTGCATCCCTTGGCCGAGGTGATCGCCGACTGCGCCTGGCCGGTGATCTCCCGCTCACGGGACAGCCGGCGCTCGGCTTAAGCGTGCGCTGCACGTGCTGTTTCACGTGGAACAGGGCCACGCCCCGCCGGCCTCAGGCGAGCGCGGCTTTGACCGCGGTTCGGATCTGTTCCAAGGTGAATGGCTTGCTGATGACGCGCGCGATCTTGCTGCGCAAATGCTCGGCGCGGTCGAGTTCGTCGGCAAATCCCGACATTAACACCACGCGCAACCCGGGCACCACCTTGAGGCTGGCCTCGATCAGGCCGATGCCGTCGAGACCCGGCATCTGTACGTCCGAAATCAGCAACTCGATCGGGGCGGTGGCGCCGCGCAGGGTGTCGAGCGCCTCGGTACCATCCTGCGTCACAATCACCTTGTGCCCGTCGAGGCCCAGCGCGCGCTGCACCAGATCACGCGTGGCGGCGTCGTCTTCGGCAAGCAGGATCAATGCCATGGCCGGCCTCCCTCGCGCTAGCTGAGCCCTTGGGCGTTGCGTGGTGTTACCCGCCCGACAAAGGGCAGCTCGCGGAAGCGGTGGGCGAGATCCATACCATAGCCTACCACGAACACGTTGGGACATTGGAATGCGCTAAGATCGGCGGCAATGTTGGCGGCCCGCGCCACCGGCTTGTCGAGCAGGACGCAAGACAACACCCGGGCGGCGCCGCGGGCCATGATCAGATCCTTGGCAAAGGCCAATGTCCGGCCCGATTCCAGGATGTCGTCGATCAGCAGGACATTGCGGCCCTTAACGTCGGTTTCGATGTCGCGCAAGATTTCGATGCGTCCGGAGGAGCGCGTGCCCGCTCGGTAGCTCGACAGCGAGATGAAATCGACCTGTGGCGAAAGGCCAACGCGATAGAGAGCCCGCATCAGGTCGGCGGCGAACACAAAGCTGCCCTTGAGGACGGCGACCACCAACAGCGCCTCGAGCCGGGCCGCGGCAATGTCCTGCGCCAGCGCCTCAATGCGTTGCGCGATCGCCGCGGCGGAGAAAATCGTCTCGATCCTAGCCACCCCATCATCGCCCATCCGACGCCTCCTGTTGCCGCTTCCTTAGCCAATGGGCGCGACCGACGGCAAGTGGCGGCCTTGTTGACAGCCCGGGCGAGGCATCAGTCCGCCACAATCCTGGACAATTGATCCCTATTTCCCCCTACGGCGATAACGGCTATGAGCCCAGACAAGGAGGCCCAGATACCCACGTGATCCGCCTAAGCAGCATTGGCGTCAAATACGACGGGGGCAACCACGTGTTGCGGGACGCGACCTTCCATTTGCGTCCGGGCTCGTTCCACTTCCTGACCGGCCCGTCCGGCTCGGGCAAGACCACGCTGCTGCGGCTCTTGTTCATGTCCATGCAGCCAACGCACGGGCAAATCTACGTTCTGGGCCAGGACATCAGCCGCGTCACGCCAACGCGGCGGGCGCAACTGCGGCGGCGGATCGGCATCGTGTTTCAGGATTTTCGGCTGCTCGACCATCTCAGCACTTGGGAGAACGTGGCCCTGCCGCTGCGCGTCACCGGCAAGCGCGTCGCCGACTACAAGGAGGACGTCACGGACCTGTTGCAGTGGGTGGGGCTCGGCGATCGCATGCATTCCTTCCCGTCGGTGTTGTCCGGCGGTGAGAAACAGCGTGCCGCCATTGCCCGCGCCGTCATCAACAAGCCGGAACTGCTGCTGGCCGACGAGCCGACCGGCAACGTCGATCCGCAAATGGCGCGCCGGCTGTTGCGGTTGTTCATCGAGCTCAACCGGCTCGGCACCTCGGTCGTCATCGCCACCCATGATCATCAGCTGATGCGGCAGACCAAGGCGCCGCGCTTGGAATTGCACGAAGGTCATGTCCGGATCGTATGACCGCCCGACCGGGCCTCCGACCCTCGATCCGAGGCGGACACGCCACGGCCACGATTTCGATACCGGGCCGGTGACGCAACCGCCAACCCACGTCAGCCAGCGGCCGCGCCCGCCGCCGCACAGCCACGCCGCCACCGGTCAGGCCCGGCCGCGGCCGCGGCGGACCGACCCCTCGCAGATCAATGCTCCGATCGTGCCCGCCGGATCGGTCACCGGCCGGTCCTTGACACTGGTCATTACCATCATGTGCTTTCTTGCCTGCCTGACCGCGGGCGCGGTCTACATGATGAACCAGTCGGCGTCCGCCTGGCTGCGCGACATCGCCAGCGAGGTGACGGTGCAGATCGAAGCGTGCGACCGGCCCGACGTCGACAAGCTGGTGGCCGATGTCGCGAGCTTCCTGGCGGCGCAGCCGGGGATCGCCACGGTGCGCCCGCTCAGCGTCGCCGATGCGACGCAATTGCTCGAACCGTGGCTCGGGCAAAGCGATGCGTTGCGCGCGCTGCCGATCCCGCGGCTGGTGGCGCTCGAGGTCGACCGCAATGCCCCCGCCGAGCTCGACGGGCTACGCCAGACCCTCAAAGAGCGCTTCAACGGCGTGACGCTCGACGATCATCGTCGCTGGCAGCAGCAGATCCGAACCATCACGCGCTCGTTTGCACTGGGTGGGCTTGCGATCCTGGTGCTGGTGGGGGCGGCCACCACTGCCATCATCATCTCGGCCACCCGCAGTGCGATGGCCTCCAACCGCGAGATCGTCGAGGTGTTGCACTTTGTCGGTGCCACCGATCGCTTCATCGCCCGTGAATTCGAGCGCCACTTCCTGCGGCTCGGGGTGCGAGCCGGCATCGTCGGGGCGATTTGGGCGATGCTGGTGTTCCTCGCCATGCCGACGGTCATGGAACTGCTCGGCGGCGGCGCCGTGACGTTGGCGGAGATCCGCCGCCTGGTCGGCATCGCCACGCTCGACGCGCCGGGATACTTCCTGCTCGGCATCGTGGTGCTGGTGATCGCCGCGCTATGCATGCTGACGTCGCGGATCGGCGTTTACCGTATTTTGAATGTGCGGCAATAATCGCCGGCAATCAGCGTCCGTGACGGTCGGCACCACCTCACAACCGGATCCAAATCGGCTACCTTGCTCCACCATGGCGGGCGCCAACGCCCGCTCGGAGAGGTGACGTGGCACGAACAGGCAGGCTCCTGGTCGCAGCTATTGGGGTGGCCCTGTTGGCATTCGTGGCCGGCTTCATCGTATTCGCCGGCAGCATCGAGCACTCGGCGCCACCAGAGATCGAACGCGCCGACGGCATTGTGGTATTGACCGGCGGGCCATTGCGCCTGTCGGCGGCGGCCGAGCTGTTGGCGGCCGGCTTCGGCGGTCGGCTGCTGATCTCGGGCGTCAATCATCTGACGACTCGCGACGATCTGTTCCGCAAAAGCGGCTTGACGCACGCGCAATTCGACTGCTGCGTCGACGTTGGCTACAGTGCGCACGATACCAGCGGCAACGCCAGCGAGGCCAAGCAATGGGTCGAGGCACACCGCTTCGCACGGCTGATCGTCGTCACCTCGAGCTATCACATGCCGCGTAGCCTCACCGAACTGGGTCGGGCGCTGCCCAATGTCACGCTCATCCCCTATCCGGTGGTGCCGAGCACCTTGCGCGTCGACCGCTGGTGGATGCACGCTGCCACCATGCGCCTGCTGTTCACCGAATACCTGAAGTTCCTGCCGTCGGCGGCTCGTTTCGGCGTGGCCCGCTTGCTGGCGCAGTGGGACGGTGGCGCGCTCGCCCTTCCGCGGCATGCCCCGGCGCGCGCCAGCTGAGCCAACCCATGCTTCGCTCCTTGATTTTTGCCGTCGTGTTCTACCTCAACACCGCCCTGTTCCTGGCGTGCGGCAGTTGGCTTTTGCTGGCGCCGCGCAGCTGGGCCATGCAGGGGCTTCGCCTGCACGGGCTCGCCAGCCTGTGGTGGCTAAGGCTGATCTGCGGCACCAGGTTCGAAGTTCGCGGCCGCGACAAGCTGCCCCGCGGCGCCTGTCTGGTGGCGGCCAAGCATCAAAGCGCCTGGGACACCTTCGGCCTCATTCCGGTGTTTTGCGATCCGGCCATGGTGATGAAGGCCGAACTCGGTTGGATCCCGCTCTATGGCTGGTTCAGCCATAAGTTCCAGCACATCTTCGTCAGGCGCGAGCGGGGCCCAAGCGCGCTCAGAAACTTGATCCGCGACGCGCGCGACCGCGCCGCGGCCGGCAGGGAAATCGTGATCTTTCCCGAAGGCACCCGGCGCCCGCCCGGCGCCCCGCCCGACTACAAGCCGGGTTTTCTGGCGCTCTATGAGGGCTTGGGCCTCAGCTGCGTTCCGCTCGCCCTCAATTCCGGGCTGTTCTGGCCGCGGCGCAGCCTGCGGCGCTATCCCGGTACCATCGTGATCGAGATCCTGGACCCGGTGCCGCCCGGGCTGCCGCGTGCCGAGGCGCGGGCCATGATCGAGACGCGCATCGAACAGGCCTGCCAGCGCCTGATCGCCGAAGCCCGCGCCGCCCCCAACCCACCGCCACTGCCGGCGATGGCCGGGGCGGATGCCGGCAGCTGACGGCGCCGGCCTGCTCAGCCGGCGTCCATGGCGTCGCTTTCCAGGCTGGTGCGCGCGCGCCGCTGCTTGCCGGCGACCGGGCGAATACGAATCGCCGTGATCTTGTTGCGGTTCTTGCGCAAGATCTCGAAGCGGTAGCCGTAAAAGGTGAAGGCCTGGCCGGGCTCGGGAATGCTTTGCGCCTCGTGGATCACCAGGCCGGCGATGGTGGTTGCCTCCTCATCGGGCAACTCCCAGTCCATGTGGCGATTGAGGTCGCGCACCGCCACGGTGCCGTCGACGTTGACCGAGCCATCGGCCTGCAAGCGAATGGCGGCATCGGTCACGTCGTGCTCGTCGGCAATCTGACCGACGATCTCCTCCAGAATATCCTCCAAGGTAATGAGCCCCTGCACCTCGCCATATTCGTCGACCACCAGCGCCAGCTGCGCCTTGCGCCGCAAGAATTCGTTGAGCTGATTGGCGACGCTGGTGGTGTCCGGCACGAACCACGGCTGCCCCGCAACCGCGCTGATGTCGATCTTGGCGATGTCCCAGCCGGCACGCGACAACGCTACCAGCAGATCCTTGCTGTGCAGCACGCCGACGATATTCTCCGGCTCGTCCTTCCACAACGGCACGCGCGTGAACTGGCCTTTGAGCACCTCATCGACCACCTTTTCCGGTGCCTCATTGATATTGATGGTTTGCATCTTGGTCCGATGCACCATGATGTCGAGCACCTTGAGGTCTTTCAGGTCGAGCACGCCGCCAAGCATGGCGGCATCGCGCTTGGCGACCGCGCCCTCGATCTTCTGCAATTCGATGGTGCCGCGCAGCTCGGCGTGCGCCTCGAGAATATTGGCGGCATCATCGCGACTGGTCGGGGTGAGCTTGAGGAACAGGCGCACCAGCACTTGGATGGTCCTGGTCGCCGGATTGAGCACCACGATCATCACGCGCATCAACGGCACGACCAACAGCGCCAGCCGGTCGGCAAAGGCGAAGGCGTAGGTCTTGGGCAGCACCGCCGCAAAAATCACGATCAGGATCGTCATCACCGCCGTGGCATAGGCGACACCGGCCGGGCCGATCAGGATCACCGCCAGGCCCGAAGCCAGCGACGCCGCCAGGATATCGACCAGGGTGTTGCCGAGCAGTACGACACCGATCAGCCGCTCGGGCTCCTTCAGCAAGTGATTGACCAGCCGCGCCCTGGCATTGCCCTCCTGCTCCAGCGCGTGCATGCGCGCCCGCGAGACCGCCGTCAGCGCGGTCTCGCTGGCGTTGAAGAATGCCGACAGGGCCAGCAGCACGACGATCGCCGCCAGGATCAGAGCAATATCGAGCGACATGGCTTTTCTCTTGCTACCTCGCCTCTTGCTACCGCGCCGGCAGCGTCCGTGATGACAACGGGGTGCCGCGGCGGAAAGCTCAACGTGTTCGCACTCATAACATAGGTGTGGCGCCGCGGTTGCGGCCCGCTTGCCGGCCCGTCGGCGCCACCGCTAGCCGATCTGCCGCACCAGGAATTCGCGTACCGTGCTCTCGGAGACGTCGCGGGTGGCGAAGGCGTTGCCGATGCCGTCGACCAGAATCAGGGTCAGCCGGCCGCCGCGAACCTTCTTGTCCTGGGCCATCAGCCCCAACACGGCGTCGGCCGACGGCCAGGCATTGCCGGGAATGTCCCGGATCTTGATCGGCAGGCCGGCACCGGCCAGGTGGTGCTTGACCCGCTCGGGGGCGTCGGCGCTGCCGAAGCCCAGCTGCCGGGAGAGGTCAAAGGCGAGGCAGATGCCGATGGCGACCGCCTCGCCGTGCAGCAGCTTGTCGGAAAAGCCGGCCCAGGCCTCCAGCGCATGCCCGAAGGTGTGGCCAAGATTGAGCAGCATGCGCTCCGCGGTCTCGGTCTCATCGCGCGCCACGATCGCGGCCTTGCCCGCGACCGCCACCTTGACGGCGTGGCTCAGGGCCGCTGGCTCGTGCCGGAACAGGGCGGCCCGGTTGGCCTCGAGCCAGGCGAAATAGCCAGCGTCACCCAACAGCGCGTACTTTGCCGCCTCGACATAACCGGCGCGAAATTGCCGCGCCGGCAAGGTTGCGAGCAGATCGATATCGGCCAGCACCAGGCTCGGTTGATGAAAGCTGCCGATCAGGTTCTTACCCTGCCGGGCGTTGATTGCGGTCTTGCCGCCGACCGAGGAATCGACCTGGGCCAGTAAGGTCGTCGGCAGCTGCACGTAGCGGAGGCCACGGCGCAGGATGCTGGCGGCAAAACCGGCAACGTCGCCGATCACGCCGCCGCCGAGCGCCAACAGCAGATCGCCGCGCTCGAGCCGCATTGCCAGCAAGCTTTCGCACAGGTCCTCGAGCACGGCGAAGCTCTTGCTGGCTTCGCCTGGGGTCAGGATCTTGGTGCCGGCGTGCCGGCCCAGCGCCTCGAGGCCGGCTTCGAGGCCGGCAAGATGCACGGCTGCAACATTGCTGTCGGTGACGATCGCGCAGCGGGCCGTACCCAGCCGTTGGCCGATCAGCGCCGCGGCCTCGGCCGTGAGCCGGCGTCCGATCAATACCTGGTAGGGCCGCCCGGCGATGGCGACGTCAACGGTGGTTGCCGCAGTCGCGACCGTTGGCGGCGACGCGGGATGGTGACCGGCGCTCATTGTGGTTCCTTGTGCCCGGTTGGCGGTTCGGCCGTGCGCAGCAGCGGGTGCGCCGCCAACGCCTCCACGATCTCACTGACCATGGCATCGTGCGGCAGATCGCGGCTCTCGACGGTGACGTCGGCCGTGGCATAGATCGGATAGCGGGTTTCGACCAGCGCCCGCATGACGCCTTCCGGGTCACGCTCGAGCAGCGGCCGATTGTTGCGTTTGAGGACCCGGCGCAGCAGCAGCGGCAGCTCGGCCTTGAGCCACACCGAAATGGCGGCGGCGCGGATATTATCGCGGGTTTCCGCGCTCATGAAGGCGCCGCCACCGGTGGCGAGCACTTGCGAGCCGGACTTGAGGATGCGCGCGATCACCTTGCGTTCGCCTTCGCGGAAATACGGCTCGCCATGGTCCTTGAAGATGTCGGTGATGGCCTTGCCGGCGGCAACCTCGATTTCGTCGTCGGCATCGACAAACGGCAAGTCGAGGCGTACGGCCAGCCGCCGTCCGATCGCCGACTTGCCACAGCCGGGCATGCCCACGAGCACCACCGAACGCGCCCGGAGACCGGCGCGAACCATGGCTGCGGCTTCGGCAATCTGCTCCTCCTTTTTGCCACCATACCCGAATCGCATCATCTCTTCCTTGCATGCCGGCTTGCTGCCACCCTCGCTCGTTTCTGGTATCAGGTTTGCCGGTCGGCCTCAAAGCCGCGCGCCCATGCTGGTAACGCGCGCGAGGGGGCGTGCCGATCCATGATCGCCAGTTTGGCACGAATCGGCGTCATTGGGTGGCAACCATAAGGGTCAGGAGAGCGTCGCCACATGCCGAGCCTCATCCGGTTCCTGGTGGTCGTGGGCATCATCGCCGCCACCGTGGTCGGCAGTCTCTATGTGCTGGCGGTGTTTTTCGAGCCGACCCAGCGCGAGACCTCGACGCCGCTGCCCGGCGTCAAGGTGCGGCGTTAGCCATGTCCGGGGCGGAAACCAAGCTCGCCGCCGGTGCCCGCCAATGGCTCGACGGATTTCTGGAGATGCAGGCCGCCGAACGCGGCGCCGCGCTCAACACGCTCAAAGCCTATCGCGCCGACCTTGAGCATTTCCTGGTTCATCTCTCCGCCCGCGGTCGCGCCCTGATCGAGGCCACGCGCCCCGACATCGCCGCCTACCAGCAACAGCTGTCGGCCGCGGGCATGGCCACCAGCACGCGGGCGCGGCGGCTTTCCGCCGTGCGCCAGCTGTTCAGATTCCTGGTCGCCGACGGCGTCATGGCCGAGGATCCGACGGCCCGCGTGGTTGGCCCGAAGCGGCGCCGGCGCCTGCCCAAGACCTTGTCGGTGCTCGAGGTCGATCGCCTGATCGCAGCGGCGCGCCAGCAAACGGAGCTGGCGCAGGGCCGCGATCGCCTGCGCGCGCTGCGGCTCCATGCGCTGATCGAGGTGCTGTATGCCACCGGCCTGCGCGTGTCCGAGCTGGTCGGCCTGCCGCGCTCGGTGCTCGATGGCGACGGTGAGGTGCTGATCGTCAAGGGCAAGGGCGGCCGCGAGCGGATGGTGCCGCTGACGCCAGCCGCGCGGACGGCGCTTGACCGCTACCTCAAGGTCGGCGCCGACGATCGCGGGCTGGCGCCGATGCTGCGCACGCGCTGGCTGTTTCAATCGCGCGGCGCCGACGGCCATCTGACCCGCCAGCGTCTGGCCCAGGAGCTCAAGGTCCTGGCCGACGTGGCCGGTCTCGATCCCGGCCGCGTGTCGCCGCACGTGCTGCGGCACGCCTTCGCCAGTCATTTGCTCGACCGCGGCGCCGACCTGCGCTCGGTGCAGCAGCTGTTGGGGCATGCCGACATCTCAACCACGCAAATCTACACGCACGTGCTGGAGGAGCGGCTGAAGAAGCTGGTGTTCGAGCATCATCCGTTGGCTCCCCAATCGAGCGCCGGCCGCGATTAGGCGGCGCAGGGCAATTTTTACGCCTCGGTTAAGCCAAATTGGCGCTTAACTTGACTTGAGCCGCGAGGGGGGCCTATGTCGCGCCCATGCAACGCATTACCAGGCCGGGCCGCAACCCGTCGTTAGCAATGGATCGTCCGCTCGCCGTTCGCACCTATCTCGATTTTGAGAAGCCGATTGCCGAGCTCGAAAGCAAGGTGGCAGAGCTCAGCGCCCTCAATGTGGAGGACGACGGTTCGGTCTCGATCACCGAGGAGGTGACCAAGCTCCAGCAGAAGGCGCACCAGGCCCTCGTCGACACCTACGCCAAGCTCACTCCCTGGCAGAAGACGCAAGTCGCGCGCCATCCCGACCGGCCGCATTGTCTCGATTACGTCGAGGCGCTGATCGAGGATTTCACGCCGCTGGCCGGCGATCGCTACTATGCCGAGGACGCCGCCATCATGGGCGGCATCGGCCGCTTCCGCGGCCGCTCGGTGATGGTGATCGGCCACGAAAAGGGTTCCGATACCGAGAGCCGCATCAAGCACAATTTTGGCATGGCGCGGCCCGAGGGCTATCGCAAGGCCGTGCGCCTAATGGATCTGGCGGAACGCTTCGGCATGCCGGTGGTCACCCTGATCGACACCGCCGGAGCCTATCCAGGCATCGGCGCCGAGGAGCGCGGTCAAGCCGAGGCCATTGCCCGCTCGACCGACCGCTGCCTGTCGCTTGGCGTACCGCTGGTGGCGGTGATCATCGGCGAGGGTGGTTCCGGCGGCGCCGTCGCCATCGCCACCGCCAACCGCGTGCTGATGCTGGAACACGCCATTTATACGGTGGCCTCGCCGGAGGCCGCCGCCTCGATCCTGTGGCGCGATCCGGCGCGGGCGATCGACGCCGCCACCAGCATGAAGATCACGGCGCAGGACCTAAAAGCGCTGGGTGTCATCGACGTCATCATCCCCGAGCCGGTCGGCGGCGCGCATCGCGACACGGCGATGATCTTCAAACAGACCGCCGGTGTCATCGCGGCGGCGCTCACCGAGTTCGCGGGTATGAGCGCCGATGCCATCCGTGAACAGCGCCACAACAAGTTCCTTGAGATCGGCCGCGGCCTTTAGCGGCGCACGGCCGCGCCGCGGGCGCGATGGCTGTAAACTGGAGCGCCCTATCCCCGGCTCGGGGCCAGGGGTTGTGCCGGCGTTGAGGCCATATTAACGTTTGCGATTCATTGGTGATCGCCAGACGCCTTGGGGCACGAGCGTAGGAGTTTGATCATCTCGGGGGGTAAAGCCAAAAGCGCGTGGCTGCTGGTAGGGGCGTTGTCATGCCTGCTGGTGGCCTGCACCACGGTGGAGCTCGTCGGCCCGCACCTGCTGCCGCTCTCCAAAGACACCCTCATGCTGCTCGGCAAGAAGGGCATGGATCCGCAGGCGCCGATCTTCATTCGCATCTTCAAAGAGGAATCCGAGCTCGAGCTGTGGAAGCTCAAGAGCGACGGACGTTTCTACCATCTGAAGACCTACCCGATTTGCAACTGGTCGGGCGAGCTTGGTCCCAAGCTAAAGGAGGGCGACCGGCAGGCGCCGGAAGGCTTCTACACCATCAGTCGCGAGCAGATGAACCCCGATTCCAAGTATCACCTCGCCATGAATCTCGGCTATCCCAACGCCTTCGACAAGGCGCACGGCCGCACCGGCGAGTTTCTGATGATCCACGGCAGGTGCAAGTCGGCCGGCTGTTACGCTATGACCGACGCGCTGATCGAGGAGATCTATGGCATCGCCCGCGAGTCGTTCCTCGGCGGCAGCGACACCTTCGAGGTGCACGCCTTCCCGTTCCGCATGACGGAGGCAAACATGGCCCGTTATGCCAAGCATCCCGCCATGGCCTTTTGGCGGACCATCAAGGAAGGCTACGACTATTTCGAGCTCACCCGGCAGCTGCCAACGGTGGCCGTCTGCGAACGCCATTACGTCGTCAACGTCGCCATGCGCGGCGATGTCAAGCAGCTCGATCCGGCGGCTGCCTGCCCAGCGTTCCGGCGCCCGAAGCCCAACCTGTTCCGTCCGGCGGGGAACGATGAGGTCACCGTGCCGGCGCCGAAGCCGCGGGCGGTGGGCGGGACCGAAGCTAAGCCAAGATCGGGGCTCACCACCGGCGCCGTTGGCGCGAACGCGGCGCCGCCCCCCTAGCGTAAGCTGAGCTGGGCCGCCCCGCCGCGGCCCGTACGGTGCCGCCTGCGGTCTATTTTTTTTGCCCGGAGTGGCGCCCAATGCTCAAGGTCCAGATCATTCACAGTGCATTCATGCGCCCCACCCGATGATACCGAAGTCGAGCAAATCGGGCCCCACAGCCGGGAATTCCAGGATCTGCTCTGATAGGCACACAACCGGAGCATGGAGCTCAATCATGACTAGAAAATTGCTGCTGTCTTTCGCGGGTGTAGGCGTCGCCGTCGTCATGGCGGCAGCAACGGCACAGGCGGCGCCCGCGACCGGCGCGGCCGACCCGATGCGCAGCTATGCCCAAGATCAGCGCACCGTCCAGGACGTGCGCTGGCGCCACCGTTGCCACAACAGCTGCTGGTGGCACCACGGGCGTCGCCACTGCCGCAGGGTCTGCCACCGCCGCGACTGGTAACTGGTCTTTCGAGGCCTGGCCTCGTCGACAAGCCGGTCCGCATGGGCCGGCTTGTCTGCTATCATCCGGTCACTGATCAAGCCGGAATGTGCCGATCGCAGTGGCCGCGGCCGAGCGCCGCCGCCGGCATCGGGGGCCGCCCGTTACGTTAAACGGCGCAAGGTGCCCCGTGTGCTCACCGTCGCCAGCCGTTTCACTTTGGTGATGTCCAAGCCGGCGCGGGCGATACGATCGACGGCGCTACCAATGGGTTCGACGACCACGGCCAGGTGGTGGGCGTTGGCGTGCAGCAGCATGAAGCCGTTGGTCATGATGCCGACGTGCCCCCGCCAGAACACCAGGTCGCCGCGCGCCAACTTGTCGAGGCCGCCGCCGATATCGATGCTATCGCCGAGTTCCGCCTCCTGCATGTCGCTGTCGCGCGGCGCAGCCGCGCCCGCCGCCAGCAGCGCCGCTTGCACCAGCCCCGAGCAATCGATGCCGAAGCGCGTCCTGCCGCCCCACAGGTAGGGAACGCCAAGGAAGCGCTCGGCGGCGGCGACGTAGTCGGCAACGAAATTCGTGTAATCGCTTATGTGGCGCGTGGGCACGAAGCTGCCATCGATCAATCGCGAAAACACCGGTCCGGGCTCGGCCACCGCCAGCAGGGCGTTCATGCTGAGCGGTAACAGCGGCGGCGTCTTGATGTCGCCGCGCGGAAAAAGAAAGGTTCCGAGCGCCTTCACGCGGTGCGTGGCGGCATTGACCTGCGGTGACAAGGCGGCGGAACGCAGGTAGCCGACATAGCCGTCCGCGGCCAGCTGCACCCAGGCCCAATCCTGGTTCTCGTCAAACACCCTGACCACTTCGCCGTAGAGCGCCTCCGTGGTCCAGCTCTGGCGGGCGTCGGGCTGCGCCCGTAGCGGCGTTGCCGGATAGATGACCTGCCGCTCGATGCCGGTGGTGTAGGCCGGCGCCACAACGGTGCCGCGCAGGGCTTCGGCGGCGAGATCGGCGCGGTAAGCGTTGCGGCGCGGATCCGGGCGGGCTGGGGTGAGGTCGGCCATTAGCGCTCTGCCCCCCAGGCAGCGCCGCGCAACAGCTCAAACATGGCGCGTGCGACTTGCGGCTCCCCGCCTTTGGGCCCGAGCGGCCGTGCCGCGGGTCGCCAGCCGTAAATGTCGAAGTGGGCAAAGCTGCGGGTCGCTTTGACAAAGCGGCGCAGGAACAAGGCGGCGGTGACGGATCCGGCGAACGGCCCGTCGGAGACGTTGCTCATGTCGGCCACGGCACTGTCGAGCGTCGCCTCGTAGCCGCTCCAGAACGGCAGGCGCCAGACCGGGTCGCCGACGGCGCCACCGGCGGCGGCGACCGCTGCCGCCAGCGCCTCGTCGTCGCTGTAAAGCGGCGGCAGATCGGGCCCCAGCGCGACCCGGGCGGCGCCCGTCAGGGTGGCAAAGCTTGCCATCAGCGCCGGCCGCTCCTCATCGCCGAGCGCCAGCGCGTCGGCCAACACCAGCCTGCCCTCGGCATCGGTATTGCCGATCTCGACGGTCTTGCCCAACCGGCTGTTGAGGACATCGCCGGGGCGAAAGGCATTGCCGGCAATGCTGTTCTCGGCCGCCGCAAGCAGGATCCGCAGGCGCACATTGAGACCGGCCGCCATGATCATGTGGCCGAGCGCCAGCGCCGTCGCCGCGCCGGCCATGTCCTTTTTCATGAGCAGCATGGCGTTGGCCGGCTTGATGTCGAGACCACCGGTATCAAACGTGATGCCCTTGCCCACCAGGGTGACACGTCTGGCGCCGGGCGCGCCCCAGCGCAGATCGATGAGGCGCGGGGCACGCGAACTGGCACGACCGACGGCGTGGATCATGGGGAAATTGGCGGCGAGCAGCGCCTCGCCGGCGATGCTCGTCACCTCGGCGCCATGCCGCGCCGCCAGCCCGCGGGCGGCATCCTCGAGTTCCTGCGGCCCAAGATCGCCCGCCGGCGTGTTAATGAGATCGCGGCCGAGCCAGATCCCCTCGAGGAT
>Ga0126384_10000368_pt1 | contig 24328 bp, 25 predicted proteins | sample PanSoiMetPlot_36_FD_92543 | JGI IMG/M metagenome (GOLD analysis project Ga0126384, IMG submission 92543) | Tropical forest soil microbial communities from Panama - MetaG Plot_36 | ecosystem: Environmental > Terrestrial > Soil > Tropical forest > Bulk soil | place: Panama | collected 2016-02-17 | reverse complement strand
TGTCGGCTACCTCGACGGAAGGCACACGCACCTCTTCGTTGTTGAGGCCGACGGCGGAGAGCCGTGCCAGCTCACAGACGGGGCGTGGTCGATCGGCGGCTTCAGCTGGTCGCCCGACGGGCGCTCGATAGCAGTGATCGGCGATTCAGAACCCGACGCAGACCTCCGCCGGACCACGCGGCTCTACGTCACGGACGTCGCGGGTCTGTCGCGGCGCCCGGTCGCGGAGGGCCTGGAGATGACGACACCGGCATGGTCTCCCCGCGGCGACCTGATCGCGTTCCTGGCTCCGATCGGAGAGCGGGCCGGGGCGCACGAGCGCGTGTGGGTGGTCCCGGCTGCGGGTGGGGAGCCGCGCTGTCTGACAGAACGCCTGGATCGATCGGCCGGCGGCAGCGTCATCACCGACATGCGGGCCACCGCGAGCGCTCGCCTCGAGTGGTCTGACGACGGCGACCGCCTCTACTTTCAAACCAGTGGGCCGGGCGTGGCAGAGCTGCACGCGGTCGACTTGAAGGGCGTGGTGGCAGTCGAGCTCGCCCGTGAGCGGAGCAGCATCTACGACTTCGACGTTCGCAATGGGCGGATCGCTGCCTGCGTCACGGAGCCCACCTGCCCTGGCGAGGTAATCCTGGCCGATGGTGGGCGGCAGTACCGGTTGACCGACGCCAACCCCTGGTTGTGTGATCGGTTAGTGGCAGCCCCCGAGCGCCACGTCTTCGCGGCCTCCGATGGGTTGGAGATCGAGGGCTGGGTACTCAAGCCGCCCGGCTTCGATCCGGCTCGGAAGCACCCGCTGGTCATGCAGATCCACGGCGGCCCGCATGGTCAGTACGGATGGGCGTTCTTTCACGAGTTCCAGGTGCTGGCCGGGATGGGCTTTCTGGTCGTCTACACCAACCCCCGCGGCTCGGACGGCTACGGCGAGAGTTTCAAGCAGGCCTGCGTGCGTGACTGGGGCGGCAGCGACTACCAGGACCTGATGACCGCGCTCGACCAGTTCATCGACCGGACAGGGTTCGTGGACGAGGCCCGAATGGGGGTTGCCGGCGGCTCTTACGGCGGCTTCATGACCAACTGGGTCGTGGGCCAAACCGACCGATTCGCCGCCGCGGTGTCCATGCGCTCCATCTCCAATCTGGTCAGCGAGTTCGCGCAGCACGACGTTGTGCTGTGGGGCGAGCAGGAGATTGGCCCACCGCCCTGGCCCGACCCCGACGAGCTGTGGCGGCGTTCGCCGATCAGGTACGTCCGCGACATCCGAACGCCGCTGCTGCTCCTACATGGGGAAGCGGACTTGCGCTGCGCCATCTCGCAGGCCGAGGAGCTCTTCGGCGCTCTCCGCCTCCTGGGCCGCGAGGTGGAGCTCGTCCGCTTCCCCGGGGAGTCGCATGAACTCTCGCGGAACGGCAGGCCCGACAGGCGGGTGGAGAGGCTGCGCCGCATAGCAGGCTGGTTCGGCAAGTATCTGCTCGGGGAGGCCGGCCAAACACAACAAGAAACCGCGGCTGTGGCACCGTAGCCGGGGGCTCCAGGGATGTGACGACCCGGTGTGTCCTGTTCGACCTGTACGACACGCTGGCATGGGTTGACTTCCCGGGATTAGAGGCAGGCCGAGCAGGGATGGCGGCGAAGCTCAGGGTCGCTTCGGATGCCTACCATCAGGCCTGGGAAAAAACGCTGCCCGACCGAATGTTAGGCAGGTTCGGCTGCGGTCGCGGCGACGTGGCCGCGGTGCTTGGGGCGCTTGGCGTCGATGGCGGCGCGGAGCTAGAGGCTGAGATCGCCGAGGGTGAGGAGCTGCTGTGGCGGCAGGTTGTGTCGCTCTTCGACGACGTGGAACCCTGCCTGATCGAGCTGCGTCGCGGCGGTCTCCGGCTGGCCCTGGTCAGCAACTGTGCTTATCAGACGAGGGCGGTCGTCGACGGCTGGCAGCTCGGTCGCCACTTTGACGCCGTGGCGCTGTCGTGGGAAGTGGCGCAAAGCCTGATCCGGCGATCTACCTGCATGCGTTGACGCTCCTCGGTGGGCAGCCGGATGCCACGCCTCTTGTCGATGACAAGGTGGAGTTCCTGGATGCGGCCTCGCGGCTGGGCATCCAGACTCGACTGATGTGTCGTGGCTCTCAGGCAGCGAGCGCGGCCCACCCTCCACTGGCTGGGCTCCGCGAGCTCGTGGAGCGGTGAGATGCGGTGGGGGACGCCCGCCCCTCCGCGCCGATCAGGCCTTCGCTGCCGCCTCCAGCTGCGCCTTCAGCTCGCGCTTCAGGATCTTGCCTGTGGGGCCCATCGGGAGCTGGTCCACGAACTGCACTGAGCGGGGGTACTTGTACGCCGCGACTCGCTCCTTGCAGTAGTCGATCAGCTCCTCGGCCGTGGCTGACACGCCGGCCTTGAGCTGTACGACAGCCTTGACCTCCTCGCCCAATCGCTCGTCGGGCACGCCGATCACCGCCGCCGCGGCCACGGCCGGATGGGCGAACAGGACCTCCTCGATCTCGCGCGGATAGACGTTGAAGCCGCCCCGGATGATCAGCTCTTTCTTGCGGTCGACGATGAAGAAGTAGCCGTCGTCGTCGACGTAGCCCATGTCACCGCTGTGGAACCAGCCGCTGCGCATGACCTCTGAGGTGGCCTCGGGCCGGTTGAAGTACCCCTTCATGACGTTGTGGCCGCGGATCACGATCTCCCCGACGTTGTCAGGCCCTGGTTGGAGCTCGTTGTCCTGCTCGTCGAAAATCTTCATCTCAACTCCCCAGACCGGCTTGCCGATGCTGAGGAACTTCCGCTGTTCCTTGCTGACGTTGAAGCTGGCGGTCGGTGACGTCTCGGAGAGGCCGTAGCCCTCGAGGATCGTGACCCCGAACTTTGCCTCGAACGTCTTCATCACCTCGCCAGGCATCGAAGCTCCGCCCGAGACGCAGAGGCGCAGGGAGGTGGTGTCGTACTGGCCCGCGTCGGGATGATGGAGGAGCGCGAAGTACATTGTCGGGACGCCGCAGAAGACGCTGACCCCGTCGCGCTGGATGACCTCGAGCACCTTTGTCGGCTCGAAGCGGGGGACCAGGGTGATCGTGCCCCCGGCGTAGACGGCGGTGTTCAGCACGTTGCTCTGGCCGAACGAGTGGAAGAGGGGGAGCACGGCCATGGACACGTCGTCGTCACGAAACTCGATCAGCCGGTTTGCAGCCACGTCACAGCACATGTAGAGGTTGAAGTGGGTGAGCTCGGCGCCCTTGGCCCGTCCCGTCGTGCCCGATGTGTAGAGGATGACCGCGGGATCGTCGGGTCCCGTGGCTGCGATGTCGAAGCGGGGTGAGCCCTGCAGGAGTGCGTTGAACGCGCGCGCGCCGTCCGGCAGGGCGCTGCTGCCGGGCTTCTGGACGACATATGGGAGGACCCCGTCGGGGCTGCCTTTGCGCGCCTCTTCGGCGAAGTCCTCCCAGACGATGAGTGCCCTGGCCCCCGAGTCGCCCAGGTAGTAAGCGACCTCAGGTGCCTTCAGCAGCACGTTCATGGGCACGACGACGGCGCCGGCCTTGAGGATGCCGTAGTAGGCGGCAACGAACTGAGGAACATTCGGCAGCATCAGGCCCACGCGGTCACCCACCTGGACGCCAGCCGCACGAAGGCTGCCAGCCACCTGGTTGGACAGGGCCTCCACCTGGGCGTAGGTCACCCTGAAGTCGTCGAGGAGGAGGGCCGCCTTCTCGGGCCTTGCACGCGCCGACTCCCGCAGCATCATCGCGAGGTTCAAGCTCATGAGCCGTACTGTAGTTCCTAACGGACGCTCTCACGCCAGGCTTTCATCGCCTGGTGGAACTCCTCCCTCCTGCGCTTCTCCTCCGCCCGGTGCCGGGCGGCGGCTTCGTAGTCGCCGGCCGTGATGGCCTCCACCTTCTGAACCGCCAGGTCGCGGAGCGCCCGTGCGATGTGGGCCGGCTTGCTGTCGGGATCCTTGATGAACCTGGCTGCAGAGCTGTCCGGCGCGGCCATGGCCAGGATCATGTGTGAGGGGCCCGCGGCAGCAAGGCCCTCCAGTCCTGCGAGGTCGCCGGCGCGCTGCAAAGGGTCCGTCAGCTCCTGGTCGTAGGCCGGCCGGAGCCTGATTTCGCCGGTCGCTTCCTCGGCTCCCTCCCGGCCTGGCTCCTCGCCACCTGCTGCCTGCAATCGCTGAACTGTCAGGCGAACGGTCTGCTCGGCGTCAACCATCCCCCAGATCACCGACATGGCCACGAAAGGACCCACGCGCGTCGGGTCACAGGACGATGATTGCATCCGCCGGCTCGGGCGCCGTGTCGCGCCGATGCTGTATTAGCGTTTGCGAACGGAGGTAACGCGGAGATGACGATAGCCGCATTCTCAAGCGAGTGGGCCCAGGCGTTCAAAGACGAGATCAACAAGAGCCCGGTCTACAAGCAGGCCGGGAAGGGCTGGAAGTGGACGGTCGGCCTTGTTGTAGAGGCCGAGCCGGACAAGAAGTTCCCGGACGCCAAGGGCATCGTCATGGACCTCTTCGAGGGCGAGGCTCGCGACGTCCGTGTCGGCAGCGCCGCTGACGCTCAGGCGTGCGACTTCGTCATCAGCGGCTCGTACTCGCGCTGGAAGCAGGTCGCCTTGAAAGAGCTGGACGCGACCAGGGGCATGCTCCAGGGGAAGCTGAAGCTGAAGGGCGACCTTCCCACGGTCGTGCGGTATACCAAGGCTTCGCAGGAGCTGACAGAATGCACGACCCGAGTGCCCGTCACCTGGCCGGACGAGGCGTGACCAACCCCGTCGACTACGCGGACGGCAAAGAGGCGTCAGCCTTTGCTCATTTGCTGGGCGGCCTCATCGAGGCCAACGTGGTCTCCCACCCGGAGAAGTTGAAGGACTTCCACAGCCTCAAGGCCCGGGTGGGGATCCTGGTCACCGACATCGACGAAGCGGTGACGCTGGACTTCGAGGGCGGTCACCTGGTGGTACGAAACGGGCTCGAGGAGCGGCGGGACGTCACGATCCGCGCCGACGCGGAGACCGTGATGCAGCTGAGCAACGTAAGGATCGGGTTCGCGGGGATGCCGAACTACCTGGACGCGACGGGGCGTGAGGTGGCGGGCAAGATGCTGACCGGCAAACTCAGGATCCAGGGCCTGGTTGGCAACCTGACCACGCTCAACCGCGTAACGCGTCTGTTCTCGGTCGCCTGATGTTGCGACGGATCTCGCATCTGGGCCTCGCGGTGAAGGACCTTGACGAGGCGATCAAGCTGTACGAGGAGGTCTTCGGCCTGCAGATCGCCCATCGCTGGGTAGCCGAGGCAGACCGGATGGAGGCGGCGACGTTCCGGATCGGCGACACTGAGATCGAGCTCATGCAGCCGCTGGAGGATGATTCGCCGATCGGCCGGTTCATCGCGAAGCGTGGCGAGGGCATCCACCATATCGCGTACGCGGTGGACGACGTCGGCGATGCCCTCCGCCGTGCGGAGGCGAACGGGATCCAGACGATCGACAAGGAGCCGCGACCCGGAGCCGACGGCCGCACCCGGATCGGCTTCCTGCACCCGCGGAGCACGTTCGGCGTGCTGAGCGAACTGGAGGAGGATGTCGGGCACAGACCGTGAGCAGCCGGTCCTGAACGACAGCGGCCTCGAGCTCAAGCCGTTCTATCGGGCGGCCGACGCGGGGCCCGAGCAGCCGCCACCGGGCGATTTCCCCTATACACGTGGGATCCGCAGCGACATGTACCGCGGAAGGCTTTGGACGATGCGCCAGTACGCCGGCTTCGGCACGGCGGCCGAGTCCAACCAGCGGTACAGGTTCCTGCTGGGACAGGGACAGACGGGTCTTTCGGTGGCGTTCGACCTGCCGACCCAGATCGGCTACGACTCTGACCACCCCATGGCCAATGGCGAAGTTGGGAAGGTGGGCGTGGCTATCGACTCTCTGCGGGACATGGAGATCCTGCTCCAGGGTCTGCCCATCGACCGCATCTCGACTTCGATGACCATCAATGCCACCGCCGCCCTGCTGCTGCTCCTGTACCAGCTGGTGGCGGAGCAGCAGGGCTGCCCGCCAGAGCGGATCACCGGGACGGTTCAGAACGACATCCTCAAGGAATATGCCGCCCGCGGGACCTACATCTTCCCGCCACAGCCCTCAATGCGGCTGACCACCGATCTCTTCGCCTACTGCAGCCGCGGCCTGCCCAACTGGAACACGATCTCGATCAGCGGCTACCACATCCGCGAGGCTGGGGCGACGGCTGCCGAAGAGGTCGCCTTCACGCTGGCCGACGCAATCGCCTATGCCGAAGCCGCGGTCGCCGCCGGTCTGAAGGTAGACGACTTCGCGCCCAGGCTGTCGTTCTTCTTCGCCTGTCACATGGACTTCTTTGAGGAGGTGGCAAAGTTTCGTGCCGCCCGCCGAATGTGGGCACGCATCGCGCGCGACCGCTTCGGCGCGCAGGACACGCGCTCGAGGAGGCTGCGATTCCACACCCAGACCGGCGGTGTGACACTGGCGGCGCAGCAGCCTCTGAACAACGTGGTGCGGACCGCGCTGGAGGCAATGAGCGCAGTGCTCGGCGGCACTCAGTCGCTGCACACCAACGCCTACGACGAGGCGTTGGGCCTGCCCTCGCGACAGGCCGCCGAGTTGGCTCTGCGCACTCAACAGGTCATCGCTCACGAGACCGGAGTGGCGAACGTCGCCGACCCGCTCGGCGGCTCGTACTACGTGGAGGCGCTGACCGACCAGGTCGAGGAAGAGGCGCTACGAATAATGGCCGAGGTGGACGAGCGGGGGGGAGCGGTCGCTGTGATCGAGTCGGGCTGGATGCAGCGGCGGATCGCGGAGTCTGCTTACAGGCTGCAGCAGCGAGTCGAGAGTGGAGAGCGGGCGGTGGTTGGCGTGAACCGCTTTCAGACCGACGGGGCCGACCAGGTGGAGATCGTGAAGATCGGGCCGAAGCACCAGGAGGCGCAGGTTGCCGCGCTTCGACTGCTCCGAGCCGAACGCGACAATGGTGCAGTCGAGCGGTGTCTGGACCGGCTGGAGGATGCGGCCCGAGGCACGGACAACTTGATGTACCCGCTCAAGGACTCCCTGGCCGCCTACGCCACGATCGGCGAGTGCTGCGACCGGCTGAGGCGGGTGTTCGGTGAATACCGGCCGGGCGACATCGGCTAACCGTCGCGGCGGACCTGTGAAGCCCACTGCCATGCGCTTCCTTCGTGGATCGCGGCATAGACCTCGTCTCGGAGTCGGTTGGCTTCCCTGGCGCTCAGCGTCCGAGTCGGGTGGCGCAGCACCAACCTGACCAGCAGATTCCACTGGCCGGGTGCGATACCCAGTCGCGCCGCCGGCCGGGGGGGAAGGTCCTCGGCCAGCGTTCGGGAGATGATCTCGACCGCCTCCACCGCTTCGGCGTCGCGGCCCAGCGCGGCTCGGACCCGGTCGCCAAGCTCCTCGGCCGACGTTCCGCCTGCAACCGCAATCGACAGGTCCCGACGCATCGGCGGCATGGACGAGACCGGACGGTAGGGCGCCAGGTCGAGCATCTGGGATGCCACCCGCTCGTCGGTCGAGCGCAGCAGACGGATGTCATCGATTCCCTTGCGCAGCATCAGGGTGCGATCCAGCCCGATGCCCATCGCCAACCCGCCGTATCGGCCCGGCGCCAGCCCGGCTCGAGCCAGGACACCGCGCGCCGCCAGGCCGCACTCCGCGACCTCCACCCACGCGTCGCCGCGCTGAACCTCCACCTCGAGGCCGCTGGTCGTGTAGGGATGAGACGTCCTGTTGGCGCGGTGCCGGCAGCCGGGCAGGAGCGCGCTCACTGTCAGCTCGATCATCTGGCGCAGCTGCGCTTCGCGGAGGCGATGGCGCGAGATGCGCCACAGGTCGAGCTGGTGCGGTTCTCCGACTGACTGGCGGTCGATCCTGTCTCGCCGGTACACGAGACCGACGCAGGCCAGGAGCACGTCCTGGTACTCGGCTGCCGAGATCGAACTCAGCAAGCTCGGGATCATGGCGCTGGTGTGCGTACGCAGAACGGCGTCCGAGCTGACGTAGCGTGTGTAGCGTGCGTCACGGGCCGGCGCGTCCGGCGGATACTCGAGCAGCTCGTAGTTCTCCGCGACCGACACCACCGGATGTGAGCGCTGGACGATGACAGCACAGCGCCACGCGTCACGCAGCCGGGAGATCACTTCACTGACGAGGTGCTGCATCGCATGCTGGCCCTGCGCCGCGTCAGTCAGGTCGCGGACTGAGAGCGCCTCGCGGTAGGCGTCTGGACCGATAAGGGTCCGTTCCATGGGTCGTTCCTCCGAGTCGGTTGGGGGTTGGTGGTGGGCAAGTACGCCCCGACCCGGATCGAAGGAACGAGAGCCTGCTCAGCGCATCAGAAGGGGGGTAGAGCCCGATCAGCTTTGCGTAAAGGGCTCAGGGGAGGGCCTCCCAACATCAGGCAGCGCCGGTGGACCTCGTCGCCCCGACCGCGGGCCGGGGCCGGATAAACAGCACGAGGGGTCTGCAGGCTGCCATGCGCCGAGCTTACCGTGATCCCCGGACCAGATCGAGCACTCGGTCCGCGTATGCTGCGCTGCCCCCATAGACGGTCAGCGCCGTATGCAGATCTCGCCGTTTGCCGTCCTCGGCGCCTCTCTGCAGCCGTGTCAGGTAGGACCCGGCCACGAGCATGCTGTCGTACGGCTTGTACGGGTCGGAGGGCCGCCCTGGCGCTGCTGACACCTCCTCTCGCCAGGTCGTCGGCAGGAACTGCATGAAGCCCATTGCGTGCTGCCCACCCGCGACTGGCCTGGGGTTTACCCAGTCACCGATGCGGCGGCCTTCGTTGAGGCCCAGCATCACAGCGGTGCTGCCGCCGGGCTTCAGGGCGACCACGTCGACGTGTCTGCGCAGGTCCGCCGGCACCAGGCTGTCAGACTGACCGCTGCGGCAGCGGCCGAAGTTGCACTCGACCTTGCTCACCGCCAGCAGCACATTCGGGTCTGCGCCGGTAACACCGCCCGCGTCTCGTGCAACGGAAACCAGCTGGCCTGGAGCGTCGGCCAGCGGGCCACTTGTCGATGTGCCAGCGCCAGCCACCAGGCGTTGGCCCTGGATCACCACCAGAATGAGCAGCCCGAGCAGGACCACACCCCCGAGCGCGTCTCTCGCCACTTGCCCCCAACGTAGCACGCTGAACGCGGTCGCCCTACCTTATGGGGGCGAATGACGAACCGCCGAGTCGACCCCATCAATGCTCTTAGACAGCGCCGCTACGAGGCCGCTCACGGCGACGCCGACGGCTTTCGGCGCCAGCACGAGAAGGGCAAGCTGACCGCCCGCGAGCGCATCCAGCGCCTGGTGGACCGCAACTCGTTCGAGGAGCTGGACCTGTTTGCCCGCCACCGCTCGCAGCAGTTCGGCCTCAACGAGCGCCGGCCCTATGGCGACGGCGTTGTGACGGGGATGGCCAGGATCGGCGGCCGGGACCTGATGCTGTTCAGTCACGACGCCGCGGCCTTTGGCGGCTCGCTCGGCGAGGTCTTCGCCGAGAAGGTCTGCAAGGTCATGGACCTCGCCTACCGGAACCGGGTGCCGATCGTCGGCATCAACGATTCGGGCGGTGCCCGCATTCAGGAAGGTGTGGTCTCGCTTGCGGGCTACGCCGAGATCTTCTGGCGAAACGTCGAGTCAAGCGGCGTCATCCCCCAGCTCAGCCTCATCCTGGGCCCCTGCACGGGCGGCGCCGTCTACTCACCGGCCATGACCGACTTCACGTTCATGGTCCACGGGCTGGGCTACATGTTCATTACCGGCCCCGAGGTGATACGGGTCACCACCGGTGAGCAGGTGACATTCGACAGCCTGGGCGGCGCCGAGGTGCACAACGTGAAGTCGGGTGTCGCCCACTTCCTGGCTCAGAGCGAGGACGAGTCCTTCGAGCAGGTGCGGCGCCTGCTGTCGTTCCTCCCGCAGCACTCAGGCGAGCAGCCACCGAGGGTTGCTGCCAGCGATCCGGCTGAGCGGAGTGATGCAGCTCTTACCCGCCTGATCCCCGACAGCGCGAAAGAGCCGTACGACATGAAGGACGTGATCCGCCGAGTGGTGGACGACGGCGATTTCTTCGAGGTCCAGCCGTTCCACGCGATGAACATCGTGATCGGGCTCGCCCGGCTGGACGGCCACCCTGTGGGCGTCGTGGCCAACCAGCCAAAGGTGATGGCAGGCTCTCTTGACATCGACGCCTCGGTCAAGGGCGCCCGCTTCGTCCGCTTCTGCGATGCGTTCAACATCCCGCTTGTGGTCTTCGAGGACGTGCCGGGCTTCCTGCCCGGCACCCAGCAGGAGTACGGCGGCATCATTCGCCACGGCGCCAAGCTGCTCTACGCCTTCTGTGAGGCGACGGTGCCGAAGCTCACGGTCATCACCCGGAAGGCATACGGCGGCGCCTACTGCGTGATGTGCTCCAAGCACATCCGAGCCGACTACAACGTGGCCTGGCCGACGGCCGAGGTGGCTGTGATGGGACCTGATGCCGCCGTCAACGTGATTTTCCGGCGTCAGATCGAAGCGGCACCGGACCCGGCCGAGCGGCGCGCAGAGCTGGTGGCCGACTACACCGAGCGCTTCGCCAACCCATACGTTGCGGCTGAGCGGGGTTACCTGGATGAGGTGATCGAGCCGGCCAGCACGCGCCCAGCCCTGATCAGGGCGCTTCGGCTCGCACTCCGAAAGGAGCGCAAGCGAGCGCCGCGCTGGCACGGGAACATCCCGCTGTGAAACGGGCGCCGACTCACATCTGAAGGGCGGAGCGAACCTGGGTTACGAGACGCTTCGGGTGGCGCAACACGTCGTCCGCAGTGAACCGGAGCAAGGTCCAGCTCAGGGCGCGCAGCGCGTTCTGTCTCAGAAGGTCCTTCCGGATCGCCCTGGATTCCCAGTGACACTGGCCGTCGTACTCGATGCCCAGGCGCGCATCTACGTACGCGAGATCCAGACGGGCCACACAAACGCCGGCCTCATTCCACACTCGATGCTGCAGCGCTGGGGGCGGCAGACCGGCTCGGGCCAGGACCAGCCGGAGACGAGTCTCCATGGGGGATTCCGCTCCGACCGCTGCAAGGCTCAGCACCCCGGCCACCCGGCGCCCACCGTGCCAGGACTGTCTTCCATCATTTGCATAGGCAGCGATCTCCTCGAGCGCGAGGCCGCAATGCACCAGCAACGCGTCTACAGCCACCACGGCATCCCCCGACCGGCCCCGGCGAGCCACGTCGAAAGCAGTTCGCACCGGGCTGGTTGCTCGAATTCCGATTCTCGAGACGACGTCGCCCGCGCCAAGCTCGGAGTGCCGGACCGCGATTCCGGGCTGCCCCTTCATCCAGACCCTGGGAGGGAGTGTTACCTCGACCGGTGCCTCCGAGTCGAGGATGTCCGCTCCGTAGAGGAACGCCGCGCTTCCTCCGCTGATTGCGGCGCCGTTCGGTAGGATCAGCTCAACCGCTCGGCAGCGCACTGTGTGCGAGATGGCTACGCCGGCGTGCACATAGACGTCATGGAACAGCCGGCACCACGGACTGCTTCGCAGCTGTCGCTTGGTGAGGAGGCCTCGGCGCACCGCCTCGGAGCCACGGAACGGTCCGTTCCGAAGGCTGTTCGGAACACTCGCGGATCGGGCCATGCGTGCCGCAGTGTGGCATGCATTCCTGTTCCAGTCACCTGCGCCCGTTAAGTCAAGCTTTCCTGGACCGTAGATACCTAATCCGAGAGGAATAACGTCTCCTGGGTCCAGAAAAGCTACTCTTCTCAACCGGCTATGAAGCTGCTCGAGTACCAGGCCAAGGAAGTGCTGGCCTCGCTGGGCATCCCGATCCCGCTCGGCAGAGTTGCGCGCTCGCCGCAGGAGGCCGCGCTGGCCTGCGCGGAGCTCGGCCCCGTGGCCGTCAAGGCCCAGGTGCCTGTGGGCGGCAGGGGCAAGGCCGGCGGCATCAAGCTGGCCCAGACGCCGTCTGAGGCCGGCAGTGCAGCTCAGCAGATCATCGGAATGGACATCAAGGGGCACAGGGTGCCCCTCGTCTACTGCGAGGCCGTCCTGGACATCGCCAGGGAGGTCTACCTCGGCTTCACCGTCGACCGCGACGCTCGCGCCAACATTCTGATGCTGTCGGCGATGGGTGGGATGGACATCGAGCAGGTTGCCGACGAGTCGCCTGACGCCATCGCCCGGCTCTACCCCAATCCATGGCGCGGCCCTCTCGACTTCGAGCTCAATCAGCTCGTCTACCACGCCGGCCTGGGAGAGCACGTGCGGGCGATGGTGCCGTTGATGAAAAAGCTGTACCGCGCAATACCGGAGCACGATGCGATCACGGCCGAGATCAACCCGCTGGTCGTGACCAGTGAGGGCCAGCTCGTCGCGGGGGACGCCAAGCTGGAGACGGACGAGAACGCCAGCTCACGGCAGCGGGCGCTGGAGGAGCGGTACGGCGGCGTGCTTGAGGGCGACCCCTACGAGGTCGAAGCGAAGAAGCGGAACCTCACGTACGTGTCGCTCGACGGCGAGGTCGGCATCGTCGGCAACGGTGCAGGGCTCTGCATGGGCACCCTGGACATGGTCCAGCGGGCGGGGGGGCGGGCGGCCAACTTCTGCGACATCGGCGGCGGTGCACGGGCAGAGGTCGTCGAAAACGCGCTGACCGTGATCCTGATGAACCCCAGGGTGCGTGGAGTGCTGATCAACGTCTTCGGCGGCATCACGCGCGGCGACGAGGTTGCCAGAGGCCTGGTGCAGGCCCGAGACAATCTGAGAATGACCCTGCCGCTGGTCGTGCGCCTTTCAGGCACCAACGAGGAGGAGGGGCGAGCCATCCTGAAGGAGAACGGCATCGAGCCCGGTGCCAGCGGCTGGGAGGCGGCCGAGAAGATCGTCGAGATGACGCGGTAGATGGGCATCCTGCTCAGCGCCGAGACACCGGTGATCGTGCAGGGCATCACGGGCCGCGAGGGCTCTTTTCACACCGAGCAGATGCGGCTTATGGGCACCCGGCTCGTCGGGGGCGTCAGTCCCGGCAAAGGCGGAACAACGTTCCTCGACGTTCCGGTCTTCGACACCGTCGCCGACGCCGTCTGCAAGACCGGCGCCACCGCCAGCGGCATCTTCGTCCCCGCGGCCTACGCAGCCGACGCGATCATGGAAGCCGCTGCTGCCGGAATCACCCTGATCGTATGCATCACTGAGGGCATCCCGATTCAGGACATGATCCAGGTCAAGGACTTCCTCAAGGCGTACCCCCAGACCAGGCTGGTGGGTCCCAACTGCCCGGGACTGCTAACTCCCGGCGCCGGCAAGATCGGGATCATCCCTCAGCGCTTCAGCAGTCCCGGACCGGTGGGCGTCGTCTCACGCAGCGGCACGCTGACGTACGAAACGATGGCAGCGCTGACAGCGGCAGGGATGGGACAGTCCACGGTGGTCGGCATCGGTGGCGACCCGGTGCTCGGCCTCTCGTTCTCCGACGTAATCGAGCTCTTCGAGCGGGACGCGGAGACCACCCACCTGGCGGTGATCGGTGAGATCGGGGGCTCAGACGAAGAAAGGGCCGCCGAGCTGCTGGGCAGAGGCACGCGGTTGAAGACGGTTGCGTTCATCTCGGGGCGCACTGCGCCTGAAGGCAAGCGTATGGGCCACGCCGGTGCCATCGTCTCCGGCAACCATGGAACGGCCAGGAGCAAGGAGGAGGCGTTTCGCTCAGCGGGTGTAGCCGTCGCGGAGACGACCGGGGACATCGTCGACCTTCTTACAAAGTCTTGATCGCGGGAATGCAACGAACAACTCTGGACATTCGTAGGTTCTTTTGTAGAGATGCTCGAAGAAGTGGCCGCTGCGTATCTGATCCTCGCCCCGTTGGCCGCGTGCCTCATCCTGGGCGTGGTGGCCGCCATCTGGTTCGCAGGGTCCCGACCGGCTACCGCTGAGATCCTGGCCAGGAACCTGCACCGCCCCCCCAGAACCCGCAGGCGCTGAAGTCTAGACTGGCGACGTGGGCGTACACGTCGCCGTTGTCAGGGCAGGCGGCGAGGCCCGGCTGCGGAACTCGCTGGCCCTCGGTGGCCTGCTCCTCTGGATGGTCTACACCCGCATCTTCTGGGCGGCCCATGCGGTGCACGCCACCGCGCCTCCGTGTCCGTTCCTGGCCATCACCCATCATCCGTGCCCGTTCTGCGGCGGCACCCGGTCCTTCGCCTACATGTGGGAGGGCAACCTGGCCCGGGCAGTGGCCATCTACCCGCTGGGTCCGCTGCTGTTCGCCGCCACGCTGGCGCTCATCCCAGCACTGGCTCTTGCCCTGCTGGTCAACCGTGACCTGATGGTCCGCGTACCCGACCGGCTCAGGCGCCCCCTCATCGCCGCCGGGCTCGTGGCGCTGGCCGCCAGCTGGGCCCTCAAGCTGACGGTATTGCCGAACTAGGGCGGCGGGGGGGGTCATGCGGCCCGGCGTCGAGATCGGATAAACGACTGGCGGCACTCGCATCGCGGCTCCGTACGATTGACTGACCGTTGGACTTTGAGCTGACAGAAGAGCAGCGCGCTGTCCGCGACCTCTGTCGCGAGTTTGCACAGGACGTGGTGGCGCCCGCCGCCCCGGCTCTCGACCGTGAGCATCGTTTCCCATACGAGATCGTCCGGCAGATGGGTGAGCTAGGGCTGTTCGGTCTGCCGTTTCCCCAGGAGTGGGGGGGAGCGGGCGGGGACTTCCTCTCCTACTGCATCGCCATCGAGGAAATCTCGCGCGCCGACGCTGGAGTTGGCATCACGCTCGAGGCAGCGGTGTCGCTTGGCGCGGCCCTTATCCACGACTTCGGCACCAGGGCGCAGAAGGAGCGCTGGTTACCCGACTTACTGGCTGGCCGGAAGCTCTGGGCCTTCGGGTTGACCGAGCCTCAGGCGGGGTCCGATGCCGGCGCCACGCAGACACACGCTGAGCAGGAAGGCGGTTGCTGGGTGATCAGCGGCGCCAAGCAGTTCATCACCAACTCGGGCACCGATATATCGGCCGGGGTGACGATCACAGCCGTCACCGCCAGGCGACCGAGCGCAGCCCGGGGCGAGATCAGCGCGCTGCTGGTGCCGCGGGACACACCTGGCTACGTCGTTCAGCCCGCCTACCACAAGCTGGGCTGGCATTCCTCGGACACCCACCCCCTCGCCTTCGATGCCTGCCGGGTACCCCAGGAGAATCTGCTGGGTCGCCGGGGCGGGGGTCTGCGGCAGTTCCTGCACACGCTGACAGGCGGTCGGGTGGCGATCGCGGCCCTCTCAGTCGGTCTGGCGCAGGCCTGCCTCGACGCCTCGTTGACTTACGCAAAGGAGCGGACCGCATTTGGGCGTCCGATCTCAGCTTTCCAGGCGATCCAGTTCAAGCTCGCGGACATGGCAACCGAGGTCGAGCTGGCGCGCCTCATCACGTACCGAGCGGCGGTCGCGTACCAGAACAGCCGGCGGACGACCGGCGAGGTCCAGCGGCTGGCCGCGATGGCCAAGCTGTACGCGTCCGAGGCCTCCAAGCGGGCCGCGGACCAGGCGGTCCAGATCCACGGTGGCTACGGTTTCATCGAGGAATACCCGGTCGCCCGCTACTGGCGCGACGTGAAGGTCAACGAGATCGGCGAGGGGACCTCCGAGATCCAGCGCATGCTGATCGCGAGAGAGCTTGGGTGTTAGTGATTGGCACCTAGCCGCCGGCCTCGATCGGGGGCCGGCCGGTTCCGCGGCTACTCGTCCGGGACGTCTTCCAGCTTCGGAGTCAGTTCGCACACCCAGCGCCCGTCGTCGAGACGCCGGATGAACCGCGAGTAGCCGACGTTCCGTGCGACGTTGAGGAACTGCTCCTGCGTGATCAGCGTCCGCAGGCGCGCCAGGTCCGGGAACGACGGATCGCGCATGATCCCGCCAACCACGCCAGACAGCTCGCGCCATTGCCCTTCACTGAGCGGCTCCCCGTAGCCGGCAATCGTCACCAGGAGGGCGGCGGTGGGGCCGGTGATTGTGTCAGGCAGGATCTTTTCCTGCTTGGCGCGTGCAATGATCTCGCGACCCTGTTCGATGATGGCTGCAATTCGATCTCTGCGCACACCGATGATGTCGCGACCGCTGCCAACAGTCGTTCCTTCCAGGTACCGGGGGCCTGCTTCCATCGAGTGGACAGTTATTTTAGGTGCCCATGAGATTGCAACCTGACTCGCAGTACGGACATCTGCGCGATGTGGTACGCGAGTTCGCACAGTCGACTGTAAAGCGCTACGCAGAAGACGTCGATCGCGATCATCGTTTTCCACGCGAGGCCATCGAAAGTGCGCGGGAGCTCGATCTCATGGGCATCCTGATTCCACCTGAGTATGGGGGTGCCGGACTCGACCACCTGGCTTTCACGATCTGCGTCGAGGAGCTGGCCCGGGCGTGCGCAAGCACGTCTGTCATCGTGGACGTACACAACTCAGTCGCCAGCGAGCCGATCCTTCTCTACGGAACCGACGAGCAGAAGCGCGCCTGGCTGCCTCGCCTGGCCAGCGGAGAAGTGCTGGGGGCGTTTGCGCTGACCGAGCCCGCGTCGGGCTCCGACGCTTCCGCGCTCAAGACCACCGCCAGGCGCGCGGGCGCCGAGTGGGTGCTCAGCGGGACCAAGGTCTTCATAACCAACGTCGGCGAGGCCGGGATGTACCTTGTGTTCGCTCGCACCGGTCCGGAGCCTCGAGCGGCTGGAGTGAGTGCCTTCATCGTGCCCGCCGACTGCGAGGGGCTTCGAGTGGGCCAGGTGTTCAGGAAGATGGGATTGAACGGCTCGCCCACCGGGGAGCTGGTGCTGGAAGAGGTCCGGGTTCCGGCTGCAAGTCTGCTCCACCGCGAGGGTGGCGGCTTCACGGTGGCGATGCGCGCCCTGGACTCGGGGCGCATCGGCATATCCGGTCAGGCGCTCGGGATCGCGGACGCGGCGCTGTCCGAGGCGATCGAGTACACCCGAAATCGGGAGCCCGACGGCTTGCCGATGCATGCCACCCAGGGCGTCGCGTTCATGCTTGCCGACATGGCCACGAGGCTCACGGCTGCACGGCAGATGGCCTACCATGCCGCCGTTCTATGCAGTCAGAAACGGCCGTTCACCCGGGAGGCGTCGATGGCCAAGCTGTTCTGTACTGACGCGGCCATGGACATCGCGATCGACGGAGTGCAGGTCGCCGGGTCATACGGCTACGTCGCCGACCTGCCATTCGAGCGCCACTTCCGCGACGCCAAGGCGCTCCAGATTTACGAGGGATCGAATCAGGTGCAGCGAATCGTCATTTCCAGGCATCTGCTGTCATCCCACTCCGGGACGTCTCGGGTCATAGCAGGGACCCAGGGGTGACGGCGACAGAGCGGATACCAGCGGTCTCAGTCGACCGCGATGCGCTTCGGGAGCGCTCCCGCGGACTGGCTACCGGGCTGATGGCCCTGGCCCTGGCCGCCAGCCCCGCCTACGTGGAGCGCCCTCATCTCGGGCCGCTGCCGACCACCCTGCTAGAGATCCCGCTGGTGATCGCGATCGCGGTCGGCCTCTACGCCTACCGCGACGAGCTTCCCTGGCGGTCGCCGTACCTCTGGCCGGCTGCTCTGCTCCTCGTCGCCGCGACCATCGACACTCTGGTGGCGCCAGACCGGAGAGCAGCTGCCGGGCTCTGGAAGGCTTATTTCGTCGAGCCGGCGCTGGCGGGCCTGGTGATCGCCGCGATGGCGCGCAGTCGGGCCCGGGCTCGCCTTCTCCTTGCTGGGCTGGCGGTGGCCGGCTCATATGCGGCCGTGCTCAACAGCGCCACGGTCCTGTGGGCAATTGGCCACCACGCCTTCAACGTGGTGACACCACCGGTCGCCATATACAACAGCGCCAACGCGATACCGCTCTACCTCGAGCCGCTGACGGCTTTCGGGCTGGCCATAACGTTCTTCAGCGACGACCTGCGCGAACGGATCGTCGCGACGGTCTTCAGCCTCCTGGCCGCCGTTGCGATCTTTCTCAGTTACTCGCGAGCCGGTTGGGCCACCCTTGCTGCGCTCGTCCTCTTCGTGGCGCTGTTTAGCCGCTGGCGCTGGCAGGCGGTCACCGGCACGGTAGCCGCCGGCGGCCTCCTGTTCGCCGCCTCGGGCAGCGTGCGGCGCCGGATCCTGGTCGAGTTCGACCCCTCCAGCACGCAGAACACGATCGGCCTGCGGTTGTCGCTCTGGAAGTCCAGCCTGAACATGCTCGCCCACAAGCCGCTCTTCGGCGGTGGACTTTCGGGATTCAAGGCGTCGATCTTGCCTTACAGGGATCCGGGTTACCACGAGGACCTCATCTACCCGCACAACGTCCTCCTTAACTTCTGGTCGGAGACGGGCCTGCTCGGGCTGGCAGCCTTCGTGTGGCTGATGTTCCAGTGCGTGCGAACGGCGCTTCGCGGCCTCGCCCTGGATCCCTGGCCGCGGGCGATGGCCATCGGCCTGCTGGGCCTGGCGGTGGCGTTCGGCCTGCACGGCCTTGTCGACCTGCCCTACTTCAAGAACGATCAGGCCCTGGCCTTCTGGGCACTGGTTGGGGTCCAGCTCGGCTCGCTGCATCGCTACCCCCGCTGAGAGCCGGCCGGCGATGCGCGTGCGGCCCCATGTGTCGTGATAATGGCCCTATGGACTTCAGCCTCTCGGAGGAGCAGCTCGCCATTCGGGACACGATTCGTGAGCTCGTGCAGGACAAGGTGGCGCCGCGAGCTGCCGAGATCGACGAAAAGGCTGAGTACCCCAAGGACATCGAGAAGCTGTTCGCCGAGAACGGCGTTCTCGCAATCCCCATCCCGGAGGAGTACGGCGGGATAAGCGGTTCCAGTGTCACGATCTGCATGGCCACCGAGGAGATCGCGAAGGCGTGCGCCTCTTCCTCGCTGATTCTGGGGGTCCAGTCCCTGGGCGCATACCCGCTTCTGGTCGCGGGGACCGAGGAGCAGAAAAAACGGATCTGCCCGCCGCTCGCCCAGGGTCGCATTGCGGCGTACGCGCTGTCGGAGCCTGGCTCTGGCTCAGACGCGGCCGCAATGAAGACCAGCGCACGGCGCTACGGCGACGAGTACGTACTCAACGGAAGCAAGGTCTTCATCACGCATGGCAACATCGCCGACACGCTTGTGGTGTTCGCGCGGACTGACCCGGACGGCGGCGTGCGCGGCATCAGCGCGTTCGTGCTCGAGCGTGAGAAGAGCCCATGGACGGTGGTGAAGCTGGAGAAGAAGCTCGGTATCAGGGGATCTCCGACTGCGATGCTGGCCTTCGACGAGGTACGAGTCCCAGCGGCCAACCGGCTGGGAGACGAGGGCTACGGCTTCAAGATCGCACTCTCAGTGCTCGACCGCTCCCGGCCTGGCATTGGCGCCCAGGCTCTCGGCATCGCCGAGGGGGCACTGGAGTACGCGATCGGTTACGCCAAAGAGCGGCAGCAGTTCGGTCAGCCCATAGCTTCCTTCCAGGGCCTGCAGTTCATGCTCGCCGACATGGCCACGCAGATCGAAGCGGCCCGACACCTGGTGTACCTGTCCGCGACCAAGGTGGACGAGAAGGCACCCGACCTCACCAAAGTGGCCGCCATGGCCAAGCTGTTCGCTTCTGACATGGCAATGAAGGTGACCACAGACGCTGTTCAGATCCTGGGGGGTTACGGTTACATCCAGGACTATCCGGTCGAGCGCATGATGCGCGACGCCAAGATCACGCAGATCTATGAGGGCACCAACCAGATCCAGCGAGTGGTGATCTCACGTCAGCTGCTGCGTTAGGCAGGACCGTTTCTCCCCTGCGTTGGTATTCGCGCCGCTCGATCTTTATAGTTCCGGGGCGTGAACGAGCTCTCTGACAGCATCGCCTGGCCCTCGCGCGATCCGGAGTGGGTGACCAAGGTTCTGCTGATCGGCCTCATCGGGGTGATCCCTATCGTCGGTCAGATGAACCTGCTGGGCTGGATGCTCACTGCGCTCGACAACCTGCGTGGTGGTCGTGCCGACTTACCCCCGGCCGGCTTTCACTACATCGGTCGCGGCGTCGATCTGTTCCTCGTCACCCTGGTCTACGGCCTGCTCATCGGTTTGACCTTCGGGATCTTGTTCGGTCTCGGTCTGGGCATCTCCGTCGGCACCGATGGCCGAGCCAGCGCGATCGGCGTGCCCCTGATCCTGCTCGCTTACACGCTGGCTTTGCTCGGCGGATTGGCGTGGTATCTGTTCCTTCCGGCAGTCATCGTTGCGACAGAGCGCGGAGGGATCGGTGGTGGACTGAACGTGCCGAGCCTGGCCGCGATGATCGGCGCCGACGTCAACGAGGCGCTCCAGCACGGCCTGTTTGCCCTCATCGCCTATCTCATCGGCGGCCTTGGTGTCATCCTGTGCTTCATCGGAGTGATTTTCACCACCCCCTACGGGTATGCGGTGCTCGCGGGCGTCGTGAACCACTACGAACAAACCACCGGGCCTCGGGCGACGTCAGTCGCGTAGTCGCAGAAGGAGAACTGGACATTGAGCGACAACCCGCCACCACCCGAGGGCACTCCCCCAGGCGGAGGCTGGAAGCCCCCCGCGCGGCCCAGGGAACCCGTCCCGCCTCCGGGTCCGGTTCCGCCGCCCGCGCCGCCGCCACAGCCTGAGGGACCTGCCGGGCCGCCGTCTCCGGAGCCGCCATCGTACGCGCCGCCTCCGCCGCCAGCTCCGCCTCCGGGACCGCCACGTCCGCCTCCGCCGCCTCCAGGACCGCCAGGACCGCCTCCGCCGCCGCCCTCGTATACACCTCCGCCAGCACCTCCAGGTCCGCCGCCACCACCGCGGCCAGGTCCGCCGCCGCCTCCGCCTCCAGGTGTTCCGCCGCCTCCGCCGGGTCCGCCCCCGTTCGCGCCTCGACCCTCGCCGCCACCCGGCATGGGGCCACCAGCCTACCCACCTCCGACACCTCCCTACATGCCACCGCCGCCCCCGCCAGGCGGTGGCTACCCTCCGGTAATGGCGCCGCCCACCGACAGCCAGGCCACGGTGGCGCTGGTGCTGGGCATCCTCAGCCTGCTCCCCTGCTGCTGGGTGCTGGGGCCGGTGGCCTTCTTCCTGGGCAACGCCGCGCGTGGGCGCATCGAGGCGTCAGGAGGTACGGTCGCAGGGGGAGGGATGGCCACCGCCGGCATGATCCTGGGCATAATCGGGAGCGCTTTCCTGGCCCTGATCATCCTTTATGTGATCGCCGTGTTCATCGGAGTAGCAAGCGGGTTTCGGCCGGCCGCCTGATCCGATCGAGTGAGTTCGCCCAGGATCGCCTGTGGGCGGCTCAGCTCTCTGATACCCCGAGCCGGCCGTTTCCGGGAAGGCTCCTGATGCGTTGTAACAAAGCAGAAGCCCCCGTAATGCGCATAGTCAGCCAATCCGCCCTTACAGATGACTTACGGGCACCATTCGTAGAATCTCAGCCCGGATGAGCACGCCGGGCCTGGGAAGGTTGAACACGCGGCCCCGGCGGTCGCGCTACCGAGGGCGCCGCGCACGTTCGGTGGCTCTGGTGATCGGCGCCGTATTCCTCTGCCTGCTCCTCGCTGCCGGCGGCGTGGCTGCATATCGTGTCTACGGCTTTCTGGGCAAGGTCGCCAACCTGAGCAACCCGATTCAGCTGATCCAGCGCCAGGTGGAGCCGCCGGCCGGCTCAATTGCGTGGAAGCTCAAGCACGGCCAGCGCGTAAACATCCTCGCGCTTGGCTACGGCGGCCCCGAGAACGACGCCCCATGGCTGACCGACTCGATAATGGTGGTCAGCATCGACCCTGCAAGCGGGCGGATCCTGGAGGCGTCCATTCCGCGCGACCTCTACGTCCGAATCGACGCATGGCAGGACGGACGCGACTACACGGAGAAGCTCAATGCTGCTTTCGAGGTTCCCCACGAGTCCAGGCTCTTCGCGCCTGGGCCGCTGAAGGCCGACTTCCAGGGCAAGGACGGTGCCGGCCGCCTGTCTGAGGCGACGGTCGGCCGGATCACAGGGATCACGTTCGACAAGTACGTTGCTGTCGACTTCAAGGCCTTCCGCGACGTCGTCGACGCGCTCGGGGGAATCGAGGTCCATATGGACGGCCCGCTGGACGACTGCCACTACCCGGACTACCACGACGGGTACGTGAACCATGGCGTGCCTATTGGGTGGCGCTGTCCTCCGGGCGCCGGCATCCACTTCCAGGCCGGGGATTACGTGGTCAACGGCGAGCAGGCGCTGGAGCTTGCCCGTTCACGCGACGCGACTCAGGCCGAGCAGGCCACCGACTTCGGCCGGGCGAAGCGCCAGCAGATGATCCTTTCCGCGGTGAAGAAGAAGGCGGCTTCGATTAGCGCCGTGACCAAAGCGCCCCAGCTCATGGATGCGCTGCAGGCCAACTTCGTCACGGACATGGACCTGACCGACATCAAGGCGCTGTATGACTTTGCCGCCAAGCTCCCTGACAGCGCGATCCACCACTTCGCGGTCACCGACGAGGACCTGGCCGTCAACTTCACCGGCACACGCGCGAGCTGCGGTCCGTCCGGCGTCTACGTCCTCTGCCCGATCGATCCCACGTATCGAATGTGGCAGACCGTCTTCTCGCACGCGCTCGTGGACACGCGGACGCTGGGGGAGCAGGCGCCCCTCCAGCTCGTGAACGCCAGCAGCTCATATGATCTGCAGGCGCGCGCAACCAAAGTGCTGCGCGCGTTCGGCTTCCAGCTCACCGACGGCGTCCGGCATTCGGCGACGCCGAGAACGGTGATCTACGACTATTCGGGCGGCAAATACCCACAGACAACCGCCTGGCTACAGGACTTCTTCGGCGGCGCTCAAGTCGAGCCGGCGACGCCTCCGTCGCCCGGAGTGAGATCGACCTTCGTACCGTCGCCGGGCGAAAAGACCGAGGGGCTCGTCGTGGTCATGGGCACCGACTTCTACCGGCACTGGTCCGGGATCGCATAGGAGACTCGCCCTGAGCGGCGGGACATCGCGACGTGATCTGATAGGCGAGTTCAGGGCCGGCAAGGTCCGTGGTCTGGCCAGGGCGATCACTCTGGTTGAGCAGCGCGACCCATCGGTGCGGCATCTGCTCGAGTCGCTGGGAGAGCTGGTGAAGCCGCCCTATGTCGTCGGTCTCACCGGGGCACCAGGGACCGGTAAGTCGACACTGGCCGACGGCCTGGTCGCGCTCCTGCGGTCACGGGACCAGGCGGTGGCGGTGATCGCGGTCGACCCCAACTCGCCGTACACCGGCGGTGCCATCCTCGGCGACCGCATCCGTATGCAGCGTCATGCTCTAGACCCCAAGGTCTACATCCGCTCGATGGGGGCCAGGGGCCACATGGGCGGGCTATCAGTGGCGACGAGGGAGGCGATCCGCCTGATGGGCGCCTTTGGCTTCGACTGGGTCCTGCTGGAGACGGTCGGTGTAGGCCAATCCGAACTGGAAATCGCCGCCATCGCCGACACCACGCTGGTGGTGCTGACTCCAGGGATGGGCGACGGCGTGCAGATGATCAAGGCCGGGATCATGGAGATCGGCGACGTGTTTGTGGTCAACAAGGCCGACCTCCCCGGCGCGGAGAAGACCGTCCAGGAGATCCGAAGCATGCTCAGCATGGGGACTCTTCTCCCGCCCCGCTCGACGGGGAGGGCCGGGGTCGGGGCGAAGGCCTGGCAGCCACCCATCGTGACCGCGATGGCCCTCAAAGGAGAGGGGACCGAGGACGTGATGGATGCCGTTGAGAAGCACCGGCAGTTTCAAAAGGCCAGCGGTGAGGCCCGCGAGCGCACCGAGGCCCGGCTCAAAGACGAGGCGGCGGACCTCGTCGGCGAGTGGGCCAGAGCGGAAGCCCGCCGGCTGCTGGACGCCGAACCCGCGCTGTCGCATCGCTTGCTCCGGGACCGTATACCGTACGCCGCCGCCGAAGAGATCCTGACCCGCCAGGGCCGAGAGCTGGTGCCGAAAGCGGCCCGGAGCCGGGACGCCACCTCGGAGGCCGAATCCGGCCCGGCCACTGCCGCCGGGGCGTCCAGGGCCGAACCATAATGAGAACGGCATGAGGGTGCGATACCGGCAAGAGAAGGTGGCTGAACTCAGCGGGGCGTGGGCGAGCGAGTTCGAGGCTGCGCCGAAGCGCGACGACGGCCTTGAAACGACCACGCTCTCGGGAATGGACGTCAGACCGCTGTATACGTCCCAGGACCTGTCGACGCGACCTGAAGAGATGCCCGGGCAGTTCCCGTACACACGCGGAATCCACCCCGGAGGCTATCGC
>Ga0126384_10000366_pt1 | contig 24380 bp, 21 predicted proteins | sample PanSoiMetPlot_36_FD_92543 | JGI IMG/M metagenome (GOLD analysis project Ga0126384, IMG submission 92543) | Tropical forest soil microbial communities from Panama - MetaG Plot_36 | ecosystem: Environmental > Terrestrial > Soil > Tropical forest > Bulk soil | place: Panama | collected 2016-02-17 | reverse complement strand
CGTGGGCAGCCTTCGCGCCACGACGTGCGCGCGATATCCCGGGTCCGGCTCTGCGGCCTCAGCGGCGAGCGGATGACCGAGTGGATTGGCCCGGACCGCAGCCCCGCCCGCGCGGTCCTCGACTTGATGCTTCAGGAGGACCAGCTGCAGCACATGGAAATCAACATGCGCGAGGGCCCGTGCCTGAGCAGAGTGGCCCGGTTCGCGCTGACCTACTCCAGCTTTCTCAAGGAACGACCCGACGCGGTCCGCAAGCGCCTGCTGGCAAAGACGCTGGGTGTGCCAAGCCTTGGGACAAATGATGAGTTTTTCGCACCCTTCGTCTGACGACTCGTTGCGTTACGCGAACCAACCCGACGTCCGGGCCTGGTATGGGCAAGTGCGGCTCTGGCTTACTCGCCTCGGGGGCCCCTGGCGTCTTGCTAGAGTCGAGATTCTGAAACTGTTCTCCGCCAAGCTGCTGATGATCACCGCTTTGATCACAGGCGCTCCCTATTCATTGCGCGCCCGAGCCGAGGCTCCCGTGGCGATGTTCTGGGACCAGGATCTGGCCTTTGACTATGACCGCGAAAACTACCAGCGAACGCTCACCAACATCGTGCAGACGAGCTACTCGATGGTGCAGGCCGAGATTGGTTGGACACCACAGCGAGCCCTCAGGATCCAGGTCTACGCGCCGGCGCACTACGAGAAGGAATTTGGGGCCGCCGCCGCGGCGACTCGTGGCGCTCACTACCGCCAGGGGGCGATCTACGTCAACGGTGGAAAGCGACTCAACGACCGGTTTGCCGGGCTGATGGTGCACGAGCTAACCCACGCCTTCATCGATTTTCGCGGAACCGGCCACCGGATCCCCATCTGGTTGAACGAAGGACTCGCCGAGCGCCTCTACTGGAAGCGCGAGGGGCTCGATACCTTCGCTCCCAATCAATTGATGTCACTCCAGGCAGCGCGGCGGCAAGGCGCGCTCACACCGCTCCCCACCTCCGGCGTGGTAAAGCTGGATTACCTGCAGTTCTACGCCGCGGCGCTCTTTGTCGAGAAGAAGGTTGGAAAGGACAAGATGCTCGCCCTGATCAAACGCACCCTCGAGGGCGAACCCTTCGAGCGCGCTCTGGATCGCGAGGTCCGCTGGACGATGAGCGACCTCGAGCGAGAATTCCTCGCCTGGGTAGACCTGCAGCGGCTCTAGGGATCACTTGGGCTGCAGGGATCCACGGAAACGTTGACCGGTCGCGCACTGGAGTGCTAGTCGCCCCGTCATCTCGCAATATCAAGGGAGAGGAAATCATCATGAAAAAAACATTGTTGGCTCTCGTCGCATCCGTAGCTGTGCTCGCGGTAACTGATCTGGCGGCAGCGAAAGAGAAGAAGACCACCGCATCCGCCGGCCACGATGCGGTGATGCTCACGCCCGATCAGCTCAAGTGGGGGGACGCACCCCCGGCGCTTCCGAAGGGTGCGCAGCTTGCCGTGCTCCAAGGAGATCCATCCAAAAAGGGTATGTTTGCGATCCGTTTCAAGATGCCGGACGGGTACAAGATTCCGCCGCATTGGCACACGAATACCGAGGAGCTCACGATTCTCAGCGGCACCTTCATGCTTGGTATCGGCGACAACTTTGACGAGGCGTCGATGCACTCGCTCGCTCCCACGTCGTATCACTACCTACCCGGCAAAAAGCATCACTACGCGATGGCAAAAGGCGAAACCGTGGTCGAGATCCACGGCATCGGGCCATTCGACATCCACTACCTGAACCCGGCCGACGACCCCACGAGGAAGAGCGCGGCAAAATAAAGCTGGCCGACGAATCAGTTCGCGCCGGGAGGCAGCCCTACCACAGGGGAGATTTTTCCGAGTTGATTTCGCACCAAAGCTGAGTATTCGGACCGTGGGTTGAGCTCGAGGGATTCTTTCCAATAGCGTCGCGCCTGAGACCGATTTCCGAGCTTCAGGGCGATCGCACCCGCGTGGTAGAGCAGCCGAGCGTCTCGTATGCGAACCGAGAGCGCTCCTTCGATCTGCTTTTGAGCGTCGGCATATCGCCCATTGGCATAGAGAGCCCAGGCGTGCGCATCGAGGGTGTAGACGTCGCGTCGCCCCGCGAGTTCGAGCCGGGCGATTCGCAGGGCCGCGGCCGGCTGGTGAGAGTGGTCCGTGTAATAGAAAACGAGCTCCCGGTTTGCGTTGTCAGCTTGCTTCAGCTCCCGCCGAGCCTTTTGTTCGAACTCCAAATACATCCGCTTTGCTTCCACGAGTCTTCTGGCTTTTTCCAAGCACTCCGCCAGCGCGTAGGCATTTTCTGGATGAGGCGCGGATTCGTAGCGCTGTCGAAGCAAGGCGATCGCCTTCGCTTCCTGGCCCTTTGCGGAATAAATTTTGGCCAGGTTCCCGAGTGCATAGTGGTAGTTCGGAAACAGCTCCAGCGCCTGGCGAAGAAGCCCCTCGGCATCGTCCAGGGCGCCTGCCGTCCATCGCAAGTGCGCGAGCTGGGTTAGCATCCAGGCGCGATCCTCAACCTCGGTGGCCTGAACCTGTTGATAGGCGGATCGCATCAGATCCGCGGCTCCTTCCAGGTCCCCGAAGAGCTCCCTCAGGTATGCGGCGCGCGTGAGACCGGGCACATTTCCAGGGCGAATGTCGAGCATCCACTGCGCGGCCTTCTCGGCCTCGCTGTAATTGCCGATCTCGACATTCGCGTCCACGAGAAAGCCATAGATTGAAACATCGTCGGGCACTCTTTGGTTCAAAGCGCTCGCGAGCTTCAACGCCTTCGCAAACTCGTGTTTGCCGAGGAGAACCCAGACCTGAACCTTCTGTCCTTCGATATTACCTGGCATCAGCAGGAAAGATTTCTGGAGCGCCGCGTCGGCCTGCTCGTAATAGCTCACGTCCGAGGTTTCTCGCGCCCTCCGCGCGAGCGCGATCGCCAACTCGTTGTACCTTTGAAAGATGTTGGGGTTCTTTTCGATCGCCCTCTGCGCCCACTGTATTTTTTGTGCAGCGGGCGACAGCTTCTCGGTCTCGGCATCCGCTGGCCTCGCGACCAGCGCCGACGGGAACAGCAAGGCAAGGACAAAAGCGCGATTCACGATTGCATCCTCGAATCGCACTAGTTGATCGGCCCGCCGCCAGGCTCCCCAGGATCGATGTGCCTGCGATTTCGGCCGCTGGGACAATCCGCGAGGTAGGGAAACTGTGTTCGGTAGTCGGCGTCGTTCCGATTGACTCCGTCGCCCAAGCGTCCATTCACTTCCGGATCGAAGCCCGGGAAGGGGTCGTGCAGCACTCCGCCAACTCCCACGCGCAGCGTTATGTCGACCACGTCGTCGTACAGGCGGCGGCCGTTCGGATAGCCAGCGACGTCGCCACCGATGAACCCCAACCGGCTCGCCATTTCGATCGGCGTGGCCGGGATTCCGGTATTAAGCCGTAGAAGATCCGCGATCGGGCCCGAATCGCTCGGCTGGCAGCCGGGACAAATCGGAGGAGCGTAAACCACCAGCGGCAGTAGATCGGTTCTGGGCGGAGGAGGAACCGCCAGCGCACCTCCATAGAGGGCCTCGACGATGTGGACGATCGGCGGGTCGAGGAAGAAGCCAGCGAACTGCTCGTCGTTGGCGGGTTGATCCATGCTGAAGCGATCCTTCGATCCAATTCCAATCAGAAGCTCGTTGATCAGCGGATTGCCGATTCGTTGCACTTGGCGAAAGTCGCCGGAGCTGTGGGATGGGTGCGGGGAGCGGCGAACCGTTACCCGAGGCCGAGAAGTCGTTCCCCACACCCCGATCACCGCGTCCGGCGAGCTGGGATCCTCCACCCTACCCGTCCTCGTCAACTGGTCGATCGGCACTTCGATGGCGATCGCGTTCACCGCAAAACCGGAGACCGTATCGCTAGTAAGATTTTGTGTGGTGAGCACGCTGGGGTCGTCTTCCGCGGCGGTGAGGACTCCAGGAACTCCGCTCGCGAGAGTCCGGAAATTGGCGGTGTCGAACGCAGCTCCGAGATCGATCCAGAAAGGATCGTCCACGGTTCCGGCGAAGACGGAGATCCCGTCGTCGAGGTGATAGGTGCCGGCGTCAAACACCGCGGCGTAATCGATGGTTCGAGGACCTGCGTTGGCAGGGACGGCAAAGAACGGGGAGCCATCGGGATTGGTGAGCTGCCTTTCCTGGCCGCCTCTCACCACGGTAGCGGTGTAGGTCTGGCGGAGGTTCAATCCGGGGTTGTTGAAGTCTCGAATTTGCGGTGGGACCACAAGCTGCCCGGTGTGCGGATCGAAGGCGCCGTTGTCCCCGATCCCTGCCAGAGCCGTGTAAACGCCAGGCAATTGGTATTCGGTGGTGAAGCGAAACTTGAAGGTGATGTCCGCCAGCGCATCCCGGTCGTTGTCAATTTTGATCTCGTAGAGAATGTCGGGGTCGAACGGAAACCAGGTCGGACCATTCGCCGGCTCCAAGAAGGGATCGACGCAGAGAATGAGGGTCACCCTTGGCGTACCACCAGCACAGCTTGGCCCATAACTGACGAAGGCATAGAGATCGGTGATGTCCGCCTTCTGGTCGAGCGCGGTGATCGGTGCTTCTCGATGATTGGAAGCGAATACTGCTTGTGACCCAAGCAGCGACGATATCAGCAAAAGCGCACGTATCCCGTAGTGTCTTTTCACTTGCACTCCTCCTGGCGATGGAAACCCCTGCGAAACTGCGATCGCCGCTATGTACGGAGGACCCTGCGATTCAGATTCATCGGGCCGAGTCACAAAAAGCAAACCCGCAGACCGTCCCCGAAGGCAGCAGCGGGACGGCTGCGGGTCTTGACGACTCGAGATCGGGCTACGAATCTCCGCCCGGTCCCGAGTAGAAAATATTACTCACTCGCGATGCGTCACTTCGCCTGTCTGAGGATCGAGGAATAGACGGTCGCGTCTCGGCCCGCGCTCGAAGTCGAACATTCGCTTCACCGAGCCAGCGATCTCGTCAGAAGAGCCGCCGAGACGTCCCAGGCTCCAGTTGTCCTCGACGAAGCGGAGGAGCGAGCTTTGGTCGGTGACGCTGCTGTCGACGAAATTCCTTTTCGCCCAGGGCGATACTGCCAAAAGTGGCAAGCGAGGCCCATAACCGCAGCGTCCGCCGTAAGGCGCCGGCGCGGAACCGCACATGCCCGGGCCCGTAAGACCGTCCCGGCTGGTTTGAGACTGGCTGACGATCGGTGGCATTGCGTGATCGTACCAGCCGTCGGAGTCATCGTAGGCGATGAAGACCGCGGTGTGGCGCCACTCCCGCTGGCGCTGAAGGCGATTGATCGTCTCCACCAGGAATACCTGCTCGTCCAAGGGATCGGAGTACCCCGCGTGCCCGTCCTGGTAGGCCGCAGCCTTCAGATAGCTCACCGCCGGCATGTTTCCGTTCTCCACCGCGGCCCAGAAATCCGCCAGGTCGTACTGGTGATTGGCCTGATCGGTGTAACCGATCATATCCACGGAGGTGGCAGGTAAGTGGTGCGGGTTGTACGTGGAAGCGTAGTACTGAAACGGTTCGTGATGCGGAATGTAGTCGGTTACCATTGCTCCGCCGATGTTCACATGCGTGCTGCCGCATACGGCGGTGCCATCGGGAAGCCGCTCGGTCGGAGCAAACCCACCTTGAAACCATCCCCAAGTAAGGCCGTTGTCGTTTAAGAGATCGCCGACGTTTCTGCCTCCCATCCGCACAGTGCCGCGACTCTCGGGAACGCAATCGTCGTCTCCCGGGCGGGGATCGCCGATGATCGTGTTGTCGATGACACTTGATTCGTCGATCGGCGGACGAACCACCGATGCCGGATGGGTTTGTCCGGCGGTGAGATTGAGCGCGCCCGGCGTGGATGGCCCAAACACCGTGTTGTAAGAGTTGTCGCTCATCGCGAAATGCTGCGCGTAGTTCCACAGCGCGGTAACGGTATTCCCGTCGTAGTAAGCCATCACCAAGCCTGCTCCGAGTCCATAATCGCAGCTCTCCTGGTGGCCGCTTGTGAACTCCGGGAACATGTTCATCAACCCGCTATTCATCGCCTGCTGCTCATGCAGGTAGTCGTGATCTTGATCGCAGGTGATTGCCTGGTCTCGTCCCAGTCGTACGGGTTGAGCGCTGTTGGGGTTATGGCGCAGCAGGGTCCCGAGGAGCCCATTGACGGCGGGGGTCCCTTCCATGGCTCGGAAGTGAGGTTCCCCTGGAGGGTTTGCCGCCCTCGGATAAGTTCCGAAATAGTGATCGAACGAAATATTCTCTTGAAAGACGATCACCACGTGTTCGATCGGCGTGGTGGTTCCGCCGGCGAGCGCGGAAGCCGCGACCAGGTTCAAAAACGCGGACGCGAGCAAAGATGTTTGCCTCAGTGTGAAGCTCATTGACCCTCCCCGGAAAAAAGAGGGCAGCACGGTATCTTCGACAGCGCACCCCGGAGTGAATTGTGCGTAAACAGTAGGTCAACGGAACGGGTCCAGGCCCCGCGACCAATTGGGAGTGAGCTGCGGCGACAGCGCAGAATCGGCAGGGCTCAGCCAGCCATCAACTCGGCGCTGCGGGGCTCGCGCCTGTAAGCCGAGGGTGGCCGGCAGTATTTTCGCTTGAAGGCTCGATGGAATGCGGCGGCGGAGGCATAGCCCAGTCGCTGGAAGACCTCCGAGACGGAGAGCTCCGTTTCCTGCAGCCACTGGTAGGCCAAGCGCAAACGGTAGGCGGCCACGTAAGCCATCGGGGTGTTGCCTGTCCGCTGGCGAAACCGCGCCGCGAAGACGGAGCGCGAAAGTCCCGCGTGCGCCGCAAGCGACTCCAGGCACCAGGGGTGCCCCGGTTTGTCGTGAATGGCCGCAAGGCTGGCGGCGATCGGCGGGTCGCGCAGTGCTTGCCACCAACCTGTTCCCGGAGCCTGACTACGATTCCACAGCATCCGCAATACCTGAATCAGCAGCACCTCCGTCAATGAACGCGCCGCGTGCTCGCTTCCGTGCTGCGCCGAGCCAACTTCGTGCGCGAGCAGTCGCAGTGCTGCGGAAAAAGTGCCGAACTGCGGCCAGCTCCCTCGGGGAAGGTGTAGAAGATTTGGCAGGTGTCGGAGGCTTCCCGGCGGGCCCTCGGGATCGTCGAGCGAGAACCTGCCGCACACGATTCGGGTAAAGGTACCGCCGCCGCCGAAATGGACCGCGCCCTCGGAGGTCTTCCGTCGCAAAAGGGTTTCCAGCGGATCCACGCGACTGCCGGGGGCGTCGCACAGCGCGTGCCCATCGCCATGGAAGAGGACCACCAGATCGCCCGCCTTCAGCTGCAGGCGACGGCCCGTGCGGCACAGGAGCCAGCAAGATCCCGACTCCACCAGGTAAAACGGGGCCCAGTTGGACTTCGGCAGAGACATGCCCCACGGGGCGCTCAGAACCATGGCGCGGTAGAAGCTCGCGTGCAGCCGTAGCGAGCGAAGGACTCCGGACAGGACGTCCATCTCGTTTTCCCTTCAGCGGCCACGGACGTGAAACCACGTCGCGTGCTTAAAAGTAGAAGGGCCAAACCGAGAAGAATGGTCTCATCGGTGTTAGATCAATGACTTAAATGCCCGATTCGGCCTCGCAGGTAACCGAGCTTCTTGCGGCCTGGCGAAAGGGGGACCCCGAGGCGCCCGGAAAGCTGATGCCGCTGGTGTACGGCCAGCTTCGGCGGATTGCTCGGAACCATTTGGCGCGAGAGAGGGCCGACCACACGGTCCAGGCGACCGCGCTGGTGAACGAAGCATTTCTCCAGGTGGTCAGAAACGAAAATGCCGAATGGAAGGACCGGCTTCATTTCCTCGCTTTTTCCGCCCAGGTGATGCGTCGTCTGCTGGTCGCCTACGCGCGAAGGCGCGCGCGCACGAAACGGGGTGCGGGACTGGAACGTTTGTCTATCAGCCAAGGCAACATCGCTGCCCCGGATCAGGGGATCGATGTCCTCGAGCTGCACGAAGCATTGCACCGGTTGAGTTCCTTAGATCCTCGAAAGGGTCAGCTGGTGGAGCTTCGCTTCTTTGCCGGAATGAGCGTCCAGGAAACCGCGGAGGTTCTCGGGGTCTCGCCGATCACCGTGAAGCGGGAGTGGTCGAAAGCCCGAGCCTGGCTCTACAACGAGCTCCGAGCAGAGGGCGGGCAGTGAGTCCCGAGCGCGGGAAACGTTCAATTGGCGGCTTTCGCGAGCTCAGCCGCCACCGGATCCGCGCTTCTGGTCACAAACTGCGGCAGCTTGTTCTCCGGCAGAAAGGCCTCCATCCTGCGAGAGAGCTCCGTCTTCTGCTCCGGGGTCAGAGACCCGCGCCCCTCGGCGAGATCGAGGACCGCCTTGCGAAAAGCTTCTAGGTAGCTCTCGGTCCAAGCAATGAGCTCCAGTCCGCCGGGTTCGCCGTGCCCCGGGTACACCGCGGTGACACCCAGCTCTCGCAGTTTGGATTTGAGGGGCTCCAGTTTCTTCAACCACTCGCCACTGTGGCCGTCAGACAGAAACCCGTGGACATGGTTGACGGCCATGTCTCCGAGAAACACCGCTCTCGGAGCCGATTCCATGACCCAAAACGAATCAGCGTGTGACTCGCCCGGGCCGGCGTCATACGCGGTAAATCGAACCCCGCTCAAAGTGACGGACTGACCATCGTCCAGGGTTTGATTGGGAAACGCTCTTCGTTCTGCCCAAATGATGCCGGCGCGCTTCAACGAGGCGCGCCCTGGAGATCATGCCGATCTCCAAGGATGCCCTGACTGGGTCAGACCTCGAGATCTCCCTTGCAGGCGTGGAGACCCGCGTCGGCGAGCTCGATCCAGCTATGGAGCACGTCCGTCAGCTGCTCTTGATTCCGTCGATGCTGTCACCGGGCCTTTTGCGAATCGATCGATCTGGGCTCCGCTCCGCAAAGATCCACGCTTTCGGCAACTGGCAGAAATCGAGGAGAAATGATTACAGGAGCCCGCGGACGGCCGGCAGCATCTTCATCCAGTAGGGCACCCTCGCATTGACGATGTGGGTTTGGGAGCCCGGGCCGAAAATGGCCCGGTGAAGGCTGGAGTCCCCGCTCAGCTCTGGGTGGAAGGTCGCTCCCCAGACGTTTCCTTGACGAACCAGGATCGGCTCATTGCGGTAGGTGAGGAGCACTTGAGCCGCCGGCCCAACCTTCTGGATGCGCGGCGCGCGAATGAACACCAGCGGAACGGGCGAGAGCAGGGCTCGGGAACGGGGCGGATCCGAGGCCGCCTCGAAGCTGTCCAGCTGCCGCCCCCACGCGTTCCGCTCGACGGTCACGTCCAGCCAGCCCATGCTCGGTTGCTCGGGATGGACCACCCGCCGCGCGGCGAGGATCAGCCCGGCGCAGGTGGCGAGCACCGCATGCCCGCTGCGGACGAGCTGGTGGAGCGCCTCGGTCAGGTTCTGCCGATGGATGAGGCGCAACTGCGAAGTGCTCTCGCCTCCCGGAAGGACCAGGCCATCAAGGTCGCGGAGCTCGTTCCTGGAGCGGACCTCGATGGCATCGTGTCCGAGCCGGCGAAGCACGTCGAGGTGTGGATGGTATCCGCCCTGGAGTGCCAGAACTCCGATGCGAGCCATCACCAGCCTCGCGCGGCCATCCGTGAGCCTTCGGACAGCTGGGCCATCTCGATCCCTCGCATCGCCGCTCCCAACCCCGAGCTGATCTCGGCCAACTTCTTGGGCTCTTGCCAGTAGGTGGCGGCGTCGACGATCGCTCGAGCCCTCTTGACAGGCTCATCGCTGAGGAAGATCCCACTGCCCACGAAAACCGCCTCCGCCCCGAGCGCCATGCAGAGCGCGGCATCGGCAGGGGTGGCAATGCCTCCCGCGGCGAAGTTGGGGACCGGCAGGCGCCCAGTCTCGGCCACGGTGCGCACCAGGTCCAAGGGAGCGCCCAGTTGTTTCGCTTCGGTCACCAGCTGTTCCCTGTCGAGCGTGCGCAGCCGCCGCAGCTGGGAGCGAATCGCACGAAGGTGGCGGACTCCTTCGACGATGTTTCCGGTGCCCGCTTCGCCTTTGGTCCGAATCAGCGAGGCACCTTCGCCGATCCGGCGAAGCGCTTCTCCCAGGTCGCGACAGCCGCAGACGAAGGGGACCTGGAAGGCGTGCTTGTCGATGTGAAATTCTTCGTCCGCGGGAGTGAGCACCTCGCTCTCGTCGACGAAGTCCACCTCCAGCGCCTCGAGGATCTGCGCTTCCACGAAGTGCCCGATGCGGCACTTGGCCATCACTGGGATGCTGACCGCCTCCTGGATCTGCCGAATCATCGCCGGATCGCTGGCCCGAGCCACCCCGCCCTCTTTGCGGATCTGAGCGGGGACGCGCTCCAGTGCCATCACCGCGCAGGCGCCCGCTTCCTCGGCGATTCGCGCCTGATCGGCGCTGACCACGTCCATGATCACCCCGCCGCGCAACATCTCGGCCAGTCCCACTTTGGTTGTCGCCGTCGACTTCTCCATCGCGTCCTCCGAAAATTCACACCACTTCGAGCCGGGCCCCTGCCGTGGCGCTCCCCTGCCCTCTGCTGCGCCGTTCCACCACTGCCCAGGCCTTTCCCAGCCTCCGAGCCCCTTCGACCAGTCGGGCCGGCGGCTCGGCGCAGAACGTCAGGCGCAGACCGCTGACCTCCGAGGCGCTGATGGCGTTGACCGTACCAGGGGCGACCATTACGCCCTGCCGCTTGGACTCCTGAAACAACTCTTCCGGATCGACCGATGCCGGCGTCGGCAGCCAGAGAAGGAGCCCGGTTTCGGGGTGCTGCCACTGGACCTGCCTGGGCAAAAACTTCGCGAGGCCGCTTTCCAGAGCATCGCGGCGGCGACGGTATTCGACCTGAACCGTGCCCAGGTGCGCGCGCAGGTAGCCGCGTTCCAAGAATTCCGAGAGCGCGTGTTGAAGCAGCGCCGAGGTTCCCAGGTCCATCGCGTGCTTGAGCGCGGACAAGTGCGGGCGCAGGCTGCGCGGACAGAGCAGATAGCCGATCCGCAGCGCCGGGATCAGCTTCTTGCTGAACGTCCCCATGTAAATGACTTCGCCGTCGAGAGTTCGCAGCGCCGGAAGCGGCGGCTGGCCATCGAGGTTGAGATCCGAGGCGTAGTCGTCCTCGATCAGCGGGGTGCCCGCGTCGTGCGACCAGCGAACCAGCGCTTGCCGCCGCGCCGCCGAAACCCTTCGGCCGGTCGGGTTTTGACAGTTCGGCATCAAGTAGAAGCCCTTCGCGCCCGAGCGCCGATGGCGCTCGAGCTCCGCCATCTGCGGGCCTTCCTCGTCGCTCGGAATCCCGATCAGCCTGGCCCCGGCGATGGTCAGGACACTGAGCGCCCCGGTGTAGGTGGAGGAATCCACCAGAAACGGATCTCCGGGGTTGATCAGTACCCTGGCCACCATGTCCAACGCCTGCTGGCTGCCGGTGGTGATGATCAAATCCTCGCCGCAAGCGGGCACGCCCTGGCGCGACAGATCTTGAGCGATGAGCGTTCGGAGGCGAGGCAAGCCTTCGCGGGTGGTGTATTCCAACGCCCGCGCCCTCGTGGTTCGCAGCACGTGGTCGAGGCACCGCCGCAGCAACTCGTAAGGCAGCAAGTCACTCGAGGGCTGCAGGCGGTTGAGGTTGATCGCTCCATTCAGATGGAGGGTGCGGGCCAGGCGCTCGGAGCGCCCCAGCGGCTCGGCGCGTGTGCCGCTGGACAAGAGCGAGGCCCAGGGGAGCGCTTCAGCGCCGGGGCTTAAGCTCGCATCCGCGGCCTGCCTGGACTCAGGCGCCTGAGGGGCCACGAAGGTTCCTCTCCCCACCGTGGAATGCACAAAGCCGGCGCTCTCCAGATCTTGATACGCCCGCACCACGGTGTTGCGGTGGGCATTCAGCTCCTTCGCGAGGTTCCGAGTGGCCGGTAGGCGGAAGCCGGTGGGGAAGGTGCCACTGCGGATCCGAGCGATCACCTGATCGAAGAGTTGACGGTACAGCGGCTCACCGCTCTTTGGGTCGAGGACGATACCCGTGGGTGTTGTCGTCAAAGGCCACCTCCTTGCCAGTCCCCAATATGCGGGCGCGATGCCCGCGCCCTCAAGGACCAGGCGCGCTAATTGTCACAGACCAAATAGTCCAATATGCACTTATATCATAGACCAATTAGCTGGCGCTGAAATGGGGCCAAGCACCGAGATGACCGGTCAAAGGAAAACGCTCGGGCAGAACCAGCATTCTGCCTCGCTCGAGCTCGGCGGCGGCCGGGGCCGAACCGACCTCTCGGTTTTAGCTGCTGCGTTTCTATGTGCCGCGCAGCCGGATCGATTGGACGCGCGATCGCCGCAATCACGATGGAAGAGCTGCGCCGGTGCTGAGCCTACAAAGCCCGCGCCGCGCCCACCTCGCGGGAAGCCGGTTTCAATCTATGCTTTGGCATTGCATGACCTACAACCGCAAGGAGCTGCTCGAGAGCGTCGACGGTGACCAAGAAGTCGCGCGGGAAGTGATCACCATCTACCTCGCCAGTGCCCCGTTGATGCTCAAGGCACTCAGCGGAGCGTTGGACCAAAACGACGCCGCCGCCGTATCCGATGCCGCCCACGCCTTCAAGGGTGCGCTGATGATGCTCAGGGCGCACCCAGCCGCGGCGATCGCCAAGGAGATCGAGATCGCCGGCCGCCAGGGGGACCTGCACACTGCGCGAGTCCAGCTCCCGGCTTTGAACCTCGAGGCGCAGAGGCTCCTCTCCGCGCTCTTGGCTTACTGCGACTCACCTGAGCTCGACGGCGCCCGTTGAGGGGCCGAGTGCTTCGCCGCGCATGATCGATCTCGCGCTCGCCCAAGCTCGCACGCCGCGGCGGCGCCGTAAAATCCTCGCGCTGATCGCTCTCGCAGCGGCCGTCGGGTGCACCCAGCCGACGGAAAATCCTGCGCGGCAAAGTTCGGCGCTCCCAGACAAGATCGTCATTGGGGCGACGCTCCCGTTGACCGGGGCCGAGGCGCGCATCGGCGGCTTCTACAAAGAAGGCTACCAGCTCGCCTTCGAGGAGGCGGACAGCCAAGGAGGCCTGCTCATCGCCGGGAAGCGAATCCCGGTGGTTCTGCGTCTGGGCGATGACGAAAGCGCGCCGGCCAAGGCGATCAGCTTGGCGGAGTCGCTGATCACTGTGGACCGGGTCAACGTGCTGCTGGGCACGTATTCCAGCTCGCTGGTGGAAGCTCAAAGCTCGGTCGCGGAGAAGCACCGGATTCCGTACGTCAACGGCGGCGGAGCGGCCACCGACATCTATCAGAAGGGGTACCGATACCTCTTCGGCTTCTTGGCGCCGGTGGAACTGCTCGCGGATGCGATCATGCGCTGGGTACATTCGCAGCAGAAGGCTGGAAAGCTCCCGCGGCCTTCGACGATCGCGGTGCTTTGGGAAAACACCTCCCACGGAAAAGATTTTCGCAAGGGGGTGTTGCAGTTCGTCGGAATCCACGGCTCGGACTACACCATCCTCCTGGATCGACCGTTCGAGATGAACTCCGAGGACTTCACCGGGTTGATCAAGGACCTCAAAGCCTCGCGTGCCGACATCGTGCTCGCGGACGCCCATCTGCCAGACTACATCAAGATCCAGCGCCACTACCTGGCCGCGAAAATCTGCAGCAAGGTGTTGAGCTACGGAGCTCGAGGACCCGAAAAGCAAGCGGCTGAGGTGCTGGGACAAGCCAACGTGAACTACATCCTCTCGGCGGTCTGGTGGAATCATCAGCTCGGCTCGAAGGGTCTGACCAAGCGCTTCGTCGACTCGTTCCGCTCGAAGTTCAACCGCGAGCCCGAGTGGTACCAGGCGATCAGTTACGAAACTGCGCGGGTGCTGTTCACCGCCATCGAGCAAGCCAATTCGGTGGATCGAGAGGCGATCCGGGCCAAGCTGGCCTCGATGGACATCGAATCGATTCTTCCCGGCGGTAGGCTCACCATTTACGACGAGAAGGGGCAACAGGCGCACTATCCGTTCGTAGTTCAGCAAAACATGCCGGACGGAAGCTCGCCGATCGTCTTTCCGCTGGACGTCGCCAATTCGAAAGGCGTCGTCCCGAGCTGCAAGGAGTAGCGGACGCCGGCGATCCGACCGCGGCTGGGACATCTGGTGCGACCGCTCAACGTCAGAGAGAAGGTGATGGCCCTGCCGGTGGTCGCCACCGCGCTGCTGCTTCTGCTTTTCGGCGTGAACTCGTTCTTCAGCAACCAAAACCAGCAGCTGATCATTCGCATCCAGACCATCCTCTCACCGGCCTACGAGCTCACTGCCGACCTTCAAGATCTTCTCAAAGAGATCGACGGCGCGATGGAGGACGCGGCGATTTCGGAGGACGCTGGTCGTCTGGGCAGCGCGGACGCCTTGCGGGATCGATTTTTCGCTCGGCTCTCCGAGCTGAGGAAGAATTCGGCGGCCAGCATCAACGTGGATCGCATCGAGGCCGCCTTCCACGAGTACTACCCGCTGGCGCGCGAAACCAGCGAGCGGATCATCGACCACAAGCCGGCCTCGTACCTGTTTCAGGTCAGGATGGGGCGGTCGAAGGTGCTTCACGGCCTGCTCGATGAGAGCCGGAGGGTGACCAGAACCCAGCTGGTGCAGGCCCTGGATTCCGCGGTGCGATTGCAGCGGATCACGCTGGTGGCCAGCACCTCGCTGATCCTGCTCTTCGCCTGCGGATCGGCGCTGGTGTCGCTGACCTTCGGTCGCCGCCTGGCCCGCCGAATCACCCTGCTGCGGAATGCGGCCCGGCGACTCGGCTCGGGCGATTTGGAAGCCCTGGTCGAAGACTCCAGCGGCGACGAGCTGACCGAGCTGGCGGAGGGCTTCAACCAGATGGCCCGCGAGTTGCGCCATCGGGTTCGAGAGCTGGTGAGCGCGCGGATCGCGGCCGAGCAGGCGAGTGTCGCGAAGGGGCAGTTCATCGCCAACGTGAGCCACGAGATCCGCACGCCGATGAACGGGATCATCGGCATGGCCAACTTGATGTTGGACGCGGACCTCACCGACGAGCAGCGCGAGCAGGTGCGCACCATGCTTTCCTCAGCGGAATCCTTGGTGCGGATCATCAACGACATCCTCGACTTTTCGAAGATCGAAGCCGCCAAGCTGGTGCTGGACCCGGCGCCGTTTGCGCTCCGGGACGTGCTCAGCGATTCGATGAAGCTTCTGGCGCTTCGGGCCAGCCAGAAAGGCCTCGAGCTGGTGATCTCCGTGACGCCCGATGTGCCCGACGCGCTGATCGGGGACGGGTCGCGCTTGTCGCAGGTCTTGGTCAACTTGGTCGGAAATGCGATCAAGTTCACCCCCTCCGGTGAGGTGGTGCTCAAGGTGCGACGGCAGTCGCAAGAGGAGGATTCGGCGAAGCTTTTGTTCTCGGTGCGCGACACCGGGGTCGGGATCCCCAGCCACAAACACCGAACCATCTTCGAGGCCTTCACCCAGGTCGACGGTTCAACCACGCGCCAGTACGGCGGAACCGGGCTCGGCTTGAGCATTTCCTCGCGGATCGTGGAGTTGATGGGGGGAGAGATCGGCCTCGAGAGCGCTCCGGGCCAGGGCAGCACCTTCTCCTTCGAGCTGAACTTCAAACGCCAAGCCCCGGTGCAGTCGTTGGAGTTGAGGCTGGTGCGCGAGAAGCTGCGCGAGCTGCCGGTCTTGGTGGTCGATGACAACCGCAGCAGCCTCGAAGCTCTCGAGGACCTCTTGCGCAATTGGGGGATGCGGCCGATGCCCTGCAGCGATGAGGCGCAAGCGCTGATGCAGCTGGACAACGCGGCGCGGGCGCAACAACCGTTGAGGGTGGTGCTGCTCGATGCCCACTTGCAGGGAAGTGGAGGCGTGGAGTTGGCGCGACGGGTCCGGTCCCACCCCGGCCTTCGGGGCGGCACCATTCTAATGTTCTCAGCGGCGGACAGCGCCAGCGAAGCCGCGCGCATCAAAGCGGCTGGAGTGGCGATCACGGTGATCAAGCCGGTGAAGCAATCCGCCCTGCTGAACGCGATCTTTCAGGTGCTGGGCGAGTCGCCGAAGCTCGCAGTCCCGGCAGCTCCGAACGGACAAACCGTGCCGGCGCTTCGCGTCCTGGTCGCCGAAGACAACGCGGTCAACCGGCTGGTCGCCCAGAGACTGCTTCAGAAACGGGGGCACACCATCGCCTTGGCGCACAACGGCCGCGAGGCGCTGGAGCGGATCCGGACCGAGCACTTTGACATCGTGCTGATGGACGTACAGATGCCTGACCTCGACGGCTACACCGCGACCGCCGAGATTCGCAAACTGGAAGCCAACCACGGCAAACACTTGCCGATCATCGGAGTTACCGCCCACGCGATGGAGGGAGACCGCGAGCGTTGCCTGGCCGCGGGAATGGATGGGTACGTGGCAAAGCCGATCGCCCCCAAGCAGCTGTATGCGGAGATCGAGCGGCTGACGGCAGCCGGCCCCGGTCGGGAAGGGCCGCACCGGGCAGAATGACCATTCGGGTGAGGATCGCCTCGGGCAGAGCGAACATTCTGGTTACCCGAGCTGGCGCAGCATCCGGTAGACGAGTATCGCGGCGCGCGAGGTGGAGGGCCCGAGCGAACTCAGGTCAATGTTCTCATCGGGCGAATGGAAACCCTCTCCCCTGACTCCGAGTCCATCGACGCTCGCAACCGGGCCCACGAAGTTGACATCGCCGAAGCCACGAGACACCGGATCGTCGGCCTCCACCGGGCCCATGCCCAAGGCGCGGCTGACGGCATCGACGTCGGCGAGGAGAGCCTTGTTCGAATCCCGGGCAGGCCACCCGGGCGCGATGTCCTCGAAATCGAGCTTCGCCGTTGTTTTCGGGAGATTGGTTGCAGCGATCTGTCGCATTCTCTCCTTGGCGCCTTCGCGCTCCGCGTCGTTCAAGAAGCGCACATCGCCTCTCACCATCGCCGAGCGCGCCACCACATTGAACTTGCCGGCGGCGTTTCCCGCGCTGCGGGACTGCTCGTAGCTCACCTCGGTTCCTCCGAGCACCAGGCCGGGATTGACGGTGATGCTCGGGTGACCGGAGTACCCGCGCCGAAACTCGTCGAGGATCCGCGCCGCCTCGTACACCGCGCCTGCGCCTCCCTTCGGACGCAGCACCGTGGCGGAGTGGCCTTGCAGGCCGCTAACCTGCAGCGACCAGGTGCTCAGGCCTCGCCGACCGATGACCAGCTTTCCCGAGTCGGGCTCGAAGCTGAAGACGACGTCGCTCTGTTGGGCCACCTCGGCGAGGTTCTTCCGAGAAATGCTCGTCGGCAGTCCCGGGCTCTCCTCGTCGCCCGTGAAGAATACCCGCACCGTGCCACCATCCAAAAGCCTCGCCTCGCCGAGCGCTTTGAGTGCGTAGAGAATGGCGATGTCGCCACCTTTCATGTCGTTCGTGCCCGCGCCGCGGGCGATGTCGCCGACGCGCTCGAAGCGGTGCCCCTTCCCCTCGTAGACGGTGTCCAGATGCCCAATCAGAAGTACGCGTTTGCCGCGACCTCCAGGCGTGACGCGCTCTGCAATCAGGTGACCGGCGCGGTGCACCTCCTCAGGCATCGAAGCCCAGCGAGTTCGAAAGCCAAGCCGCTCGAGCTCGCCCTGAAAGTAGCAGCCGACCTCCCGGACTCCAGCGGTGTTCAGCGTGCCGCTGTCGATGTCGACGACCTCTCGAAGCGCGGACACTTCCTCGGCGATTCGCGCCTGGACCGCGTCGACGAGCGCGCGTTCAACGGAGCTAAGCTCTTCCACGGGCGCGGCGATGGGCATCGCAGAGACCGTAGCAGCACAACGTGCCCGATGGTACTCTCGCCGCCAGGCGACGGAGGAAGGGTTGGCTGCACCGCGATATGTCATCCCAATCGCGTGCGCGACGTTGGTTTTCGCTTGCGCCCACGCGCCACCGCCGCTGCTGCACTCCACGCCGTTGATCGTGCTGGGCTCGAGCGGCGGCTTCCGCCCGTTGGTGCGAGCGAGGGTGGCGGGCGAACCGATCATGCTTCTGGTCGACACCGGCGCGTTTCGGAGCACCCTTCCTCTCGACTTCGTTCGCGCTCGCAACCTCGTCGAGCAGCTGCGCGGTACCGAGTACTACCTGGTGGACGCAAACGGACACGGAACCCAGATGCAGCTTCTCTCTGGAGTGTCGGTGCAATTCGACGGCGAAGCGACCGCTGGCAAGCTTGATTTCTTGGTGAACCCGTCGGAAGCGGGGGGTCAACCGATCCTGGCGCCGCAAGATCTGGTTCGCTTCGGGTGGTCGCTGACCATCGATCTCGCCGCCGAGGAGCTCCGCTACGAGCCCGAGCAGGTCGCCCTCAAACGCCTGCAAGAAAGCCCGACCGTTCCGCTGCGCCGAGTGGACTTCGTTTCTTGCTCCAACGAGGAGGCTTCCGAGCGGGCGCACCGCGTGGTGAACGCCAAGATCAACGGCATCGCCACGTTAATGTTGGTGGATACCGGCGCATCGCGCACGATGCTCGCCCGGAACAATCCCGCGCTGCCTTCGATGGTCGAGGTCCAGGGGAGCCAGCAAAGACTCCGTTCCGTGACCTCGACTGGACAGAGCTTGCTTGTCGAGCACGTCAAGCTCGCCTTCTCTCAAGAGTCCTTCGTGCTCGACGTGGTCGTGAGTCCAGTGCCGCAAGCCTGCGCTCAAGGAGCGCTGGGTGCCGACTTACTTCGCCACTGCACGATCGTCTGGGGCTGGAACTCGCTGTGGGCGGCGTGCCACACGCCCGCGGAAACCCCGGCCGGGCGCTGAATTCACGGAGCTAGAGGCGGCGTACTCGGTGGCGGGTATCGGAGCAAGGTGGCCTGCTCGTAAGCGTAGGCCAACGCCAACAAGTGCCCCTCGCTCCAAGCTTTACCGGTGAAAGTGACCCCGAACGGGGAGCCGTCGGTGGACAAGTAACCGCCGGGCACGCAGACGCTAGGGTAGCCTGCTTTGGCGCCGATCGCGGCGCCGAAGTTTGCGCCAAACAATAGAGCGTCTAGCCCGTTCGCATCGATGACGCGGTCGATTTCATCCCGCGACAGTCGGACGTCGGTTGCTCGATCGTCGAGGTACTGCTGCCGCTCCGCTTCGAGGTCCGTATTCTGCGAAGCAATCGCCAGCGTCTGCCCATACCGGAAACGATCCGGGTTCGGATACGAGTTGTCGAACGCGATGACCTCGGCCAATGAATGCACGTTGGCGGAGGGCGGAAGCGTGCTCAGATAAGCGTTCAGATCGCGCTTGAACTCGTAGCGCAGCACCGAGGAGTTGAACGCGGCGAGCGCTTGCGCAGTTTGGATCTCCACGAAGAAAACAGAAGCGCCCAGGCCGCGCATCACGTTGGCGGCGTCGTCGAGGATCGCCCGCTGCGGAAGGGTCATGCTGTAATAGTAGTAGGAAGGTATTCCCTGGCTGTTGTTGCCGAACGCGATGCCGATCCGGGCGCCTTGCAAAGCGTTCGGATCGAGAAACGGCGTGTAGTCGTCGTAGACCACGCGCTCCGGCACCTGCGTCGCCGGATCGTCCGGGTCCGCGGGGGTGATCGTCCCCAGCAGAATCGCCGCATCGGTGACCGTGCGCGCCAAGGGCCCCGGCGTGTCCTGGCTCGAGGCGATCGGAATGATGCCAGTGCGGCTCGCAAGTCCCACCGTCGGCTTCACGCCGACCAGCGAATTCGCGCTTGCGGGACTGAGGATCGACCCCGAAGTCTCGGTGCCGAATGCGCCCGCGGCAAAGCTCGCGGCCGTTCCGGCGCCAGGACCTGAGCTGGACCCTCCGGGCGTCAGAATCGGTCGGCCGTCTGGAAAGCGCGGATCCGGACGGGGATCGTACGGATTGAAGACGAAATCTCCCAGCGAGCTGTACCCCGCGGGCATTCCACTGGTCAGGTAATTGGCGAACTCGGTCAAGTTGCCCTTGGCGAGAATGATCGCGCCTGCGTTCCGCAGCTGCTGGGTGATGAAGGCATCGTCGAGTGGAATCGATCCTTCGAGCGCGACCGAGCCGGCGGTCGTCGGCTGATCGTTGGTGTTCATGTTATCCTTGAGGATGATCGGGATGCCAAACACCGGCCCTCCACCTTGTCCCTTGCTTCGAAGCCGATCCAACTCGGCGGCAATTTCGCTCGCCATCGGGTTGAGATCCCGGATCGCGTTGATGTGCGGAAGGGGCTGGTCATACGTCTGAATCCGCGCCACGTAGCGGTCGACCAACTCCGCCGAGGTGACCGCGCCTGAATTGAGCGCGTCTTGTATCTGCGGAATCGTCGCCTCGTGGACCTGAAAGCCCGAGCCCGCCGCGGGCCGGGGTGCGCGGTTCGGCTGAGCGCTGAGATCGCCGCTGAGCGCCGCGACCGCCACCGCTGCGAACAAAATAGTTCTCAAACGGCCGTATCGAATCAGCATGGAGTCCCCCCTGCGTCGAATACCGAACGCAGCCTCACTCGAAAGCTGACCCGAGTCCACTCCGAAGCAAACTCGGCGGTCGCATTGTCAACGATTCTCGTGCTGTAATCGGAAAAATGGTCCCTTTGATATTGAGCGATTTCGAGGAAGTGCGAGCCCGCATGGCGCAGCACATCAAGCACACTCCGCTGTTGACGTCGCGGCAGCTCAGCGAGGCGACGGGATTCGACATCCGGCTCAAAGCCGAGCTGTTTCAGCGGGTTGGCTCCTACAAGATCCGGGGACCGTTGAACAAATTTGCGCTGATGCCGGACGAGCAAAAGCGGCGCGGGGTGGTTTGCTCGTCTGCCGGAAATCACGCCCAGGGAGTGGCCCTGGCGGCCCAAATTCACGGAATTCGCGCGGTGGTGTGCATGGCGGAGAACGCTACCCCGGCGAAGATTGCCGCGACGAAGGGATACGGCGCCGAGGTGGTGCTGCAGGGAACGATCTGGGACGAAGCGAATGAAAAGGCCAAGGAGTTGGTGCGAACCCGAGGCCTCACCTACGTGCACCCCTTCGACGACGAGCAGCTGATCGCCGGCCAGGGCACGTTGGGACTGGAGATCGTCCAGGACTGGCCCGAGGTTGACGCGGTGATTGTCCCGATCGGCGGCGGCGGCCTGATCTCCGGTGTCTCAATGGCGGTCAAAGGATTCAATCCCAAGATTCGCGTCATCGGGGTCGAGTCGTCCGATGGCCCGGCGATGAAAATGAGCGTCGAAGCCGGGCATCTCGAAACCATCGACTGCAGGACGATCATCGACGGGCTGCGCGTCCGCCGGGTGGGCGAGATCACTTTCTCGGTGGTTCAGCGGTTCGTGGATGAGATCGTCGCGCTGCCAGATCGACAAATCTTCGATGCGCTCATCTGGATCATGGAACGATGCAAGCTGGTGGTCGAAGGGGCCGCCGCTGCCCCGGTGGCGGCCTTGCTCAACGGCCTGGTGAAATTGCCAACTGGCTCGCGAGTTGCCGCGGTATTGTCCGGCGGCAACGTGAACCTCGACCAGCTCCGAGCACTCACGTGGAATTGACTCAGGCTGCCTCTCGTTTCCTACCCTCTGACCACTCGTCGAGGAACGACCAAGGTCAGCGCTTGCGCCGGGTTGCCTGCCTTCGTCACTTCCAGCGTTACTGTCGTGCCTTCGGGTCCACGCAGCAGCGGAATCGCGTCGGCCAACGTCATCGGCTTGACCGACACGCCGTTGATGGAGGTCACCGAATCTCCAGCGGTCAGACCGACCTCGGCGGCTCCGCCGTTCGGAATCACCCTGACCACCAAAAACACGTCGCCGTTCTTCTGAAGCCCCGCTCCAATCCCGGCGAGCTCAACCCCAGCGTCCTCGCCCACCTTGAGCGGCGTCAGCTCGATGGTGACCGGCCCAGTGACCTGTCCCTCCGGAATCGGGGGGAGCGAAATGATTCGCGCGTGGTGCGCGGCAGCAGAAGCCTGAATGGCGATGGTACTTTCCGCCAAGCCACTTAACGCGAACCCACCGTCGTCATCCGTGACGGCGCTGTTGCGAACGGGTACGCCGAGCGATGGCGGCGTCCCCTCGACTTCCACCAGCGCTCCAGGAATACCCGCGTCGGTCCCTCGCTCGACCACGGAACCCATCAAACGACCTCCGGCGCTGAGGTCGAAATCGACCGTGGCGACGCCGGCACCCGGGTCGGGAATCGTCGCCCGGACCTCTCCCGATGGCGCATAACCGGATGCGAGGGCGCTCACCACCACGGGCCCGGGAGAAAGGTTCTCGAAGCGATACGCGCCCGATGGATCGATCACCGACAGCGTTTGCGTTTCTCTACCCTGCACCATCACGCTGAACGGCGCGATCGGCTTACCGCTGCGCTTGTCTCGAACGTGTCCGGCGAGCTCCCCTCCGCGGAGAAGTTGCAGCCGCACGTTAGTCGACCCGGCCGGAACTTCTGCAAATGCCGGGGCGGAACCGCGGCGGCTCGCGGCCACCGCCCAGACGCCGCTCTCCACCTCCTGGAGCTTGAATCTTCCATCGACCTCCACCCGGGTGGTCATCGGCAGGTCGGCCGGCTTCAACTTCGGTGTCGCTGAAACCAAGGCTCCCTCGGCCGGCGAGCCATCCTGATCCACCACCGTTCCGTCGATGGTCATCCGAGCTTGTTCCAGCGGTCTGAGGCGAACGATCAGTTTTCGACTCAGTCGCACGGAATAGTCCACTCGGGCCCGTCCTCTCGCAAACCCCTCGTGGGTTGCCTCCACCACGGCATCGTCCGGAGCAATGAAACGGAAAAACCCAGCGGCGTCAGAACGAAATTGGTTTTCCAAAGGCACCAGCGTGGTCGCGCCGGCACCTCCACCGAGCACGGTGATTTCCGCCCCGCCCACGGGCTGATCGCGAGGGTCGAGGACTCGACCTTCAAACTCGTCCGCGACCGCGAGGGCGACGATGATGCCGCGCACGATCTCCTCAGGCCGAGCCTCGAGCAGCACCGGGCTCTGGCCCCACTCCGGAGCGAACGGAAGGTGTCCCGGAGCGCTCGCGGCCGCGAGCAGCCACAGGCCCGCCGCATGCGGCTCGAAGTGGAACGACCCATCTGATGCAGCCGACACCGATGAAACCTGACCGATGTGCGCGAAACTAAGCTGAGCTCGGGACAAACCGTCGCCCGTGCGCGCCGAGACCACGCGTCCCTCGAAAGCGCCGTTGGGGGCCGCGCGCGCCGCGCCGGCATCCGGAATGTTCGCGAGGTGCACCGGCACTTCCTGGAATATCGATCGCCGGGTTGGTGGGTTGGATGTAACCGTGGCCCCGCGGGTTGCAGGAGCCGGCGAGAGCGGACGAGCAGTGGGCTTGGGCGACGAGATCTCTCGCAGCGTCACAACGACCACGACCACAACAAGCACCGCGACAATCGCAATCAGATACCACCGGCGCATCGCACGTCACCCTAGTCCAAGCGCCCATTCGCCGGTTGCGGCTTGATTCGCTCGAAGAGCGTGACCGGCTGGTTCTTGTAACTGGTGCGCGCGAATTCGCTGTATCCGCATTTGCTTGCCACTCGAAGCGAAGCACTATTCTCCGGAATAATCAGGCAAACCGTTCGCTTCGCCGGAAGGTGAGTATCCGCCCAACCGGTGGCCGCGCGGACAGCTTCGGTCGCCAGGCCTCGGCCGTGAGCCCATTTGGCCAGCACCCATCCGATTTCTGGGTACCCTTCCATCGACGGCCGAATGTCTCGTTTGAACTCGCCAAATCCCACGTCGCCGACGAACCGACCGCTGCTTTTCTCGGCGACGGCCCAAAATCCGAATCCCATCAGCGACCAATGGCCAACGTAGCGCAAAACCCTCGTCCAGACTTCCTCGCGAGTGAACGGCCGGCCTCCGACGTAGCGAGTGACATCCGGGTCCCCCCAGAGTGCCGCGCAATCCTCAAAATCATCGAGGCGATGACCTCGAAACAACAGCCGTTCGGTATGGATCTCGGGAACCGGTCCGCTGGGATCGTTCTTCTGTTGAGTGGCCATGGCCTAGCGTCTTAGCAGACGCATGGACCTACTGCCGCTTCAGCTACCGTTCCCTCGCAGCACCAAAGCCGGGCAAGGGCCACGACGGAGCAATTCCGCGACGCTGCGACGCTTGAGCATTTCGTTGCGGCGCCTTCGCACCGTTCGTGCCACCTACTCCTCAAAGCGACCCGTGCCGTCACGATCCCGCTCGTATCGTCTCGCGAGCGGAAACGGCGGCAACCAGGACTCGCGACGGACGATCCAGCTTTCGTAGGTTGGCATCAGTTGGTCAGGGGCATCTAGGGATCCTAGGTTCACTTCGATTTCGTCTGCGGTGCGTGCGAAAATGGACGAGCCGCAGCGAGGACAGAAAAACCGCCCGGCGTAGTCGCGTGTTTCGCCATCGATCGTCACCGCATCCTGAGG
>Ga0126384_10000365_pt1 | contig 24436 bp, 23 predicted proteins | sample PanSoiMetPlot_36_FD_92543 | JGI IMG/M metagenome (GOLD analysis project Ga0126384, IMG submission 92543) | Tropical forest soil microbial communities from Panama - MetaG Plot_36 | ecosystem: Environmental > Terrestrial > Soil > Tropical forest > Bulk soil | place: Panama | collected 2016-02-17 | reverse complement strand
TGATGGCACTGCGCGTGAAGGCGAAGTGATCTCTCTCGTCATTGCGAGGAGCCGAAGGCGACGAAGCAATCTCAGCGGCACAATGTGTGGCCGAGATTGCTTCGCTTCGCTCGCAATGACGGAGACTTTCGTCGGGAGCTCCGCGCAAATATCTATGCGTAGCGTCCGTGGCAGTGCTTGTATTTCTTGCCCGAACCGCACGGGCAGTTCTCGTTGCGGCCGACCTTGCCCCAGCTCGACGGTCTGGCGGGATCGCGCTCCGCCGCTGCTGCCGTCGCCAGTGCGCCACCCGTGATGCCGGCGCGCGCAAGCGTCTCGGCGCCCGCCATGGCCAACGCCATCTCGTCCTCGCCGGTGGTCGGGTCGACCTTGTGCGCCGCCATCTGCGGCAAGGTCGGCGGCGCATCCTCGGGCGGCGGCTGCTGCACGATCTCGACCCGCATGAGCTGGGCGGTCACCGCCTCGCGCAGGTTCTGGATCATGGCCTCGAACAGCGTGAAGGCTTCCGACTTGTACTCGTTGAGCGGGTCGCGCTGGCCGTAGCCGCGCAGGCCGATGACGTTGCGCAGATGGTCGAGCATCAGCAGATGCTCGCGCCAGAGGTGATCGAGGGTCTGCAGCAGGATCGACTTCTCGACATAGCGCAGAACGTCCGGGCCCCACTGCGCGACCTTGGCGGCCATGTGCTCGTCGGCGCGCCGCTCGACGCGGGAGATCAGTTCCTCGTCCGCGATGCCCTCCTCTTTCGCCCAGGCGTCGACCGGGAGATCGAGGCCGAGCACGCGGGTGAGCTCCTCCTTCAGTCCCGCCACGTCCCACTGCTCCGGGTACGCGTTCTCCGGGACGTGCTTGGCGACCAGGTCGTCGACCACGGCGCGGCGCATGTCGGCGACGGTCTCGGCCACCGCGTCGTCGCGCATCAGATCGACCCGCTGCTCGAAGATCACCTTGCGCTGGTCGTTCATCACGTTGTCGAACTTGAGCAGGTTCTTGCGGATGTCGAAGTTGCGCGCCTCGACCTTCTGCTGCGCCTTTTCGAGTGCCTTGTTGATCCAGGGATGAATGATCGCCTCGTCCTCCTTGAGGCCGAGCTTCTGCAGCATGCCGTCGAGCTTGTTCGACCCGAAGATGCGCATCAGGTCGTCCTCGAGCGAGAGATAGAACTTCGAGCGGCCGGGATCGCCCTGACGGCCGGAGCGGCCGCGCAGCTGGTTGTCGATGCGCCGCGACTCGTGGCGCTCGGTGCCGACGATGTAGAGGCCGCCCGGCTTGACCATCGTCTTCGCCGGCCGGTCGCCCTTGGCGGGCTCGAGCTCGATCGTCTCTTCCGCCTTGAGCACGATCTCGCGGAAGCGGTCGACCTCGGCGCGGATCTCGGCGATCTTCTTCTCCTTCTCGGCCGGGTCGGCGACGCCCGCGGTCTCCTGCACGACCCGCATCTCGACGTTGCCGCCGAGCTTGATGTCGGTGCCGCGGCCCGCCATGTTGGTCGCGATCGTGATCGCGCCCGGCACGCCGGCCTCGGCGATGATGTAGGCCTCCTGCTCGTGGAAGCGGGCATTGAGCACGGCAAACTGCTTGCTCGGCTTGCCGGCGCGCGCGGCGGCGTAGAGGCGCTCCAGCGCCTCCGGCTTCTCGAAGTCGATCTGCTTGTAGCCGTTCTTGATGAGAATGCCGGCGAGCAGCTCGGACTTCTCGATCGAGGCGGTGCCGACCAGCACCGGCTGCTGGCGCTGATTGGCGCGCTGGATCTCGCCCAGCACGGCGCGGTACTTCTCTTCCGCCGTGCGATAGACCTCGTCGTCGTCGTCGATGCGCGCGAGCGGCATGTTGGTCGGCACCTCGAGCACCTCGAGCCCGTAGATGTCCATGAACTCGTCCGCCTCGGTCGCCGCCGTGCCGGTCATGCCGGCGAGCTTCTCGTACATGCGGAAATAGTTCTGGAACGTGATCGAGGCGAGCGTCTGGTTCTCGGGCTGGATCGGCTGGTGCTCCTTGGCCTCGAGCGCCTGATGCAGTCCATCCGAGTAGCGGCGGCCCGGCATCATGCGGCCGGTGAATTCGTCGATGATGACGACCTCGCCGTTGCGCACGATGTAGTCCTTGTCGCGCTGGAACAGCTTGTGGGCGCGCAGCGCCTGGTTGACGTGGTGCACGGTCGAGACGTTCTCGACGTCATAGAGCGACTCGCCCTTGAGCAGCTCGGCTTCGCGCAGTCGCTGCTCCAGGCCTTCCATGCCGGCCTCGGTCAGCGTCACGGTGCGCTGCTTCTCGTCGACCTCGTAGTCGGTCTTGTCGAGCTTCGGGATGAAGGTGTCGATGGTGTTGTAGAAGTCGGAGCGATCGTCGAGCGGGCCGGAGATGATCAGCGGCGTGCGCGCCTCGTCGACCAGGATGGAGTCGACTTCGTCGACGATCGCATAGATGTGTCCGCGCTGGACCATGTCCTCCAGCCGGTACTTCATGTTGTCGCGCAGATAGTCGAAGCCGAGCTCGTTGTTCGTGCCGTACGTGATGTCGCAGTCGTAGGCCGCCTTGCGCTGCTCGTCGTCGAGCCCGTGCACGATGACGCCGACCGTGAGGCCGAGAAAGTTGTAAATCTGACCCATCCAGTCGGCGTCGCGCCGCGCCAGATAATCGTTGACGGTGACGACGTGAACGCCGCGGCCCGCCAGCGCGTTGAGATAGACCGGAAGAGTAGCGACCAGCGTCTTGCCTTCGCCGGTCTTCATCTCCGAGATCCGGCCTTCGTGCAGGATCATGCCGCCGATCAGCTGGACATCGAAGTGGCGCTGGCCGAGCGTGCGCTTGGCCGCCTCGCGCACCGTCGCGAAGGCCGGCACCAGGAGGTCGTCGAGGTCGGTGCCGTCGGCGATCTGCTTCTTGAACTCGTCGCTGCGCGCGCGCAGTTCCTCGTCGGAGAGCTTGGCGATCTCGTCCTCGAGCGCATTGATCTCGTCGACGCGGGGCTGGTAGCTGCGGATGCGGCGGTCGTTCGCCGAACCAAATAGCTTACGGGCAACGGCGCCAAACATCCCGGATCCTCTCTCGTCCCGCCGACGGGGTCTGCCAGCCGAGCGGCCGGCACGGGTTCCCAACGCAACCGGTATCGGGCGCTTTCAGGCCGGCGCATCTTCCGGCGAAAGCATGCCCCGGATGTAACGCGGGACGGCTGCCAGTTCGCCGCAAACGACATACGCCATTCAATAAACCCCATACCACGTTCCGAGCGCAAAGAAGCGGAACATGTTCTGGGGCGCCTGCCTCACGGAAACCGGCGAGTTTCCCGAGAGATAGGAGGGGGTCGGAGCCTTGTCAATCGCCCACCACGCCGGTCACGGCGCGGCAACAAACATGCCGCAATCACGCCCTCGTTAAGATTTAATCCCGATCCGTCGTTGCGCTTTCCGGTTGTTTGCGCGACTGTCCGCCGCACGAACCGAACCGGCGCCGAGCCGCCGCCCTTGCGAAGCATGTCCAAGGGCAACTTCCATAAGGACATTCCGATGACCCATCAGCCTGTCTCGCCCACTCCGGCATCGCGCCGCGGCACGCTCGTCGCGGCCACGGCGGCCGCACTCTTCCTCGTCTCAGCGTCCGCCTTTGCGCAGGCGGACGCTGACCCGGTGGTTGCCCGCGTGAACGGCGTCGAGATCCATCAGAGCGATCTGACGCTCGCGGAGGAGGACGTGGGCCAGAATGTGCCGCAGGGCGGACCGGAGGCGAAGCACGATTATCTGGTCAGTTATCTCTCCGACATGATCCTGCTGGCGCAGGCGGCCGAGGAGAAGCGCGTCCAGGACGATCCCGACTTCAAGCGTCATGCAGCCTTCGCGCGCAACAAGGTGCTGATGGAGGTGCTGCTGCAGAACGAGGGCAAGAAGGCGATCACCGACCAGGCGCTGCGCGCCGTTTACGACGACGCGGTCAAGCAGATGGGCGAACAGGAAGAGGTGCATGCGCGCCACATCCTGTTCCGCGTCGCCAACCCGGCCGACGAGAAGGCGAGCAAGGAGGCGGAGGACAAGGTCAAGGCGGTGATCGAGCGCCTCAATAAGGGCGAGGATTTCGCCAAGCTCGCCAACGAGCTGACCGAAGATCCGTCGGGCCGCAATGACGGCGGCGACCTCGGCTATTTCACCAAGGACCAGATGGTGCCGGAATTCTCCGCCGTCGCTTTCAAGCTCGACAAGGGCAAGATCTCCGAACCGATCAAGACCCAGTTCGGCTGGCACGTCCTCAAGGTCGAGGACAAGCGCAAGCGCCAACCGCCGGAGTTCGACAAGGTCAAGGCTCAGCTCGAGAGCTATGTGGAGCGCAAGGCGCAGGTCGAACTGGTGACCAAGCTGCGGACCGCCGCCAAGATCGAGCGCCTCGACAAGCCGGCCAAGGCCGAGGAGAACAAGCCGGCGGCCAAGTCCGAGGAGAAGAAGTAGGAGCCGATTGACTTCGTTCCACTGATCATCTTCACCTGATGGCCGGGCTTGTCCCGGCCATCTGCATCTTGGCCGCAGGGAAAAGCCTCCAGACGTGGATGCCCCCACAACGGCGGGCATGACGAAGGCGGAAGCTCTCCCCGATGGCCACCCCCGTTTCTCCGCTGGCGCCCGCGCGCTTTCCCGACATGCCGCCGGTCGAGGGCGTGCGGCTCGCGACCGCGGCAGCCGGGATCCGCTATGCGGGTCGCACCGATGTGCTGCTCGTCCTGCTGGACCCGGGGACGGCGGTCGCGGGCGTGCTCACGCGCTCAAAGTGCCCGTCCGCCCCGGTCGACTGGTGCCGCGCCCGCCTCAAAGGCGGCAAGGCGCGCGCGCTGGTGGTCAACTCCGGTAACGCCAACGCGTTCACCGGCAAGACCGGCCGCGACGCCGCGAAATTCACCGCCGATCTCGCCGCCCGGGCAAGCGGCTGCAAGCCGCAAGACATCTATCTCGCCTCGACCGGCGTCATCGGCGAGCCCCTCAAGGCCGCAGCGTTCGACGGCGTGATGGAGGGCCTTGTGGCGTCGGCGGCGCCCGGCCGCTGGCAGGATGCCGCGCGTGCCATCATGACCACCGACACGTTCCCGAAGGGCGCGACTGCAACCGTCCGCCTCGGCAGCGCCGAGGTCACGATCTGCGGCATCGCCAAGGGGGCCGGCATGATTGCGCCCGACATGGCGACCCTGCTGTCCTTCGTGTTCACCGATGCGCCGATCGCCCCCTCCGCGTTGCGCGCGATACTCGCCGCGGGCGTGACCGACAGCTTCAATGCGGTGACAATCGACGGCGACACGTCGACATCGGATACCTTGCTCGCCTTTGCGACCGGCCGCGCCGCGGCGCGCGGGGCGCCGAGGATCGCGCGCGCCGCCGACCCGCGGCTGCGCGAATTTCGCGCCGCGTTCGACCATGTACTCAGGGACCTCGCCGAGCAGGTCGCGCGCGACGGCGAAGGCGCGCGCAAGCTGGTCGAGGTGACGGTCGATGGCGCCAAGTCGAAGGCATCGGCGCGCCGGATCGCGATGTCGATCGCCAATTCGCCGCTGGTCAAGACGGCGGTCGCCGGCGAGGACGCCAATTGGGGACGCGTCGTGATGGCGGTCGGCAAAGCGGGCGAGCCCGCCGACCGCGACCGGTTGTCGATCTGGTTCAATGGCATCCGCGTCGCCCACAGGGGCCAGCGCGATCCCGCCTATGACGAGGCCACCGTCGCTGCCGTCATGAAACGTCCGGTGATCGCGCTCAAGGTCGCACTCGGATTGGGCCGTGGCCGCGATCGGGTGCTGACGTGCGATCTCACCAAGGATTACGTGGCGATCAATGGCGACTATCGGTCATGACCGCCGCCGGCAGTGGTGGTTTCGCCATACCGAATTTGCCACAGATTGCGCGGACAACTCGAACATGTCGCGAACGCAAGCGGAAACGGATTGCTGTCCGGGTTCTGCGACAGTCGCAAGCGCGCGTTAACCGTCTGCAAACAATTGCAGCGACGCAAGTGCAAAATCTTTAACCAAAGCCCCTAGGGTTTCGCTCGAAGGGTCGTCAGCGTGAAGCTTCTCGTTGTGGCCGCCTGCGCCCTCGTCGATGCCGACGGGCGCGTGCTGATCGCGGAACGCCCCGCCGGCCGGACAATGGCGGGGCTGTGGGAATTTCCCGGCGGCAAGGTGGAGCAGGGCGAGCGGCCGGAAGACACGCTCATTCGCGAGCTCAAGGAGGAACTCGGCATTGTGGTCAAGGAGGCATGTCTCGCGCCGCTGACCTTTGCGAGCCACAGCTATCCGGAGTTTCATCTGTTGATGCCACTCTATGTGTGCCGACGTTGGGAAGGCACCGCGACGGCGCAGGAAGGCCAGAGGCTCGCATGGATCAGACCGAACCGGCTCAGGGAATACCCGATGCCGCCCGCCGACTTGCCGCTGATTTCGCACTTGACGACGTTGCTCTAGGGCCATTGCCCTCACGACCCATCCGGGATCGAACCAGGACCGAACCATGACGCCCATCGATTTTGCACATGCCACCACCGCAGTCGGTCGCTTCCTCACCGATCGGCGCGGCGCGACCGCGATCGAATATGGGCTCATCGCGGCCCTGATCTCGGTGGCGATCATCATCAGCGTGTTCGCGGTCGGCCTCGGAATCAGGGACACGCTCTACGGCAATATCGTCAACGCGCTGTCTCAACTGTAGGCGCGCGCAAACAACGACTTCTGGAATCCGATCGATTCAACCTGAATCGATCAGCTCCAGAACACGTTCCGTTCCCACGGAATCGGAACTGATCGAGATTCATTTGTTCGGCGCATATTCTTGTCGGCGAACCGGTGGCCACCCGGATCAAGTCCGGGGCGTGCTTTCGCCGGAATATGCGCTAGTCTAGCGCCCTGCCTTTTCTCCCGCCGAAATTTCCCTGGCGTTGAGCGCATCGGCAAGCCGCGCCTTGGCCGACCCCGGCCGCAGCGGCTGCTGCTGGCTTGCGTGCGGTGCCCATCCCGACAGCCAGATGACCTCGAAGGTGGCGCGTACGCGGCCATCAGGGTCAGCAAAGCGCGCCGCATAAATCTCGGCCATCCGCAGCAGCGTACGGCGTCGCAAAGGCGTGCGGCGGCGCTCGGCGAGCACGTTGGTCGCTCCCATCCGCCGCAGATCCTGCATGAGACCGAACGGCGAGGCGTAGCGCACGGTGATGCGCTCGATATCCGTCACCGGCAGCGCAAACCCCGCGCGCTGCAGCAGCGCGCCCGCCTGTCGGGTGTCGACAAACGGGGCGACCCGCGGCGAGGCCCCGCCCTCGATCTCCGCCTCGGCGGCCGCAAAGCTCTCGCGCAGCTCGGACAGGCTGTCGCCCGCCACCAGGGCGGCGAGAAAGAGGCCATCCGGCCTGAGCGCCCGGCGGATCTGCACCAACGCACCCGGCAGGTCGTTCACCCATTGCAGCGCGAGCGCCGAGACCACGAGGTCGAGGGACGCATCCGCGAACGGCAGCGCCTCCTCGTCGGCAATGACCCGCGGCCCGACGTGGTCGACGCCGGACGCGAGCGCCTCGACCGCGACCAGCGTCCCGACCCGGCCGGCGAGCGCGCGGCGCACCGCGTCGGTCGGCGAGCCGAGATCGACCGCGAGCTCGAAACGCCGCAACACTGCAGCCAGCCGCTCGGCGAGGTCGCCGGCCACGCGATCGATCAGGAAGGTGGCGGGTCCGAGCGACAGCGCGCGACGGCGGCGGGCGCGCAGCAGTGGGCGGTCGAACACGCAGGGTGCGGACATGCGGGCAGTTTAGCGCATCTCGGCAAGCCCGGCGCGCGCCTCGCCAGAACCACGTAAGGAGTCCGGCACCGCGTCGACACGCCTTTCACCCGTTTTTGCCGCTGATAGGCAGTTACACCTAACGCATGCACGTCCGCTTCCAGCCGGCGCGCAATCGCGCTCTCGGTCTTGCTGTCGCGAACGGATTGAGGCCCCCGTGCAACGACGCTAGGCTGCGGTGTGGACCCTGCACCCGCGACAGTCTCGCCCCGCGCGGGGCGCCTTGGGCGCATCATGGCGCCCGTTCGCGCCGCCTTCGGCTTTGCGCTCGACTTCGCGCTGCCGCCGCTCTGTCCTGCCTGTCGCGCGCTGGTCGGCACCGACGGCGGATTGTGCGCCACCTGCTGGTCGAAGCTCTCCTTCATCGCGCGGCCGTTTTGCGAGCGCCTCGGCACGCCATTCGGCTACGATCCAGGCCCCGGCGCGCTGTCGACCGAAGCCGTTGCCAATCCGCCGGCCTTCGGCCGCGCGCGGGCGGCCGTGCGCTATGACGACATTGCGAGCGCACTCGTGCACGCCCTCAAATATGGCGACCGGCTCGACCTCGCGCCGACCATGGGGCGCTGGATGGCGCAGGCCGGGCGCGAGCTCACCGACGGCGCCGATGCCCTCGTGCCGGTACCGCTGCATTGGCGACGCATGTGGGCGCGGCGCTTCAACCAGGCGGCCGCGCTGGCGGCGACGATTTCCCGAACGAGTGGCGTGCAGGTGCTCGACGACGCATTGAAGCGCGTGCGCGCCACGCCCCACCAGGTCGGCCTCAATCGCACCGATCGCGCAACCAATGTGCAGGGCGCCTTCGCGGTGCCGGCGGCACGACAGCCGGCGGTCGCCGGCAAGCGGTTGGTGCTGATCGACGACGTGCTCACCTCGGGCGCGACCGCCGACACCTGTACGCGCGCCTTGCTGCGGGCGGGCGCGGCCGCGGTCGACGTGCTGGTGTTCGCGAGGGTTGTCGACACGCTGCACGCCCCCATATAGTCGGTTCACGGCGTGTTCGTTTACCTCTCCGCCACCGCCCGGGAGCTAGGCTGCACATCATGGCTTCGATCGAGGTCTACACGACGCCCTATTGCCCCTATTGCGACGCCGCCAAGGACCTGCTTCGCCGCAAGGGCGTGGACTTCGTCGAGATCGACGTTGCCGGCAACCGTGACCTGCGCGCCCGCATGGTCGAGCGCGCGGGCGGACGCGTGACGGTGCCGCAGATCTTCATCGGCGAGACGCACGTGGGCGGTTGCGACGACCTCTACGCCCTCGACGGGGTGGGCGGGCTCGACCCGCTGCTCGCGGGCGCAAACGCGGTGCGGGCATGACGGCGGCGGGCAACGACGGCGCGACCTTCCGGGTCGGCCTCATTCAGATGCGCTCGGGCCGGACGCCGCTCGCCAATATCGAGGCGGCGACCAAGCTGATCGGCGAGGCCAAGGCGGCCGGCGCCGACTACGTGCAGACGCCGGAAATGACCAACATCATGGAGTTGAAGCGCGAGGGCCTGTTCGGCGCTATCACGGCCGAGGACAGCGACCCCTCGCTCGCCGCCTTCCGGGAGACAGCGCGGTCGCACCGCCTGTGGGTGCATGTCGGATCGCTCGCCATCAAGGTGTCGCCCGACAAGGCCGCCAACCGTTCGTTCCTGATCGATCCGACCGGCGAGGTCGCGGCGCGCTACGACAAGATCCACATGTTCGACGTCGACCTCGCGGGCGGCGAGAGTTACCGCGAGTCGCGCAGCTATCGGGCCGGCGAGACCGCGGTCGCGGCCGACCTGCCGTGGGGACGTCTCGGCCTCACGGTCTGCTACGATCTGCGCTTCCCGGCCCTCTATAGCGCGCTGGCGGAAGCCGGCTGCTCGTTCCTCGCGATCCCGTCCGCCTTCACGCGGCAGACCGGCGAAGCGCATTGGCACGTGCTCATGCGCGCGCGCGCGATCGAGAACACCTGCTACGTGCTCGCCGCCGCGCAGGGCGGCCGCCACGAGAACGGCCGCGAGACGTTCGGCCATTCGCTCGTGATCGATCCGTGGGGCCGCGTCCTCGCCGAAGGCGGCACTGAGCCGGCCGTCGTCGTTGCCGAGATCGCGCTCGCGGAAATTGCCGTGGCGCGTGCCCGCATCCCTTCGCTCCAGCACGGACGGCGCTTCGAGGTGGCCGCGCCGGCGGCCGACCCGACCCATCTGCACGCGGTCGGAGGCAAGCCGTGATCCGCTACACCCTCGTCTGCGAGCGCCGGCACGACTTCGAGAGCTGGTTCGCCAATTCGTCCGCCTTCGACAAGCAAGTCAAACGCGGGCTCGTCGCCTGCCCGGTCTGCGGCTCGACAAAGGTCGAGAAGGCGATCATGGCGCCGCGCGTCGCGCGGTCGGAGATGCCGTTCGACGCGCCGCCCCCCGAGGCGCCTGCCCGCGTCGCGCAGCCGGCGCCCGAAGCCGCCGCACCCGTCGCGATGATCTCGCCGCAGGAACGCGAGGTGCGCGCCAAGCTCAAGGAGCTGCGCGACCACCTCACCCGGAATGCCGAGAACGTCGGCCGCAAGTTTCCCGATGAGGCGCGCAAGATGCACTACGGCGAGGTCGAGCACCGCTCGATCTACGGCGAAGCCTCGCCCAAGGAGGCGAAGGAACTGCACGACGAGGGCATTGAGTTCCATCCGCTGCCGGTGCTGCCGGGCGAGCGCAATTAGGACACACCGACATGGGTGCGGGCGCGCTCACCTCGTGGCAGTTCTGGGCGCTGGCGTCGGCGGCGTTTGCGGCGTTGACTGCGATCTTCGCCAAGGTCGGCGTCGAGAATGTCAATTCCGATTACGCGACCTTCGTCCGCACCATCGTCATCCTGTTGTGTCTCGCCGCCATCCTGGCGGCGACCGGCCAGTTCCAGTCGCCCGGATCGGTCGCCGGCAAGAGCTATGTCTTTCTCGTGCTGTCCGGGCTCGCCACCGGCGCGTCCTGGGTGTGCTATTTCCGAGCGCTGAAGCTCGGCGACGCCTCGCAGGTCGCGCCGATCGACAAGCTGTCGGTCGTGCTGGTCGCGGCGTTCGGCTTCATTTTTCTCGGCGAGCGCCCGACTGGCTTCAACTGGCTCGGCATTGCCCTGATCGCCGCCGGCGCCATCCTGGTAGGCTACAAGCGCTGATTTCCGCGGCCAGACGCGTCGCTGGCCACGAAATGTGCGGCCGGCCAAGCCACCCCGCTCAATACGCCCACATCAGCAGCGCGACCCCGACCACGATCAGCACGATGCCGCCGCCCTCGCGCGCGCTCACCGGCTGCTTGAACACGAAGTGCGAGATCGCCTGCGCGAACAGCACCTCGACCAGCGCCAGCGTGCGCACGCTCGCGGCGCTGGCGGTCGCAAAGCCGAGGAACCAGAACTGCGAGGCGAGCGCGCCCATGAAACCCGCGAACAGGGACGGTCGCCACATTTTGAAGATCGCGACCATCACCGCCCGGTTGCGCGCGAGCAGATAGGCTGTCAACAGCCCCGCCTGGACCATGAGCCCGATCACCAACGTATAGCTCGCGGCCATGACATAATTCGGGTCGCCGAGGCTCAGGATCGCCCCACGATATCCGATCGCCGAGAGCGCGAAGCACGCGGCCGCCGAAAGCCCGAGCAGGGGCGGCTTGATTCCCCCGAACGCGTGCGCCTTGACCGACATCACCACGACGCCGGCGGTCGCGATCAGGATGGCGGCGGCCATCAGCGGCGTGACATGATCGCCGAGGAAGATTAGCCCGAACAGGGCGACCTGCACCGGCTCGGTCTTGATGTAGGCGATGGCAACCACGAACGAGCGCTCGCCCATGGCGGCGAGCATCAAGGCGGTTGCGGCGATCTGCAAAAGCGCCCCCGCCAGCATCCAGGGCCAGAACGCGGTGCCTGGCCTCGGCAGCTCCGCATGCGAGACGACGAGGATGCCGACGAGGAAGAGAACCGCGAACGGAAAGCCGAACAGGAAGCGCACATGCGTCGCCCCCACCGTGCCGAGCTGAGTCGTCAGCTCGCGCTGGGTCGCGTTGCGCACGGTCTGCGCCGCGGCCGCAATGACGGTGAAGACGGCCCACAGCCAGGGCGTATCGGTCACGCAGCCCGCTCCGCGGTCAGCATGTAGTTCACATCCATGTCGGACGCGAGCCGCCAGCGGTCGGCGAGTGGATTGTAGACGACGCCGGTCTCGTCGATCACGCGCAAGCCGCCGCGCTCGAGCGCGATCTCGAGCTCGTTCGGCGTGACGAACTTGTCCCACTGATGGGTGCCGCGCGGCAGCCAGCGCAGCACGTACTCGGCGCCGACGATCGCCAACGCGAAGCTCTTGAGCGTGCGGTTGAGCGTCGCCGCGATCATCAGTCCGCCGGGCTTGACCATTTCCGCCGTCAGCTTGACGAACAGGTTGACGTCGGCCACGTGCTCGACCACCTCCATGGCGAGCACGACGTCGAACCGCTCGCCAGCCTGCGCCAGGGCCTCGGCCGTGGTGGCCCGATAGTCGACCTCGAGCCCGCTGTCGGCCGCATGCAGACGCGCCGCGGCGATATTGGCCTCGGCCGGATCGGCCCCGACCACCTCGCCGCCGAGCCGCGCGAGCGGCTCCGACAGGAGCCCTCCGCCGCAGCCGATGTCGAGGAACCGCAGCCCGTCGAGGCAATCGAGCCCCTTGGGGTCACGGCGGAAGTGCCGGCAGGCGGTGTCGCGGATATAGGCGAGGCGCAGCGGATTGAACTTGTGCAGCGGCGCCATATTGCCGCGTGGATCCCACCATTGGGTCGCCAGCGCCGCGAAGCGCGCGACCTCGGCCTCGTCCACGGTCGGCGCGGCGGACCCGAAACTGGCCATCGGCGATGCTCCCGTTAACCTTCGAGGCGACCTCTGGCGGTTGCGGCCGCGGCACCTCGCCGTTATGTATACGCGCCTTTTCGGGCGGCTGCGCGTCGATCCGGTCGCGCCTGGTAATAACGCATAGGAGCACCGAGACCCGCGATGGGCCGGCTGGTGATGAAATTCGGCGGCACCTCTCTCGCCGATATCGAGCGCATCCGCAACGTCGCGCGCCACGTCAAGCGTGAGGTCAACGCCGGCCACGAGGTCGCGGTGGTCGTCTCCGCCATGGCGGGCACCACCAATCGACTGGTCGAATGGTGCCGTGAAACCTCACTGCTGCATGACGCGCGCGAATACGACGCGGTGGTCGCGTCGGGCGAGCAGGTCACTTCCGGACTGCTCGCGATCGCGCTGCAGGCCAGCGGAGTGAATGCGCGCTCATGGCAGGGCTGGCAATTGCCGATCGAGACCACCGATGCCCATGCATCAGCGCGTATCGTCGACATCAACGGCGACGAATTGATCAAGCGCTTCAAGGAACACAGGGAGGTTGCGGTGGTCGCCGGCTTCCAGGGCGTCCATGCAGAAACCGGCCGCATCACCACGCTCGGCCGCGGCGGCTCGGACACCTCGGCAGTCGGGGTCGCGGCCGCGATCCGCGCCGATCGCTGTGACATCTATACCGACGTCGACGGGGTCTACACCACCGATCCTCGCGTGGTGCCCAAGGCGCGGCGGCTCGACAAGATCGCGTTCGAGGAGATGCTCGAGATGGCGTCCCTCGGCGCCAAGGTCATGCAGGTGCGCTCGATCGAGCTCGGCATGGTGCATCAGGTGCGCATCTTCGTGCGCTCCTCCTTCGACAAGCCCGAGGACATCGACCCGCACGACTCTCCTCCCGGTACCCTCATCTGCGACGAGGCGGAAATCATGGAACAGCAGGTCGTCACGGGCATCGCCTTTTCCAAGGACGAGGCGCAAATCTCCATCCGACGGGTCCAGGACAAACCGGGAGTCGCCGCCTCCATCTTCGGGCCGCTCGCCGAGGCCAACATCAATGTCGACATGATCGTGCAGAACGTCTCGGCCGACGGCGCGACCACCGACCTCACCTTCACGGTGCCGGCCGCCGACTACGAACGTGCCCGCAGCACCATCGGCAAGGCGCGCAAGACGATCGGCTACGACCGGCTCGACGGCGCAACCGACATCGCCAAGATTTCCGTGATCGGCATCGGCATGCGCAGCCATGCGGGCGTCGCCGCCAGCGCGTTCAAGGCGCTGGCCGAGCGCCGCATCAACATTCGCGCCATCACGACGTCCGAAATCAAGTTCTCGCTGCTGATCGACGCGGCCTTCACGGAGCTCGCGGTCCGTACCCTGCATTCGCTCTACGGCCTCGACCAGTAGCAGCTGTTCGGGCGGACGCCTGGCGCCGACATGGGATGGACGTGTCGGCGCGCCAGCCGCCCACTCAGCGCGGCGTCGCCCCGCGCCGTGCGGGACCGGCCCCGCGTGATGGCCGATTCGGCCCCGGCCGTCCTTCCAATCCCCGCCCGCCCCGCGCGGCTCGCTGTGATGCCGCGAATTTAATGCAAGTCCATGACATGACCGGCGTATTTTGGCGCACCGCAGCATGCCGTTTTGCTTGCGGCACGCCGGTTGCATTGGTTATAGCCGTACGATGGCGGCGTGGGCCGGGCCCCGCGCGCAATCTCAATGATGGACAGAGAGCCGAGCAAAGCATTTTCCGGCGAGAGCTGACCCCGGACTTGATGCGGGGTAGACGCCGGTCGCCGTGAAAATGCGATCAAGTATCACTCTAGATTGTGTTCCGCTCCCCCCCAATCGGAACACGGCCTAGGCTCGATCTGACGGCCCGAAAGGACCTCACGCCATGCGTGGCGCGCTTGGTGGTCCGCGCGTGCTGCTACGACGACTTCGCGAGGTTATGGCGGAGCCGGTCAGCGCGCAGGATCGCCTGGACAAGATCGTTGTGCTGATCGCCGCCAACATGGTGGCGGAGGTGTGCTCCGTCTACGTGCTGCGCGTCGACGGGACGCTCGAGCTCTACGCCACCGAGGGTCTCAAGCGCGAGGCCGTCCACCAGACCGTCCTGCGCTCGGACGAAGGCCTGGTCGGCCTCGTGGCGAGCGAGGCCAACCCGGTGAACCTGTCCGAGGCGCAGGATCATCCCGCCTTCTCGTATCGGCCAGAGACCGGCGAGGAAATCTACCATTCGTTCCTCGGTGTGCCGATCCTGCGCGCCGGCAACACGCTCGGCGTGCTGGTGGTGCAGAATCGCGCGCGGCGCACCTATTCGGAGGAGGAAGAGGAGGCGCTGCAGACGACCGCGATGGTGCTCGCCGAGATGATCGCCTCGGGCGAACTCTCCGCCATCGCCAAGCCCGGCGCCGAGCCGGCCGTCCGCCGTGCGCTCAATCTCAAGGGCACCGCGCTCAACGAGGGCATCGCGCTCGGCCACGTAGTGCTGCACGAGCCGCGCGTCGTGATCACCAATTTCATTGCCGACGACCTCACGCGCGAGCGCAAGCGCCTCGAGAGCGCGATCGAGACGCTGCGCGCGGATATCGACCGCATGCTGGAGCACGGCGACGTCGCGGCGGCGGGCGAACATCGCGACGTGCTCGAGGCCTATCGCATGTTCGCCAATGATCGCGGCTGGGTGCACAAGCTCGAGGAAGCCGTCATGACCGGCCTGACCGCCGAGGCGGCCGTCGAGCGCGTCCATTCCGACGTCCGCGCCCGTATGCTGCGCCAGACCGATCCCTATCTGCGCGAGCGCCTGCACGATCTCGAGGATCTCGCCAACCGGCTGTTGCGCCAGCTTCTCGGGCACGACCACGCGCCGGCGCGCGAAAGCCTGCCGGAGAACGCGGTGCTGGTCGCCCGCATGATGGGGCCGGCGGCGCTGCTCGACTACGACCGCAAGCGCCTGCGCGGCCTGGTGCTGGAGGAGGGCGGGCCGAACTCGCATGTCGCGATCGTGGCGCGCGCGCTCGGCATCGCAGCGGTGGGCGAGGTCGCGAACGCCACCGGCTTGGTCGATCCGGGTGATGCCATCATCGTCGACGGGGGCGGGGGCGACGTCCATGTGCGCCCGTCGTCCGACGTGCAGCTCGCCTATGCGGAACGCGTGCGCCTGCGTGCGCGGCGGCAGTTGCAGTATCTCGCGCTGCGCGACAGACCCTGCATTACCAAGGACGGCGAGGAGGTCACGCTTCTCGTCAACGCCGGCCTCGTCGTCGACCTGCCGCAGATCGCCGAGACGGGCGCGGCCGGCATCGGGCTCTTTCGCACCGAGATGCAGTTCATGGTCGCCTCGCAATTCCCGCGCGCGAGCGAGCAGCAGCAATTCTACCGCTCGGTGCTCGACGCCGCGGACGGACGACCCGTCACCTTTCGCACACTCGATATCGGCGGCGACAAGGTGCTGCCCTACATGCGCAACTTCGAGGAGGAGAATCCGGCGCTCGGCTGGCGGGCGATCCGCCTCGGCCTCGACCGTCCCGGGCTGCTGCGCAGCCAGGTGCGCGCAATGCTGCGCGCTGCCTCCGGGCGCGCGCTGCGCGTCATGTTCCCGATGATCGCGGCGGTGCACGAATTCGACGAGGCCAAGGCCCTCGTCGAGCGCGAACTCACCCATCTGCGCCGCCACGGCCACAAGCTGCCGGAAAGCGTCGACATCGGCACCATGATCGAGGTCCCCTCGCTCCTGTTCCAGCTCGACGAGCTGCTCGACCGCGTCGATTTCCTTTCGGTCGGCTCGAACGATCTCGTCCAGTTCTTCTATGCGGTCGACCGCGGCAACCCGCGGGTGTCGTCGCGTTTCGACCAGCTTTCGCCGCCGGTGCTGCGCGCGCTCAAGCAGATCGTCGATCGCGCCAAGGCGCACGGCAAGCCCGTGACGCTGTGCGGCGAACTCGCCTCAGCCCCGCTCGGCGCGCTCGCGCTGGTCGGTCTCGGCTACCGCTCGCTGTCAGTCGTACCGTCGGCGATCGGTCCCGTGAAGGCGATGATGCTCGAGCTCGATTCGACGAAGATCACCGCGCTCATCGGCTCGCTCCTCGACAAGCCCGATGGATCAACCTCGATCCGCGCCAAGCTCGCTGCCTTCGCGGAGGCCGAAGGGCTTCCGATCTAGGGCCCCGTCCGGATTCCTGGCGCGGTCGCATTTTCCGCGGCAAACCGCTATCCACTGGGCCCGATAATTCTACGAGAACCACGGACCGTGACGACGCTGCCCGAAGCCAAGCTCGACGCCCTGCTCGCCCGCCACGCCATGGTGGAGGCTGAGCTCGCCCACCAGCTTGCGCCCGAGACCTATGTCAGGCTCTCGCGCGAGCTCGCGGAGATCACGCCCGTCGTCGATCGCGTGAAGGCCTATCGCGCGGTCGGGGCCGAGCTCGCCGGCCTCGACGCCATGATCACCGACCCCGATCCCGAGATGCGCGCGATCGCGGCGGCCGAGAAGCCGGACCTGGAAGCGCGGCGCGACGCGCTCGCGCAGGAGATCCGGCTCGCCCTCCTCCCCAAGGACGCGATGGACGAGCGCAACGCGATCCTGGAAATCCGCGCCGGCACCGGCGGCGACGAGGCCGCCTTGTTCGCCGGCGACCTCCTGCGCATGTATGAGCGCTACGCCGCCGCCCAGGGCTGGAAGACCGAGCTGATCTCGGCGAGCGACGGCCCGATGGGCGGCTACAAGGAGGTGATCGCCGAAATCAGCGGACGCGGCGTCTTCGCCAAGCTCAAGTTCGAGTCCGGCGTGCACCGCGTGCAGCGCGTGCCGGCGACCGAAGGCTCAGGCCGCATCCATACCTCGGCCGCGACCGTCGCGGTGTTGCCCGAGGTCGAGGAGGTCGACATCGCGATCAACGAGGCGGATCTCAAGATCGACACCATGCGGTCGGGCGGTGCGGGCGGCCAGCACGTCAACAAGACCGAGTCGGCCGTGCGCGTGACTCACATTCCGACCGGAATCGCGATCGTGGTGCAGGAGGAGCGCTCGCAGCATCGAAACCGGGCCAAGGCCATGGCGGCGCTGCGAGCGCGACTCTACGACGCCGAGCGGCAAAAACGCGACACCGAACGCGCCGCCGAGCGCCGCGGCCAGGTCGGCAGCGGCGACCGCTCCGAGCGCATCCGCACCTACAATTTCCCGCAAGGGCGCGTCACCGATCATCGCGTCAACCTCACCCTCTACAAGCTGCCGCAGGTGATGGAGGGCCCGGCGCTGGGCGAGATCATCGATGCGCTGGTCACCGAGCATCAGGCGGCGCAGCTCGCGGCGGAGAACGGCGGCAACGCATGAGCGACGCCCTCCTCGACGCGGCGGACCTGACGCCCGGGATGAGCATCGCGCAGGCGCGCCGGGCAGCCGCCAGCCGGTTCCGCGCGCACGGTCTCGGCACGCCCGATCTCGACGCACGGCTGATCGTGGGCCATGTGCTCGGCCTCGATCACGCCGGGCTCGCGGCGCAACCGACGCGCGCGCTCACGCGCGCCGAGACCGCGCGCCTCGCGGACGCGGCGGCCCGCCGGGTTGCGCGCGAGCCGGTCGCGCGCATCCTCGGCGCCAAGGAATTCTGGAGCCTGCCACTGGCGATCACGCCGGACGTGCTGGTGCCGCGACCCGAGACCGAGACCGTGGTGGAGGCTGCGCTTGCGGCGCTCGCGCCGGGCGATCCGCCGCGCATTGCCGATCTCGGCACCGGTTCGGGCGCGATCCTGCTCGCGCTCCTGTCCGAGCTGCCGAACGCTCTCGGCGTCGGCACCGACCAAGCGACGCAGGCGCTCGCGGTTGCGCGTGGCAACGCGCAGCGTCTCGGCTTCGGCGCGCGAGCCGCCTTCGTGGCGTGCGACTTCGGTGCAGCGCTTGGCGGAGGCTGCAATCTCGTGGTGTCGAACCCGCCCTACATTCCGAGCGCCGACATCGCGACGCTCGATCCCGAGGTACGTGACTTCGATCCGCGTGCCGCGCTCGACGGCGGTCGCGATGGCCTTACGGCCTATCGCGCGATTGCTGACGATGCCGCGCGACTGCTCGCACCCGGCGGCACGATCGTGGTCGAGACCGGAGCCGATCAGGCGAACACGGTGGCGGCGCTGTTTGCGGCGCGCGGCTTGACCCTCTGCGGCGAACCGCGGCGCGACTTGGCAGGCCGCCCGCGAGTGGTCGTCGCGCATGCAACCTGTGAATAGACGACTGACCGACACGAGCATTGCGCGCCCCCAGATCCATGACCTAACGGCATCCCCGGGTCGTCGTAAAAATGGCCAAAAAACCCCTTGGATTATGTTGCGAGACCGACTAGGTTCCGGTTACGGAATCGACCTGAGTTCATGGGCGCGCCGTTCTCATTGCCCCGAGCATTGCTCGGCGAGGCAGGCGGCGAGCGAGGCGAGCACCGAAAGCCGGATCAGAGGTGAACGGTTCGTCGACTTTGAGGTCGAGGGCTTCATCGGTTGAGCGCTAGCGCGGGTCCGCAGGGATCTGCATTGCGCGAGATGAAAGGCAGACGACGCCACGGCAACCCTGCGGAACTGGGCGTGGCGGGGGTGGAAGGTACACGCACGATCGCGGGCGCGTGGGAACTTTTGCTGGGAAAATTTGGCCATTCGCGAGACCCACGGTCGCAGTTCGATGAACAAGTGCCTCGGAGGCTTGCGGCTCGTGATCGGGCCGACAAGGGCGCGAGACCGGTTCGGAGCCCGTTGCATGTCATACGGGCATCCGCGCGGTCCGCTATGCGGGTGAGTCGTGTGGAGAGCGTATTGACGGCCTAACGCCGTCGCAAAGCAGGGGTTGGCGAACAAGCAAGCCATGAGAAACGGTCAGAACAAGCGCATGCGGGGGCGTAACCGCAAGAGCCACAATCCATTGACGCGGGTCTACGAGTCGAACGGCCCGGACATCAAAATTCGCGGAACGGCGTCGCATGTCGCCGAGAAGTACGTCCAGCTCGCGCGTGACGCCCAGGCTTCCGGCGACCCCGTCGCGGCGGAAAACTACTATCAGCACGCTGAGCACTATTTCCGCATGATTGCGGCGGTGCAGGAGCAGTTCCGGCAGAACCAGCCGAATTTCTATCGGCCCGAAAGCAGCGGAAACGACACCCATTCGAGCAGCGACATTCAGGACGAGGGGTACGAGGAGGTCGAGGACGAGTCCGCCGGCCAGCCGATGCAGGCGGGCGAGCAGCCGCAGTTCGGCATCCGCGATCCGCAGCCTTATCTGCCGCGCGACGCCCAGTTCTTCTCGCCGCGCGACCAGCAATACGCGGGCCGTCCGCAGCAGCAGGGCGAGCGTCACTCCCGCGGCAGCGACGATGCCAATGTCGACCGGCTGCCGTCCTTCATCACCGGGGGCCAGCCGCAGCCGTCTCCGACGCCGGGCAATCAAGGCCCGCAGGCGCACGGTCAGAACGGCTTCGACAATCAGGGCGATCGTTTTCCCATGCACCGCCGCCGCCGCCGCCACCGTGGCGGCCCGCGCGGCGACGCGCCGCGCGGCATGCCGGAGGGCGCCGACGACACGCAGGGGCCGCACGGCGAATAAGGATCATCGGCACGCGCTCGACCGGACGCTGCCTACCCGGCACGCCCGGTCGACGGCGTGAGCACGGGCTCCAGCACCGGAGCGAGACCGGGAACGAGCTGGCGCCTCTCGCGGCGCGCTGGGATCGCGCGATAGACCTGCTTGGTCGCCTCGACGATGTGCACGCCCGCGAACGGCGCCGAGATGGTGGCGCCGGTGCGCTCCCAGGCGACTGCCGAGCGCAGGAACCAGCCTCGCGAGATCGGCGGCACGTACAGCGCCTCGCCCCACGAGGTCGGCGTGAACCAGGTCTCGCGCAGAAGCTGGGTGATCTGCGAGCGCGAATAGGGCCGACCGTGCCCGAATGGCGTGGTGTCGATGCGTGCCCACAGGCCGCGCCGGTTGGGAACCACCGCCATCAGCCGCCCGCCCGCGGCGAGCACGCGCCACACCTCGCGCAACAGGTTGGGCGCGTCGTGGGACATCTCGAGTGCGTGAACGAGCAGCACGCGATCGACCGAGGAATCGGCCAGCGGCAGGTCGAACTCGTCGACCAGCGCCGCCAGCGTCGGATTTGCGGACGGCCATTTCACCACGCCCTGCACGGCCGGCATGAAGGCGAGGCAGCGCTCCGCCTCCTCGCGAAACAGACCGAGATAGGGCGTCGGATAGCCGATGCCGAGCACGCGCTGGCCGCGGCTGTCGCTCCAGCGCTGGCGGATGCCGCGGCCGACGAAGCGGCGCGCGACCGTTCCGAGCCGCTGCGCATAGAAATCGCGGAGATCGACGACGTCGTAGGACATGGACCTCAAGTTATCACGAACCCGTCGTCTTGTTGCGCCACCTTCGGCGAAGGCCGATGATCAGCGCCCCGACAACCGGAACCACACAAAATGCCCGCCCAGACCCGTCTTTTCCGCTGCCTCAAGGACAATTTCGGGGTGCTGCTCCACGATCCCGGGACCGGCGCGACCGCCGCGATCGACGCGCCCGAAGCGGTGCCGGTCGAAGCCGCCTTGCAGGCCACCGGCTGGCGCCTGACCGACATCCTGGTGACGCATCACCATGCCGACCACACCGATGGTATCGTTCCGCTCAAGACACGTCACCGCTGCCGCGTCACCGCGCCGCGCAACGAGGCGACGCGCATTCCGGCCGTCGATGCAACGGTTGGCGAAGGCGATACCGTCAAGGTCGGCGGGCTGACGGCGCGTGTGCTCGAGACGCCGGGCCACACGGCCGGTCACATCTCGTACGTGTTCGACGCCGACCGGCTCGCCTTCGTCGGCGATACGCTGTTCTCGATCGGTTGCGGCCGGGTGATCGAGGGTACGCCCGAGATGATGTGGGCCTCGCTGCTCAAGCTGCGCGCACTGCCGGACGACACGCAGATCTATTGCGGCCACGAATACACCGAGGCCAATATCCGTTTCGCGCTTACGATCGAGCCGGACAACAAGGACCTGCGCGTACGCGCCGAGGAGGCCCGCCGGCAGGTTGCGGCCGGCCAGGACACGATTCCGACCGCGCTCGGCGCCGAGAAGAAGGCGAACGTCTTTTTGCGTGCCGACGTGCCGGCGGTCGCAGCCGCCGTCGGCCTCGCGGGCCAACCGGCCGCGCAGGTGTTCGCGGAAGTGCGGGCGCGCAAGAACCGGTTCTGAGCGGCCGTGCTCGCCGCCGCCGATGTCATCCGCCTGCTCGATCTCAAGCCGCATCCCGAAGGCGGGCATTTTCGCGAAACCTTCCGCGATGAGCGCCGCGTCGACGGCGCTCGCGCGGTGTCGACCGCGATTTACTTTCTGCTCGCGCGCGGCGAGCGCTCGCACTGGCACCGCGTCGACGCGGTCGAAATCTGGCACTGGCACGCGGGCGCGCCGCTCGCCCTCGAGATCGCGGAACGCGATGCCGGTCCGGTCACACGCGTAATGCTCGGACCCGATCTCGCGGCCGGCGCGCGTCCGCAGGCGACCGTTCCAGCGCGCGCCTGGCAGGCGGCGGGAAGCCTGGGCGACTGGACGCTCGTCGGCTGCACGGTGGCGCCCGGGTTCGAATTTTCACAGTTCGAACTGGCGCCGAAAACGTGGAACCCGGGATAGGGATTTTCGCGCAACCCTCACGGCCCCGCGGCGTTGTCATGCTGCAATTGGGCGGCGTTGTCATGCTGCAATGGAAGGAGAACGTCATGCGGAACTCGATCGCAATCGCCACGCTGTCGCTGATGTGTCTCGCGGCGGCGCCCGCCTCGGCTCAGACCGTCGGCGTCGCCAGCCCGATGGTCACGGTGAGCGACGCGCGCGACATCGCCGTGGCGAACGGCGTGCTCTACATTCGCAAGCTCGAGTTCGACGACGGCAAATGGAAGGTCGAGGGCCGCGACGTCGCCGGACGGCGTGTCGAGATGGAGATCGACCCGCGCAGCGGCGATATTGCGCAACTCGAGCGCTTCGATTGAGAATTGAGAATAGAGAACGCGTAGCGTAAAGCGAAGCGCGAGGGGCGGGCCTGCGCCCCGCCGCTCGCGCTTCATCCTTTCGGCTCTCGATCCTCACACCATCAGCTGGCCGCCGTTCGTCGACAGCGTCGAGCCCGTGATGAAGTTGGAGTCATCGGAGGCGAGAAAGACCACGCAGCGCGCAATTTCCTCCGGCTCGCCGAGGCGCCCGACCGGAATGAGCGGAAGGACCGCTTTCTCGAGCACGGCGATCGGCACCGCCTGCACCATCTCGGTATTGATGTAGCCCGGACAGATGACGTTGACGGTCACGCCGGCACGCGCATTCTCCTGCGCCAGCGCCTTGGTGAATCCGATCTCGCCCGCCTTGGCGGCCGAATAGTTCGACTGCCCGATCTGGCCCTTCTGGCCGTTGATCGACGAGATATTGATGATGCGGCCGAACTTGCGCGCCCGCATGCCCTCGATCACCGGGCGGCACATGTTGAACAGCGAGCTGAGATTGGTGTTGATCACCGCAGCCCACTGCTCGCGATCCATCTTGTGGAACATGGTATCGCGCGTGATGCCGGCGTTGTTGACGAGGATGTCGACCGGGCCGAGATCGGTCTCGACCTGCTTGAGGCCGGCCACGCAGGCCTCATAGGACGAGACGTCCCACTTGTAGACCGCGATGCCGGTCTCGTCCTTGAACTTCTGGGCCGCTGCGTCGTTGCCGCCGTAATTGGCTGCGACCGTGCAACCGGCGGCCTTGAGGGCCTTCGAGATTGCCGCGCCGATGCCGCGCGTTCCGCCAGTGACCACCGCCACGCGGGCCATGACTTCCTCCCTTCCGGACGAGAGCAAAATTACAGAGCAGACGACGAAAGCTAGGCTCAACTCCCGCCGCCCGATGTCGATCCTTCGTCCGCTATCGTTCCACGCACATCGCGATGCCCATTCCGCCGCCGATGCACAGCGTAGCCAGTCCTTTTTTCGAATTGCGCTTCTGCATCTCATGCAGCAGCGTGACCAGCACGCGGGCGCCCGACGCGCCGATCGGATGGCCGAGCGCGATCGCGCCGCCGTTGACGTTGACCTTGTCGGTGTCCCAGCCGAGATCCTTGTTGACCGCGCAGGCCTGGGCCGCGAAGGCTTCGTTCGCCTCGATCAGGTCGAGATCTTCGATCTTCCAGCCTGCCTTCTTGAGCGCCGCGCGCGACGCCGGGATCGGCCCGGTTCCCATGATCGCCGGGTCGACGCCTGCGTGCGCCCACGACACGATGCGCGCAAGCGGCGTCTTGCCGAGTCTCTTCGCCTCGCTCGCCTTCATCAGCACCACGGCGGCCGCGCCGTCATTGATCCCGGACGCATTGGCGGCCGTGACGGTGCCTTCCTTGTCGAAAGCAGGCCGCAGCTTCGCGATCGACTCCATCGTCACGCCGGCCTTCGGATACTCGTCGGTGTCCACAACCACGTCGCCTTTGCGCGTCTTGATGGTCACCGGGGTGATCTCATCCTTGAACCGGCCCGACTTCATCGCCGCCTCGGCCTTGTTCTGTGACTTGACCGCGAACTCGTCCTGCTGGGCGCGCGTGATCTGCCACTGCCTGGCGACGTTCTCGGCCGTGTTTCCCATGTGATAGCCGTTGAAGGCGTCCCACAGCCCGTCCTTGATCATCGTGTCGATCATCTCGTAGTTGCCCATCTTCACGCCGTTGCGCAGATGGGCGCAATGCGGCGCCATGCTCATGGACTCCTGGCCGCCCGCCACCACGATGTCGGAATCGCCGTTGAGGATCGCCTGATAGCCGAGCGCAACCGTGCGCAACCC
>Ga0126384_10000364_pt1 | contig 24477 bp, 16 predicted proteins | sample PanSoiMetPlot_36_FD_92543 | JGI IMG/M metagenome (GOLD analysis project Ga0126384, IMG submission 92543) | Tropical forest soil microbial communities from Panama - MetaG Plot_36 | ecosystem: Environmental > Terrestrial > Soil > Tropical forest > Bulk soil | place: Panama | collected 2016-02-17 | reverse complement strand
GTTGGTGGTATTTACGCGGCCTTCTTCAGGGCGGCTCGACTAGCGCCTTCGATTTGTTGCCTGCTAATCTGCTTAACGCCTTTGGCGAGACCGAGAAATTCCAACGAGCGGATACCCCACCAGTTAACATCGATCTCGTACCAGCGTACGCCATGACGTGCCGAGCGCGGATGCGCGTGATGATTGTTGTGCCAGCCTTCTCCAAAAGTGAGCAGTGCGACGAACCAGTTGTTGGTTGAATCATCCTCAGTTTCAAAGCGACGTCGTCCCCACATATGGGTTGCCGAATTAACCAGCCAGGTGCTGTGCAGTCCGAATGTTACGCGCACAAAGACTCCCCAAATCATCATCGACCAGCCGCCAAATACGAGCAGCAGCAATCCACAGATGATCACGGGGATGAAGTAAAGTCTATTCATCCAGATTTGTATCGGATCTTTCATCAGGTCAGGCGCATAACGTTCCATTGTCGTCCTGGGATGCTGTTGCGCCGTGCCAGTAAGAATCCAGCCCACGTGTGACCACCAGGCGCCATCGCGCGGCGAATGCGGGTCGCCTTTCGCGTCAGTGAAGGCGTGATGAATTCGATGCGTTACCACCCAATTGATGGATCCGCCTTCAAGAGCCAACAGCCCGCAAATGGTTAGGAAGTACTCGACCACTTTCGGCGTTCTGAAGCCGCGGTGAGTCAACAACCGATGAAAGCCCATACCAATACCAAGACTTCCTGCCACCCACCAAAGCACAGCTGTGACCAGCAATGCTTTCCAACTGAACATGAACAAGCCGGCTAACGCTCCCAGATGAAAGATGGCGGTGAAAATAGTAGTGTGCCAGTTTATTTTCGTGCTCTCGTTGCCTATGCCAACCAATTTCCCCATGTGAATCCCTTCGCTGTCGTTATGAGTCGGGCTGCGAACCGCTTTACGCCCGCAGCCTAACCATAACAGTTCGATAAATCTCGATGGTGTAATACTTATGTAAGTCGTTTGGAGTGCGATGACCTGTCATCGCTTTCGTCCAACGTTCAAGTGATCGCCCCGGGGGACGCACCGTCACGCTTCCGCGTCGGCTTGCCAATTCTGCGTACCCTGGGGCATCATATTGACCGTAAACCTTCTCTCTGCATCAACGGATGCGCCCCGAAGGGTCGCGAAGGGCAATTTGGAAATCCGAGAGCGGATCTTGAACAAACTGAACGCAGCCGCTCTTTTGAGCCCCAATGCAGTCTTCGCTGCTACTGCTACTCCGAGTTCGCTTTGATTTCGACAGCTTCTCCAAATAGTCGTATGCAGGAGAACAAGACAAAGTCATTTGTTTGCGTGACGTTAACCGGATCTACCGTTTTACGCTGCCGATCATTTGAAATCGATCATTAACGCAGTTCCCGGGTTTTCCCGAGTGCGAATTCTGTAGCTCTTTCGGACGCTAAACGTCGAAACCCGAAACTCGCAGCATTCTTGAGAAAGGGGGCCTTTATGGAGAAATCGGAAAAGCCAACTTATAAGGTGGGAGACAGGGTCGAAAAACTTTGCGTGACCTGTGGCGAGGAGCGCGGCCACGTGGTGGCATCAGTTACCAAACGTGGTCTTATTTCCCGGGTCAGCTGCCCTAAGTGTGGGAAATTGAGTTCCTTCAAAAGCGGTGCGAAGCTGACCGGCACTCGCGCAAACGCCACGCAGGGAGCTCCTTACGAGCAGACGCGAACCTACCGCACGGGACAAACGATCTTGCATCCCAGCTTCGGGATCGGCGAGGTTACCGCAATCGTGGAGCCGCAAAAGATCGATGTACTCTTTGCCGACCGGATGAGAAGGCTTGTCCACTCAAGGCCCAGTTAATCGAACTCCCGAAGCTGCGCATTAGTGATCACGAAATCGAGGCTTCAGTTCTGCGACATGATCCAAAGTCGCCGAACTGAAGCCTTTCTCTTTTAGCCTTCCGCCGGTTCCATTTGTCGTGATCTCTGCGTGAATCGTCGCGGCAGCCTCACTTTTTTCAACGCAAACATGACCAGCCAGGCGATGCCGGCGCTCGCCGACAATAAACCTGAAGCGATCGTCAATGTACGTATTGAGATTACTCGCAACGACCAGCCGGCTATCGCTGTAGAAAAGCTCCAAATGAGCATCTCAGCCGCGCGATCTGTCGTCGAGACACGACCACGCAGATTGTCAGGGACCAGCCGCATCAAGAGTGTCTCCTGGACTGCGAATTCCACGCCGAGTGTCACGCGCGAGATGAAAAACATCAGACAAGCCAGAAACAGTGAGGGCATTCCTCCGATGGCCGCAAAGACAATTCCCTGAAGCACCAGAGCCCACCCGATGAAACCTACCGTTCTGCCATTTAATTCGAGGTGAGCGCCCACGCGGCGGGCGATCATCATGCCGATGAACAATCCCAACCCGGAAGCAAAGTAGAGAGAAGCCACCGCGGAATCGCCAGTGATGCCGTGTTGCCCGGCGTAGACTAGTCCACCCAGCCGGTCTGAGAGCAGATTAACGGCGCCACCACCCGTCGCCCACAGAATATTGATACCAATAATCAGCGCCACCGGCGCATGGCTGACAATGTAAGCCCAGCCCTCACGAATGTCCGACCAATAGTCAAAGCGGCGCCGTTTTGGCGCAGACATTTCGCTCTCCGCTATCGAATGCTGCCGCGTCTCGCCCTCGGGAATCAGCCAAACTGAGAATGCTGAAATCAGAAAAGACACCGAGTTCACGATAAACGCCGCTTTATATCCGAAGTATGAAGATGTCCAGCCTCCCAGGGCAGCTCCAAAAGACATCAACAGGAATCGCGACGAAAACATTAGCGCATTGCCCGCCAACAAGTCGCGATCACCGGTGATGTTTGGGACTGCAGCATTCTTCGCAGCTTCAAAGAAAGCTCCGAAGAAAGAAAGCAAAATGGTGCATGTATATGCAAGCCACAAATCTCGCTGCTGATGAACCAGCAGAAGCATCAGAGCGATCACAGTCCGAGCGAAATCAGTCACAATCATGACCTTCCGGCGAGACCATCGATCTACGATTGCGCCTGCGAGCGGAGCGAATAGCGTGAACGGAACAAGTCGTGACAGTAAGACAATGGTGGTAGCACCAGCGGCATTGTGGGAGACAAGCCGGACCAATCCCAGCGCGGCAATGAAGTAGAACCAATTACCGAGCTCAGACACAACCTGGCCCAGCCACAACCGTCGAAAGGAACGATTGGCACGCAGCAATTGCATATAGGTCAGGGAAGCCATGGGCTTGATCTCAAGGTTCCGGTCCTCGATTTCGGCAAAGAGCTAAGGGCAAAGGGCATGCTCATACCCGGTTGTTCTTACCCCTTTGCTCTTACCTCTTTGCTCTTACCGTCGGTAGTCCGTCGCGTACACCGGTGGCGTAATCGTGGCGGGCAGCCGAGGATCAGCAATTGGTGCCTCAGCTGCGAGCTTCAATGGAATTACACCTGCCCAAACGTCGAGCGCATAATCTTCTTCATCATCCAGTGGTGGTCCGTTGCGCACTTTGGCTGATGCCTCAGCGAGAGGCAGACGCAACACTGAAGTTAACTTCAACTCAGTCTCTGTTGGTTCGCGAACATCGTCCCACCGCCCTGGAATCATGTGCTCAGAAAGAATGCGAAGAGCGGCGAGCTTCTCTTCTCGCTGTTCAATCAGGCTTGCGCGTCCAAACACCATCACCGAGCGATAATTCATCGAGTGATGAAAGGCCGAGCGTGCCAGCACCAGTCCGTCAATCAGTGTCACTGTCAGGCAAACGTCAATGCCGATTTCCAGGTTCCGCAGCATACGACTGGCCTGTGAGCCATGGATGAAAAGATTGTCTTCCGCTCGAGCATAACCTGTGGGTATTACAAACGGTTGACCATCTACTGCGAAACCAACGTGACAAATAAATCCCTCGTCGAGGATCTGATAGACGAGTTCCCTTTCGAATACGCCGCGCTTCGGGAGTCGTTTCAAGGTCGTGCGTTTTGTTTGGGATATTGTGTTCATAGTGCGTTGAGATTAATTTGACTTGTCGAGTGGTACAAAGCCTTTCTGGATATCAAGCCGTACCTGGTAAATTGAAACTGAAACAAGAAAGGGAGGCGCGAACAGGCGCCTCCCTTCTTTCCTTCACAACAAGCTGAAAGACTTAGAGCGTCGTCTTTGAGTCCTCAGCTGGAGCTACTGATCTTGACGCTGTTCGCGTCAGGCGCACGTTTCCGTTTATTCCTGATACTTCTATTGGATTCCCCCCCGCCCCGATTCGCGCTGAATATCTGTTGCCATGCTCGCTCTTCGTCACGGTAATGTCAGGCACGTCTGAGCGTACGCTGCCATTCATACCATGAGCTTCGAGATCCGCATTGACTCCTCCCGCCAAACGCATTTCGATATTGCCGTTGATGCCGTGGACCCGGATGCCTTCTTTATTAAGCGATTGCAGCGCCACTGAGATGTTGCCGTTGATGCCATGGAACTCAGCTGATCCATTTGCCTGTCCCACCTCGACCTTGCCATTCACTCCCGCAACTTCAACTGAACCGTCCAGGTCGCCGACAACAACCGAGCCATTGACACCATGCGTTGAGAGCGAGACCTGCCGTGGCAGCTTGAGAGTAACGCGCTCGTTGGGACTGGAGCCGAAGATACGATCGAAAAACCCAACATCGCCCTTCATACCACGAATCGTGAGACTGTTGGCCGAGCCTTCTACCACGACCTTGCGTCTCTCAAGAGCACCTTCCTCCTTTGCGGTGCGCACAATGTAAACTTCCGCGGTTTTCGAGTCTGTCGTCTCTACGCTGACCGAACCATTGATGCCACTAACGTTGACATTGGCGCCAGGCGAAAGGTCAAAAGTCTTGCGAATTTCATCACGCAGCTCGCCGCTTGCCTGTGCACTCCTTGTCAGGTTGAACTGGAGACCGCTTCTACAGAACCGTGTGTGTGACCGGACGATGCCGGCTACTCCGGCAATAACTACCAGCGCAGCGACGATCAAAATGCGTTTCATAAGGCTTTCTCCCGTTATTTTCGGTGAAATCTCAGTGTCCTGAAGTGTAACGATAGAAACGGCTGTTCGGTTCGCGAAAATTTCGTGTTGACAAGAGTTCCAGCGAGCCTTAGATTCTGCGCGCAAACCCCCTTTCGCATCCCCAATTCACGCCATGATCGAAAAAGAGCCTAACGACCTGACCATTCTGCTAGTTGAAGACAGCGAGGACACTCGCTACTTCATGCGGCTGGGGCTTGAGCATGCGGGGTACAGCGTAATTGAAGCCGAAGATGGCAATCGGGCGGTGGAACTCGCTCTCAACGAACATCCGGACATTATCCTCATGGACTTGTCGCTGCCCAATTTGGACGGCCTTGCCGCTACCAGGCAAATTCGCGCAGATGATGCTTTGAATAAAGTTCCCATCATCGCTATCACAGCTCATCATGAACAGACTTTTCGCGATGGTGCGGCGGCCTCTGGCTTTAATGCGTACGTTACGAAGCCAATCGATATGGACTTTCTCACCGAGTTGATTAGCGGACTGAGATTCATAGAATAGCTTCTGAATCAGAGTTGCGGACGAGTCACGCATTAAAGTGGCAAAGCGCCGACAGGTTCGGCGCACTCCATAAGAGGATATGATCACCCCAGAGATTTCATCGCTGCAGCTCCGCGACATTACTGAGATATCGGAGATGCTCGCTGTCGAACGACTCCAGAAAGAGATCTGGGGGATTGAAGACCGTGAAATCTTCCCCGCGCTGGCGCTCGTCCCGATGATCGAAGTCGGAGGGGTGTTGATAGGCGCGTTCGACGAGAAAGGACTTGCAGGTTTTGTTTTTGGCTTTGCCGGTCTCGAAAATGGAAAAGCAAGCCTGCATTCCGACATGCTCGCCGTGCGTCCTGAATATCGTCGACACGGTCTTGGTTATCAACTGAAACTGGCCCAACGCGAGCGAGCATTAGAAAAGGGCATCGATACGATTACATGGACTTTCGATCCACTGCAGGCTCGCAATGCCAGATTGAATTTCGGAAAACTCGGGGTGATTGCGGACAGCTATCGCATCAACTACTACGGTGAGACCACGAGCTTCCTGCACCAGTCAGGAACGGACCGTCTTTGGGTGACGTGGAAGCTCAATAGCGAACGAGTACGAGATCGAGTGGCCGGGCCGCGCTCGGATATTAGTCGGAATGATGATGTCGTGAATGTTGTATGCGTTAGTGAGAACGAAGAGCCGCTCGTTTTCTCGATTGAGGAGTTTGTCGAGAGGAACACGGGCGGGCCGCCCGTGGCACGGGATTTTGCAATCGAGATACCGGGGGACATCAATCGGATAACAGAGCGGGACGCAACACTCACATTGAGGTGGCGAGAAGCTACCCGGGCTGCCTTTACGAAACTAATCGACGGTGGTTATCGAGTCAGCGAATTTCATTTTATCGATGGGCCTGCGGGACGTGTAGGCAGATACCTTTTGACTGTCAGAACGACCATCTCTGACTGAAGCTGCTGAGACGTGGCGCAGCGCGCGCCCGGGATGCCGGCCTGTAACCTTGTCGAAGCGCCAAACCACTTCGCCGTTGACAAAGACAAAGGCGATGCCGGTGGAGATCAACTGCGGCTCTTTGAAGGTTGCCCGGTCGATAACTGTCGCAGGATCGAAGAGCACCAGATCAGCTTTGAAGCCCGGACGAATCAATCCTCGATCCTTGAGGCCAAGCCGTACCGCGGGCAAAGAAGTCATCTTCCTAACTGCTTCTGCCAGACTAAGCCAGTGTTGCTCGCGGGTGAATCGGCCCAGCACTCGCGGAAAAGTTCCAGCACCGCGCGGGTGCCGCGACCCGATGCCGCCATCACTGCTCACCATCACCCACGGTTGCTGATAAAAGATGCGAATGTCTGCGTCTTTCATTGAATGACAAACAACGCCGGCCCCGCCATCTCGCACAATTCGCATGTAGAGCTCCACGGGCGTCATCTTTTGTTCGAGCGCAATCTCAGCCATGTTTTTGAATTCGAAATCGGGATGAGCTCGACAACTGACGATGGTGATGTTTTGCGCGCCACCCACGTCGGCGATCCCGCGCGCGACATCGACTGGATCATCGTGACGGCCGCTCGGAATCAGGACTCGGATAGTCGAGCTCCAGGCATCGTAGGGATAACAATCCGCAGTTACGTCCTGCCCTTGCCGGCGCGCCTTGTCAATTAAAGCTACAGCGGCGCGCGCCTTTCCCCAAACGCCAACGGTACCGAGCTTGATATGAGAAATCTGCGTGGGCAAATTGCCTTCCTTTCCGATTCGGATTGCCTCTGCAAACGCTTCAAAGGCTCGGTCAGCCTCATCTCGAATGTGGCTAATGTAAATACCGCCAAACCTTCCGGCCACAGTGGCGAGCGCAATCAATTCTTCGGTCGTTGCCGGCTTTCCTGTTTCGTACTCTAGCCCGCTTGAGAGTCCAAAAGCGCCCTCGCGCATCGCCTGGTCGACCATTCGTTTCATCTGTTCGATTTCATCGGCAGTAGCTGTACGGTTCGTGTTGTTGTTCATCGCCGCTTCGCGGACCGTGGCGTGGCCAACGAACGTCACTACATTCAGCGCTATTGGATTCTGATCCAGCTTGCTGAGGAATGAACCAATTGGGAAAGCCGAGCCGCCGTCCTGCCCAACTGCCACCGTGGTGATACCCTGCGACACTTGAGTAGCTGCAGATGGTTCCGCATCAAAACCTCGATCGGAGTGATTGTGTGTATCAATGAATCCCGGCGCCAACACCAGGCCTTTAGCATCCACAACCTCAGCTTCTTTCGGAATAGAGATCTGGCCCATTTTTCCGGCGGCTGCGATCGTATCTCCTCGAATGATGATGACTGAATTGAGCTGGGGCTTGCCGCCTGAACCGTCCAGCAGAGTGGCGTGCGTTATTGCTGTGACAGATTCAGACCGGGGCGCAGGGAGCGTTATCGACACTGCAGCTGAATGCGGCAACGACGAGGCAAGGAGGCAGAGGACTACCAGAAGGAACAGAATAGTTTTCATTTGGGAGGCTCCGAATTTGGAGTGCGGCGACCTGTCGGCGCTTTCGTCGTAATGCTGAAGACGATCGATCGGAAACCAAAAGCGGTGACAGGTCACCGCACTCCAAACTAGGGATTCTTGTTTTGCGCGATGTACTGTTCGAGTTTTTTCTTGTCGGGATAATCAGGCTTCTTCTTGAGAAACTCGGCGTATTCGGTTGCAGCTTTAGACTTGAGCCCAGCACCGTTGTAAAGGGCCGCCAATTTCAGGTGCGCCTCAGCCTTTCCGACAGGATCAAGCTTGAGTGCTTCATAAAGATAACCAACTGCTTTGGAGCCTTTCTTAATGCGCAGATAAGCGTCGCCCAGAAAATAATTCGCATCGGCCGACGTGGGTTTAACTTCGACAGCCTTCGAGAGGTACGGAATAGCTTCCTCGAACCGGTTCTGCATCAGATTCAGCCGCCCGAGATTCATCAATGCCAGCAGAAAACCTGGCCGCACCTCCAGCGACTGCCGGTAGGCCTTTTCAGCTTCCGTAAGATTCTTCTCGTATAAGAAAACGGTGCCAAGCTCAGTCCAGGCTTGGTAGTCTTTTGGATCGTTCGCCACCAGGCTTTTCAACAGAGTTTCGGCGTCGAGATACTTTTTCTTGTCGATTGCCGAGGCAGCTTTGTCAAAAGACTTTTGATTGGCTGGAGAGCGTTTGTAGAAGTCCTCGGCAAAGACTGAAGCGGGTTTTGTGTGGATGTTATTCGCGGATTTCCACCCCAGATGAATGTCCTGCCGCATATCGCTCTTGTAGATAGGATTGCGAATGCGGACCCGGAGGCGTGCAATTTCAGTGTTCTCGAGCTCTACAACAAGGTCGTAATCGCCGTCGACTACATTGATTATGCGGTAGCTACTGTTCGCTCCCACGTTCTGCCGTGAAACGACATAGCCTGACAGCGTGTAGAGCAGGATGGTATAGCTAATCGGCTTTTTTTCTTCGCCCCCGTCACCTTCATCTACGATGAGATCTCCGTAGAGAAGCGTGCCTCTCTGGCCCACGCCGGTCGACCAACCGGCGCCAAGCATCAACAAGAGCACTAAGGTCCACAGAAACTTACTTCTTGTTTGCTGCAATGTACTGCTCCAGCTTTTTCCGCTCCGGATAGTCTGGTTTCTTCTTGAGGAACTCTTCATATTCGACTGCGGCCTTATCCTTCAGGCCCGCGCCGTTATAAAGTGCTGCCAGCCGCAAATGAGCCTCGGCTTTACCTACAGGATCCAACTTGAGCGCTTCGTACAAATAATTTACCGCCTTCGAGCCCTTTTTAATTTGGAGATAGGCCTCGCCCAGGTAGTAATTCGCGTCGGCTGACGATGCTTTCACCTCGACGGCTCTCGTTAGCACGGGTATGGCGGTGTCGTATTTCTGCAGCATCATGCGGAGACGCCCGAGATTCATCAACGCCAGGAAGAAAGTGGGACGAATGTTGGTGGACTGCTCGTAAGCCTTTTCAGCCTCAGCGAGATCCTTTGATAGAAGGTAAACAGTCCCCAGTTCCGTCCACGCCTGGAAGTCATTCGGGTCAGCTGCCACCAGCTGTTTGAGAAACACGATAGAGTCGCTGTACTTCTTCTTGTCAGTTGATTCCTGAGCCTTATCAAACAGCTTTTGGTTTGGTGCACTGCGCTTGTAGTAGTCTTCGGCCGAGACCGATGCGGCTCTGGCAGGTGGATTGTTTACCGTTTTCCACTCCAGCTCGATGTCCTGCCGAATGTCGGTCTTGTAGACCGGCGCTCTTAACAAAACTCTGAGGCGCGTGATTTCGGAATTCTCAAACATCACGGCGATGTCATAGTCGCCTTCCAGTAAATTATTAAAGCGGTAGCGCCCGTTCGCACTCACGGTTTGCCGCGCCACTACGTTATTGCCCATAAGGTAAAGAACGACTTCAAAACTGCCGGTCCTGGCTGGACTGTTGGCGTCTTCCTTTATCTTCAAGTCACCATACAGCACATTTTCTCCCGCCGGAGCCGGCCCAAGATTCTGTGCGATCAAAGCTGAAGTACAAAGGACCAGCGGGACGAGTGCGAGGAGAACGCGAATGAATTTCATGATCAATCTCCCTTTGCTTTGGTGTCGCTGATTATAGCGGGGATGACGATGGTTAAAAACAAAAGGCGGGCCGAAGCAAAAGCCTCAGCCCGCCCAGTTTGTTGCGCTAACGGGCTCCGGTTAGAACGAGTAACGGATTCCCAACTGCATCACGCGCGGTTGACCCTGAATGCCCGTGAAGTTGGACCAGTTCACGGGAATGTCACCCAACCCTGTTATTGTCTGCGGATCGAGAGCCAACCCAAAACCGGTTCGGGAACCGTCGACCGCGCCCATGCGCTGGGTGTTGGTAATGTTGAACGCTTCAAAGCGTACCTGAACTTTCTGTTTCTCACTCCAGGGCATGTTGAAGGATTTGCCCAGTCCCATATCGAGATTGAAGTAGCCGGGCAATCTCATGATATTACGATCACCAGTCTCGCCCGGGAACGCGTTGCGGAAACTCTTATAGGCGGCAACGGTATTGCAGCCGAAGAGCTTTCCACCACGCGTCGGGCACGGTTGCACGTCCTTAATACGCACGGTGTTGCTTTGGGCATTCCAGTTCGTGGCCCAGCGAGCGTCATCGTATGGCGAACTAATCGGAAGACCAGTGTTCCAACGCAGGATTCCGCTCAACTGCCAGCCGCCGAGAATAGCGTCCGCCGCTCCGCCTGAGCTCCCAAAGAACTTGCGGCCGCGACCGAACGGCAACTCCCAAACAGCATTAGCATTGATAATTTGCCTTAGGTCAAAGTCCGAACTCGCATATTGATCCGACTGTCGCAGAGGGTTCAGGATAAACGCATCACCGTAGCCACCGCTGGTTTGCAGACCTGACGCGTCATCCATCGAATGCGATAACGTGTAGTTGAAGTCCATAGTCAAGCTGCGTCCGAACCGTTCTCGAATCGTGAGCGTACCGGCCTGGTAATTGGAATGGGCGATACTGCTGAATGCGGATAAAGCGCCGTACTGCGGGTGGAAGAAGATGTTCCGTCCCAGGCCTTGTTCAATTGCGTCCTGGGTGTCGGTCCAGTCATTTCCATAAAAGTTCAAGGCCACCGCATACACGGCTTGGGTCCGGCTCAGGTTGGTCGTGGGATACACGCCGCAGCACCCGCCGAAGTAGTTGTCATTGATTAACTCCGCGATATTCCCGGGCAACATATTCTCGAACCACGGTATCGGCTGAATCGCTCCGAGTGGTATTCCCTGAGCCCGCAGGATTTCGAGCTGAGTTGCGGCAGTGTACCAATCCTGACCGGACTTCGGATCGATCAGGTTGTTGAGCGCCATCACGTCACGCGATGCAATCAGGTTACGAGCTACGCGGCCAATGTAGGAAGTTTGCAATACCAGACCATGCGGCAACTCACGTTCATAGGTAACGTTCCAGGAGTAGTTAACCGGCGCTACCAGTTTGGAATCGAGCGTTGACTCAATACGCCGTTGCTGGTCAACCGGGTCCGTCGCAAACGGCTGAGTTCGCGGGAACGTAATATTTCCCGGAACAACGATTTTCGGCAACGATCGCACATCCTGACCGAAGGCCGTAAAGAGCGGCGCCGGACGCGTTGTTACGTTGTAGGTATTTGCTGCGATTGTCTGCGTAGATGAAAAACCGAGTGTGTTGTTGAGGTCAAAGCTGACCGCCAACTGCTGGCCGTAGTAATCGTTCGTCACGGCAAAGCCACCACGAACAACCGATTCATGGTTGGCGCCAAAAAGCTTACCGAAAAATCCGCTCTTGTAGCCCGGTGACCAGGCAACAGCTATTCTCGGTTGGAAGTTGTTCTTGTCCCAACTGTAAAGCGGTTTGCCATTGTTTGCGGGTCCGGACAGTGACAACGTCAGGGGCTGTGCAAAATTCTGGCCTTTGATCGCCGCCTGTTTTCTCAGTTCAAAGAAGTCAGAAAGTGGTATGTCGGTAATAACCTCAAACCCGTTCTTTTCGTAAACAGGGTGACTGATCCCATAGCGAATGCCATAAGTCAGAGTCAGATGCGGGCTAAGCTTCCAGGCATCCTGCATGTAGACATCGTATTCCTGGGTCTTGAAGTCACGCGCGCTGGCGGTTCCCGAAGGCAAGAGCTGGCCGCTATGACCGAAGGTAAAGTTTGCCGAATACTGAGAGAACCTGCCGATTAACGCTGTAGCAGCGTTCTGTACTCCCGCCTTGGATCCGCTGATTGGAGAAAACGTATTGACGGGTCCAGAAATCGAGTTTCCGCCGCCTGCATAGAACGATGGGTTAGTAATTGCATTGTCATATGCGCTCGCAAAAGATGTGCGAGTGTTGCTGATAAAGCGGAGATTCGTCCCAAAACTCCAACTGTGATTTCCTTTGATCCATGAAAGGTCATCCGTGATGTTTTGGACCGGTGTTGTGCGCGAGAGTGTTCGCGTGAAAGTAGCCGGCGAGTAGACGAATCGGAAGCTGATTGCATTCACAGCTGAGTCGCCACCACTCGTAAATGACTCACGTGTGAATCCGTATCGCACGTTGTTGATAAGATTGTTGTGAATAGTCCAGGTGTGACCGCCGGCGATTCCTACGGGGTGCGACCAGATATTCGGCGCCGGTGTATCAGGAAACTGCCGTTCGCGAGCAATCAGGTCATAAATGACGTTCACGCGCACGAACGCCTGTTGTTTGTCGGTCAGGTTGAAGTCAAACTTTGCGGCGTGCGAATTTCTTTTTACGGGTACCGGCGCATTGAATCTGAAACCGGCGGTGTTCAGGCCGTCGCCGATGCTGAAATCGTTGGCAGGGTATTTGGCGGCCGCTGCAGCTAACGCTGAAATAGCCGTTGGATTTATACCGACAGTAGTACCAGTCGCAGGGTTATTAAAAATCGAGTTCACCTGAGCTTGAGTGAGCGTGGTGATACCGCCCGATGGATTCTTATATCTCAGCTGGCCCTGTCCAAGACTGGCCAAGGGTACGTCACGCAACACCGATGTAGACTGTGTAATGCGGTCTCCTTCAAAGCTGTAAAAGAAGAATGCCTTGTCGCGAATGACGCGCCCGCCGAGCGCACCGCCGAACGTGTGGCGGATCAAAGCAGGCTTTGGTACACCGGCCTTGTTGTTAAAGAAGTCGTTAGCCGAAAAAGCTTTCGTGCGATAAAACTCGAACAAGGCGCCGTGCCAGTCATTCGTTCCGCTCTTGCTAACGAGTGCAACCTGCGCGCCGGCTGAACGGCCCTGCGTTGCGTTCGGGTTTGTCGTGGTCACGCGAAACTCTTCGATAAATTCAGAGTTCAGTCTGATGACCGTACTGCGGTCGGGTTGAAGATTCAGAGCGCTAGAACCATTCGCCGGGTCTGCATTCGGATTCAGAATCTGATTTGTTTGCGCTTCGTTAATGTCTACGCCGTCGAGCGTTATGTTCGACTGGTCGGCGCGCGCGCCAGCAACGGAGCCGTCTCGTGTAGTGGCAGCTTGCAGCGTCAATAAATTCGGAACGTTCCGCGCTTCCAGCGGGAGCTGGGTGATTTGTTTATTGACGAAGTTGTTTCCCAGCGTGGCGTCCTCACGGTTGATCAGCAACTCCGCAGAGCCCGCTGCGATCGTCACGGTTTCAGTGACATTGCCAACCTCGAGAGAAACGTCCACCGCAGTCGGAGCTGCGACGGCGGCATGAACATCGGTGACCAGTGCCTTCTTGAAACCCTTGGCCTCAATTTCCAGCTTGTAATCTCCGGGCGGCACCTGCTCAAAAGCAAAGGTGCCCGCATCCGTCGACGTAGCGGTACGAGAGGTTGTCGTACCGATGTTGGTCAAGGTAACGGTGGCGCCGGCAACGACGTTTCCTTGAGGATCCCTAACAGTACCGCGCACTGTTCCGTTGCTCTGTTGGGCGCAGATTAAGACTGAGGACGCGAGAAGAACCAGAAGCGTGCTTAGCGCAAGCACAATACGACTTCGGAGAAGGCTCGAACTATTCATGGATCCCTCCAATCGAAAGTAAATGAATCTTGTGGTACTCATTGAAGACTGGCGAAGCGTGGCACTGGGTCGACGTTCACAATTAACCTGAGCCAGCTTGTGCTTTACGATCGGTTCTGCTGAATAAAGGCGAAGGAAGCGTGCCCAGCGTTTTCGAACGGATCAAAGCGCTTATGACGTGAACTCCGTTAACGCCACTCGTATTGTTCGACGTATCAAACGGGAAAGCTCAATGACACGCAGCATTTCCATGCAGCGATTGTGCCAAGAATGCAGGATCGATCGAGCGCGGGAAATGCTCGATTTTGGCTTTATCGCGGAAGGGTTGGTTGCGTGCGGCGGTGATTATAGATCCGAAAATGCGATGTTGTCTTCAAAATTTTGGATGAAAGCGCCGCAACAGGTCAGTTCCGCCGCGCAGTAACGGGTGGGTCAAACGATTGCGGATGGCGGATTGTTGATTGAGGATTACGGATTTCCAATCCACAATCCGCATTCCGCAATCCGCAATCGTTTGACCCACCCGCTACCGCGAGGTGGGACTGACCTGTTTGGTCCCCAACCCGTCCACCAGGAGCACTGAGAGGTCAGACATCAAGAGATATGCTGGATTGTCTACTGACCAGTTGACCTGGGGCATTGAGTCGCAACTGATCGCCATGGCGATGCGACCGTTTGGTGAATAGATGATGCCTACAGCGCTGCGCAGCTGATCAAGGGCTCCGTATTTGCTCGCCATCGGCAAGTCAGGCATCGAGCGGCCGATGGCAAAGTGATTCTGTTCACGCTTCATCAATTCGATCATCTCTTTTGAAGCAGCCTCATTGATGATCTGTCCGCGATCTAACTTCTCCATCAACGCGACCCACTCTCGAGGTGTGGCCACGCCCAGACCAAAGCGTTTGTTATCCGGGATCTTGCCTTCCCTGCTGTCGCCACCACTGCCAACACGTCGAAGGATTCTTATCTGTTTGAAACCATGTGAATCCATCCGTTCATTAACTGCATCGGTTGAAAGATAGTCGAGCACAAGGTTGGTAGCGGTGTTATCACTGACCGTCATCATCAGGTTTACCGCGTCACGAAGTGTCAATCGCAAGCCATCTCCAATTTCCGGTAACACACCGGAGCCGCCATACCGCGCCGCCTTGGTCAACACCAGCTCGTCTGACCATTTGGCTTTTCCTTCCGCCACTCGGGCGAATGCCTCAACCATGACCGCAATCTTGATGGTGCTGGCCGTGCGAACGCGATCGTCCGCGCTGAAGGCGTAGGTCTCGCCTGTATCAAGGTTCTTTGCGAACAGGCTCACGGTACCTTTGAACGCTGCGATTCTCGTCTTAACTTTCTCGTCGAGTGTGGCAGACTTGGATGCGACTTCGCCGCTCATCAGATCGAGTGAGTCACCTGCCGATAATAAGCGGATCAACACCGAGTGATTCTGCGGACTATGAATAAGCATCACCTTGCTCTCGCCAACAACTTCGGCTTTTCGATTATCGATGACCAGCAAAGCCGTTCCCTCGTCTATACCCAGACCGAGGCGTTCTTGTCCCTGAAACATCAAGCCAAAGAGACGATTCTCTCGCTGTCGTTTGATGAAGTGCTGATCGACAATCAAGTGATCCGGCAGCAGCGCCAGAGCTGGCCGTGTTTCGACCTTTTCGCCGTCAATGAGTTTGAAATCGCCTTCGCCGGTAATCATGCGATGCGACATGATGGCAGCGCCCGCGCTCGTCCCGCCAAATACAACGCCCTCTTGATATCGCTTTGTGAGCGCTCGCAGCAGCGACTGGTCTTTAAGCACATCCATGATGCGTCCCTGGTCGCCACCGCTGAAGAACACACCGGTTGCATTTTTTAATTGATCCAGAAATTTAATCTTTGTCGCTTCAGTCAGTGGGGCTGCAGGCGCGGCTTCAATAACGGCCTTGGGATACGGGGCAAGGTCTTCCTGCAAATTCTTGAAGGCGACATCCGGGCTCTGCGTGGCCCAGGAAATGATCAGGATGTGCGCCTTTTCTTTTCCAGCCCATTCATCAAAGCGAGCCAGGGCCGCCGCCGGCCGTGCTCCGCCGCCAATGATCACCAAACGCTGCTGCGCGCTTGACTGCGAAAATGAGAGGAAGAACGTGGTAACACCGACGGTGAATACTCGAAACGCGAATTTCTTGATATGCATAAGAGCCGCTGCGGGAAATTGATCGTTAGAAACAGCGGCTCATTCTATGAACAGTTAACGAGAAGTGCCAAACGCCCCTCTTCGCGTCTTTGCCCCTTTGCGAAGTCGCAAAGGCAGGCTCGAAAGTTATTCTCGAGATCGACGAGTTACTTTGAGCGGCATCGGAGGCTCGGTACGAATGATATCGGGCTGCAGTCTGATGCTGCCCACAACTGGTCCGTGATCAATTGGTGTTGGCAATGCGAGTGGCGGCGGTGGTATGTAAGCTGGGATCTGAACCGGTGGCCTCACTGAGATCGCCCCCATTAGGGTGGGCTGGCGCCTTTCCTCAAAAAGCGCGAACACGCCGATGCCCGCAAAGAAGCTGAGCACCGCGGAAGTGATTGCTCTCGAGATGCGGGACAGTCTGCGTTTGATTGCGCGCAAACCAACCGGGCAATTCTCAGTGAGAATAGAACCATCCGCGCGACGATAGTAACGCACGCAGAGCCTGCCTTCATTGCTCGCGATCAGATGCTCAGCTTCAGCTCGCGTCATGCTCGAGAGATTGTAAACACTCAGATTGCACTGCGCACAGAAGCGGGCGCGGTCAGACCCAATCATCTGGTCCCAGTCAGCCGAACAGGGTGCCGCGATGCGAACGTGATCCAATGGATTGCTAAACTGCTTCATGACTTTACTCCTGTCCGATAAGCTTCAGCTTGTCGCTTCGTTCATGACACTCAATTTGAGTGATCAATTAAAGTCAACGACAAACTAAAGTTCGTCGGACTAAAGCGGCGACACTTGTGGCGCTACATACCGAACCGATTTCAGTTCAATAAGCGCCGCTAGCTTGCTTATCGGTAATCGCCCTATAACCATCTTCGCGCTCTTTGGATCCAACACGACCTCGAAACCGAGCTCACGCAGCTTGACCAGGGTTTCGTCGGACTTATCGGTCAACCAAATCTCGATTTCGGCATTGCCGTTGCGCACAAACTTCGATTCGTCCGGACTAAAGTTCAGCTGCTTCTTCTGCAGCCGTTCGATTACGGCGAGCACCCACGGATGAGTCTTCGCCTGCAATGTCGCTCGTTTTTGCTCCTCGGGCGACAGAACCTTCACTGCCTCATCGGATTCCGCTAAATCACCAATTCCGGCTGCTCCTCGAGCCGGAGACGCCGCAGGTTTCGCCACTTTTCCTGCGCTAGGACCGGTTCCACCGCCACTTCCGGTGCCACCGGCGCCACCGCCTCCGCCTTTTGCCGCACGCTTCATAGGGGCTGTGTCAACTCTCGTTATGGAATATGCCTGGGCAGTCTGGATCGGTACCGCTCCACCAAAATTTTGCCGGCCCGCGGAGAACTGCATAGCTAATCCCCCATCCACGCTCTGACCTTGCGGATAGACCATGTCGCGATTGACGCCTTCCGGAACCTCCACTGGCACATCAATTCGCCGCGGCTGGCCACCATCGGTAACAATCATCTCCTCGACCGCTACAAACGACGTGAACTGAGTCATCAACCGGTATTCGAGTCCAAGGTTTGTGATTGTCGTCTGCAGCTCGGGCTTCATCGCACCGCTCTGTGCGCCCCCAAAATCCTGGGCCATCAAATCGTCAACTCGCGTTCGTGCCCAAAGCGTGGCCAACACATCGTGTGATTTTTCCGACTCCGGAAATTCAACATTGATATCGCGAGTGAAGGGCTTGCCTGCCATCATCCCTTTCAGATGTACCGTACCGCTGCCCGCAGCCGTATAGCGCCCGGTAAGCATCACCGGCTTGGCGCCAAACAAGTCCGGCAACTGTTTCGGATACACATCGGCGACGGGCAAAGAGCCCCAGTCAACCTGAATATCGGTTAACAATGGATTGCGGACGCGCTCATGAAATCGCCGCGCCGCCGCGGAGCCGTCATCGGTCAGTCCAACATATTCGACTTCGCCGCGACCGTATCGAGCCATGTTGTCCAACAAGAATCGATTGACGCTGCTGCCGATACCGAATGCAAATACTCGAGCATTAGGGTGCTTCTGAACTTCGCTGATGATTTCCATGTCGTTGCCGACGTAACCATCAGTCATGAAGCACACGATGCGAACATGGCCTTGCGCATCGGATGGATCCATCGACGCTTTGATAGCTTTCATCATTTCGGTGCTACCGCCACCCTGGCGCGTATCGAGAAACGCCTGCGCCTTGTGCAAATTCTCTTTGGTGGCGCTTACAGGAGCCGGAAACAGAATATTCGTGTCACCGGAAAAAGTGATCAGATTAAAGGTGTCGGACGGATAAAGATTGTCGAGCGCAAGCTTCATTGTCTCCTTTGCCTTTTCGATCGGCATACCACTCATCGAGCCCGATGTATCAAGCACAAACACGAGCTCCTTGGGCATCACATCCTCGCCAACCACTTTGTCAGGTGGCTGTAGGATCAGCGTAAAGAAGCCACCTCGATCTGCCCGGTGAGTTAACAGCGCATCCTGAATTTGTTTGCCTGCAACTTCGTAACGCAGCACAAAGTCCTTGTTGGGTATTTCGGAAAGGTTCTGTAAACCAACCTGAGCGCGATGATTGTCCGGACGCAGGACGTCGACTGCATGTGTTTTGGAATCAAGTCCAACGAGCGGCACGCCGGCATCGATCGAAACGCTGATCGAGACGTCATGGCCGGCGCGCATGCCCGCTGGTGCCGGGGCCGGGGAAATTCGGGAAGCGTCGGGCACACGATTCGTATCAGGCGCAAAGCCGCCGCCACTGGCGCCGGTTGGCGTGCCCGGCATGTAGCGCGGCCCCACTACCATTGGAAAGACAAACTCATAAGAGCCGTCGGAATATTTCAGCGTCTCAACATAGCTGATGGTGATCTTGACTTGCTCGCCCGGAAGGATGTTGGCTATCGATTGCGTAAAAATGTTTGGCCGTTCCTGGTCGAGCAGGCTCGCAGTCTGGCCACCGGATTTGGCGGCGTCATATACGGCTCGAGCTTCTTCACGGCGCATGATCTTGCCGCGCACGATACGCTCGCCGATGTTCATCGTCATATCGTCGACGGCTGCGTTTTGCGGCAACGGAAACGTGTAGACTGCTTCAATCTTTTCCTGGAAGGGGTTCTCAAACTCCTGCGTGACGACGACGCGTGAAAGGAAACCGCTAATCTCGGCTTTGACGTCAGTGTGTTTAAGAGGACATTTACTCTTCACCGACCCGTTGGGATTGAGGACTTGCAGCGCTCCCGCAGTTTCCTGCGTTTGCGCTGCAAAAGCGCGGGGTGAGTGCTTTAGCGAAGCCAGCGTCACCATGCATAGGGCGGAAGCGGCTGAAATGGTTAGAACGGAAAGGGAATTGAGCCTGAAGTGACGCTGCATGGTCTCCTCCTAAATACACTTTGAGAGAGCGCGCGACGGTCTGGGTCGACGAGCGAGATTAATAGGTTTCAGTTGGAGTCAGTTACCTGCCTATGCAAGCAGGTCCTGTCATCTGCGATTTGAAGCGGCCCTGCGGCCTCGCAGGAAAATACGCGCAAGATCCGACCAAATATCCAGGCCACTCCAAAACGCAGTGATACCCAATGGTCCCTTTAGAGCTACCGCACTGTGGGTAGTTGTCAACACCACCTGAGTTGGCGGTAGGTTCCAAATTTATCCTGAGACCTGAACCTCAGCTTTCGCCCCCAGTTGCTCCGGGGATAGAACGAGGAAAAGCTGAGCGCTTGCACGAGACAATTGCATTGATGCATCTCACGCGATTTCGGATGGCCGACAAAATTTTGATCTTTGTGCGTTGTCTGGTGCGGTCCGTTATGGGCTATCCACAGATTACGCAGATTACACAGACGAGAAGAGCTGAGGTGCGGAGAGCGAGCGCTGATCTTATGGATCTCTCTTGCGCATGCCGACTCTTTGCCATCAGCACCCCACAGCTCTCAGTTCTTGTCTGTGTAATCTGCGTAATCTGTGGATAGTGACTCATTAGTAAAGATTAAAGTTGTACTCCAGCTGCATGTAGACCGAGACCGAGTGACCGTTGCGCATTGCTGGCACGAAACGAATCAAGCGCGCTGCAGCAATTGCCTTTTCGGTTAAGCCATCGGGAAGCGTCTTCAAAGCTCGGATACTTGCCACTTCGCCAGATTCTGTAAAGATCGCGCTCAGTAGCACGCTTCCGGTCACCTGGTTTTTCCTCGCTAACTCCGTGTACTGAGGCTCGGGCTTGGAAAGAACCTTTGCGCGTTGTGTAACTTCCGGCACTCTATAGACACGGTTAGGCTCCGGAAAGTTCCCACTTGCGCCTCCGGATCCGCAGCAACCGGGTTCATTCTTGCCACCTCCGATGTTGCCGTCGCTTCCCGGGCCAACACCATTACCATTGCCTGGACCGACCCCAAGGCCGTCACCCGTTCCGACGAGTCCTCCATTGCCTGGTCCCCTGGAGGCGGTAGTGGATTTGGTCCAGGGTTCGCCATAAGTCTTCCCAGGCAGGTTTCGCCAGAGCGCCGGATCGAGATCCACGCCTGCTACCGGCAGCGACGGATTCACAGGAGGAGGACTGATTGGTGCTGGAATATCAGAAGCTGTGGGAATCTTGCCGCTTTCGGGAGGAAGTCGATCGTGATTGCCACTGCCGCCACCGCCTCGTGAGGATTTTGGTTCAGGCGCAGAACCTTCACCTTTTCCCTGGTTCAAGCCAACACGTCCATTAGAATTCACGCCAATGCCCGAGCCGTCTGGTGCAGGAAGATCAGCAGGCAAACTTAATGAAGAGATTTCCACAGTTTCGCCGCCGCTCTCGTTAATAGACGGACCGCGATGAGTATTTCCCAAAATGATCAACGCTAATATCGCCGAGAAAAGAACCAGCACTGCGGTCACTGCTCCAGCCATAACGTTAGGCTGAAACAGCAACGTCCTTAGTCGTAAGTACAACGCAGCAGTGGCGCGACGTCCCACTCCGAACGGATCAAGCTTGAATTCCGGCCAGCCTTTATGAACTTGATCAAGCACAAAAGAGACTTCAACGCTCAACCGGCGGCAAAGGCCGGCCGTGTTGATTATCGTTAAGTGAAACTCAGGTTGGGTCGGCTTTGGCTTGATTACGATCTCGCGATAGACGTCAGGCGATTCTTTTCCGACAAGGGCCGCAGCCAAACTGTTAAGTGGCGATCCGTCAACAGGACAGAAGCTGAACTTGTCTGCAAACTCTTCTTCACAGGCATTGCATCTTTTCATGAAAACCTCCGTTTGCTTAGAAGTGTTGCGGGGAGACGCAAGGCCGAGCAGATAGATGTGGTCGGAAAACGAGTTGGTGATTCGTCGGTGCAACGAAAGCGGCATCGCGGGCGCGTGCCAGTTACGTAGCAATCGAGTCAATCCATTTTCCGTTGCCATATTGATGACAGCTACGCGCCTTAAGATCGCCGCCCTTCTTTGCGCCTTTGCTTCTTTGCGGCTTGGCGTTAATTCTTCTCAAGTTGCAGTGGATCTCACGCCAAACCGCAAAGAGGCAAAGTCGCAAAGGCACACCAGCACCCGACTCCTCTCAGCGATGAGCTTGCGATGTCACTAATGCTTATTACCTGGAAGTGAGGAAAGGATACGGATTGGTCAGTGGTCAGTCGTCAGTGGTCAGTAGTTTGTCAGCTCTCACTTGATGCGGAATATGTGAATGGACCTCTCAACGATCGCTCGCGTGCAACTGACCACTGACAACTGACAACTGACACTTATTTATTTATCTGATTAAGTAACTTGTTCGCGCGATCTGGATCTATTCGTTGCAGGATGCGTTGTTGCTCGACGGCCAGCGGTCGATTTCGCATGCTGAGATACGTCAAGCCCAACTGGTAATGGGCCACTGCATATTCTGACTTCTGCCGGATGGCGGTCTTGTACTCAGCAACCGCCTCTGCGAAGCGGCTTAGCTGTTGGTTCGCATAACCCATCTCGTAATGCGCTTCCGCATAATCGGGCTTGACTCGCACTGCCTCACGCAAAGCAGTCAGAGCGTCGGTGTAACGACCCAGCTCGTTGTAACACCAGCCAAGATTATGACTGGCCGACGCCTTGTCCGGATTTATACTTAGTCCCCTCTTGTACTCGGCGGCAGCCTCTACGTACTGCTTTGTGTCGTAGTAATAAAGGTCCGCCAACCCAAAGTGCGCCAGCGCCAGATCCGGATTTCCTTTGATCGCTTCCTTGTACTCAACAATGGCGTCCTGATAACGACCAAGTTTCTCGTACGCATACCCAAGTTCATTGTGGGCCAGCGGATACTCAGGTTTGTATTTCAACGCCCGTTGCAAGCTTCTGACAGCTTCGTTGTAGTCTTTCAGGTCGTTGCTAAGCCACCCGATTTCATAGTGGGCCAGGGCGTAGTCAGGTTTGATTCGCGCTGCCTGGCGGTAGGCTGCGAGCGCTTCGGTGTTCTCCTCCATCTTGAGATAGGCGAAGCCAAGCTCAGCAAAAGCTGATGAATGGTTTGGATCCAATCTCGTCGCTTCTTTGAGCGGAGCGATTGCTTCTGAGTACTCTTCCCATTCGTTATGAATCCAGCCCATGCGATATTGCGCATGCGCCATCGAGGGATTCATTTGGACGGCTTTCTGATACGACTCCATGGCGTCGTCGTAGTTCTTGGCGTCAAAGCTGACGTCCCCCTGGCGAACGTAGTAGTCCGCTGTCGTGCCTCTTGGTGGTGCGGGCTTTCTAGCGACGCTCGTGCGTTTCTTGACTGTCGTAGCCGGGGACTTGGGAGTGGATTTAATTACAACGTGACTGCCGCCACCTCCGCCGGTAGCGGCGCCGCTGGTTGTTCCGCCTCCGCTTGCGTCGTGTTGCGCTAACGCTACTGCGAAGTTGGAAATCAGAAGAAGGATTGCTGACAAAACGATTTGAGCTGGGCGAATTCTGAACACGGAATTGCTCCTATTGACAGGTGAAGTCTCGGCGCTTGCCAATCTGGGGCCAAGTCGCGGATCGAATTATAGTGAGTTTACCGGCAGAATTGCGAAAGATTGTTGAGGACTAGACAACTGGCGGCATCCGGCGTTTAGAGTTCAATCGTTCAATCTTCAGATTGCCGAGTTTTCCGAGCAACAACCCAAAAAGGATAGCTCGCCGTAGGTTCGTTCAGCTTGTATGTAGTAGAGCAGGTTGTGTGTAGCCCGAGCACGCAATCTGAAAGATTGAACTCTAAACACCTGATTGCCACGTTGCTCTTTGCCCTTACCTCTTTGCTCTTTGCCTATTTGACACTCGCGAATCTGTACAGTACTTTACATCGTTCCTGCGTGCGTCCCGTTCGTCTAGTGGCCCAGGACACCGCCCTTTCACGGCGGCGACACGGGTTCGACTCCCGTACGGGACGCCAATTCCTTCAATCACTTACGAGAGCTTGCCATTTCGCCGCGGGTCCAGAAAGGTCCATTAACTAAATCACTGCCCTACGAACACCCGGAAGTAGCATCTTCACAACCTTGTTCTGCGCTTCCCGCTTTTCATCCGTCACCGCTTGGACGTAGGTGTCCATCGTGACCTTCAGATTGGCATGGCGCATGAGCTCCTGAATGACTTTGGGGTTCTCTCCATTGGCATTCAGGATCGTCCCAAACGTATGACGGAAAGTGTGCCAGCCGATACGCTTCCGTAAGCCAATTTTGTCCGCTGCTCGCTTGATGTAAACGCGATAGATAGACTTTGGCCAATATGGCTGCGCACCTTTCTTGGCAGGGCTGGCATACACCCAGTCGCTGGGGCGGTTGTAAATCGTCTTCATCTTCCAGAGCCGAAGTGATTTCGCCAATTCCGAGTTCATCGGAATTGGCTTTTGCGAAGCTTCGGTTTTTGGCGGCCCAATTCGTTGCTTCACAATCGAGCGCCGGATGTAAATCACACTTTTCTTGAAATCCACATCCTCCCATTTGAGTCCCAACAACTCGCCAACTCGCAAACCACTTGCTCCGTCCAGAAAGACAGCCGTACGGAACGGCTCTGGAATGGCATTCAGTAGCTTAACGAGTTCGTCGACTGTCAGGATCTCGGGGACCGCCTGTCGTTTCGCGCTCTGTCTCACACTAGTGATCGGGTTCCTGGTAACCCATTCCCACCGAATCGCATGAGAGTAGAGAGCGCTCATGATGTTTCTGATCTTTGCCTTGCTGCCTTTCGCCAGCGGATCACCATTCTCAAAACTGAGGGTCTTCAGCCATTGCTCTACTTCTACAGCTTTGACTTCAGACAAACG
>Ga0126384_10000363_pt1 | contig 24487 bp, 19 predicted proteins | sample PanSoiMetPlot_36_FD_92543 | JGI IMG/M metagenome (GOLD analysis project Ga0126384, IMG submission 92543) | Tropical forest soil microbial communities from Panama - MetaG Plot_36 | ecosystem: Environmental > Terrestrial > Soil > Tropical forest > Bulk soil | place: Panama | collected 2016-02-17 | reverse complement strand
GTTTCTCGACGAGATCGGCGACATGCCGATGGAGGCGCAGACGCGGCTCCTGCGCGTGCTGCAGCAGGGCGAATACACCACGGTCGGGGGACGCACGCCGATCAAGACCGACGTCCGCATCATCGCGGCCACCAACAAGGACCTGCGCATCCTGATCCAGCAGGGCCTGTTTCGCGAGGATCTTTTTTTCCGCCTCAACGTGGTGCCGCTGCGGCTGCCGCCGCTGCGCGAGCGCGTCGAGGACGTTCCCGACCTCATCCGCCATTTCTTCGCCCAGGCGGAACGTGAAGGCCTGCCGCCGAAGCAGATCGAGCCGGCCGCGCTCGACCGGCTCAAGCGCCACCGCTGGCCCGGCAATGTGCGCGAGCTGGAGAACCTCGCGCGGCGTCTCGCGGCGCTCTATCCGCAGGAGACGATCACCGCCGCCGTCATCGACGGCGAGCTGGCCCAGCCCGCGATGCCGGTAGCGGGCGAGGAGCCACGGCCCGACGAGAGCCTCGCGGGCGCGATCGAGCGGCACCTCACGCGGTATTTCGGCGGGTTCGGCGACACCCTGCCGCCACCCGGCCTCTACCACCGCATCCTGCGAGAGGTCGAGTACCCCTTGCTCTCGGCCGCGCTCGCCGCCACCCGGGGCAACCAGATCCGCGCCGCCGATCTGCTCGGCGTCAACCGCAACACGCTGCGCAAGAAGATCCGCGACCTCGACATCCAGGTGATCCGCACCGGTGGGTAGCTGATCGCCGACACACGAGATCGCGCCATCCCGACCGCAGGGCGCATGATCCAATCCAGCTTGTCGATTTGCGGCTGCTGGCGCGCCGGGCAGATTTGGCTACCGTGCCCTGATCCACAAGCCGCCTATTTGCGCCCAGGAATTGTCGCAATCGGGCAACAATGTTGTATAAATGCCGCACTGACCGATGGACGGGGTCAGGTGCGCCGGATCCGCCAGCGACCGCAGGCGGTTGCCCATAGGGTGTCATGGCAACAATCGACGACGCCGCGCTGCCGGACGCGACGACCGTTGGCCAGCAGGGCCATCGGCGCCTGATGCCTGTCATCGGGCCGATCGCGGTTGGCCTCGCGCTCCTGTCCGCGCTGGCAACGTTCCTGGTGCTGGGCGGCTTCACGCCCCTTTCACCGAGCCACTACGTCGTCGTCGCGCTGCTCGCCTTCAACCTCGGCGCGGTTGTGCTCCTCGTCGCCATCATCGCACGCGAGATCTGGCCGGTGATCCAGGGGAGCCGCCGCGGCCGGGCGGGCGCGCGGCTCCACTTCCGCATCATCCGCCTGTTCTCCATCATCTCGGCGGTGCCGGCGATCCTGGTCGCGGTGGTCGCGAGCATCACGATCGATCGCGGCCTCGATCAGATGCTGTCGGGGCGCAACCTGATCAGCGACACGCTCGTCATCGCCGACATCTATGTGCGCGAGCAATTGCTGCAGCTGCGCGGCGACACCCTCGCGATGGCGATCACTCTCACCCAGGCGAAACCGCTGTTCGACCAGGACAGTGACCGCTTCCGCCAGCTTTTCACCGCGCAGGCCTCGCTGCGCGGCGTGTCCGGCGCCATGCTGATCCACGGCGACCGGACCCCCATCGTCAAATCCGACTTCAATCCGCAGCCGGAGCCGATGATCGCGCCGAACGACCGGCTCGACCAGATCACCGATACCGAGCCGCGCGTCGTTCCGATCCCGTCGACCAACCTGCTGGTGTCAATCATCAAGATGCGCGGCTACGACGACACCTTCCTCTATGTCGTGCGGCCGATCGACCCGCGCGTGATCGCGCTCGGCATCAAGGCGAACGAGATGCTCGACGTCTACGACAAGCTGCGCGACCGCCGGCTCGGCGTGCAGCTCGCGTTCGCGCTGATGTACACCGTGATCCTGCTGTCCGTGATGCTGTCGGCGGTCTGGATCGGCCTGAACTTCACCAATCTCCTCGTGGCGCCGATTCGCCGCCTGATCGGCGCCGCCAATCTCGTGTCGACCGGCAATCTCTATGTCCAGGTCCCGGTGCGGCAGAGCGAGGGCGACCTCGCCCAGCTCGGCGAGACTTTCAACAAGATGACGCAGGAGCTGCGCACCCAGCGCGACGACATCGTGCGGGCCCGCGACCTCATCGACAGCCGCCGCCGCTTCACCGAGGCGGTACTCGCGGGGGCGAGCGCCGGCGTGATCGGCGCAGATGCCGAGGGGCATATCAGCATCGTCAACCGCTCGGCCGAGCGCTTGATCGGGACGAGCTCGGATGCGGCGATCGGCCGCCCGCTCACCGAGGTGGTCCCCGAGCTCGCGGGGATCATTGCGTCGGCGCTGGCGGGCGCCCAGCGCCTCGTGCAGGGCCAGGTCACGATCAGCCGAGGCGGGCGCGAGCGCATCATCTCGGTGCGGGTGGCGACCGAGCAGTCGAGCGATCCGCAGCACGGCTATGTCGTCACCCTCGACGAGATCACCGAACTCGTCACCGCGCAGCGCACGTCGGCCTGGGCCGATGTCGCCCGCCGCATCGCCCATGAGATCAAGAACCCGCTGACGCCGATCCAGCTGTCGGCCGAGCGGCTGCGCCGCAAATACGGCAGGACGATCACCGAGGATCGCGCCGTGTTCGAGCAATGCACCGAGACGATCGTGCGCCAGGTCGACGACATCCGTCGAATGGTGGACGAGTTTTCTCGTTTCGCCCGGATGCCGAAGCCGGTGATGGCCCCGGAAGACGCAGCCGACGTGGCGCGCCAGGTCGTATTCCTGATGCGGGTGGGTCATGCCGACATCGACATCGACGCCGGCTTTTCCGCTGACTCGCTGCCGGCGCGGTTCGACCGCCGGCTGATCTCGCAGGCGCTGACCAACATCATCAAGAACGCGACCGAGGCGATCTCGGCCGTGCCGCCTGCGGAGCTTGGCCGCGGCCGCATCCAGGTGTCGATCGCACGCGAGGGGCCCGACATCGTGATCGACGTGATCGACAACGGTGTCGGCCTGCCGAAGGAGAACCGCTCGCGCCTGCTCGAGCCCTACGTCACGACGCGCGACAAGGGCACCGGCCTCGGTCTCGCAATTGTCGGAAAGATCCTGGAGGATCACGGCGGCCGCATCGAGTTGCGCGATGCGGCCGAGAAGATCCCGGGCGCGCGGGGCGCCTGGGTGCGGCTGCGGTTCGCCGCCGAAGCCGTCCCGCCCGCATCCGTTTCGGAAACAGCCACATCCGCGAGCGCATAGCACATGGCGTCCGATATCCTCATCGTCGACGACGAAGCGGACATCCGCGATCTGGTCGCGGGAATCCTGCAGGACGAGGGCTACGAGACACGCACCGCGCGCGACAGCGACGATGCGCTCGCCTCGATCCGGTCGCGCCGGCCGAACCTGGTGTTCCTCGATATCTGGCTGCAAGGCAGCCGGCTCGACGGACTGCAGCTGCTCGACTCGGTCAAGACCGAGCACCCGGATCTGCCGGTGGTGATGATTTCCGGTCACGGCAACATCGAGACCGCGGTGGCGGCGATCAAGCAGGGGGCCTACGACTTCATCGAGAAGCCGTTCAAGGCGGACCGTCTGGTGCTGGTCGCCGACCGCGCGCTCGAAACCTCGCGCCTCAAGCGCGAGGTCAAGGAGCTCAAGCAGATCGCGCCGCACGCCGCGAAGCTGATCGGTCAATCGACGGCGATCAATCAGCTGCGCCAGACGATCGAGAAGGTTTCGCCCACCAACAGCCGCATCCTCATCGTCGGGCCCTCCGGCGCCGGCAAGGAGCTCGCCGCGCGCACGATCCACGCGCACTCCTCGCGCACCGGCGGCCCGTTTGTCGTCATCAATGCGGCCGCGATCACGCCGGAGCGCATGGAGATCGAGCTGTTCGGCGTCGACCAGTCGAACGGCACGCAGTCGCGCTCGGTGGGCGCGCTCGAGGAGGCGCATGGCGGCACGCTGTTCATCGACGAGATCGCAGACATGCCGCGCGAGACGCAGAACAAGATTCTGCGCGTCCTCGTCGATCAGACCTTCCAGCGGGTCGGCGGCAGCGTGAAGGTCGAGGTCGATGTCCGCATCGTCTCGTCGACCGCGCGTAATATCGAGGCGGAGATCGGAGCAGGGCGTTTCCGCGAGGACCTCTATCACCGGCTCTCGGTGGTGCCGATCCGCGTGCCGTCGCTGGCCGAGCGCCGCGACGACATCCCGGTGCTGATCGGCCATTTCATGGACCAGATCTCGCTGGCGACCGGGCTGCCGAAACGCAAGATCGGCGCCGACGCGATGGCCGTGCTGCAGTCCCACGACTGGCCCGGCAATGTCCGGCAACTCCGCAACAATGTGGAGCGGCTGATGATCCTCGCCGGAGGCGAGCCCGACGCGATCATCAGCGCCAGCATGCTGCCGCAGGACGTTGGCTCCATGGTTCCGAGCATGCCGGCCGGCAATGGCGGCGAGCACCTGATGGGGATGCCCCTGCGCGAGGCACGCGAGGCGTTTGAGCGCGAATATCTCAAGGCGCAGATCAGCCGCTTCGGCGGCAATATCTCGCGCACCGCCGAGTTCGTCGGCATGGAGCGCTCGGCGCTCCATCGCAAGCTCAAGGCGCTGGGGATGGATTGAGCATTTCCTCGTCATTGCGAGGCGCGGCGACGACGCAATCTCACATGCAGGCGCATGCGCAAGTGAATCGAGATCGGACATGTCCCGCATCGCCTACGTGAATGGCCGCTATCGGCCGCATCGCGACGCCCTGGTTCACATCGAGGATCGCGGCTACCAGTTCTCCGACGGCGTCTATGAGGTCTGCGAGGTGTCGGCCGGCCGCCTGGTCGACGTGCGGCGCCACATGGAGCGTCTGCAGCGCTCGCTCGCCGAACTTGGCATCCGGCTTCCGATGACCTTGCCGGCGCTGAGCGTGGTCCTGCACGAGACGATCCGGCGAAACCGCGTCCGGCATGGCATCGTCTACCTGCAGATCACCCGCGGGGTCGCGCGGCGCGATCATGCCTTTCCGGCCGCGGACACGCACCCCGCGGTCGTGGTCACCGCCCGGAACCTCGATCCGGCGCGCAACGAGCGCGTCGCCGAGGACGGCATGGCAGTCGTCACCGTTGCGGACAACCGCTGGGCGCGCGTCGACATCAAATCGGTCTCACTCCTGCCGAACGTCCTCGCCAAGCAGGCGGCGCGCGAGCAGGGCGCTCGGGAGGCCTGGTTTGTCGACGCCCAGGGATTCATCACCGAGGGCTCCTCGTCCAACGCCTGGATCGTCACCAAAGACCGCACCGTGGTGACCCGACCGGCCGATCAGGCGATCCTGCGCGGCATCTCGCGCACCGTGCTGATCGACGCGATACGCGCTCAAGGGCTGGTTCTCCAGGAAAGACCCTTCACGGTTGCGGAAGCCGCGGCCGCCGAGGAGGCTTTCGTGACCTCCGCGAGCCAGCTTGTGCTGCCGGTGGTTCGCATCGATGGCAAGCCGGTGGGCTCCGGAACTCCTGGTCCGGTCGCCACGGCGCTGCGTCGAGAATTTCACCGCTACGCCGAATTCTCCTGATAAATTCGTTAGTTAACCTGACGGGCGAAAACCCCGAACTTGGGCTTGCGCTGCACCGCAACGTGCCATCTAATGTGCACGCCCACGTGGTGACCGGCAGGGATGGGGAAAAAAGCCGGGATCGCGTGACAAAGACCCTCGCGGGCAAAGGGCCGCGCGAGCAAAAAACGGAACAGGGGCCATGGCAGGCGACCGCGCACAAAATCTACAAGACACCTTCCTCAATCACGTTCGTAAAGCAAAAATCCCCCTCACCATCTTTCTGGTCAATGGCGTGAAGTTGCAGGGGGTTGTGACTTGGTTCGATAATTTTTGCGTACTGCTCCGGCGGGATGGGCACTCGCAACTGGTATACAAGCACGCCATATCCACGATCATGCCGGGTCATCCGATCCAGCTGTTCGAGGGTGCCGAAGAGGCGCCCGCAGGAGAAAAGGTCTGATTGGAGCCCCGCCGGCGCGACACGGGTGCTGATGCACTGACCTCGCATGACGGCGAGGCGACTGGCCGCGCGCTCGTGGTCGGGCCGTATTTGCGCGACCGCGCCGCCGTTCGCGGCGATGCGCGCTCGCCATCCGCCCGGCTCGACGAGGCGGTCGGGCTTGCGCGCGCCATCGACCTCGCGGTGGTCGAGGCGGGCATCGTGGCGCTCGGCCAGATTCGGCCTGCGACCTATCTGGGCAAAGGCAAGGTCGAAGAGTTCGCCGGGCTGGTCAAAAGCCTCGAAGCCGGTCTCGTCGTCATGGATTGCGCGCTCTCGCCGGTGCAGCAGCGCAATCTCGAGAAGGCCTGGGGCGCCAAGGTGCTCGACCGCACAGCACTCATTCTCGAGATCTTCGGACGGCGCGCCCGCACGCGCGAGGGCACGCTGCAGGTGGAGCTCGCGCATCTGACCTATCAGCGCAGCCGGCTGGTGCGCTCCTGGACCCACCTCGAACGCCAGCGCGGCGGCTTCGGCTTCATGGGCGGCCCGGGCGAGGCGCAGATCGAGACCGACCGGCGGTTGATCGCCGAGCGCATCGCCAGGATCGAGCGCGAACTTGAAGGCGTCAAACGCACCCGCGAGCTTCATCGCGCGAGCCGCAAACGCGTGCCGTATCCCATCGTTGCGCTGGTCGGCTACACCAACGCCGGAAAGTCGACGCTGTTCAATCGCATGACGCGAGCGAGCGTGGTCTCGGCCGACATGCTGTTCGCCACCCTCGATCCGACGCTGCGGGCGGTCGACCTGGCGCACGGCACGCGCATCATCCTGTCGGACACGGTCGGCTTCATCTCGGAGCTGCCGACCATGCTGGTCGCGGCCTTCCGCGCCACGCTCGAGGAGGTGATCGAGGCGGACTTGATCCTGCACGTGCGCGACGTCTCGCACGGCGATACCGAGGCGCAGTCGAAGGACGTCGAGGAAGTGCTGCGCGAGCTCGGCATCGCGCCCGAGGACGGGCGGCTGGTCGAGGTGTGGAACAAGATCGACCGGGTCGACGCCGCCGAGCGCGAGCGCCTCGACAACATGGGCCGGCGCCAGCCGGCGGGCCGCCGTCCGGCGCTCGTTTCGGCCGTGAGCGGGGAGGGCATCGACGGCCTGGTCGACCTGATCGAAAGCCGCCTCGCGAGTACCCGCGTCGTGCTCGAGCTCGATCTCGATCCGATCGACGGAGCTGGGGCGAGCTGGCTTTATCGCAACGCCGAGGTCCTCGAGAAGAACCTGAGGGATGACGGTCGCCTCGCCATGACGGTGCGGGTCGATCCTGCCAAGGTCGATCTCATACGCGCCAAGTTCGACGCGGTCGGCAAGGCAAGTTCCGCCTGAACGGGCGCGGGCCTTCAGCGCCGCCCTCGTACTCTAGTCCGACGCCGCGCCGGCACGTCGCCCCGCCGGGCTTGTCCTTTCCGATTCCTTCGCGGCGTCCCACAGCGCGTCCATCTCGGCGAGCGTCGCCTGTGCGGGCGTCTTGCCGCGCGCTGCGAGCGCCCGCTCGATCCAGGCGAAGCGGCGCTCGAACTTCTGGTTCGTCGCTCGCAGCACCGACTCAGGATCGGCGTCGAGGTGGCGCGCGAGGTTGACCACGGCAAACAGGAGATCGCCGGATTCCGCGGCCGCATCGGTCGTGTGGCCGCTATCGAGTGCCGCTTCGATCTCGTCCGCCTCCTCGCGGATCTTTGCGAGCACCACCCTGGGATCATTCCAGTCGAATCCGACCTTGCCAGCCTTCTGCTGCAGCTTGAGCGCGCGCGTCAGCGCCGGGAGGGTGGCCGGCACGCCCGCCAGCGCGCTGTCGGGCGCATCACCGCCATGACCGGAACGCGCGGACTTCTCGGCTTTCTCCTGCGCCTTGATCTCGTGCCACAGATCCTTGACGGCCTCTGGCGACACGCCCCGCGCGTCGCCGAACACATGCGGATGACGACGGATCAGCTTGGCCGTGATGGCCTCGACCACGTCGGCGAAATCGAACGCGCCTTGCTCCTGCGCCATGCGGGCGTGGAAGACGACCTGGAGCAGCAGATCGCCGAGCTCGTCGCGCAGACCCTCGAGATCGTCGCGGGCGATCGCGTCGGCGACCTCGTAGGCCTCCTCGATCGTATAGGGCGCAATGGTGGTGAAGTCTTGCTCCAGGTCCCACGGGCAGCCGGTCTTCGGCGTGCGCAGGGCGGCCATGATCTCGATCAGGCGGGCGATGTCGCGTGCGGGCTTCATGCGGCCGGCAAGCTACCAGAGCCGGCGAGGGGGCGCGACCGCCCGCTGCCCGCGCCCACAGGAAACGGCGGTCGCCAGGCGGTCAATGAACCCGCGTCAATCTCGCCAGCTGGTCAATGGCCGGTCCGATCCGCTGCGCGGCTTGCTTCGAACAGGAACCAGACCCGCTTTTCGGTATCATCGATGAAGGTCTCCAGCAGGCTCGCCGTCGCCACGTCCTCGTGTTTGTCGGCGACCTCATGGGCGTCCCGCATCGACTTCGCCACCGCCTTGTTGTCGTTCATCAATTCCCGCAGCATGTCGAGCGGTGCGACGAACGCCTTCTCGTTGTCTGCGATCCGCTGCAGCTTGGCGATCTCACCGATCGACCGCAGCGTGGTCCCGCCGAGCTTGCGCACGCGCTCCGCCAGCACGTCGGTGGTCGCGAAGATCTGCTCGCCTTGCTCGTCCAGGAGCAGGTGGTAGTCGCGGAAATGCGGCCCGCTCACGTGCCAGTGGAAGTTCTTCGTCTTCATGTAGAGCGCGAAGCTGTCCGCCAAGATGGCATTGAGCGCTACGGAAATCTCCTTTACCGCCTCGGCGGACAGGTCAGTCGGCGTATCCAGGTTGCTCGCGGCCTTGCCGCGTGGCTCGAGGGTTCTGACTTTGCTCATGCGCGGGCTCCTTTGATTCCTTTTCGCGCCCTTGACGCTCCGTCGGGGGTGCTGATCGTGCGGACAGCAAGAGAGTAGGGATCGGTTGCGGGGTGCGGCCCCGTAGGCCCTAACCATTGGACCCACGGGAACGTTCCCATTGCCGTTCCAGCGGCGGCTTATGCTTCGACGCTATCGGACGCAATTGGACTGCGGTCCACGGCCACCGCGACCCGTAGCGCGCGCCTGTGCACGAGTCGTAGTGACGAGGCGCAATTGAGCCGGGGTTCGTAACCGCGGCCCCGGGTTAATGATTCGCATAAGACATATTATGGAATATCTCCCAATATCCCGAAAAATTGAGCCATTTCGAATGCGCCCTCGGGCCGTTCGGACAGCGCGGCAATCGTTTCGCCGCTACGGCGCAGGCCGTCTCCCGATTGGGCGAAGAAATCGGAATCCGGCAACGGGCGCTGCGCTTCCGATAACGTTCGATCCGATCCGTGGTTGCTTGGACGGTTTGCCGTCAACGATCGGCATTAAGGATTGCCGCCAAGGGGTTGGCTCGCAAATCGCTGCCGACATGCGGGTCGGCGCAATGTCTCGGGATTGAATGAGATTGAAGCCGAAGGGAACGGATAGTCCCAAGGTCTTGGCGAGCAGGGGCAGGGATCTTGATCGGCCCCTCCCCGTTGATGTCGGCCCGACAGATCACGTGCTCACGTCGGCGCGGACAGGCGCTCGACCAGGGCCAGCATGACGGCGGCGTCGGGGATCGGTACGACGCTAGAGATCAGCGGCGCGAGGCCCTCGACCGCCGGGCCGCCGCGGCCGACGCTGCCGAGCTTGCCGCGGAAGCCGTGCTCGCTCCACGCCAGCTCCTGAATCTCGGGATCGGTCAGGGCCGGCACCAGCCGGTCGGCCGGCTCCGCCAGACTGACGATCGGATGCGACGAGAACACGGTCGGCGCCGGATAGAGCATCACCGGGCGGATGCCGGCGGACTGCAGCGATTTCCAGCGCTCCGGGTCGGACAGCATGAACTCGATCAGTTGGCTCTCATACGCCACGATCAGCGGCTTGCCGCCCATGCCTTCGTTGAGGAAGCTGTTCCAATGCGTTCCACTCGAGCTTTCCTTGTAGCCCATGCGGGCGAAGATCGCGTTGATCTTGGGCAGGTCGCGCCGCAGGGTCTCGGCGGTCGCAACGTCGTTCGCGAACAGGTTGGCGAGCAGCGCGGCGAAGGTGAAGCCGGAATTGGATTTGAGCGGGTCGGTCGAGGTCACGATGACGCGGCCGAACAAGTCGCGCACGCCGATGTCGCGCCAAGCAAGGCCGTCCGAGATGGCGCGCATCAGGTCGGCCATCTTCACTACGTAGTAGGTCCCTTCCCGCTTCTCGACATAGCCGGCCGCCACCAGGGCGTCGACCACGGGCGACCAGCTGTAGAGCACCAGCGGTGAATTGAACACGACTTCGTCGCGCCGCACCGGCAGCCCGTTGTGGCGGGCGAGCTGCACCAGCACTGAGCTCGCCGGCCAGAGCCATTGCGGGCGTTGCGAGATCAGGGCGGCATCGCTCACCATCTCAACCGAGCCGGCGCGTCGGGCGTCGAGGATGATGCCGTAGCGGCGGCGCAGAAGGTCGCGCACCTTCTGGTTCCGCACCAGGTCGACCTTCTCGCCGCCGATGAAGCCCCACAGGGTGATCTGATCGGCCGCCTCCCCGGTGACCATCCGGCGCAGCCGGTCAGGCCCGACCACCCCGACGGCCGCGGTGCCGCCGGCGCCGAGCGCCAGCAGGGCCGAGTCCCAACGCTCGTCGCGTGATCGCCATGCGATTACCTCGTCACCGGCGTTGCTCGTCTCGGATCGAATTCTCCAAAAGCCGCAGCTCGACGTCGAGCCCCTCGACCTCCTCCTGGCTCAGCCGGTCGGCGTAGCGCCCGAACACCTGGTCGAGCCGGCCGATCATCGCGTCGGTCGCCTTGAGGCGCTCGCGATCGGGATCGTTGGCGCGCTCCAGGACGCGGTAGCCGTCGGCGAGACGGACCGCGGCCGGAAGAAAATAGGTCAGAAGTCGCCGTACGTTGTTGACCCGGCTCGGCCTCTGCTCGATCTCGTCGACCACCCGCGCCGCGATACTGCGCAGATGCTCGAGCTTGTGCCGCACGCTTGCGCTGCTCATGTCGCGCGCGACCGCGGCGAGGCGATCGAGCTGGACGCGGGCATCGGACAGGATCTCGCGGGCCAGTTCGAGACTCGCCTGGTCGGCCTCGCCGAAATCGAAGCCCTCGAACAGCTGGCGCGGCTGCACGGCAAGCCGCACCCCGAAGAAGACCAGGAGCGCGCCCGGCACCGAGACCCACCACGGGAGTCCGAACCCGAAGGTTGCGACCGGCGCGAACAGTCCACCCGCGAGGCCGGCCAGGATGTCGGTCCGGTCCACCGGGTCGCGGGTGCGGTCGGCGTCGCTCAATTGTAGCCCCGCACGGCGCGGAACGCCTCGCTGAGCGACTTCGTGCCGTCGAAGACGCGCGCGCGCGTCGCCTCCGCCAGCCGGTCGAGCTGGCTCGCATCGGCGTCGCCGAACGTGATGCCGAACACCGGGATGTCGCCGTTCGCGCCCCTCCATTTGGACAGAAAACGCTGGGCATGGTCGTCGCTCTTGCCGTCGGTCATGACCACGATGGCGGCCAGGTAGTCGCGCGCATTCGGGGTCGCGGCGATCTCGGCGAGGCCGCGCTCGGCGCAGGCGTAGATGTCGGTGCCGTTCGCGGCGTGCTCGTTCATGACGCCGTCGAGCAGGCGCGCCTGGTCGGCCGGCGCGCCGCTGCCGCGGAGCACCCGCCGCACCACGGCGTCGAATGGAATGACCACGATCTGGTCATGCGGCCCGTGTTGCACCAGGAGCGGGGCCGACTGGTCGCGCGTGAGGATGAAGCGCATCGCGCCCTTGAGCGAGTCCTCGCCCTTGCCGTGCATGCTGCCGGAGAAGTCGAGGCAGTAGACCGTGAGCGAGGGCGGCCGCAGCCCCTCCTGGTAGAGATCGAGCGCGGTGCGTACCACGGCGGGCTCCGGCATGCGCACCAGCGTGACCAGGCGGCTCGGATCGTAGTTCCACGACGGATCAGGCTTGGCGCCGGTCGCCTCACCGATCGCCGGGCGGCGGTGCAGCGCGACGAGCTGCTTCTGCGTCTCGGCGGACAGCATGTGCTTCTGCAGCGCCGCGAAAAACGTGCGCTCGGCCTCGCCGCGGCCGCGGTCGACGAAGCCCAGCGGGCTGTTGGCGAAGGCCGCGCCGTCGCTCGGGTAGATGGCGTAGAGCAGGTCGGCGCCGCGCCGGCGCAGCTCCTCGTTGGTCTCGGCGAGCACCGCCTCGTAGTTCCACATGGCGTCGTAATGGGCGCCCTGCTCGATCCCCTTGAGATAGAGATCGGCGAGCCAGCCGCTCGATCCGGCCGTACGGGAGATGCCGGACAAGAGTGCGCGCACCGTGTCGCGCAGATCGGGGCGTTCGAGGTCGGCCTGGGTGATCGCGTCGGGATGGCCGAGCGCCGCCGACAGCATCGCAATATAGGCGCCGGCGCCGGAGTTCGACTGGGTGGCGGAGCTCGCGAGGAATGTCAGCCGCTTGGCGCGCACCGCGGCGACGATGTCGCTCGACGAGACGTCACGGCCGACCCAGCCCAGCTCCTCCGCCTTGGCACGGCGCACGCCGAGGATGACCGGCGAGCGCGCGATCGGCGTGAGATCGCGCACGCGCTTGGCGCGGTCGAACATGTCGATCCAGATGCCGTTCGCCGGCCACACCGCGTCGAATGACCCGCGGTTCTCGGCAACCGCGAGCCCGATGTCCAGCGAGCCCATGTACTCGAACTTGCAGGCAACCTGCTGGGTCCTGCAGAAGTCCTGCACGATCGGCTCGATCGTGCGGTTCTCCGAACCCGACGCGATCGTGAACGTGCCGGTCGGCGCATTGCTGCAGCCGGCGGCAAATCCGCCCAGCGCCGCGACGGCAACCAGGGCAGCGAAGCGCTGCAACCCAGCGCAGCTCATGGGCGCACGTTCCCTTGCGGGATTGCCTGTGCAAGGGTGCGCTTGAGCTCCGCCTCGATCCGCTGCAACGCGGTTTCGGCCGCCTGGCGGCGCTGGCGGCCGTCGCGCTGGATCTGCAGCACCTCGTTGACGGTGTCGATGAACTGGCGGTTGACCTGGGCCAACGTCTCGACGTCGACGATGCCGCGCTGCGCCTCGCGCTCGATACCGGTCATGCCGCTGCGCAGCTGCTCGGCGTTGCGCTTGAGCATCTCGTTGGTGGTCTCCGACACCTTGCGCTGCAGCGCCAGCGCCTCCTCCTGGCGATTGAGCGCGAGCGCGATCGTCATCTGGTTCTTCCAGGTCGGGATGGTGGCAGTGATCGAGCTTTGCAGCTTCTCCGCCAGCGCGGCGTCGCCGTTCTGGATCAGCCGGATCTGCGGCATGGTCTGCATGGCGATGACGCGGCTGAGCTTGAGGTCGTGCACCTTGCGCTCCAGCCGGTCGAGCGACTGGCGCAGGTCGTTGAGCTCCTGCGCTGCCATCTGCCCGGCGACGCCGTCGCCCGCCGCCGCGGCACGTTTCTCGAGCTCGGGCACGCCGGTGCGCTGGGTCTCGGCGACGACCTCGGTGCCCGCCACGATGTAGGCCTCGAGCTGGCGCAGATGCCCGAGGTTGCGATCGTACAGCCCGTCGAGCATGGCGATGTCACGCCGCAGCGTGTCCTGATGGCGCTCGAGCTCGAGCGAGACGCGGTCGACCTGGCTCGCGAGCGTCGAGAACTGCTCCTTGAACCGCAGGAGCTTCGCCTTGAGGCCGCCGAACATGCGCTCCAGGAAAGATGCATTGCGCAGGCTCGCGGGGTCGAGCTTGTTGACCGCGGTCAACAGCTCGGTCAGCAGGTTGCCCGCGGTCCCTGAATCGCGGTTGAGCGTGTTGCGCAGGATCTGGTCCGCATAAGCGGCGACGTCGCGCTGCGCGTCGTCGCCGAAGCTGACGAGCTGGGCGCGGTCCGAGAGGCGGATCTCGCCGCGAATCCGGCTCACCAGTGCGGGATCGGGCGACAGCGCGACGTCGGCGCTGGCATCGGGTTTTGCGGCAACCGCGGTAAAGCGGCCCTGGTCGGAGACCGTCGCGGGTTCAGGCATGTCGATAATCTCCCTGTGCGGCGGTAAAGCCATACATGGCAATTTGACATAATTTGACACAACCCAGATGACGGCGGGAAGGCGATCGGCCGCGGGGCAATCGCGTGAGGCCTCACATCAGGAAGCGGTCTCCAACGAGACGCGCATGCCGTCATAGGCCGGCTCCACATGCGCCGGCAGCTTCGCCTTGAGTTCCTCGTAGTCGAGATCGGAATGCATGTTGGTGAGGATCGCACGCCTGGGCCTGATGCGCTCGATCCAGCGCAGCGCGTCGTCGACGCTGAAGTGGCTGGGATGCGGCCGGTAGCGCAGCGCATCGACGATCCAGAGGTCGAGATCCGCCAAAAGCGGAATGCTCGCCGCCGGCAGATCGACGAGGTCGCTCGAGTAGGCGACCGAACCGAAACGATAGCCGAGGGAAGGGATGTCGCCATGGTCCTGCAGAAAGGGCAGCACCGTGATCGGACCGCCCTCCCCGTTGACTTCGACCGGCGCGCCCGGCGCGATCCGATGCCGGTTGAGGATCGCGGGATAGTTGCTGCCGGGCGGCGTCTCGAAGCAGTAGCCGAAGCGGTCGGTGAGCACGCGCGCGGTTGCGTCGTCCACATAGGCGTCGAGCCGCCGGCGCGCATGGATATAGAGCGCGCGCAGATCGTCGATGCCGTGGGTATGGTCGGCGTGCTCGTGGGTAAAGAAAACGCCGTCGATCCAGTCGGCGCGCGCGTCGATGAGCTGCTCGCGCAGATCCGGCGATGTGTCAACCAGGACGCGGGTCTTCGCGGCCGCGCCGCGCTCGACCAGCAGCGAGCAGCGCCGCCGGCGGTTCCTGGGATTGTTCGGATTGCACGCACCCCAACCGAGCGCGGGCCGCGGCACGCCGCCGGACGAGCCGCAGCCCAGGATGGTGACGGTGAGGCTCATGCGGCAGCCGCGGTGCTGCGCGGGACTTTCGAAAACAGCCGGAAGAAATTCTCCGTCGTCTGCCGCGCGACCTCGTCGAGCGTAACCCCGCGCACCTCGGCCAGCACCTTTGCGGTCTCGACCACGTAGGACGGCTCGTTGCGCTTGCCGCGGAATTTCCCCGGCGCCAGATACGGCGCGTCGGTCTCGACCATGATGCGATCCGCCGGCAGCGCCGCCGCGATCGCGCGCAGCGCGTCCGACTTCTTGAACGTGAGAATGCCGGTGAACGAGATCGAAAGGCCAAGCGCGATCGCGCGCTGGGCGAGATCGCGGCCGCCCGTGTAACAATGGAGCACGGCCGGGAAGGCGCCCTCCGCGGCTTCCTCCTCGAGGATGCGGGCGACGTCGTCATCGGCCTCGCGCGCATGGATCACGAGCGGCAGCCCGGTTTCGCGCGCCGCCGCGATGTGGCGGCGGAAGCCGCGCTCCTGCGCGTCGCGCGGGCTGTAGTCGTAGTGATAGTCGAGCCCCGCCTCGCCGATCGCGACCACCTTCGGGTGGCGCGCGCGCGCCACCAGATCGGCCGCCGTGACGTCCGGCTCCTCATGCGCATTGTGCGGATGCGTGCCGACCGAGCAGAAGACCTCGGGAAAGCGTTCCGCGATGGCGAGCAGGGCGTCGTGCCTGGCCACCCGCGTCGAGATCGAGACGATGCGCCCGATATTGGCCGCGCGCGCGCGGGCCACCACGGCGTCGAGCTCGTCGGCAAAATCGGGAAAATCGAGATGGCAGTGACTGTCGACCAGCATTGGGCTCACCCGGCCGCCGGCTCGACGTAGCGCGGAAAGACCGGCGCCGGCGCCGGCAGCACGGTTGCAGGCGCGATCCGCCTGCCCTCCCCGAGCGCCGCGAAGTCGCGCGCGCCGGCCGGGATCGCCAGCAGATCGAGAAGCCTGCCCGCCGATTCCGGCATGAACGGCTGCGCCAGGATGCCGACCTGGCGGAGCACCTCGGCGGTGACGTAGAGCACGGTCCCTTGCCGCTTGGGATCGGTCTTGGCGAGCGCCCATGGCGCCTCGCCGGCGAAGTAGCGGTTCGCCTCGGCAACCACCGCCCAGGTCGCGTTGAGCACGTGGTGAAGCTGCTGCGTCTTGATCGCCTCGCGCGCTTTGCCGATGAGGGCATCGGCCTGCGCCAGGATCGCCCGGTCGTTGGCGGTGAGGTCGCCGGGCGCCGGCAGCGCGCCGGCGAAATTGCGCGCCACCATGGTGAGCGAGCGCTGCGCCAGGTTGCCGAGGTCGTTGGCGAGATCCGCATTGATGCGTGCGACGATCACCTCGTGACTGTAGTTGCCGTCCTGCCCGAACGGCACCTCGCGCAGGAAGAAGTAGCGCAGCTGGTCGACGCCGTACGCGTCCGCGAGCGCGAACGGGTCGATCACGTTACCGACCGATTTCGACATCTTCTCGCCGCGGTTGAACAGGAAGCCGTGCGAGAAGATCCGGCGCGGCACCGCGAGGCCCGCCGACATCAGGAAGGCGGGCCAGTAGACCGCATGGAAGCGCACGATGTCCTTGCCGATCACGTGCAGGTCGGCCGGCCAGTAGCGCTGGAAGCTTTCGCTGTCCGTGTCCGGAAAGCCGACGCCCGTGATGTAGTTGGTGAGCGCGTCGACCCACACATACATCACGTGCCTGGGATCGCCCGGCACTGGCACGCCCCACCTGAAGGTCGTACGCGAGATCGAGAGGTCCTTGAGCCCGCCCCTGACGAAGCTGGCGACCTCGTTGAGCCGCTCGCGCGGCAGCACGAAATCGGGCACCCGGGCATAGACGTCGAGCAGCTTGTCCTGGTAGGCCGAGAGCTTGAAGAAGTAGCTCTCCTCCTCCACCCACTCGACCGGCGTCCCCTGTGGGCCGATCCGCTGGCCTTTGTCGTCGAGCGTCGTCTCGCTGACGTCGTAATAGGCCTCGTCGCGTACCGAATACCAGCCGGAATATTTCGACAGATAGATGTCGCCGGCCTTCGCCATGCGCTCCCAGATCGCGGCCGAGGACGCGTAGTGGCGCGGCTCGGTGGTTCGGATGTAGTCGTCGTTCGAGCAGTTCATCCGCCGGACCATCTTCCGAAAGAGTTCGACGTTGCGGTCGGCGAGCTCGCGCGGCGTGATGCCTTCCTTGCTGGCGGTCTGCAGCATCTTGATGCCGTGCTCGTCGGTCCCGGTGAGGAAGTACACGTCATAGCCGTCGAGTCGCATGAAGCGTGCAATGGCATCGGTCGCGATCGCCTCATAGGCGTGGCCGATATGCGGCACGCCGTTCGGATAGGCGATCGCGGTGGTGACGTAGTATCGGGGTTTCCCGCCGGCCGACGCCGCCGCGGGAGGCGCCGGCTTCGGCGCAGTCGTTGGTTTCGCTGTTTTGGGCTTTGCGGTCTTCACGGCAGCCTTCTTCGGCGCGGCCTTCTTGGCCGGCGCTTTCTTGCGTTGCTTCTTGGCGGGAGTGCCGCGCTTGCGCTTCAGCATGGTCGCCTTGGCGCGCCCGGCCTTCGCCTTGCTCTCGGATTTGCGCGTGGATTTGCGCCTGGTCTTCTTGGCCATAGAGACACACTTGGCAATGCGGTCATAAAAGTCGTGATGGCCGGGCACCGAACGGCTTTGCCCGGCCATGACGACTCGGGGGATTAGGTATCAACCGCGTGCGGCGTCGGCAAGCACGCTGAAAACGTTGAAAACCAGGGGCTTGCGCTCGAGATTGAAGGTTTCGGTGTCGCGCGCGGCGCGATCGAGCCGCTCCCAGGCCTCGGCAACCCTGGCGAGACGCGCCGGCGCCGAGGTGCGGTCGAGCCGGGACGAGAGCCAGTTCTGCGCGGTTTCGATGAAGATCTCGAAGAGATCGTCATCGCCGCGCTCGATACTGTCGGCAAGCGCGTGCAGCGCGCGCGGATCGCTCGCCGGCAGACGATCGAGCAGTTCGACGATCTTTTCGCGCAGCGCAAGCTGTGGTCCGCCGCTCAGCGCAATGGCGCGCGCCACGTTGCCGTCGGCGATGCGCGCGGCTTGGCGCAGCAGCGACGCATCGGCCTCCTCGCCGAGCGCGGCGGTCGCGGCCTTGACCACGTCGGCTTCCTCGAGCCGCCGCAGCGCGAGGCGGCGGCAGCGCGACCGGATGGTCGGCAGCAGCCGGCCGGGCGCGTGACTGACCAGCAGAAAAAGCGAGCGCGCCGGCGGCTCCTCCAGCACCTTGAGCAGGGCGTTCGAGCCTTCCGGATATTTGAGTTCGTCGGCGCTGTCGACGATGCAGACGCGCCAGCCCCCCTCGCCCGCGGTCGAGCCGAAGAACCCGACCGTGCGCCGGACCTCGTCGACCGTGATCACGGTGCGCAGCTGGCCGCTGTCCCCGGGCGTGCGCTCGAGCACCAGCAGGTCCGGGTGCGCGCGCCCGGCGACGCGCCGCGCCACCGGGCTGTCGGGCGGCACCGCGAGCGAGGTCGCGCGCTGGACCGCCGTTGCCGCGGGATCCGGATGGGCGAGCGCGAAGCGCGCCATGCGGTAGGCAAGCGTCGCCTTGCCGATACCGGGCGGTCCGCCGATCAGCCACGCGTGCGCGATGCGACCGCTGCGGTAGTCGGCGAGCAGCTTCTGCTCGGCCTCCGCATGGCCGAAAAGCACCGCGGTCGCGCGCGGATGCGGAACCTCGATCTCGTCGGACTGGGATTTCGTCCGGTTCACGCCCCGATGTCCTCGAGCGACATGGGCGCCGAGGCGGGATCGAGACGCGCGTCGACGATCGACCAGATCTCGTCCGCCACCTGATCGGCCGCCCGGTCGGCATTGACCAGGACGCAGCGCTCGGGCTCGAGGGCCGCGATCTCCTGGTAGGCCTGGCGCAGCTTGGTGTGGAATTCGAGCGTCTCGTTCTCGAAGCGGTCGGCCTGCGCCCGGCCGCGACGCTCGGCGGCGCGCGCCAAGCCGATCTCGGGCGCAAGATCGAGGATGATGGTGAGGTCCGGCTGCGCATCGGCGGCGGTCACCCGCTCGAGGCTGCGGATCAGCTTCGGATCGACGGCACCGAGCGCGCCCTGATAGACCCGCGTCGAGTCGATGAAGCGGTCGCAGATCACCCATTTTCCCTGTTCGAGCGCGGGCAGGATCGTCGCATTGACGTGGTCGCCGCGCGCGGCCGCGAACAGGATCGTCTCGACCTCCGGCCCAAGCGGCTTGGCGGCGCCCGAGAGCAGCACATGGCGCATGATGTCGGCGCCCGCCGAACCGCCGGGCTCGCGCGTCACCACCACGCCGATCGCCAGCGCGCGCAGGCGATCGGCCAGGAGGCCGGCCTGGGTCGATTTACCGGCGCCCTCCCCGCCCTCGAAGGTAATGAAACGTCCGCGCATCCCGCAGCAACTTGGGCTTTGCGCATGTCCTTGTCCGGCGGGACGGCCGCCGGAACACGCGCTTCGGCGAGAGGTCTTATATCCGTTTGTTGCGGGGAAGGAACAGGCCGATCACGAACTCGGTCGCCGCGTCGAAGGCGCGCCGCGTGATTCCTCCCGTCGGCACGTCCTCGGCGGCGTGAAGCGGCACCTCCAGCACCACGTTCTCGCCGCGCCAGACCTTGAGGGTGCCGATTGCCTGACCCTTGGCCACCGGCGCCCGCACCGGGCCGCGGTAGACGATGCGCGCCAGGAGCTTCTCGGTCGATCCGCGCGGAATCAGCAGGTTCACGCCGCCGTCGGCCATCAGGGCGACGGAGCCTTGGGCGCCGCCAAAGAGCTTGGCGTCGCCGATCTCCTGGCCCTCCGCAAACAGGTAGCGCAGCTCGAATCCCTTGAAGCCCCACTCGAGCAGGCGCCTGCCTTCGTTCGCCCGCTCGGTCGCGCTTCTGAGGCCGCTGATCACCACGATCAGCCGCTGGCCGTTCTGCACCGCCGAGCCGACCAGACTGTAGCCGCCGTCTTCCGTGTAGCCGATCTTGAAACCGTCGGCGCCGATGCCCATCGCCATCAGCGGATTGCGGTTCTGTTGGCGGATTCTGTTCCAGGTGAACTCCTTCTCGCCGTAGATCGTATAGAATTCCGGATAAGTCTGAATGATATGACGGGCGAGTTTCGCAATCTCGCGGGCGGTCATGACCAGTGTCGGCTCCGGCAGTCCCGTCGCGTTCGGGAAATAGGACTTCACGAGGCCGAGCTCACGCGCACGCGCCGTCATCTTCTCGGCGAACTTCTGCTCCGTGCCGGCGATGCCTTCCGCAAGCGCGATGCACGCGTCGTTGCCCGACTGGATGACCATTCCGTAAATGAGGTCCTTCACCGCCACCTTGCTGTGGATGGGCGCGAACATGCTCGTGGTGTGCGACGGCGCACCGCCGCGCCGCCAGGCGTCCTCGCTGACGATGAATTCCGTGTCGAGGGTGAGCCGCCCCTGCTTGATTTCGTTAAAGACGAATTCCGAGGTCATCAGCTGGGCGAGGCTCGACGGCGCCGTCAGCTGGTCGCCATTCTTCTCGAACAGGATGCTCCCGCTCTCCGCGTCCATCAGGATCACGTGTGTCGCAGGGGTCTGGAACTCGTCCTTCTTCGCGCCTGCCACCGGATTGGGCGCCGCCAGGGCCTGGGTCAGCACGAGCAGGCCGGCCAGCGCGGCGGCAAGGTGCGCCATGCGGCGAAGCATCGATGTTGCGGCCCGCTGCAAGGGCATGGCGTTTCTCCGCGAGAATATGATGGTGACTAGCAAGCGGCGCCGCGGCAAACAATGGCGCCAAAGGTCGCCGTTGCGGCCGCAGACGGCGTGCCAGTTCGCGGCAATCGCGTTGCCGGGGCTGGCCCCGCAGCCTCAATAGAGCCCGCGACCGCTCATCACGGGCGACGGCGCAAAGGCCGCGAGCGGAGGCGAATTGGCCGGACCGTCGGCAATGATGGGCGGCAAGCGGTCGGCGGCAATCCGCGTGCCGGCATCCCGGTCACGGCCCAGTCGAAGCGCTGCCTGCCTGCCGGTGCGCGCGCCCGACGCGCCCTGCTGATCGCCGCCCAGGTCATAAGGCCGGTCGGGCGGCAGCGGAACCGGTCCGTGCACCGCCGGCACGCGGCTGCCGAGCTGCGGCAGGAATGGCTTGGCGGAGGCGAGCAGGATCGCGGACGGCGCCGGCGCCGGCTTGCCTTCGCGCAAGGTGGCGAGCAGGACGCCGTCGTCGGAACCTTCGAGCGGCGCGCGCGAGACGTACTCGACCCGCACCCGCGCGACCCCGTCGCCATGGAAATCGAGCAGCCGCGCCGCCTTGGCGGACACGTCGATGATCCGGTTGGCGTGATAGGGCCCGCGGTCGTTCACCCGCACGATCAGCGAGCGCCCGTTGCCGAGATTGGTCACCCGCGCATAGGACGGCAGCGGCAGCGTCGGATGCGCGGCCGAGATGCCTTGCATGTCGTAGACTTCGCCGTTGGCGGTTGCGCGGCCATGGAAATCATCGCCGTACCACGACGCCAGCCCCTCGGCGCTGTAGTTCGGATCGTCTTCGGGAATGTACGTGCGGCCGCCCACCACATAGGGGGCGCCGATCCGGTAGACGCCGCCGCCCTTCGGGACCGGTTCGCCCGGCCCGACGAGGCGCGGGCTCGATGACACGCCGTAGCGCGGATCGAGCTTGCCCAACACGGTGTCGGATGAGCAGTTTGCCAGCGCGCAGCAGATGATGCCCGCCACGCCCACGCGCAGTCCCCGCCCGAATGCCACTTGCCGCATCGATCCCCTTGTCCCAGGCGAACGCCACCGGGCGCGCCCGGCCACCATCGTCTCTCTTGCGCTGCCGAGGGCGCCTCCCCAGGCGCCATCGATCCCCATTCGGTAACCGTACTCCGCCGGACGCCCGACGGGAACCGGGGCCGGCCGACCATGGTGAACGAATCGAAAAGAGGACGCCAAATCAGACGGTTGTATGGCAGCGTGAGGTGCGGCGGCGTTGAAGGCGATTGCTGCAACCGTCGAGTGATTCGTTTTCGCCATCGCGCATTCGTCGCGCGTGCGCTCCCGAGGGTAGCGTGTTGTTGATTGCGCCGACGCACCGGAATTGGCGCGAACGATGCTTCTCATGTCCTTGCGCTCCTCCATGGTGGGGATGCGCCAACTGCAGGACAAGAGGCGTAAGACGACATCGCCGCCATGGCTTCAGTGCTCCAAGTACTGCTGAGCATGGCATCACCTGTTTGCCGACGCGCAAATCGACCATGTGGCGGGCACGGCGCAGGCCGCGACACGCACGCGACGCTCCACGCCGATGCGGCGTCGGCTGCGCCTGCAGCCGAGCACCACGGCCACGGCTGAGTCCAGTCTCATGCGAGAGTCCGATCTGATTAGATTGAAGCTGCGTTTCTAAAGTCGTTGGTGCACTCCTGCGGAGTGGAGACCTCAAACATGGTTCCGATGCGCTTCCCATCTGGAAACATGGTTCCGATGCGCTTCCATGTGGTCTCGACAATTCGCGCGGGCGACCTTTCGCAAGCGGAGAGCTTCGCCCGCTCCGCCTGAATTGCGCAATTGCATATTGCAGCGACGACTCCTGCTCGCGCCGTTCGTACACTTCATCGCCCGCGAGAGTCGGATAACAAACACGAGAGAATTAACGTCCCGCTGCGATACCTTTCGCAGAAATCGATTTCGACTCTATTGCACGAGAAGAGTGCAATGGGGATGCGAGAGAATGAAAGTCCCATTGCGGTGTCGTTTTGCAGAAGTCGATTTCGAATTTTTGATGTCGACGCTTCGGTCTCTAGAAGGGTTTTAAGCGGCGCAAGTTTGCCCAAAAAATAATTTCCGCGACGAGCGCGCGACGTTTCATTTTCAGAGAAAAATTCACGGTGAAGTCGCAATCATGAGGGAACGAAGCGAGTGACTCCGTGTTCGCAGTGCAGCACGTCTCCTCAAGTATCACGCAGTGTCATCAGGAGTAGCATCATGGCGACAATATCGGTCGGTTCGCGACTCGCATCCACGCAATCGCCGCTCACTCAAGAACCGCTTACCGAATCGGAGTCGCCACGCCACGCCGTTGCCATGAACTTCATCGAGGGTCCGTGCCTCGTCCCCGAGGACGAGCTGCAGGCTCACGACATCACGCACTATCATGTCACAAAATTCTATCGCGAGCAGATCACCAAGAGCGGCTACTACGATCAGCTCAAGCACATCGTGGAACCTTCGTTGAAGGAATTCCAAAGTCCGGGCAGCCTGGATACCAGCGGCGAGCACGACAACACGGTCGTGCCCGGCCTCCAACACAAATATCCCCAGACCGGACTGCTGCTGGTCACCGACCGCTGCGCCTCGTATTGCCGTTACTGCTTCCGCAAGCGCATCGTCGGCAAGGATTCCGACGAGATCGCGCCGGACTTCGCGGAGGTTGCGCGATACATCACCAGACATCCGGAGATGAACAACGTGCTGCTGTCCGGCGGCGATCCGTTCGTGCTCAGCACGGCCAAGCTCGACAAGATCGTCGATCACCTTCTGCCGATTCCGCATTTGAGCTCGATCCGCTTCGGCACGAAGACGATCGCCTTTGCGCCCAAGCGGTTTGAGGATCCGGCGCTGCCGAACTTGTTCCATCGCATCTCCGACTCGGGCAAGGCTCCCATCATCGTGTCTCACTTCGACCACATCGGCGAAATGTCGGACGAGTCCGAACGCAACATCGAGAATTTACGCGCGCAGGGTGTGCAGTTCCTCAATCAGTCGGTGCTGCTCGCCAATGTCAACGACGATGCGGAAATTCTCGCGGCGACATTCGAGAGGTGCCATCACGTTGGCGTTCGGCCCTATTACCTTTTCCAGGGTCGGCCGGTAAAAGGCGCCTCGCATTTTCAGGTTCCGCTGTGCCGCGGGCTCGAAATCGTGCGCGGCATCAACCAGCGTCTCAGCGGCATCCAAAAGACGTTCAAATACATCATGTCGCATTACACCGGGAAAATTGAAATTCTGGACATCGGAACCGACGATCGCATCTACATGCGTTATCACCAGAACAAGGATCCGGCGAAAATCGGACGGATATTCTCCCGGCCTTACGTCGAGGGCGCGTGCTGGCTGGACGATCTGCCGGAAGATTGAGATCGGAGCGCGCGCGATGCTGGTCGCCGACAAGAGGCGCGTGGAGATCGAGCACGCTCCCCTCCCCGCGGAGAGCTGCCCCGAGGCGGTGGCGACGGCATTTCCGCTCGCCACCGAGGCCGCGCTCGAAATTCTGCGTGCGGGCGGCAACGCAATGGACGCGGCGGCGGCTGCCGCCTGGGCCTTGTGCGCATGCGAGCCGAGCGCATCGGGTCTAGGCGGTCAGACCGTATTGCTCCTCCATGGCGCGGACGGATCGACGCGGATCATCGATGGGCAATCGCGTGCGCCGGCGGCCGCCTCGCTTGACACGATCACGGCGCGCGATCAGCGGCGTGGGCACCGCTCGCCCACGGTTCCCTCGACGGCCGCAACGCTCGACTGGGCGCAGCGCGCTTACGGCACCCTCGATCGCGAGCACGTG
>Ga0126384_10000362_pt1 | contig 24488 bp, 11 predicted proteins | sample PanSoiMetPlot_36_FD_92543 | JGI IMG/M metagenome (GOLD analysis project Ga0126384, IMG submission 92543) | Tropical forest soil microbial communities from Panama - MetaG Plot_36 | ecosystem: Environmental > Terrestrial > Soil > Tropical forest > Bulk soil | place: Panama | collected 2016-02-17 | reverse complement strand
CGTGGGGTTCAGTGAGTGGGGGCGGCAGCTGGACGAATGGCGCGCGCAGGGCCTCGGGCTGTGAGCGCCGCCAGCTTCTCCAGCAACTCGACCGGCTCGAGCAGCAGATGGGTCGTCCCGTCGCGCCAGGCCTTCCGCAACTCGACCAGGATGCGTCCATCGGCGCGGCGCCGCAGCCGCTCCTGGGCCAGAGGCGGCGTCCTCCTTCTGGGAATGAAGGGTGGCGAGTGAACAGCAGACGTCACGGAGTGTATGACGGGTGATGAGAGGCAGAACGGGGCAGAGCGAGAAAGGCGGGAGCGCTACGAGTACAGCAACCTGTTTATGACGTGGTCCTTCGATTTCAGGTGGCTTGCTTTACCCTCCACCGCGAAGCGGTTTCGTTCAACACCCATACTCAGACACAGACCACCCAAGAGCCCGATGCCACAGCATGCTCGTTAACATGACTTCTCAGACGGAACAATAGCAAGGCCGGCGGCCTCAGGGTCCTCGGATATGTAATTGCAGCTCTATCCCCACATCGGGATGACCGGATCTCCAGGCCGGTTCGCATGACTCTCAGCGATCCTTTCCCCGTAGTCTTGTTTCCCGGCGCCCACGACGTTCTCGCCGATAAAGTCGTAGAGGTGGAACGCCGTGCCGAAGGCGGCCACGGACAGCGTGTGTCCGGTCTCGTGGCGCACGAGCGCTTCATAGCTCTTCTCTGGATCGCCCGCCACCACGTAGCCCGGATCGATGAACACGAAGTTCCCCATGTTGAACGCGGTGCCATTGCGGATGACGCCTCCTACCATGACGATGCTACCGGTCTTCCAATCGATCGCCAGCTTGTCGATCTTCGCAGCGTCCCACTGCTGAAACGTGACGCCGGCCACCACGAGGTTGATGACGAAGACGATCAGGCCGAGCCCGGTGGCGCCCCAGGACATCGGCATGAGCCAGCTCGACCAGCCAAGGATGCCCTGGTACACGGGGCTCTGCGCGATGCCGTCGAAGGTGGCCAGGAAGTTGATCACGCCGAGGGCAACTCCGACGGCGGGGCCGAAGATGGCGCCGGCGAGTACGCCGTTCATGCCTGCGTTGAATCCGATCATGAAGCCGCGCATGAACTGGCCGAAGGCGGAGTTGGGGTCGACGTTGCTGGCGATGAGGTACGAGACGCCGGTGACCGCCAGGCTGGCCGCTAGAGCCAGTCCGATGCCCAGCAACACGCCGGCGATACCGCCGGTGGCGACCACGGCGGCGACGATGGCGACGGCGACGACGATGCCGACGATCACCCCGACCACCGAGCCGAGGAAGCTCCAGAACGACATGCCGGTCGGGTCGGTCTTGTTGAGCGGATCGTTGGCGACGAAGGCGTACAGGTGCAGGCCCTGCGGCGCGTGCAGGAACTTCTCCGGCTGGTAGATGGCCATCAAGTCGGGGGTCAGGAAGCGGCCCAGTCGCGGCGAGTAGTACCGGCGGCGCATGTAGACCAGCCCCGATTCGTCATCGATGGGATGGAGCGAGAAGGTGCGGAAATCGACGGTGCCGCTGCTGGCGGCCGTGTTGCCGAAGGGATGGGTATCGATGGTCCCGATGTGCTGGCCGGCCGCATCGGTGAGGAAGCCGGTGCTGCCCAGCCCGTTGTCGTGCAGGAAGCGGACCGTTCCGCCGCTGAGGACCGCGACGCGCAGTGGGCCGACGGCGACGAAGTACGCTGGCGTGCCGTTGCGGATCTCGGCCTGATCGCCGACGTAGAGCGTCCGCGTCACATGGCCCTGCGCGTCAGTCACTGTCTTGCTGATGCGTAGACCGAGATGGTCGTAGCGGTACTCTGCCGTTAAACCCTGGGCGTTGGTCAACCGCGCCAGCTCGTTCTTGGCGTTGTACGCCAGTTGCTGGCCGGGCAGGTCTAGCAGGTTGCCGTTGCCGTCATAGTGGACGGCGAAGAGAGCGCCACCGTCGGGCGTCAGGCCGCTGAGCCGATCGGGATGGAGTGGATCGTTGTAGTGCAGCGTGGCGCGACCCTCATCGAAGCGACGCAGGTTGTAGTCGGGGGCGTAGTCGTAGTGCCGTTGTACCGCGTTGCCGTTTTCCACGCTGGCGACGCCGGTGAGCTGATGGAGCGGATCGTAGGTGAAACCGCGCAGTCCTGTGCTGCCGGGCGCGGTGTCGTTGCGGCTGAGCACGATCTCCATCTTGTCGAAAGTGAAATCGACCTGCTCGAAGAGCTGATTCTGCGGTGACGTCGTGGTCTGCCGGCTTATACGGCCGGGACCCGGCGTATGGGCGAAGGTGGTATGCACGCCGTTCTGATAGAGGATCGCGGACGGGAAGCCGCGCGGATCATAGTCGACGCTCTGCAGGACGTTGGGGATGGACTTCAACCAGCCGTTGAAGGTGAGGCGACGTTCGATGCGCGTGCCGTCGGCGTGGATCACCGCCGTCTCGCGCCCCAGGGCGTCGTGCTCGTAGCGAAGGCGGTGCGGATCGGCCTCGCCGTCGTAGAAATAGTCGCGGGTCAGGAGGCGCCCGGCGGCGTCGTAGGTGAACACCTGTCGGCCACCGGTATAACGCACTTCGGCGAGGCGACCGAGGGCATGCTGGGCGGCCGTGTCGTAGTGGTACTCCTCGAGGAGGGTGGTGCCGTCGGCGAGGCGACTCTGCCGGCCGAGCGCATCCCACGCGGCGTGCAGATCGTGCCCAGCCGGATCGACCGTGCGGACCGGCTTCTTCCGCGCGTCGTACCAGATCTTGCGCTCGCCCGATTCCCGCAGGACGATGGCGAGCCGGTTGCCGCGCCGGTCGTAGCGGTAGCGGAACTTCACCCCCTGGCCGTCGGAGACCGCGGCCAGCTCGCCCAGCGGTCCGACCTCGTAGCTGGTGACCACCTGCTGGTTGGCGGCGATGCGGTCGGTCAGGCGGACGAGGTAGCGGAAGACGTCGAACTCCTCTTCGCGGGGCGTGTTGAATTGCCCGCGCGCCTGGTTGGCGGCCGAGTCGTCGTTGTCGTTGGCGTCGCGGAGGACGACGCTGAAAGGCTCGTACTCGGCCGTCGACACGCCGCCGTTGTAGTTGATCGAGCGGACGACGCGCCCGCGAGCGTCGTAGAAGAAGCGCCGCGACGGACGACCGGCGACGTCGGGAAGCGCGAAGTCAAAGCTGGCTGCGAACACCGGCTCGAATTCCTGGCGCAGGTCGCCCCAGGGGTTGGGCAGCTTGAGCCCGGAGACGAGGAAGCGGCCGGGCTCGACCTCGACGCGCTGCTGGAACTCCTTGCCGGCGCCGTCGAAGTAAGTGACGCCGAGGGAGGTGTCGCCTCCCGCCTGGCGGAACCGCGCCGTGCGCTTGTTGGGGACGCGGGTCTCGTCGTAGGTGTAGACGGTGGCGGCGTTGGCGAGGTCCTCGCCGGGGAGGGCGCTCCTCAGCAGCCGGCCCTGCGCATCGTAGGCGAAGCTGGTGACGGCGCCGTCCGCGTAGGTCACCTGGATGATCTGCCCCGCGGCGCGATCGTAGTCGAAGCGAGTGTCGCCGAGGGGATCGGTGAGCCGGACCCGGAACAGCCCACCGGCGTCGTAGGTAAAACGCGACTCGTTGCCGAGCGGGTCGCGCGTGGCGACGACGAGCCCGCGGGCGTCGTAGCGGTGGCGCCGCGGCGAAGCGAAGACGGAGGCGACGCCGTCGACGTTGGTGCCGGAGACGAAGCCGAGCTCGCTCTGGCTCATGCCGGCGTAGTGGGCGTCGAAGTCCGCCTGGGTGAGGGTCCATTCCTCCTCGCGAGTGAGAAGCCCGCGGTCAGCCTGGCCCAGGGGCAGCCCGAGGAAGTCCGGGCCGTCGTAATAGAAACGCTTTTCGAACAGCAACTGCCCGTTCGCATCGCGAGTGACGACGCGGGCAAGTTTGTCGAGCAGATAGCGCGTGGCGGAGGCGGCGTAGGTGATCTCGGTGGACCGCTGGCGCCCCGGCTGCGCGACGCCGTTCCTGGTGCCAGAACCGCGGTGTACCTCGCGGATCACGTTGCCGTTCACGTCGTAGGTGTAGGTCTTCTCCTCGACGCGGGAGCCGCCGGTGCGCTCGGTATCCTCCTGACGGTGGACGGTGACGAAGACGAAGCTGCGCTTGCGGCCGTCAGGCGTCGTTTCGAGGACCGTCAGGCCGTGCTCGGAGGTCTCGACGCGATAGGGACGTTCCTGCTCCGCGGAGCGGTCGTGTTGGTAGGTCTCGATACGACTCAACACGCCGTTCAAGACGGCGTGCTCCCTGCTGTTGCCGGGCAGCCGTTCCTGCGCCATCAGGAAGTGATGGACCTGGCGGGTGTCGGGCCGGCTGGCATCCCCTTTCTCAATCCGCTCGCTGCGACGGAAGCCCTGGAACTGGCGTGAATGCCGCTCGAAGTGAGCTTCGTGGTAGAGCAGCTCGACCTCGGTCACGCGGCCGGAGACGGCGTCGGTCTCGCGTGTGCCAGCGACGACCAGATAGGGGAAGGGGAAGTTCGTCGTCCAGCGTAAGCCCTGCTGCCGGTCGCGCTTGTAGTCCTCGACCGCTGAGCGATAGAAGATCTCTGACGTCAACCCCGAGCCGTTCTCGATCCGGTTGAGCAGATAGGGCGGCTGCGGGGCGGCGAGCTCGAACTGGATGTAGCCGGGTTGCTGGCGCGTGAGGCTGTTCCACACCAGGCCGGCGCCGGAGCGCCCGTTCAGATTCACGGCGTGGACCGTGCCAGGGAGCGGCGCGGGGATCGAATCGAAGGCGATGGGGTCCGCAAAGGCCAGCCCGTTCTGATTCTGGTAGACGACCAGGCCGCCGGCGGAGACGTGAACTAGATCGGCGCAACCGTCGCCGTCGAGATCGACGAAGAGCAGCGTATCCCGGGCGACGTCCCGGCGCAGCCGCGGGCTGTGCCGCATCACCAATCTATCGCCGAAGCGCCCGCGGCCGAGGTTGGGCCAGTACTCGACGCGGCCGGACTGGATGCGGACGATGTCGGGCGCGCCGTCGCCGGTCATGTCGGCGAGGTGGACGTCGGGATCCGAAAGATCGATCTCGTCCAGTCCCAGGGCGCTTTTCGGCACCAAGATCGGGGCAGACCAACCCCGCCTCCCTTCATTCCGCCACCAGGCAAAGGCCCGCCGCTGGCTGACCAGCGCGTCGACGAGGCCGTCGCCGTCAACGTCGGTGAGACGGAGATTCGGATCGCTCCATGGCGGTGCGGCGCGGCGGCCGCGCGGGAAGGGCACGAAGTCGCGCCAGCCGTCACTGCCGCCGTTCTCATAGTAGCCCTGCGGGGCTTCGGGGTCGGTCACCATGAGGTCCGCCGTCCCCGAGCCGTCCATGTCGACGAAGGCCAGCCCTTCGCGGCGGAACGAGAAGGCCAGCGGCACCGTACGCAGCGGCCTCGCCGGCGCCCAGCGGCCGTCGCCGCGGTTGGCCCAGTAATACTCGCGGCCGCCGCGGTTGATCAAGATGCCGGGCAGAGGCGCGTCGTCGAGGGTGACCAGCGCCGCGTCCTCGTCGTCGAGCCCAGGCGGCGGACCGTCCTCGCTCTCCATCCAGCGAAGGAGGAACTGTCGCGGCTCGAAACCGGAGTAACGGAAGCGGACGGTCGGCCGCCGGACATCGTCAGTGCCGTCCGGCGCGGCGCCGTGCGCGGTGAGATGGATCTCGCTGAGCAGCGACACGGCGCTGCCCGGTGCCGTGTCGTAGACGAATTGGTAGGTGCGCAGGAGGCGCTCGCCCGCTCCGGGGTCGAGGACCAGTTGCAGCCGCGAGCAGCGCAGGGCGCGGTGGCGGGAGAATCCGGCCCGGCCGTCGTGGCGAACGTCGGGCCGACTCTCGTACTTGAAGCGCACCTCGTAGGCGGCGTAGCGGATGGTGGCCGCGTACGCGAAGCCCTGATCCAGACGATAGGTGTACTGGATCGGATTGCCGGCGACGTCGGTGGTGCGTTCAAGGAGCCACTCGATCGGCCGGCCCGGATGAGCGGGGTCGGCGACACGGGCCGCGGCGACGGTGCCCAGCTCGTGGACCAGTCCGTTGCGCTCTTCGATCCGCCAGCCGTCACCGCTGCGGGTATACCGGGCGAAGGCAGTTTCCAGCATGGCGCGGAAGGAGCCGTCGCCAAGAGGAACAATCTCGGCACCGTTGTCGAGAAAGCGCTCGGTCAGGCCCTCCTCGGGGGGGCCGAAGTCGAGCCGCCGCGCGATACCTCGCAAGGGAAGGCGCCAGCCCAAGCCCCAGGCGCCGTGGCCAGCCCCGTCGACGTACTCAAGGACCAGCTTGGGCGTGTGCCCCGCCACGCCGTCAGGGAGGGGAATCTGGTAGGAGTAGGTCCCCTGGCCCGTGCTCAGATTGATGCTGAACGCCTCGCCGAGACCCGGCACGTGGCCGGTCCCGGCGGGCGGCGAGCTCTGCTCGGTCTTCGCCATGGCCGTCGTCCTCTCACCGGTAGTTGAACCTGGTATTTGAAAAAGTATTTGAAAAAGCCCTCAGGTCGGCGTAATCGGACTCCTCCACAGGGTACGGCTTGTTCTGATCGGGGCTGCCATCTGGTCCGAAAACCTCGGTGCGGTGCAGTATCCCGTTCTCCCATCCGTTTCCGGGCAGGCGTTCCTGCCCCATCAGGAAATGTGAAACGGCCATCGTGTCGGGATAGCTGGCGTTGCGTTTCTCGATCCGCTCACTGCGGCGGAAGCCTTTGACCTGGCGCGCACGCGTCGCGAAATGCGCTTCGTGATGGCGAACCTCGACCTCGGTATGGCGACCCGTCACGGAGTCCGTCTCGCGGGTTCCGGCGACGACAACATAAGGAAACGGAGAATGCCTGTGCCAGAACTCATCCGCCGCGCGGTCGCGTTCGCAATCTTCGACCATAGAACGATAATGAATTTCGGAGGCGAGGCCCGCGCCGTTGTCGACGCGGGTCAGCGCATGGGGCACGGTGCGCGCGAAGCGCGAAATGGTCCGCGACGGCGGCCGCCATCCGAAGCCAAACGCCGATTGCGCTTGGCCGTGTGCGTACTCCAGCGCCAGGCGCGGAGTTTGTGTCCGGCGACGCCTTCGAGCAGCGGCAGCTTGAACGAGTACATGCCCTGCCCGGTGCTGAGATTGATACTGAAGGCCTCGCCGAGGCCTGGAGCGGTCCCCGTCCCGGCCGGCGCGGACGTTTACCCTTGTTTGGCTGCATCCCGGCACGGCGGTTCTTCCCCAGTTTAACGGTAATCGAACGTGTATTCGAAGAACGCCATAAGATCGGACAGGCCGCTCAAATCGAGCGCGTCGTCTTTGACCAATGCGGGGTTGTCCGCGGCGAGGATGCGCAGGGTCCAGTTGTCGAACAACGGCTCGCCTCGCAACGGATTCAACGGCTGCCCGGCGGTGTCCACGATCATCCCCGTCGCGTCGGTCTTGGCCACGATCTCGGCCGCCCCGTGATTAGCCGACTTGAGGCGCAACGTCAGGCCGTTGGCCACCGCCAGCACCCCGCTGGCCTTCAGAGTGATCGCGCTGCGCTTGAGCTTGGTTTGGTTGCGCGGGAACATGCCGGCATCGAACGCGATCTCCGCTTCGCCCTTGTTCTTCAGATAGAACAACTCATCCGGGAAGTTGAGCCGCATGGAGAAGGCGCGCGAAGCCGAATCCGACGCGGGCAGGCCTGCTTTCACCGTCTGCTCCAGCGCCGGGCTGAAGAACCCGTCGTAGTAGAGCACCAGATGAACATCGAGAATCTCGCCGTAATCGAAGTCGTTCGCCGCCGGGGGCAGATCGATCCGCCACATGGTTTCGATGCCGTTGTTCTCAAACAACCGGAGATCGTTCGGATTGAACCGGAAAGCGAGCGCGTCCTGCCGCAAATCGTATTGCGACAGCGCCATCACATCCGACGGATAAAGCCGCGACACGATGGCGCCGTCCTCCCGGCGAAACTTCGAGGCGCCGATGTTCCGCAAAGTCCCCGCGATCGACGTCGCGCTCGTGATGCCGATGAAGATCAGTTCCACGTTGCGGATCTTGGCCAGGTAGTAGCCGGGGTGGTCGCGATCGAAATCCGCAAACTCGGTGATGAAGGAGCAGACCCCCTTCGCCTTGAGGGTCTGGAACGCCATGGCGTAAGAGTCGGCAAGACTGAGAGTCTTCTTGACCGGGATCTTCTTGGTCTTGGTGGTGGTGATGTGGTCCAGCGTGAAGTAGTCGATGTCGGCCAGCAGCATGTCGGCGCCAAGCAGGTTGCGCGACGACGTCTTGCTGTAGTCGTAGCGGATCACGCCGAGCCCCCGCTCCGTTTCGGCGTTGTAAGCTCGCTCCATCAGGAAGGCGGCTTCCGTAGCCATGTCGAGATAGCGGGCCTTGATCCGCCGCGCCTGTTGCGCGAGTTCATACCAGAGATGGGCGCTAAATTCACGCATATCCAGAAAGTCCCGGTTCTCCTCGGCGAAGCGCTGTTGCAACTGGGCGATCTGCACGCGCTGCTCCGCGATGGCCTTGCGCGCCTGGGCTTGCGCCACTTGCGCCTGCGCGACCGCTTTGTAGGCCGTGGCAGCGTTGATTTCGCGCTGCAGTTTTTTGGCTTCCAAGTCGTGCGAAATGCGTGTCCGGCGATAGGCCAGGTCCTGAATCACCTGGCTGCGGCGCCGGTCTTTCGAGTTGTAGTAATGGCCGTTCCAGGTCTGACGCACCTCATCGTCCTGGTCCACTGCGGCGGCATTGGCCCAGGCTTCGGCCTCGGATAGTTCCAGCAACTCCCACCGGACGTTGTTGAAATCGGTCTGCGTGGCGACAGCGTTTTGGCGCTGCACCTCGGCGTAATTGAGCCCCGCTTGCGCGACGTTGATGCCCGCCTGCGCTTCCGCCACCCCGCGCTGTTCCAGCACCACCGTCTGCCGGGCGACTTCGGCCTGCTGGTCGAGTTGCTCCCGGTGGAACTCTTCGTTCTCCGCCTGGCTCTTGAACTGGATGTAGCGCTGCTCGATCTGTGAAGCCTGCTGGGCGAAGTAGCGGGCGGTGTTCTGCAGATATTCAAAGCTGAACGGCGGGACGTAATCGGCGCCGAACCCGAAGAAATTCAAGTTCGCCGCGATCTGCTGGAGCTTGGTCAAGGCCTCCAGCACCAGCGTCAGGATGGCCGGATTGTCGTTGAACGTGGCGGGAGCCGGCGCCGCCAGGAAGTTCGCTACGCGCGTCCTGATCGGCGCAAACTTCGCATCTTTATACAGGGGCGAGGTCGCATCCAGAGTCTTGTTGAGCAGAACGACCTGCTCGTAGTTCGCCTTGGCGGCGGCAAAGGCGGCGACGGTATCCTTGGCCGCGCGATACGCCGTGTCTCCCAGATCGAGATAGACCTGCGCAAGACGGGTCCACAGCTTGGGGATCTCGTACTTTTTGTTGATGAACGGATAGGCGAGCACGTCCGTGTACTCCTGTTCGGCCTGCTTGAGATTGCCCATGCCGGCGAAGCAGTCGCCCATCGCCATCGGAATCACGAAGAAGTACATGTGGGGCAAATACGCGACCCACTGGACGGACGTGGCGAAATAACCCTGAACGATCTGAAGATCGAGCGAGTTGGAGATCGTCGTCAGGAGAGTTTTCACGTTCGCGGCGGCGTTGGCATCAAGCACGATGGTCGCGGATTCGGCGACACCTTGAATCTTGTAGGCCTTCTGCTCGGCGGTGGCCGGCAGATACGCCAACATCATCAGCGTGGGCGCCGCGGGCGTGGAGAGGATGGCCGCGGCACTCAGAGGCAACTCCCGGAGGTTTCCGATGTTCCCAAGAACGCGCGTGTCTTTGACGGTGAGGCCGGTCCTGAGACGCGGGCCCAGCACCGGTCCGAGGTTGGTGGTGGCCCGAATCGCCGCGGCCGCTTTCGCAAACTCGTCCGCCTTGGCCTGATTCCCCCCCCGCGCAAAGATGCCGTTGGCGGTGTCGAACGCCTGCACGGCCGCTTACGGCGTCTTGGCCTCCGAGAAGAGCTTCGCGCTAGTCTGGCTGAACTCCATGGCCCGGTCCTTGTTTCCGGCCTTCTCGTTCAGGATCGCGAGGTCATGAAAGATGGAAGCGCGCGCCAGCACTTCGTTTGCCGGAACCTGCTCCAAGGCCTTGTTGTATTGGGCGATCGCGCCCGCCCAGTTTTTCTCGTCTGCCAAGTCCACGGCCGCATTCACGCTGTCCTTCAGCGAGCTTTGGAAGGACTTGATCTGCAGACCCATGTCGAGCAGCGGTTTCAATTGGCCCTCTGCATCCGCCGGCAACACCGGGTTGGCGCTGAAAAGGGCGCCGGGGAACTCGTAATGAATGACCGGGTTCCTGTTGAGAATGTCCGCCGCCTTCATCGCGAACGTATCGATGAGTGCGAGATGCTTCGGGAACGGAAAGTACGGGAGGCTGTTGGGATCGACCGGCATCTTGGGATGCGCGGTCCTGAGGATTAACCCCATCAGGTCGCGAAATTTGTCGAGCGCGAGATTGTACTCTTCCTCTTGCAGGTAGCGCTGCCCCTCACCAAAAAGCGATTGGACGCGCAACTCGAATTGAGTCCCGGCATTTTCAGCTTCGTATTCGGTGCTGACCGGGGTCTTCCACCGGCCCACGTACGAATATCGGTTCTCCGACATGTAGATGGGTTCTGTTGCCATAATGCGGTCCTTTGCCAGCGACAATTAGTGGAGCGTGCCGGCAGAAATACCTTGTTCAACGCCTCCAACCAGCAGAGCTACTTAATGCACTCTGCCGAGCCCTGACGCCCATTGGTACTGTCATTTGCCAATTGGGGGAGACCTTCGAGTCGCCGATCAGGAATGTGCCATTGTTCCAGCCAAGCGGGTCGATGGTCGGCCTGATCCATTCGCCAGAGATTGCCGTCAAAAAGCACCCTACGTTCGCGACCGGAACTGGGGTACCGCTTGGAAAATTGTTGCGCAGTGTGATTGTGTTCGTAGCCGAGTTCGTCGCGCTGGTCGGTCCGGTGAATGTAAAGGTCCAATGCGCCGTGGGAACGATGTCCACACAGCGGGCCGTCGCGCCGCCGAACTCCATATCCCCGCCAATGTGTTCCACGTAACTGCCGTTCATGTCAAACTCATTTTCGGTTTTGCGAATGGTGAGTTTGGTAGTCGTGCTGCCCACCTTCTTTCCGCTCAGTCCGCTGGTTGCCCAAACCTTGGAAAGAAAGCAACGCCGGTTCGGCGTAACGGCGAGAATGGAAGAGATGACACTTGGCGGCGGCGCGCGGACGACTAGAGGTTCCGAGACAGGAGATGAGGCCTCTAAGGCAAGAGAATATGGAGGCGGTCTAGGTCCACGAGTAACTTCAGTGTCGGGGACGCCACGGGGAACCCATTCGCGCGATACGTCCGGTAGGCAACGAGGCCGAGCTCTATGCGACCGTGCGACCGAACTAGCAGCCGCAGTTTCGTAAAGGAAGGTCACGACATCGTTGCCGTCGGCTCCATCGTAGATTCCGGGGATCCACACGGGATCCGGAGGACTGGCAAGGGCGATCGGAGGGAGCAAAATCAGCACGGCAACGATCAGATAGAAGGTCGCGATCGCTCTTCTCAGAACACTGGCCGGCTCGGTCAGTGGTACACGACTACTCGAGAACGACCAGAACCGCATCGTTCGCCTCCAGCATTGTCGAGCGGCCAGAGATAGGTGGCGCACAGAATATCGGGTTCGGCGTAGGCGTCAACGAGAATCTGTCGTTATTGTGTGCTGAGAAGACCCATACGTGCTTCGACGTAGGAGGACGATCTGGGGACCCGCCTAGGGCACCTGTTGAGTGGGGCGCTGGGCTAGTAGGAAATCCCCTACGCCACCCAAGGAGCAGACCCCTCTTTGTGTCACCTACAATCAATCCACCTACAATCGCTGATGCGACGGGCCTTCGCCCCGATGTGCTGGCGGTAGTGCCGTCAAGGAAATTATGCCCTTACTGAATCGATGCCGGAACCACGTCGTCGAGCTTTTGTCGTCGAGCGTCTAGGGCGCATAGGCAGCTCTAGCGCCCCCGCGGCTGCCACGGCCCACATGAGCCGCTCACGGAAGCGGAGATTGCGGAATGGATCGAAACAGTCCTCTCCCTCTGCCCGCCATCAGGGACGCTTGACGTCACCCAGCTGCTGGATCAGAATCACCGCACCGGATGGTCGCGCTCGTGACGGGTCTCCTGGCTCCACGACGCGCGTTGTTCGCGCCGAGGGTTCTCGGCCGCAGCCGATAAGGTGCCTTGTGCTTCTTACGCGCTGCGCGGGTACTCGATCGCTCTGATGGAGTCGAACTAGGAAGGAGGCCATATGCCGCGCTCTCGCCGGAGTCGGTCGTACAAGGCTACCCCATCCAAGCAAATGACGAAGCCCTTGTGCAGGAATCTGCCCCGGCCGGTTCCTCAACTCTCTCCGACTGTCCTAGCCGACCCACGTCGAGCAGCAGCGATTCTGTCCACCCGCTCGAAGTGGGTGAACGGAACGGTCCTTCACTATTGCTTCTTCGGAACGGGGTCCCATTTCGCCGTCCCCAAGGTGCAGGCGGATGCGATCCGTGGTGCCCTTGCCAAATGGAAGGCGGTGGGAATCGGCCTCGAGTTTCAAGAGGCTAATCAGCTCAGCGAGGCGGAAGTCCGAATCGGCTACTCAACTGCGGATGGCAGCTCGGCCTCGGCTGTCGGCCGCGAAGTGTTGACTGTTCCGCTGAATGAACCGACGACTGTGTACGGCTGGGACCTCACGACCCGCTATGGCAGTGGCACTGCGCTCCACGAGCTGGGACACGTGCTCGGCATGGAGCACGAGCACCAGAACCCCTTCGCTGGAATCAAGTGGCACGAGCAGGCGGTGTACGACGCGCTTGCCAAGCCTCCCAACAACTGGGACCACGACACTACCTATCACAACATCCTAGAGAAGCTCACTGCACAGCAAGTCCAGGGTTCGATGTGGGATCCGGACTCCATCATGGAATACGAGTTCGAGCCCGGTCTCATCGACGAGCCCGAGCAATATGACGTCAACGGTCTCACCCCGCCGGGAACGCTCTCGAACGCCGACAAGCAATGGGCCCTCAAGTGGTACCCGGGGATAAAGGCGACGCTGCCGGTGCTCCAGCCGTTCCAATCCGTCGCGGTCGACCTCGCCGCCGGCCAGCAAGTCGATTTCGCGATCAAGCCTATGTCGTCTCAAAAGTACAGGATAGAGACGAAGGGAGCGTCTGACACGCTGCTCGTGTTGTTCGAAGACATCAACGGGGAGCCTCGCTACCTTTCCGGTGACGACGACAGCGGTGAAGATCGCAACGCGGCCATTACCTACAAGCTGTTCCAGGGACGCAGTTACATCGTGCGACTCCGACTGTACTACCCTGGCCAGACGGGCAAGACGTCGCTGATGATGTCGTAGCGCGCCCCACGCCGGCCTTCCCCAGCAGTGTGAACAAACGCGTTGGCGCTCGCTGGGTGGAGGAGAGACCGAATACAGTCGGATAGAAAGCGTCGAGGCCGCAGCGGGGGCCGACGCGCTACTAGCGGCGCGCCGTCATTCGCGACGATGAGCGTCATCGGACCGACCGATCTTGAACGAGTCGCCGTATCACACGCTTCGGCAGCCTGAACTCGCGGTGGTTACTCTCCGAGGTAGCGCTAATAATCAACACATCGACCTTGAGCAGAACTAAGTTCAGCGGTGGATGCGCGATACTGATCTGCTGACGCGCGGCCTCGAAGCTCGGAGAATATGTTTTGTTCGAGGACCTATGCGGGATTGCCTAAGCTCCCCGGCGTCGGAACTGGACCAGGGATCAGAAAGCCCAGTCGAGCAACCTTTTCGGACTGCGCCTCGGCGGCGAGCGGCGCGGCGAGGAGCACCGCGCCCGTAGCAGTCAGGAACGAGTGCTGGCTATCCTCAGGAGCCGCCACCACAGCGGCCCCTCCCGGGTCAGCGCGACAGCGATCGGACGCAGCGGCGCAGCCACAGCGTCACGAGTACGCCGGTCATGGCGGCGGCCACCAGCACCTGCGCGATGTCGATGAAGAGGTAGACCCAGCTGACGGCCAGCTCTCCGCTGATCCAGGCGGCAACAGCCCCAACTGTCACGCAAAGGATCCCGATGAGGAGCGCTCGCAGCCAGCGCACGCGGACCGCGTGGGTGGCCAGGCCGATCACGATGCCGCCGAGAACCGGAAACACTTCGTCCATACGTCCTCCTCCGGCCGATGTGAGGCCGGGTGGGCGTCGGAGAGTTACCGCCCCTGTACACTCTTTCTTCCTTGCTCGAACAGTTTAGGAAACGGTAGAGATGGGTTTTACACTTAATCGAGGATAGTCAACATTAGCATCCTCCGGCGGCGGGCCCCCCGCGGGGTGGCCGCCGGCCCCCTGACGTAATGTGCCAGACTCAGACACCGACCGCGCCCGGAGGCCGATACCACAGCTCGATAGCACACGTGGTCCCACCCCTCCCGCGGAAACGCGCTGGGAGCGGCGACACTGCGTCACCTCGAGGAGAACCAATGAACCGCGGGCTGACCTCGGGCTTTCGATCGACAACTCCTGTGTCCGCGTGCAGTTGGCGGTCAAATCGGTCGAGTGTCACACCTTGAACCGCGATCACCAGGACCGGGAGTTTGGGTGACCAATGACAGCCCTCCGAGGGAGCGACGAAGTTTCTGGTAGGGACACCCACGACCACCGTGAGGATGGGCTATCCTGCCGCGGATGCCGCGACTGATTCAACCGACCGGGCGGCCGATCGCCTTTTGGCAAATGACACTACTGACGATGGTTCTTCGGCACACGCTCCGGGAGTTCGCGGATCCCCTCGATGTGTGAAGCCTGAAATGAGTAGCGAGCCACCCGCGGCACCCATTCGGCGATGACTGCCATTCCCCGGTCGAATTTCTCGGGACCGTTGAGGGCACCGATCCAGTCCCTCAGCGTGTTCCAGTCCACTGTATTGGCGGATGGATGCTCGTGCACCTTCTCCAGCATCTGCTTGACTCCAAGGTCACCCGATTCCCTCATCTCAAGCAGCGTGTCGAAAACCAAGCGCGATACACGCGGCAGGCCGGTATCGATTGCGAGCAGGAACAAAACCGCCTGAAAGCCCCCTAGCGCGTCCTGGCTGTGACGAACGAAGGCATTGTGCTCGGCTGGCGTTAGCCCTGCCTTAATTAGGCGGTAAAGGTTCACGAAGCGCTTCAAAGCGCGGGGTGAACGCCCGAGCAGGGGCGCGAGCTCGTCGATCGCAGATATTTCGAAATCACGTACCTCTAGACTCTGCAGATTCGAAACGATTGGTTTTGCGGGTGCGGTGCTTGTGGGCATTGGGGTTGGCGCTGCCGGCGTTTCGGCGCTGTGCTCCACGATGACAGCAGGTGCTGCAGCAGGTGAGGGAACACTCGCCTGTTGCCCCACGCCCGCCGCCTGATTCAGCTGCACCACGTTCTGGCTAAGGGACGGAGCAGCGGGCTTGGCATCGTTGGTCATCACGCTATCCTCAGACTTCTTACTTGTAGACTGCATTCGCCTCCCAAGCAGTCCTTGGACCATTCTCTGCGCAGTGTCCACATCCATTCGCCGCAGCCAGAGCGGAATTTGAAAAATCTTCTCGAGATAGTCTTCACTGCGGGCGACGCCGAACATCTCAGTGACATCGACTGCAGCGTTGGCCTGTCCAAAGTGGAGCAGTTCGCGGTATCGACTCTCCAGCGACCGCGAGATCCAGCGCGCATCCACCCCGACAACCACCACGAAGAGCGGGAATGCAAGAAGCAGGTGGACGGCCTGCAGCACTTCCACGACCTTCGCCGGCGGACAGCGGTCGAGGTCGTCAATGTACAAGACGATACGATTAATTCGCGTGACTGCGTCGGCGGTTTCCTCCTCGAGGCTTGTAATTTTCCGCAATTGGCGCCCGAGAAAGCGCTGGTCATCCGGCCCCGGGGGCGCCAGCCGCCAGTTGTCTTCTTCAATCAAGCTTGAGAGCTTCTGAAAATCCTGCCGCACGAGGGCCAATACGCCGAGGTGCTTCCGATAGTCGGTGCTCGCAGCGCGGTCCTGGATGAACTGACCCAACAGCCGCGCAGTAGTGGCCGCGGCTAGATCAGAGAGAGCTGCGTCCTGTTCGCGTCGTGCCTGCTCGGCGCGTTGCTGAGCAAGAATGTAATCCTGCCGTGCTAACGCCAACTCCTGCTCGGTCTTGGCTATCTGGTCAGCAGTCGAGGCCAATTCTTTGACCAGCGCTTCATCATAGGTGCGCTGCGCTTTTTCAACTTTTCTGCTTTGCTCGGACACCCATTCGGCCTGCTTCCGCAACCATCTCGCACCGCAGCCCAGCAACCCAGCAGCGCCGGTGGCCCACGCCGAAATCTGAGCCATCTGCGCATGGCCGAGCTCATTGAGGACCCACCCGATAGCCGCGGCGGCAAACGGTGCTGCCAGCAGGATGATGATCAGCGATCGCCACCGGTCTATCTTGTCCTTGGCGTAAATGAGCGGGCTTAACACCGCGTTACCGCCTTCCACTGCACTCTTGGCTTGGCGCAGGCTCGATTGCAGGTCTGCTGCCGCATCGCTTAGTGGCTTGAGGCCAAGTGGTTCGAGCGAGTCCGCGATCGCCTGAACCGCACCGCTCAGCTTGAAATCGCGAGCTGCGCTTTTTCGTGAAAGTGTCTGCAGCTCTCTCTTCTTCTCCTCGTGTGTGTTCACCACCGCCTGAACATCGGTCTCCGCCCGAGACACCCTCGCAGCCGCTTCGGTGTTCTTCTTATCGGCCTCCGCCTTAGCCTTTTCCGTAAACCCGAGTTTGACGATCCAGCGCTGCTGCATCTCTTCCGTAACTGTCAGTCTTTGATCATCGGAGACCCGTAGGTTCTCGAGGATGTGCTCAACCATGCTCGCCCAGAGGTTGCCCTCCACGTAATGCCAAGCATTGAAATCGATCTGCACGATGTGCTTATAGAAGGGCAGGTCGCGCTGCATCACACTCGCTTCCCGTGCTTCCTTGGAGAATTGAGCGACTGTGCTCCGCAGCTGGCCCATAAAGAACGTCTTTCCGGAACCCCAATCACCGAAAAGACCGATGGAGAGAGGCGGAGACGAGTCGCGGGCCGCAATCAGCGTGGCCAAGGCGAGTACATCTTGTTCGATGCCGATAAGGTCCAGCCCGGTCGTAGTATCAGCAGTGAACTCGACTTTTCGGCGCGGCTCCCTACTGGTGCCGATGAGCAACGCGTGCCACCGCGTGTCGTCATCGCCATACCCACGCACCCAATCGTACATTCGCTGGCGGAGAAGGGGAATGTCGACACCCATTTTTGCGAGCAGTCGTTGGGCTCCGACGGCGTACGGTTGAGGCACGTCAGCGATCAATCCGGCAAGGAGGTGACGGCCGCATATGGTTGCCTCGCCCGTGGTCTCGGTGGCGATCTCCTGCGCACGATTCAGGGACCAGGCCAAGCCGGGCTTCATCATGCTTGCCTCCGGCCTGCTGCTTGATTCTTGCTGCCCAGGAGAAAAACCCTGCTTTCCGTCACGAAACTGGGCCACCACCTCCTGAAATTTCCCTGGCTGCGCCGAAACAGCATCCAGCAAAAAGTCAGCGGCCCACTGTCGCTCGCGGCCTAGTCGACCCTGTCCTGCGATCTCCAAAAGAACGAAACTGGTTGACACCGGAGCATCCTTCTCGGCCGCGGAGGAGGACGCGCTATGCAGCACGGTCGTAGCGCCAATGGAGAACCGGTATTTTCCGAGGTCGAACGGTGCAAGTGTCGACTCAGCTATCGACGTTTGTGCGGCATCGTTTGCGAGCAGATGCTGGAGCACGCGGACTTGGTAATGATACGAATTGACGCCCGAGCCGTTGTAGCGTCGCACCGCGTAGGGCCAGTCGCAGCCGATGTCGGAGGGCAGGGGCGAGTTGCGGTAGGCGGGCGAGTTCATGTCGTAGTACTGCGTGTGCACGAAGACGTCAGGGCTGCCCTCGAAGAGCGGGGTCTGGTTCTCCTTGATGTCGCGGCGTCCCGCGTCGAGCAGGCACTGCTTGCAGTCCCTCATGAAGCGCGGGTCGCCCGGGGCAAACTTGCAGGTTCGGAGGGGCGCGGTGCCGAAGTTCGCGACGCGGTCGTCGGCGCGCGCCCCGGCGCCCGGGCCCAGGATGAAGTGGTCGAACTTGTCTTTGAGCTCGGTCGTCGCCTTGCGGAGGTTCTTGCCCACGTCGAGCATGAAGTCCGTGACTTCGGCGGCGAGGGGCGGATGGTGGAAGAGGGTGTACTGCCCGGCGCCGTAGGCGCGCGAAGTGATGACGTGGGGCGCGCCTTTCACGTTGCGATCGAGACCCACGGTGATGAAAGTGTCCTCATCGCCCGCCGCGGGCTGGTTGAAGTGCCGCAGCCCGCTCTCCTGGGCCAGGATCGCCATGAGGAAGGCCGTCGGCACCGTGGTGGAGGGCATGGCGGAGATCTCCGCCACGATCTTGCGATTCTCGGCCGCGGGATCGGCGGTGGAGGGCAGGGTGGCGAAGTTCGCGTCGTCCAGCATGTCCGAGATGCACGCGACCAGATTTTGGTCGACCTCGCCGGTGATCGAGGTCACGCGGCCCCGGTTGTAGCTACGGATCAGGACGGCCGGCGTGCCGTCATCCCCGCCGCTCGCACCTTCGAGCAAATCGTGTTGCAGCCCCTTGACGGCCAGCTCCGTCTGGTCGCCGAAGTTGCCGTCGATGCCGCTTCGCAGGTAACCCAGACGCCGGAGGTCCTTCTGCAGGTCGCGAAGCTGGCGGTTGGATGCCGCGCTGCCCGTCTTGCGCATGATCAGCCCGGGCTGCCGATAACTCAGGTCGGGCATAGGTTCCTCCTTGCTCGCGTGCACGCCATTCCACAGGCTGCGCCAGCCACGAGCGTGACGAGAACCGGGCTCGGCGAGGGAGCCGGGCAGACAATGCTCGCCTTCCGGGTTCCTTGTCAATCGCCTCGTGCGCGCGAGGGGTCCGTGCCCGACGTCTGGGCGCCGCATAGGCACAATCTCGTATTGAAAATGCTCACGGCACCCGCCTACGGAAGGCGAGGGAGGACTGAATGAGGCGCCATCGAACCGGGCAACCCCTGCGGCTTCCTCGTCGTAGCGTGTCTCGCCTTGCTGGCGAGCGCGTGCGGCGCCAACCTCACGTCTGTCCGCGACTTCGCCGCCACGTCGTTCGATGCCGCGCAGCATTCCCAGCTCAGGATGGTTCAACTGAATCGTTTTTCCTGAAGGCTGAGCCCATGCCTTAAGCAACTGAGCAATGACGATGGGCTGGATAGAGGGAGCTGGAGCAGCCCCCATCGAGGGGGCACGTTCAGGAGAGGTGGCCTCGCACGCCGTCAGGACAAAACGGGCGGGACTCTACAAGGTCATTCCGGCTACGCACCGCCGACCTGTCCTTTCCCGGCTCCTACCCTGCCGTAGCCTCTCGCCAGAATGCAGCCGAGCGCCACCAGCAAGAACCCGCTCGGGCACGCCACGGTCGAGGTCGACTGTGCAAGGCGTTTGGAGTTCCAGACGAATCCCCTCATTGCCGCTGCCGCCGGGACATTTGCCGGGACCGTGGCGCGAAAGCTCGCGCAGGATTCCTTCCTCGGGGTACGGAGGACCGAGCTGGACCGGCAGCACTGAACCGGGCGACGATGTCAGCCTCACACGTCGGCGTAGTCGATGAAGCCGGCGTTGATCTCACCGACTTTCCGCGTCAAGCGGTAGACGCCGCCTCCCTCGCGTGTCTTGCTGGCATCGGTGTTCCCCTCGATCGTGGTTAGCAGGCCGCTCGCCACCTTCTCCACGAGGCCTGTGTGCCCCAGCCCACCGCCGTGATCCATGACGAAGATCATGCCGGGCCGCACGAGTCCCAGGTTGTCGACGGCTCGAGCGGCCGGAATGCACTTCGCGCCCGTCGCGGCGGCGCGGTGCCAATGATCGAGACATCCTGCGGTCTTCACCATTGGATTCTTGCGGCCGAGTTGGCGCGCCGCCTCGTCGAAGCACCAGTAGACGAACGCGCAACACCACGACAGCCCAGGATTCACGCCCGCGCGCCGTAGATACTCGTCGACCTCCGGCCCACGATTGGAGTCCTTCGGGACCTCCCGCACGTTCTTGGCTTCCTGAGCGCCGGCGATCTCCAGCACCGTGCCAAGCAGCGAGTCACCCGCGGCGGTGGCCACTGGCAACGAGCTGTCGCCGAAGAGCGCCGCCCAGGTGAGCGGGCCGACCTCCCCGTCCTGACGGAGTGGCCGTCCCTGGGCATCCACGTGGCGAGCCTGAAAGAACATGATCGCCTGTCGCGTGCGGTCGTCGAATGCGACATCGTTCGGATCCAGGCGCAGTGCCGCATCGTGCTCGGCCGCGAGCGCGTTGTTCAGCGCTGCCTTAAGCGCCGGCACGATGCCCGCATCTCGTTCACCCGCCTTGATGACACGCCCGGGATATTCCATTATGGTCCTCCTGGAACTCGACATCGCTGAAGGAGTATGGAGGGACAAAAGGCCTGGTTGGTGGATCCTCCATTCTCAACACGCCCGCCTTTCTGCGCGAGCAGAAGTCCTGGAGCCATGGGGCGTGCAGCTGATGCTCACGGTCGCACGAGCTCTCGTGGGCAACCCGGAGCTCTTGAACCCGACGAGCCGGCTTCATGCGTCGCTCGCCGTCACACGCTTCCGAATTTCGACGCTGCCGCGCCGAGGGCCAGCAGCGCGGGGTCGGAGGCGATCAGCGTATAGGCATTTGCTAGGAAGGTTTCGTCGATCCCGCTGACCTTGGCCAGGGTCACGAGATTGTTTTCGACTTGACCTAGCTGACGCAGGTCGAGGGCCGTACGGATCCCGACGCTGCGGAGCTTCACGACGTCGGCCTTGAAGGTAACGTAGAGCTTGGCCTGGGCGATCCAGTCGATGAGGACGGGAGGCTTGAAGGGCGTCCGGACGATGAGCTCCACGAGGTTGGCCTCGGCGAGGTTCTGCGCGTTGTCGACGCCAACCTCGTTCAGTCGGGCCTGGTGAAACGGACTGATTCCCTCAACCATCTCCAGCGGAAGATCGGCCGCCCGATTGCCGCCAGAAAGCGCGAAGATTCTGGTCTTCGTGACGAGGTAGTTCAGGGCGTGCTCGGGATAGATTCCACAGAAGAAGGCGATTACTGGCAGCGGCACGGCCATCTGGAGCTTGTCCGGGACCAGATAGGCGAAGAGCAGAGCGATGAAAGGTGAGAGGATCAGCCTGATGCTGAAGCCGTAGTACGCAGCCGGGGGGAGATCGACCGTCACCAACCGGCGGAACAGGCTGCGCAGGGACCAGACGTAGGCGCCCAGGAAGGCCATGCTGAGCACGAGGATGTACTGGACGTCGCATGGCAGTGCCTTCGGATCCTGCGAGTGTTGACAAGGCAGCATCGAGAACAGCAACGTGCGCCGGTCGCTCATCTGGAGGTCCTCCGCCAGGACGAGCAGCGCGGCGTTCACTGCGGTGACGAACGTCGCGAAGATGACCGGGAGCGCATAGTCGCTGATGGAGTACTCGGTCTTAATGGTGGGCGACCATAGCGACGAACGTCGCGGGTCCAACTCGAGGATCTGGAGAACCTGCTCGAACTCGTCCTTTTTTCGAGGAAGCCGGAAACGATAGTACGACCAAGCGGTGATGGGCATGATGCTCGCGAACAGGGCGATCCCAGCGAGCCGCACGATCCACTTCAGCAAATCGCTTTCCCGGGAGGGCACCGCATCTGCCCAGCCCGTGACAGGGATGGCTATCGTGATTAGAAGAAAGAGAGCTCTGCCCACCATACGAACCGCCCCATCGTCAACCGACAGCACGGCTCAAACCTCCTTATACGTCCCGTGCGGTCGCTAAGGTGCGAGGACTCTAGTCCCGGTCGCCCTCGCAGGTCAATCGGGTAGATGCCCTTTCACCGAGGGCCTGCCAGCCCCTCGACGCCACGTCCCCAAGGCATCCGCGTATGTCGTTGACGATGTTGCAGCCCAGCGACGCAGTAAGCACAGTGCCCCTGGGCGGAAGAAGACGCTGCCGCCACGCCGGCCGAAACACAGCCACGCTTCCTTCGCCGGCTGATCCGGAATGATCTGCCGGTTCGTGTGGCGCCTGAACGCCTCGGCCTCATCCGCGGTCATCGGTAGTCCGAAGAGCGCCTTGCTGAACACGCGCCAGGCCGCCCATGATGCGGCTGGCTCGAACCAGGGGCCGAGGAGCTGGGGGTCGTGCATCGCTTCGACAAAGGAGATCATCACGCGCGTTCTTTGAGAATAAGGCGTTCCAAGCGAGTCAGGGCGTCTTCTTGCGTGCGCCGTCGCCGTATTGCCGACCCGTGGCGGCTTGCTCGCTCCGCAGCTCCGCTCGCGCGGCGACAACGGCTCGCTCCTAAGCGCCCCCGGGCCCCCCGCCCCGGGACGTTACCGTATTCCGCGAGACTCAGTAGATCGTCGAGGGGGGCCTCGACGGCCCCCTTCAAAGCTGGTTGCGCGGGCGTAGCCCGCGCTCCAGCCGTGCAGTCATGTCCGTTTCGCCGACAGGCCCTAGGGAATCTTCCGCCTCTGCGCCCCTGCGCGAGCGCCGGCGAACACGCGTTCGAAGGTCCGCTCGCCGCCGGGCGCATCGGCAAGGCACTCCGCGAACACCCCGTCGGCCATTTCGAACCCGAGCGCGCGATAGCTCTCGAACTGCGCCTCGCTGAACCACTGGTCGCCCGTCGATTGATGGGGGAAGTCCGGATTCGCCGCCGCGTAGTTCCGGATCCCGACGTTCGTGATCCGGCTCCCGTGAAACGACGGCTTCAGGTAGAGGACGATGCCGTCCTCGCCGTCGCCGTCGGCCTCCCGGTAGTGAACCGTGCCGACCGCGTAGAAGGGCGGGTCCTCGGCCGGAGGAGGATCAGTCGCGGCGCGGAAGCGGATCGCCGTCAATCCCTGGAACGTGATGCGAACACCGAGGTCGAGCGCGACCTTCCGCACGGCGTTGCCGAGGTCCTCGAACTCGAAGTTCTTGTCGCAGCCGGAGTCGACGGCCAGGATGAAGCGACAGCGCCGGCGGACCATCTCGTACAGGCCGAGGTTCTCGAAATGGCCGCCGTCCGACAGGTAGACGTAGGGCCGGTCGTCCGTGGTCCGCCCGAACATCTCGTTCAGCAGCGGGGCGATGGCCCAGGACGGCCCGTCGAGCCGGTAGCGCTTCTCCCCCGAACTTCCGGGATTCCCCAGCCACCATCCGAGCCGGACGTTGAACAGCGTGAGCAGGAAGGCCAGCGTCGGGGAGGAGTGATAGCCCATGTTCGGGCTGGCCGCCGCGCCGGAGATCGCCACCGCCGTTCCGAGCGTGATCCCGCCTCCGTAATCCCGACTTGGCCGATAGCCGAGGACGCTGCTGCCGGAGTGAAGCGGCGTGACCGTGAAGGGCTCCGCCTTGCGCTCCTGCCACGCGAGCTTCTCGGTGGAGACGACATTGAGCGCGATGTTGATCAGGTGAAACGGCCGCCAGCTGCGCGCCTCGACCTGTGCCCATGCTCCGCCTTGCGGCGGCTCCGGCCACAACCGGTGCACGGGGAGGTTGTCCGTCTCGTCGAAGCCGGTGAAGGCGTTGGGGTGTCGATCGGGATTCGAGGCGCCCAGGAAGGCCCGGACGATGCGGTTGCGGTAGAGCGAGTGGAGGGAGAATCGGTTGATGTTGACGCACCAGGATGCGATGGCACCGACGGCGATCACCACGGCCAGCGCGAGCCAGAGCTTCCAGCCGCCCGGCCAGGGCGGGTAGTTCGCCTGGGTCACGGTCCGGTGAAAATCGGCCATCTGGATGAACGATTTGCCGAACAGCATCCGGTCGATGAGGGCCGAGAGGGCGATGACGAGGGCGGCGGCGAACACCGGCGCGGCGATCGCCAGCACGACGTTGGTGGAAATTCCCTTGGCGTCCTGCGCCTTGCCGGTGGCGGGCGACAGCGCGCTCTTCCCGAGCCAGGCCGTGACGATGCTCGCTCCGCCTCCGATGAGCCAGGTCTTGACCTGTCCGTAGACGCTCTCAACGAGAGACGAGCCGATGAACACGCCGAACATCGTCAGCGACCAGAGGATGACGCCGATCAGGTACCATCCGGCCGCGCGCGCCAGCCATTCGCGGTCGGCGTCGGAGCCGTCCTGGTAGCTGGTCAAGCCGACGAAGATCATCTCCGCGAGGAGCTGCGCGACGAGGAGGAACGGCAGGCTGAGCGTGAGCAGCAGGGTTTCCTTCGGAACCGGGGCTTGCGGCTCGTAACCCCAGGGCACACGCGATAGCTCGTCGGCGCCGGCCTGGAGCGCGAAGAGATTGACTCCCTCATTGGGAAGGAGGCCGAAGTAGAGGTACAGACCGAAGGCCGCCAGGGCCCCGTAGACCGCTCCGGAGACGGCCCACGCCAAGACGTCGCGGCCGCGGTCGCCGCGCGGGCGGGGCCGCGGACGTGCGGCAATCCACGCGAGGGCGAAGACGGCCGCGCCCGCGG